>Ga0075434_100004340_pt1 | contig 12755 bp, 8 predicted proteins | sample RhiMethybrSRZTD3_FD_75298 | JGI IMG/M metagenome (GOLD analysis project Ga0075434, IMG submission 75298) | Populus rhizosphere microbial communities from Tennessee, USA - Rhizosphere MetaG P. TD hybrid SRZTD3 | ecosystem: Host-associated > Plants > Roots > Rhizosphere > Soil | place: USA... | reverse complement strand
CATTCCGTCCGAATGGCAGCGTCCGGACGCGCCCTGCCCTACCTGCGGGAGCACGTCGACGACGTGGACGAGATCTGGGGCCTCGAGTTCGTGCTCGACCAGGGCCAGGTGCGGATGCTGCGGACGATGTCGGCGAACGTCCGCGGCGCCGTCAAGGGCGTCCCGGTCAACGTGCGGGCGGCGGTCGAGGTCGCCCGCTCGTACGGCGCCGACCTCGTCATCACGGACTTCGACGGCTTCGCCTACGCCTGCGCGAAGGTCGAGAGGATCCCGGTCCTGAGCATCGACAACATCCAGATGGTCGACCGGTGCAAGCACGACGCCGAGATCCTGAAGGGGATCCGGCGCGACTACATGACCGCCCGCGCGTTCGTCGGCTCGAAGCTTCCGCGCGCCGACCACTACCTGATCGCGACCTTCTTCTACCCGCCGCTCCGGAAGAAGCGGACGACGCTCGTGCCGCCGATCCTGCGCCCCGAGATCGTCGCGGCGAAGCCGCAGACGGGCCAGGCATTGCTCGTCTACGGCCGGCTCGGCAACGCCGCGATGACGGCGCTGAAGAAGACCGGCATGCCGTGTCTCGTCTACGGCGCCCGCGACGGCCTCGTCGAGGACGAACGGGAGGACAACCTGGTCTTCCGTCCCTTCTCGAACCAGGCGTTCGTGGACGATCTCCGGACCTGCCTCGGGGTCGTCGCGTCTGCGGGGTTCTCGTTGATGAGCGAGGTGGTCTTCCTCCGCAAGCCCATGCTCGCCGTCCCGCTGGCGCACCAGTTCGAGCAGGAGATGAACGCCCGCTACCTCGAGCGGCTCGGCTACGGCTTGCGGGCCGACACTGTGGACGGTTCGTCGCTCGAGCGCTTCCTCGCGGCCATGGACGAGCACGCCGAATCCCTCGCTGGCTACGAGCAGACCGGCAACGACGAGTCGCTGGCCGCCGTCGACCAGGCGATCGACGACGTCCTCGCTCGGCGAGCGTCGCGGCGCCGCTACAACCTCCGCCGCGCCGCCTCTGCATGAACGACCTCGAGATCGGCCGGACGATCCTGCTCTGGTTCTATGCGCTCGGGCTCGCCGGCATCGAGATCGAGATCGAGGGCGGCTTCGGCTGGGCCGAGCGCCTCCCGACCTGGTACCTCAAGCAGGGGATCGTCGGCCGCGCCTACGGAACGGTGATGGGACATCGACCGCTGACCGGCTACCACGTCTACGCGTTCACGATCCCCATGCTGATCCTGCACCTGCCGTTCGTTGCCGGCGTGCACTGGACCTTCGCCGGAGAGCTCCGCACCATCGCGACGTACTTCGCGCTCGCCGTCATCTGGGACTACCTCTGGTTCGTCCTCAACCCGGCGTACACCGTTCGCCGCTTCGGGCGCGGCAAGGTGTGGTGGTTCGAGGTGCCGTGGATCTGGCGCTTTCCGCTCGATTACTACACGGGCTTCGGCCTCTCGATCGCGCTCGCGGCCGGCGCCGCCTGGGCCGCCGACGACCTCGATCCGCTGTGGCGACAGCTGTGGATGCTCGCGGGGCTGATCGTCCTCACAGGCCTCGCGGTCGTGGTCGCGCCGCTCTACCACAGGTACTACCGCCACATGCGCCGCGCCGGCGCTGACGATCGCGATGTCACGCCGACCTACCCGCCGCCCGCGCCCGAGGCGGTCTGGTCGGCAGCGCCGCCCGACTTCCCCCCGCTTGCTCCCCCAACCGAGAGGAGGACACGATGAGGAGGTGGCCGCTAGTTGCCGGCGGGCTCGCCGCCGCGACAGGCTGGACGGCCTACAACGCCGTCGCGCCGAAGGCCCAGGGCTTCGGTCAGACGTTCTTCGGCATGCCCGGGACGGGCAGGCTGCTCGCGCTCACCTACGACGACGGCCCGAACACGGCCTGGACTCCAACGCTGCTCGAACTGCTCGCCAAGCACGACGTCAAGGCGACGTTCTTCAGTATGGGCAAGTACGCGCGCGAGCAACCCGCGCTGCTCCGCGAGGTCGCGGGCGCCGGCCATCCGATCGGGAGCCACACCTACTCGCACGTGACCATGCCGCTCCACACCGACGCGACGATCCGCCGAGAGCTCAGGCAAACGCGCGAGGCGATCGAGGATGCCGGCGTCGAGATGGCGGTCGTCCAGGGCCGCCGGCTCATGCGCCCGCCGTACGGACGGCGGCGGCCCGGCACCGTGCGCGTGCTCTGGGAGGAGGGCTACATCCCGATCCTCTGGTCGGTGACGCTCTGGGACTGGTCGAAGGGCGTGACGACCGAGAAGATCATGCGCAAGGCGAACCGGCAGATCAAAGGGGGCGACGTGATCCTGCTCCACGACGGGTGCGACGTCGCGATGGGCTGGGACCGCAGCCACTCGATCGAGGCGACGGAGCAGATCATCTCGCGCTGGAAGTCCGAGGGTTTCGAGTTCGTCAGCATCCCCGAGCTCATCGAGGCCACCGGGTTCGAACACAACGGGGCCTGAGCTAGTGCGAATTCTCCTCTGGCACGGGTACCTGCTCTCCGCCACCGGATCGAACATCTATGCGCGGAACGTCGCCCGGGAATGGGCCCGGGAGGGCCATGACGTGACGGTGTTCTCGCAGGAACCGCATCCGGAGCGGTTCGACCTGGGAGGAGCGGAGGCGGTCCGGCCCGACGTCGATGGCTTCCTCCCGGTCTTCATCATCGATCGGTACGAGGGCTACGCAGTCAAGCTTCTCCAGGACTGCACACGCGAGGAGCTCGAGCGCTGGATCGACGCGAACGCGTCCGCGATCAGGGAGCGGCTCCCGGCGGACCTCGTGTTCACGAACCATGTCCTCCTGGGCGGCCCGGTCGGCGCGGCGACGGGGGGCCGTTTCGCCGTGAAGGCCCACGGCTCAGAGCTCGAGTACTCCATGCGCGGCAACGCGGGGCTTTCCGCCTGGGGCAACGAGGTGCTCAAGGGTGCGGCCGCCGTGTTCGCCGGCTCGGCGCACATCCGGGAGGTGCTGGACGAGGTCTGCGGGCCGGTCGAGCGCGTCCACGAGGTCCCGCCGGGCGTCGACGTCGACGCCTGGCGCCCCGAGCCCCGCGATGAGGCGCTCGCCGCGCTGCTCGACGAGGCGCGCCGCGACCCGCCGAATCCCGGCAACGCGAACGAGCGCCTGGCGGATGAGCGCAACACGGAGCGGCTCGCGTCATTCCTCGCCGATGACGCACCGACCGTCGTCTACTTCGGCAAGCTGCTCCTCAACAAGGGCGTCCACATCCTCCTGCACGCACTCCAGAACGTGGACGCCCGTGCCGTCATCGTCGGCTTCGGGGACTACCGTGCTGACCTGCAGGCACTTGCCGAGGAACTCGGCTCTCGCGCGCTGTTCACCGGGCCGCTCGAGCACCGCCACCTGGAGCACCTCCTGCCCCTCGCCGATGTCAGCGTCGTCCCGTCCATCTTCCCCGAGGCGTTCGGGATGGTCGCAGCGGAGTCGGCGGCCGCGGGGTGCCCGCCGATCGTCGCCCGGCATTCAGGGCTGGCCGAGATCGCCGAAGGGCTGGAGGAGGATTACCCGCCGCACCTGCGCCACCTGACGAGCTTCACGAGCGGCGACGTCGCCGAGCTGACCGGCCGGCTGAACGAGCTGCTCGGGCTCGGCGCGGACGACCGGCAGGCGCTGCGCCAGGCGGCCAGGCAGGCGGCGGTCGAGCGCTGGAGCTGGCGGAGCGTCGGCCGGCGGCTGCTCGCCGCGGCCGTTCCCGAGCCTTAGGGGAAGACCGGGAAGCCGAGCAGCGGCAAGAGCGTCGGGATGCCGACGATGGTCGCGCAGCCCGCGATCGGCGTGCCGTCGAGGGTCCTGCCCGTCAGGCACGCCTGGCTGTCGCCAGGATCGATGCCGGATTCCTCGGTGTTGAACTGGAGCAGGAGGTCCGGAACGCGATCGTGGTTCATGTCGAGCACGGCGGTCCTTCCGGGCACCTCGGTACAGTCGCGCTGGGTCGGGTCCTCGGCGTCGCCGAAGCACACCGTGTCGGGATCGATCGTCCGCGCGTCGAAATCGCTCGTCGAGAGGACGGCGACCGAGATCACCCCTCGCCCGAGCAGCCCGTTGCGGCCGGCGATCGCGATCTGGACGTCCTGCGCGGCATAGGTGATCTGCACGAGCCCATCGCCATTCGGGCCCGTGTTGCCCGCCACCATCCCGCCGACGGCTCCCGGACCGACGAAGCTCGATCCGCCGCCTCCACCGCCGCCGCCACCTTCGTCTGCATCCACATCTCTCACGGTTGCGCCGCCCTCGCCGCCTCCGCCGCCGCCGTAGTACCCGCCGCCGCCACCGCCGCCGCCGGCCGTTCCCGCACGCCGATTTCCTCCCCCGGCGCCGCCCTGGCCGAGCATGCCGGCCACGCCTGGAATGCCGGGCGTGTTGCGGTCTCCCCCGGTCGCGGTGCCCCCGGTGCCCGCGCTGCCACCGGTCGCGGAGCCGCCGGCTCCGCCGCCACCGCCGCCGCCCGCGCCGCGTTCGCCGGTGCCCGCGCGCCCGGTCGCGCCCGCGTTCCCGCCGGCTCCACCGTCGACGGAGTTCGGCGAGCCCGACTCGACGCTGATACCGAGCCCGCCCCCGCCCCCGCCGCCGCCGCCGACGAGGATGCGGCTCGAGAGGTCACACGTGAGCGATGTCGCGCACGCGCCGGCACGCACATCCGAGGCGCCTCCTCCTCCACCGCCTTGGTTGACCGGCTGGAGGGCGAGGCCTGGCGTCCCACCTCCGTTGAAGCCGTCATGATCGCCAACGACGATCTCGAAGACCTGGCCCGGTGTCACCGCCAGCGTCGCTTGCACATGCGCTCCCGTGCCGCCCGGCGTGGGCGAGGTGCCGACTTCCTGGCCTTCGGCGGGCTCGCCGGCGGCGCCGTACACGTCGAACGTCACGCTCGTGACGCCGGGCGGCACGGTCCACGACTGGGCACCGTGGGTCGCCTTGAACGTGTCGGTGACGGTGGCCGCCTGTGCCTGGCCCGACACGGCGAGCCCGAGCGCGGCCGCGGCGACGACAAGGCCCACACAACGGCGACAGACGGCCGGCAGCTCTCTGATCACCCTCCCCTCCTCGACCGGCGAGTGTTCCAGCCGCTGCGGCCGTAGTCAAGCCGCGCGGCACCGCAGCCGCGTGCCGTCGTGCGGGTCAAGGCCAGCGCAACGGCCGTGTCAACCGGCTCGCCTGCGGTTGACCTCCTGCCGAAGCTGTGTCCTAATTGGCCATCGTCCTGCGCCGCGCGACCCATCGCACGACCGCCCGCCTCGCCGCCCTTGCAGGCGCGATGGCGGTGCCGCTCGAACCCGAGGGCATGCCGGTCGGCCGCGCCGGCGGCTTCCCGTGGTGGGGCTACGCCGGGATCGCGGCAGGCGCGATCGCGCTCATCGGCCTCGCGGTCGGACTCCTCGCCGTCAGACGCAGCCGCAAGCGGGCCGCGGTGGCGCAACCTCCGCCTGCCGTGCTGCCCGGCGCATCGGAGCCGGTTCCGGTCGCGCCGGCGGTATCTCCGGTCGCCTCGGGCGTCGCTCCTGTGCCGGAACCGCCGCCCGAACCGGCGGCCCTCGTCTTCGCCGACGGCCCGTTCGCGGGCAGGCGGGTGGAGGTCGAACACGAGCTCGTGCTCGGCCGGGAGAACGTCGATGTCCTGGTGGAGGATCCGGAGGTCTCGCGCCGGCACGCGTCCGTGCGGCCAGTCGACGGTGGCCTCGAGATCGACGACCTCGGCTCCTCAAACGGAACGTTCGTCAACGGCGTTCGCGTCCGCGAGACGAAACTCCTTCGCCACGGTGACGAGATTCGCCTCGGCGCCATGTCACTGCGCGTGGACGTACCCCCCAGAGCGCAGGCGACCGTGATGGCACGCGATCCGAGCGCGACGGCGCTCACCGGCGACGGCCCGCCGGCCACCGCGACCTAGAGGCTAACCCGAGACGTCGAAGCCGATCAGGCGGAAGCTCTGGACGGCCGCGTCGACCGCCTTCGCGCTCTTCGTCGCCTGCGCTCTCGCCGCGTTGTAGCGCGACGTGCTGCCTGCGGCCGCCGCGCTCGCGAGCGAGGTATAGGCCGAGGCCGCCGAGCGGAGCGAAGCGACGAGCGGGTCGTTGACCGGTTTGACGTACGCGGTGACGTCGGCTCCCTGCATCGACTTGGCGGCGCTCTGGTACGCGGAGGCGATCGACTTTGCCGCCTGCGACTGCGCCTTGGCCGACTTGGCGGAGTTCAGCTTCTGGAGACCACTCGAGCGAGCGGCGTTCACGCGGCCGATCGAGGAGTTGAATGTCCGCACGTACTCGCTCGACGGCGTCAGCTGGTACGGCTTTGCGCCGGAGATCTTCAACCCCGCCGCGATCGATTCGCAGGTCGCCGGAATCGCGCCGCTTGCCGCGTAACACGCGATCGCCGTCGACGGCCGTGACGGCTGCGGCACTGCGTAGACGGTGGCGACGCCGGAGAACCCGGTCGGATGGAGGTTCGCGTAGCGGAAGGCCTGAAGGGAGCCGAGCTTGACGACGGTGCGGTTATCCACGTCCGCCTGCGTGATGTGGCCCAGGAATGCCTGGGGCAGGAAGGTCGGCCAGTTCTGGGCCACCGAGTCGAAGGCGAGGCCGGAAGTCGTCGAGCCCTTGGGAGCGATCGCCTGCGAGTTCGGCACGGGGATGCCCGGGATCGTCGGCGCCGATTCCGTGGCCTCCCAGTCGCCGGGATACGTGATCGTCGCCTTTCCGGCCGTGAGCGTGTTGCTGCCGCCGCTCTTCGACGACTTACCGGTGGCGTGCCCGACGAAGAACCCGACGAGCGCCAGCACGACGGCAAGCGCGACCAGGCCGCCCACGACGACGCCGGTGGAAAAGCGCCGCTCGGGTGGGGCCGCCACACCGGCCGGCTCGGCGGCGGCGGCCGCCGCAAGGGGCGCTGCAGCGGCCGTCGGCGCGGTCGCCGTTGGGCCGGTCTGGAGGCGCTGCTCCTCCACGGTCCCGTCCTCGGTGGCGGCAACCGCGGCGCCGCCGGCGAAGACCGTCTCCGGCGCCGGCGTTGCGGCCTCCTCCGCGACCTCGTCCTCGACGGCCGTGTCCCCCGCACCCGCAAGCACCGTCTCGGGCACCGCGGGCACCTCGCTCTCGGGCGGCGGCGTGTCGCCGGCCAGCACCGTCTCGGAGCCCGCCGGCGCCTCGGTGGCCGGAGGCTCTACCGGCGTCGCTGCGGCGGCAGCAGCAGAGGCCGCGAGTGCCGTCTCCGCCGCGGCAGGAGGCGTGGCCGTCTCCTGCGCCGGCTCCGGCGGGAGCGTTGAAGCGCCGGCCTGGCCGGCCGCGACGGTAGCCGCAGCTCCCGGCGCGCCCGCTGCGGGCGCCACTGCTCGGGCGGTGTCTCGCAGCAGCGCTGTCGCGCTTGCGTACCGCTCCTCCGGCTTCTTCGCCATCGCTCGCGACAGGACGCCGTCGAGCTCCGGCGGGAGGTCGTTCCGGTGATCGCGGACCGAGGGCAGCGGCTCCGACAGGTGCGCGTACAGGACGGCCGCGTCGGTCTCCCGGTAGAACGGCACCGTGCCCGTGAAGCATTCGTAGAGCACGCAGCCGAGCGCGTAGATGTCGGTCCGCTCCGTGGCCGACTGGCCGCGGATCTGCTCGGGCGCCATGTAGTCGAGCGTCCCGACCATCTGGCCCGTCTTGGTGAGGTTCGGGCGGCTGCGGGCTTTCGTGACGCCGAAGTCGGCGAGGTAGGCGTGGTCGCGTCGATCGTCGACGAGGATGTTGTACGGCTTGATGTCGCGGTGGATGAGGCCGACCTCGTGGGCGCTGTCGAGTGCCTCCGCGACCTGGGTGAGGAGATGCGTCGTCCGCTGGGGCGTCAGCTCGTTGCCGACGATCAGGTCCTTCAGATTGCGGCCGCGGATGAGCCGCATCGCGATGAAGAGTCCCTGGTCGCTCTCGCCGGCCTCGTAGACCGGGACGATGTGCGGATGATCGATCGCCGCCTGGATCTGCCCCTCGCGCCGGAACCGCTCACGGAAGGCGTCGTCCGATCCGAGCTCGGACGAGATCAGCTTCAGCGCGACCGTGCGCTCGAGTGACAGCTGCGTCGCCTCGTAGACGACTCCCATTCCGCCGACGCCGAGCACGCCGTCGATGCGGTAGCCGGAGACGTTGACGCCCTTGTCCAGCAAGAAACCGAGTCTACGCCCCTCAGCCGATAACCGTTGTTCCTCCCCCTCCTGAGGGCGGAGGCGGCGGAGGAGGCGGCGGCGGTGGCGGAGGCGGCGGTGGTGGCGGAGGCGGCGATGGTGACGGGGACGGCGACGGCGACGGCGACGGCGACGGTGGCGGTGGCGGCGGGGGCGGCGGGGGCGGCGGAGGCGCCACGAGGTTCTTGACCGTCCCGCCGGTCGAGGGGGACGCGACCGTCGGCGTCGTCGCCTTCAGGTCGACGACGGAGGCCGTCCCCGTCCCGTTCCCCGAGTCCTTCGAGCCCGCGGTCGCATGGCCGAGGAAGAACGCCGCGGCGAACGCGGCGGCGCCGAGCACGACGGCGACCGGTACGAAGACCTTTGCCGTCATCGCATGTGGCCCCGCTCGCCTACTTCCCGCGCAACGCGCCTGTGCACTTCACCGGCGACTGCTTCCCCGTGGCCGGAATGCACAGGCCTCTCCGCTGCGCGAGACCGCTGTGGGTAACGACGTACTGCGCGTAGAAGCCGATATAGCCGGGCTTCGTCATGCGCACGGTGATCACGCTGCCGAAGCGGAAGGCGCCGTGGAACCGGCGGCTGCGGACGAATCCCTTCACAGACGACAGCGCCTCACTCCGCCCTGCGCCGGCGATCTGAACCCTGGCTCCAGCAGGAATCCCGCCGTCGAACCAGAGCTTCCGCAACTGGAACGAGGAGGCCGACACCGCGGCCGTGAAGTGCCGGCTCGGCGAGATGCGGCCGAACAGGCCCGGGCAGCCGTTGTGGTTGGAGTCGTAGACGCCGCGCGCCGACTTCGTCGGGCACGCGTCGCCGTCGCCGTAGACCCCGTCGTGATCGGGATCGTTGTTGGCGTTGAACGTGAAGACGCCGCTGTTCGGCGCGTCGTCGATGACCGTCGGGTCGCTGCCTGACTGGTACGCGGACCGCACGAAGAAGTCGAAGCCCGGTGTGTTGATCGTGACGTTGAACGTGACGACATGCGTCCCCGACGACGGGTACGTCTCGGCTCCGAACCCGCTTTCCCCCGCCTGACAGGTCACGGGGGACGCGAGCGAGCAGAGGTCGAAGGTCGGTTGCCCGGAGGACTTCCCCACGGCGAGCAGCTCGTAGTCATAGCCGTGGTCCCCGGTGGACGCCTTTCGGTCGAGGTTGACGTAGACGCGGAGCTCGTCCCCGGCGACCATCCGGCCGTCGGCGTCGACGAGCGTCACGGCGACGCTTACGGCTCCCTTGTCCGCACTCGTCAGCTGCACGCTCCGGATGTCGGACGCGTAGTACGTATTCGACTGATGCTCGTTGTCGCCCGCGGCATCCGTGTACGTCGTCTGGTTGCCGCCGCTCGCTGCACCGGCCAGCCCCAGGAAGAGCATCGACGCAAGCGCGACAAAGAGACCCCCAACCCGCAGTGCCCTCGGAATGACCCTCACCTCCTGTGCGTGACTAACAGGCCAGGAGCGTACTCCACTCCCCGAACCCTGTCTAGATCGCGAGCTCGAGTGGCAAAGAGCCGGGACGGCTGTTACAACTGATCCGTGAGCGTCGCGTGGGTGCCGAAGATTGGCGCGGAGTTCGGGGGCTACCGGCTCGAGTCGCTGATTGGCCACGGTGGGATGAGCATCGTCTACCGGGCACAGCACCTGTCGCTCGAGCGCACGGTCGCTCTGAAGCTCCTCGCACCACAGCTGAGCGACGACGAGGCGTTCCGCGAACGCTTCCTGCGCGAATCGCGGCTCGCGGCCAGCCTCGACCATCCGAACGTGATCCCGATCTACGAGGCGGGCGAGGAGGACGGCGTCTTCTTCATCGCGATGCGCTTCGTGGAGGGGCTCGACCTGAAGACGGTGCTCAAGCGGGAGGGCTCGCTCCCACTCGACCGCACGTCGTCGGTCATCAGCCAGGTCGCGAACGCCCTCAGCGCGGCCCACGCGAAGGGGCTCGTCCATCGTGACGTCAAGCCCGCGAACATCCTGATGGCGTCCGGGTACGGGCCCGAGGAGTCCGACCACGTCTACCTCTCGGATTTCGGGGTCGTCAAGCACAGCGCCTCGCAGCCGCTGACGCAGACGGGGATGTTCGTCGGCACGGCGGAGTACGCGTCGCCGGAGCAGATCGAGGGCAAGGACCTCGACGGACGCGCCGACGTGTATGCGCTCGGCTGCGTCCTCTACGAGTGCCTCACCGGCGACCCGGCCTACGACCGGGACTCCGAGGTCGCGCTCATGTACGCGCACCTGCTGGAGCCGCCTCCCGTCCCGCATGAGAAGCGCCCCGATCTCCCGCCCGAGGTGGACGAGGTCGTCGCCAAGGGCATGGCGAAGAACCGCGACGAGCGATACCAGTCCCCGCGGGAGCTCGCCATCGCGTTTCGGCAGGCAGCGGGGGCGCCGTCGACCTCGATCGGCGCGACGCAGCTCGCGGGCGCCACCGGCGCCGGCGCGACCGTGATGTCCGGAACCCCGACGACGTCGCCACCCGCGGCCGATGCCGCTTCCCCTGCCGAGCCTCCGGGCGTCGCGCCGCCCCCGGCTGCTCCTCCGGCCGCCCCGGCGCCTGCCGCACCAGCCGCCGCAGGCGGGCCGAGCAGACGAACCTGGCTGATCGTCGGCGGCATCATCGCCGCGCTGGTAATCGCCGGTGCCATCGTCGGCGCGGTGCTCGCGTTCAGCGGCGGCAGTAGCAGCAAGAGCTCCTCGGGCAAGACGACCTCGAACGGCACGCCCACGACCCTCCGCGACGCACTGCTTCCGACAGGAATTGCCAAGAACTGCGAGGTGCAGAGCACGCCGGACAAGGGCGCGGTCGAGACGGACACGTGCTCGTCGCCGGCCAGCGCTCCCAGCGCCTATCCGGACTCGTTCACGCTCAACTTCTTCTCGAGCCCGTCTGTGCGGCAGACGGCGTACGACGACGCGAAGAAGGGCGTTCGCATCCTCAATTGCGGCGGCGTCCCCGGCCAGAGCAACTGGGTCCACCAGTCGGACGGCAAGCTCGGCGGCGTCGTCGTCTGCGGCATCGACAAGAAGACCGGCGACTCGACGATCGTGTGGACGCACGAGAAGCGTGGCAACCCGACGCACGTCGACATGGTCGGCGTCGCGCTCGAGCCCGGCCGCGGCACGTCGATGTACCGCAGCTGGTGGAGGCCGGTGGCGGGGTCGACGGCGAACTCCGCGCTGGGAAGGTGCCGCCCGGCTCTCTCGGAAGAGGCGTGCGACGCGGTCGTGAAGAAGTTCGAAGCGAAGCAGCCCGCGAGCTAGAGACGCAACGCAAAGAGCCTCGCGGCGCGGATCTAGACTAACCGGCAGCGTGCCGGTTCTCATCGTCAAGGAAGGTCCGCTGGCAGGACAGCGCTACCCCGTCGAGGGTGAGCTCGTGCTCGGCCGCCTCAACGCGGACCTGACGATCGACGACCCGCTCATCTCGCGCCGCCACGCGCTCGTGCGCCCGGTGGACGGCACCGTGGAGATCGAGGACCTCGGCTCGCTGAACGGCACGTGGGTCAACGGCGAGCGGATCAGCGCCGCACGGCGGCTCGGGGCGGGCGACGTCGTCGGCGTCGGCAGTACGGTGATCATGATCGAGGTCGACGTGCCCGACAACCGCACCGTCGTCGCGCCGCACGCTCCCGAGATGCCGCCGGCGACCGTGGCCCCGCCGCCTCCCGCGCCCGCCCCCGAAGCGCCACCCGCGCGAGCGCCCGCAGAGCAGCAGACGCCCACGGGCGACGAGGTCCGTCCGGTGACGGCTCTCTTCGCCGACATCGTCGGGTCGACGAGCCTCGGCGAGCGACTCGCGTCACACGAAGTGAAGGTCGTCGTCGGGGAATGCGTGACGCGGATGACCCGCGCAGTGGAGCAGTTCGGCGGCACCGTCCAGGCGTACATGGGCGACGGGATCGCGGCCTTCTTCGGCGTGCCGACCGCGAACGAGGACGACCCCGAGCGGGCGGCCCGCGCCGGCCTGCGCATCGTCGACGTCGTCGGGGAGTACGCGCGCGAGGTCGAGGAGGCGTGGGGCATCTCCGACTTCAACGCGCGGATCGGAATCAATACCGGCGAGACGGCCGTCGGGCTCGTGGGCGCCGCCGATCCGCAGGCCGTCAGCCTCGGCGATACGTCCAACGTCGCCGCGCGCCTGCAGGCGGCCGCTGACCCCGGGACGATCGCGATCGGTGAGGCGACGGCGAAGGCGCTCGTCCACCGCTTCGTCCTCGAGCCCCTGGGCGACGTCACCGTCAAGGGCCGCAGCCAGCCCGTCGTCACATGGAGGCTGTTCGGCCCGCAGACGTCCGCGCTCTCGACGCCGCAGAACCCGCTGATCGGCCGGGAGACGGAGATGGCCCGCCTGCAGGAGGTCGTCGGCGAGCTCGTCGTCGGGCGCGGACAGCTGCTGTTCCTCATCGGGGAGGCGGGCATCGGCAAGACGCGCCTGCTCGCCGAGCTCCGCGGCCTCGCCGCCGGCCAGGTCACCTGGCTCGAGGGGCACTGCCTCTCGTACGGAAGCGAGCTCGTCTACGGCCCGTTCATCCAGATGCTCCGCGGCTGGGTGGGCGCCGAGGAGGGCGA
>Ga0075434_100004338_pt1 | contig 12756 bp, 12 predicted proteins | sample RhiMethybrSRZTD3_FD_75298 | JGI IMG/M metagenome (GOLD analysis project Ga0075434, IMG submission 75298) | Populus rhizosphere microbial communities from Tennessee, USA - Rhizosphere MetaG P. TD hybrid SRZTD3 | ecosystem: Host-associated > Plants > Roots > Rhizosphere > Soil | place: USA... | reverse complement strand
CACGAGGCGGGGCACGAAAGCGGGAAGATGAGAAGGAGCCGTTGCGCGGAGTTCGCGGGAAAGCCACCGAGGCGACGCCAGGCACGCTCGATCGTCTCATCCACGAGCGAATGCGGCTCGGAATCGTCAGTGCCTTGGCCGCAAACGAGTCGCTCACGTTCAACGAGCTGAAAGGCCTGCTGCAGACGACCGACGGCAACTTGAGCGTGCACGCCCGCAAGCTCGAGGATGCCGGGTACATCTCCTGTACGAAATCGTTCGAGGGGCGGATGCCGAAGACGGCCTACGCGTTGACCGTGCCGGGGCGCAGAGCTTTCGAGCGTTACCTCGACCACATGGAAGCCCTGATCAGAGCCGCGCGAGACGCGTAAAGCAGTGATTCGCCGTTGACGCCATGAATGTGAGCACTCCACTACCCTTGAATCGATCGCAGCGCATGCCGCGGCACATTGCCGTCATCATGGACGGCAACGGCCGCTGGGCCACCACCCGCGGGCGACCGCGAACCTTCGGCCACGCGTCCGGCGCCCGCGCCGTGAAACGCACCGTCGAGGCGGCGCGGCGCCTCGAGATCGAAGCATTGACCCTCTACGCGTTTTCCTCCGACAATTGGCGCCGCCCCGACTCCGAGGTCGCCGCGCTCATGGCACTGTTCCGGCGCTATCTTGCGGCAGAGACCGAGCGGTGTGTCGAGAACGGAATTCGGCTTTCCGTCATTGGCCGGCGTGATCGGCTCGGCGGTACGCTGCGCCGAGCGATCGCGGCCTCCGAGGAGGCGACTGCCGACTGTCGCGACATGCATCTTCGTGTGGCCGTCGACTATTCGGCGCGCGACATGATCCTGGATGCGGCGGCGCGCCTCTCCGGCGGCCAGTTCACGCGTGAGCAATTCAGCAAAGCGATGGCCGCGGCCGCGCACGCGCCGGGTGGCGTGCCGGACGTCGACTTGCTGATCCGGACTGGCGGCGAACAGCGCCTCAGCGACTTCCTTCTCTGGGAATGCGCCTACGCCGAGCTCGTGTTCACCCCGCGGATGTGGCCGGAGTTCGCCGCGCGCGATCTCGAGGCCGCCATCACGGAGTTCCAGCGGCGAGAGCGACGATTTGGTGACGTCGGCGACGACGCGCCCACCGCGGCGATCGGCAGCGCCTAACCACCCACTGACGCGTACGTGACGAGCAGGGCGCAGGTTGCCCTGCTCGTTTTGTCAGCGAAACCCTGCTGGCGCGGACGTCCGCGCGCCGTAACATTTGGGCGGGAACTCGGCGAACCGATGCGGTGCCGTTCGCTCGGGGCACATGAGGCATGGCATCCATGCTCCTAAAGTGCCTCGCGACATACGGGAAATCGCCTATATCACAGCGAAAACCGTGCGCCGGGTCCGTCTCAACACTAGTAAGCGCTATCCAGTGTTGACCGACCTTCGGTTCGCGCTCTGGTGTCTCAGTCGCTCTCGCATCACGGTCCGATTCCGCCTCGCCGGTTTGCTGGACTCCGGCGCGTTCGACGCATCCGTCACCGACGAGACAATCACGTGAATGACCAACGGCCCGCGTCGCTCGGCCTTCTCCCGCTGATCGGCCGTGACCAGGAAGTAGCCAGGCTTACGCGTGCGCTCGAGGATGCCGAGCGAGGCTCGCCCTCGACGATCTTCCTCGCGGGAGAAGGCGGTATTGGCAAGACGCGCCTGGCCGAATTCCTCGTGGACGCGGCGACGCGTCGGAACTGGAGCACGGCAGTGGGCAGGGCCTATCCGGTCGAAACCGGCGTTCCGTACGCGCTCTTCTCGGACGCGTTGCTGCCTAGGCTCAAAGCCATGGACCCGGGAACGCTCGCCGTGATGTCGCGTGGTGGCGAAGCGGAGCTTGCCCGTCTGTTCCCGGCGCTCGACCTCCGGACCGACTCCCGAGCGCCACGAGGCGATGTCTCGGACCTGAAGGCGCGCCTGCTGTGGAACTTCAGCCAATTCCTCGGCCGCTTCGCAGCGAAACGGCCGTTGCTGATCGTGCTCGAGAACGTCCACTGGGCCGACGCCTCCTCGCTCGAGTTGCTGCACTTCGTCGCCCGTCAGCTGCCAGGCCAGCGCATTGTCGTGCTCTGTTCGTATAGCGATGCAGTCCGCGATTCGAACCCCGCGCTGGGGAGCACGGAGCGTTCGCTCACGAGCCTCGGCGCGGCCAGCGTCGTTAGGCTGAGTCCGTGGCTGCGCGCCGACAGTGACGAGCTCGTGGCGCGGTTGTTCGACGTCGATCCATCCACGATTCGCGACTTTGCCGCGCTGCTGTATGAGCGCACACGAGGCAATCCGTTTTTCACCGAGGAGACGCTCAAGTCGCTCGTCGATTCGGGCCAGCTCAGGCGCGAGGACGACCGCTGGGTCGGATGGGATCTCACCGATTTCCGCCTGCCCAGCACTGTGCGTGACGCGATCGTGGCCCGGCTCGAGCGTCTCTCGCCAGCGTCACGCACAGTCGTCGACATTGCCGCGGTGCTCGGTACAAGAGCGTCGTACGAGGCACTCGAAGCGGTAAGTGGTTTTGCCTCATCGTCCCTCGTGGAGGCGATCGACGAGCTTCGGCGCGATCGGGTTCTCGTGGACGCCGATGCGGCCGACGGCGTCCATTACGACTTCACGCATCCCTCGCTCCAGGCGGTTCTCTACGCGGAGCTCGGGAAAGCGCGTGCGCGTCTGTTGCACGGGCGGATCGCGACGGCGCTCGAGCAGATGCACGGTGCGGCGGCCGAAGCGCACGCCGACGAGCTCGCGTTCCATTTCTCGCGCGCGTCGTCGATCGAGCTGGCGCCAAAGGCGGCGCGATACCTGTACGCCGCGGGTCGATCTGCCCTGGCGAGGTATGCCACGCGCGAAGCCGCGAGTTATCTCGGTGCCGCCCTCGATCTCGTCGACGGGGGCGGTCCCGTCATCACCGGCAACGGAAAACCCGACGACGTTGCGGCGCTCGTCGAAGATGTCGCACGCGCAAAGCAGCGGAACGGCGAGTACGGTGCCGCGCGCGCTCTCTGGGAACGTGCGCTCGGATACGCTCGCCAGCGCGGCGACTCTGCGCGCATATCGTTCATCGAACGACGGCTCGGCAACGTCAGCTTCTGGGCGGGCCACCACGACGAGGCGTTCGACCATTACGCGGCGGGTCTCGAGGCCGCGAGGCTGACGGGCGACGAACGGCTCGCGGCGAGGATTCGCATCGCGCAGGCGGCGGCGTTTCAGGAGCTCGGTCGGCCTGGCCACGCGCTTCGCGAGCTCGGCGAAGCCCTCAGCATTGCGGAGCGCCTCAAAAGCGCCGGGATGCTCGCGCGTATCCATCGCGCGCTCATGCAGCTCAACATGTTCGTCGGCCGTGCTGCTGAAGCGCGTGTGCACGGTGAGCGCGCGATCGCCTTCGCAGGCTCGGCGAACGAGCCCGGAGTGGAATGGTCCGCGCACTGGGGGATTGCGGTGCTCGCGGGCCTCACGGGCAATGCCGCCGAGCTCGCGCGTCATGTGAGGGAGGCGCACCGAATCGCCGACGAGCTGCGCTCGCCAGTCCTCGCCGTGTGGACGAGCGAGGTTTCGATCGAGTACGCGTCAGGCATCGGTGACTGGCAATCGGGACTCGCGCTCGCGGAGCGCACGATTCCGATCGCGCGCGCGCTCGGTGCGAATACACTGCTGCCGCGCCTCCTGGTGTGGACAGGACTCATGCATCTCGGGCGCGGCGAATTGGCGAAGGCGAAATCGCTGTTCGACGAGAGCTGGACGATCTCCGGCGCCGCGGACGCCGAGCACGGCACGGTCGATGTGCACACGGCCGTGCCGGCCCACACGGGAATGGCGGCGTATGCGCTCGCGACGCGTGATCGCGAAGGCGCGATCGCGTTAGGCGAGGCCGGAGTCGCGCTCGCCGACCGCTCGGGCTACGTGACCTGGTCCATCCATCGACTCATTCCCATCATTCTCGAAGCCGCGCTCTGGAGCCAGGATTTCGCGCGCGTCAAGCGATACGGTGAACGGTTGCGACGGGATTCGACGCAGATGAATCACCCGCTCGGGATGGCGTGGGCGACCGCCAGCGATGCGCTGGTCGCACGGCTTCGTGATGGCGACTTCCCTCGCGCCGTCGAGCTGTTGCGGTCGGCGGTGGATCAGCTGGACGCCATCCCGTTCGTATTCGATGCGGCGCGCCTTCGCCGCAATCTCGCCCAACTGCTCGCGGCGAGCGGAGACCGCGAGGGGGCAGCTCGAGAGCTCCGGCGCGCTCACGACGTGTTCGCGCGCATTGGTGCCGAAACGGAGCTGAGTGGCGCTCGCGATCAGCTGCGCGATCTCGGCGCGCGTCCACCGGCCCGCGTGCTTGTCGAAGGCGCCGGCGCGCTCACCGGCCGGGAGCGCGAGATCGCCCGGCTCGTGGCGGCGCGCAAGTCGAACAAGGAGATCGGTGTAGCACTCGGCATTTCATCCCGCACCGTGAGCACACACCTCTCCAACGTGTTCGCCAAGTTAGGCGTCGGGTCGCGCGGGGAGTTGACCGACCGCGTACGCGAGGACTCCGCCCTGCGCAGTTAGGCGAGCTTTCCGATCGCTTCAGTCCAGTGCGCGATTTCCGTGGCGCTCATGGGACCGCGTGGTTGCATGCGTGCATCCACGAGGCCCCATTGCAGGATGTCCACGAGATATTGCTCGCGTGAGATCAGCGTGCCGCGGCAGACACGTTCGTTCGTGGGCGGCTTTGTCACTTCGTCGTTCAAGCGAGCGAGCAGGCTGCCCATGACCCACGGCGGGGCAGGCGAGTCCTCACCAGGATACACGAATCCGTAGAGCACGAGATTGAGCAGCAGGATTCGCCAGTGGCCGCCGAAACGATCGACAAGACGCGTCCAGTCCAGTCGGCGACGCTGTGTATGCAGGATGTGGATCACGTCCGCGCCGTCGTAGCGTTCGCGTTCCATCACGAACGCCTTCGACCAGAGCAGCTCTTCCGCCGGACATAGCCACACTGGCACCCCCACGGCTTCCGCCTGGACGGCATGCTCGAACCAGCCGTCGTCCACCGGCGCGACGCCGTTGCCCGATCCGAAGATGAGGTCCACGAGGAACTCATCGGACCGTGCTTTCCCGAGCCAGTGTGGGAACGTGAGCTCGGAGTGAAACCCCGCGGTGGCGAGCGTGTCGAGCGCACGGTCAATATGCTCACGGCGCACGAACAGATCGAAATCCTTTGTGGGGCGCTGAATCCCGGTGAAATGCGAAAACGCGAACGCGCCGCCCACCAGCGTTGGGACATTCGCCCGATCCAGAATTGTCAGAACGTCGCGATAGAAGCGGCGCGTGTACCGCGCCGCCATGTCACGATCGATCTCGTTCGGCGTTCTGGAGTTTGGTTTGTGCGGCACGGAACGCTTGTTGAAGAGGGTCAGCCCTATGTGCGACCGCTTTGCAAGACTAGGGCTAGCTGAGCCGGCTCTCTGTCCGTCGATCAGGAGCTGACCGCCATGGCCACCACGAACGGCACGGTCCGCCTCGCGGCGATGAGTGACATTCACGTCAGCAAAACCGGCCAGGGTGCACTGTCGTCGATGTTCGCGCAGGTCTCCGAGCGCGCGGACCTGCTCGTGATGTGCGGCGACCTCACGGACTACGGCCTGCCCGAGGAAGCGCGCGTTCTCGCACGCGACATCGGCACCGCGTTGCGAGTGCCGTGTGTGACCGTGCTGGGGAACCACGACTTCGAAGCAGGGAAGCAGGACGAAGTGCGCCAGATCCTCACCGACGCCGGAGTCACGGTGCTCGACGGCGATTCGTGCGAGCTCCAGGGCGTCGGATTCGCTGGCGTGAAGGGTTTCTGTGGCGGGTTTGGTCGCGGTGCGCTCGGCCCGTGGGGTGAGGAGATCATCAAGAGCTTCGTCCGCGAAGCGGTGAACGAAGCGTTCAAGCTCGAGAGCGCGCTCGCCCGACTCAGGTCGCCACACCGCGTCGCGCTGCTGCACTACTCACCGGTGCGTTCGACGGTCGAGGGAGAGCCTCTGGAAATCTTTCCCTATCTCGGCAGCAGCCGCCTCGAGGAGCCGCTTACACGGTACCCTGTCACGGCGGTCGTGCATGGGCACGCGCATAACGGCTGCCTCGAAGGGCATACGGCATCGGGCACGCCGGTGTACAACGTCTCGATGCCGCTGCTCAAGAAATGCTGGCCCGAGCAGCCACCCTTTCGTGTCATCGAGATCGGCGCCTGACGAGCGTGCGCCGACCGTTCACGCACCGATTCGCATCGCCTCACGCGCGCGGAGCACACGATCTCGCGCCTCGTCGCCAGTGACGCCTACCGCGGAGAGATGCCCCATCTTTCGCCCGGGTCGCGCCGACGCCTTGCCGTAGAGGTGCAGCCGCACGGACGGAACCGCGAGCGCTGCCGCGAAGTCTGGAGTGCCAGCGTTCCACAGATCGCCGAGGAGGTTCGCGATCGCCGCCGGACGAAGGATTTCCGTGCTGCCGAGCGGCAGGTCGCACACGGCGCGAACGAGCTGCTCGAACTGACTCGTGGCGCACCCGCGCTCCGTCGAGTGAAACGTGTTGTGCGGCCGCGGCGCCAGCTCGTTCACCAACAGCGCCCCGTCCCGCAGGATGAACATCTCCACGGCGATCAAGCCTTCGATGCCTAACGTGGATGCGATGCCGTTCGCCACCCCGTCCGCCTGGCGTCCGATGGCAGGCGCCACCGAGGCGGGCAGCACCGACCAGTCGAGGATCCCGTGCGCGTGATGATTGAACGAGGGTGGAAACGTCACGTGACGTGTCGCATCGCTCGATCCCGAGCCCGCCGGCCGTCGCGCGACCAGCATCGAGATCTCGCTCGCGATTTCGAGAAACTGCTCGACGAGGCACGGCCGTTCGCCGAGTGACTTCCAGGCGTCCGCCGCGGCGTCCACTGAGCTGACGCGGATCTGGCCGCGACCATCGTAACCGCCACTCGTGGACTTGAAGATGCATCGACCGAGCTGCTCGAACGCCGCGATGCTCTCGTCGCGTGATGTGACCGCACGAAATGCCCCGACCGGAAACCCGTTCGCGGCCAGCCAGGTCTTCTGCCGAATGCGGTCCTGAATCACGTGCACGGCCTCGGCGCTCGGGCGAAGCGGCGTGCGCGCCGCAACGGCCGACAGCGCGGCCGTGCCGATCTGCTCGATCTCGAGCGTCACCACCGCGCAGCGCTCTGCCAGCGATGCCGCGGCGTCCGCGTCATCGAAACGTGCCGCCACGGTTCGACTGGCGATCACCGACGCCGGACAGTTCGGGTCCGGATCGAGCACGTGGACGTCGTACCCGAGGGAGCGCGCGGCCAACCCCGTCATACGGCCGAGTTGACCACCGCCCAGGATGCCGATGGTCGCGCCAGGTTGGATCATCTGCTACGGGAGCGTCTGTCCGAGCACGTCGTCCCGGCGGCGTTCACGCCACGCGCGAAGGCGGTCGCGCACATCCAAATGTCGGATCGCGACGATCTCCGCCGCGAGGATGGCCGCGTTGGTCGCACCCGGTTTCCCTATGGCGAGCGTCCCGACCGGAACCCCCGCCGGCATCTGCACGATCGACAACAGGGCGTCGACGCCGTTGAGAATCGTCGCCGCAACGGGGACACCGAGCACCGGGACGAGCGTCTTCGATGCGACCATCCCGGGCAAGTGTGCCGCTCCGCCAGCGGCGGCGATGATCACGAGCAACCCGCGCTCCTCCGCGGTCGACGCGTACTCGAACATCCAGTCAGGAGTTCGGTGCGCCGAGACCACGCGAGCCTCGAACGGGACAGCCAGCTCCTCGAGCAGCGCGCATGCCGGCGCGAGATGCTCGTAATCGCTCTTGCTGCCCATAATCACGCCGACGAGTGGCCCTGGCATAGAGAGCGCTCGCGAGCTCCGTGATAGAGAGGGAATGCCGAAACAGTGAACGCAGCCGCTGGTGAGGCGGCTGCGTCAACAAACTACTGGCTTGGGGAAGGGGACGCTCAGCCGACCGCCGCACGCGGTCGCGATGGTCAGAACGACGCCGAAACCGTGATGCGGAGACCCTTGGCGGTTGGCACCACGCCTACGCGCCGCGGCAGGGGCACCGGTGCCCAATGCTCCGCGAGCTTTCGCGATCCATAAAAGGCGCCGAGCCCGCCACCCATCGCGGCGCCCACCAGGGTACTCAACAGCTGGTTGTACTGCTGGCCGCTGTTGTTCTCGAGCGATACTGAAGTGATAAAAGCGATGCCGCCGCCGAGTGCGGCGCCGATCAGACCCCAGCGTATCATCGGATCGCGATTCCCGCCCTTCATTCCGACGCTGACCTCCACCTGAGAAACGGCTGCGGTGTTGAACGCCCATATTTTGGCGCCCGTGCCGTCCTCTATCAGAACAAGTGTGTCACGCCGCATGCCTTGGTAGCTGCCGACTATCGGAGCCACCATCTGGTTCGACGTGACCCGAACTCTCGTGCCCGGGGAGAGCGACTGCGCGGCCGCTGTCTGGGCAGCCGTTATACGAAGCGGCGCGAGCACGAGGAGCGCCGCGAGCAGGGCGCGATAGGACCGACGGGTGCGTGGCATGGTGTGTTTCTAAATATGACAGCGGCCGCGGCGCAAGTGAGGGACGTGTGCCGCGCACAATGTGGACGCGCGCCGGAGACGGCTGTCACGTCGAGCCGCGTGATGGGGCGCACAATTCGGGCCGCTTTCGCCGCGCCGTGAACGAGCGGACGAGTTGCTCGTCCTTGTATTCCCGGACGTCTATCGGCCTGACCAACCTCTCGAGCCATCCGCGTGGCGCGGATGGCCGCTCCATTTCGGCGCTACGTTATGCTCCCCATCAAATCGACGGCGGTTGCACTGACCGTAGCGCTGTCCGCGGCGGCGGCGAATCCAACGGTCGGCCCTCGCGAGGCGCTTCGCGCGTCACCTCACCGGACGGTCGCCAGAGACACCGGGTACCGGGTGGTGGACTCGGCGTTGGCTGCGACGACGTTCGATTCCGCATGGCGTACGATCGGCGTGACGCTCGAGCGGCGAGGAGTCACCCGGCTCGACTGGCCCGGTGTGCGGCGAGAGCTACTGCCGCGCGCTGTCCGAGCGGAGTCCGATAGCGCCCTTCGCGCGGTCATCGACGACATGCTGGCGCGGATTGGCGAGTCGCATTTTGCCCTGCTGCCGGCACAGGCGGCTCCCGGTGGAGACGCTTCGCCGAACACTTCGGCGTTAGGCACGGCTGGCCTCTCGCTGCGCGCACTCCATGGCGAGCTCGTCGTCTGGCGGTCGGACAGCGGAAGCGCTGCGCGCCGAGCGGGCGTGTTGCCCGGGTGGACGGTGGAGCGCATCGATGACCTCATCGTTCCGTCGTTAGGTCCAGCCGACTCGGTGGGACCCAGGCGACTCGCGGTGTTGACGAGCGCGATGCGGGCGCTGCGCGGAGTGCCCGGGACCACCGTGCATATCGTGGCCCGAGACCCAGCGGGAACGCGGCGAACCGTCGACGTCACGCTCGACTCGATGCGCGGGCCGTTCTCCAAGTTCGGCAACCTGCCACCCCTCCCGGCGACGTTCGAAATGACGCGCCGCACACTGGCTGACGGGCGGTGCGCCGCCGTGATCCACTTCCAGTACTGGATGCCGCCGATCATGCCGGCGCTCGACCGCGCCGTCGATGCGGCGCGGAACTGCGGCGGCATCATCCTCGACCTGCGCGGGAACCTGGGTGGTGTGGCCGGCATGATGATGGGTGCGGCCGGACACTTCCTGAACGAGCCGAGCACCCTCGGGATCATGCGGTCGCACGGCGAGGAGATGCGTTTCGTCGCGAATCCGCGACGGGCAACGGACAGCGGGGTTCCGGTCGAGCCGTTCGCCGGAGACGTCGCGATCCTCGTGGATGGGCTGTCGGCAAGCACGTCGGAGATGTTTGCGGCCGCCTTGCAGGCGCTCGGCCGCGCCCGCGTCTTCGGCGAACGGACCGCGGGACAAGCGCTACCGGCGGTGGCAACGCGGCTTCCGACAGGCGATGTTCTCATGCACGTCGTGGCGGACTTCGTGGCACCCGACGGCACTCGGATCGAGGGACGCGGCGTGATCCCGGACGAGGTGGTGCCGTTGACGCGGGCCGATCTGGTCGCCGGGCGGGACGAGCCGCTCGAGTGCGCGGTCCGCTGGTTCGAGCGGCCTCGGCCGCGCAATCCCTGACAACGAACCGGATACGCGGACTCACGTCAGCGGCGTCGTCGATCATATTTCCCGTGCGCCACGTCGGCGCAATCCCTTTTCCCCATCGCTCGCAGGAGCGCTTCATGCTCGTCAGCCTACGTCGCTCATTCAACGTTCGGCGATTCGCCGCGGCCGCAGGCCTAACGATGGTCGCGACCGCACCCGCAGCCGCCCAGGGCTCTGCGGCGCTTCCGCCGGCGAAGGAGCTGATCGCCAAGTTCGTTGCCGCGACGAACGCGACAGCAATCATGGCCAAGCATCAGTCGGTGCGAACGAAAGGCCGCTTCGAGCTGCCGGCTGCGGGCGTGTCCGGTGACCTGGAGATCTCTCAGGCCCGCCCGAACAAGACGATGATGCGCATTAACGTCAGCTCCATTGGCCAGATCGAGCAGGGATTCGACGGTACGACGGCGTGGTCGATCAATCCGATGCAGGGACCACGATTGATGACCGGACGCGAGCTGGACGCGGTGCGCGAGGAGTCGAGCTTCGGGACGCCATCCCGTCAGGGTCCCAACGTCGCGTCGGCCGAGACCACGGAAAAGACGGAGATGAACGGCGAGCCCTGTTACAAGGTCAAGATGGTCTGGAAATCGGGCCGTGAGACGTTCGATTGCTACAGCGTGGCCTCGGGGTTGCTCATTGCGTCGACGGGCAAGCAGGAATCGCCGATGGGGACCATCGAAGTGACGAACCTCATCAGCGACTACAAGGACTTCGGCGGCCAGAAGATCGCGACCCGCCTAACACAACAGGTCATGGGCAATGAGCAGGTGCTGATCATCAACACCGTGGACTACGACGCCGCCGATGCCGCGGCGTTCGAGATGCCGGCAGCAATCAAGGCCCTCGTCGAGAAGAAACCGTAACGCGAGCTCGTGGAACTGCTCATCATTCGACACGCGATCGCCGAAGACCGCGAGGTTTTCGCCGCCACCGGCGGTGAGGACGCTCTGCGTCCGCTCACGGCCGAGGGCACGCGCAAGATGAAGCGCACCGCCCGCGGGCTGCGCGAGGTCGTTTCGAACATTGACGTTCTCGTCTCCAGTCCTTTCACCCGCGCGAACGAAACGGCGGAGATTCTGCGGCGCGAGTACGACCTGGATCGCGTCGAAACGGCTCGTGAGCTCGAGCCGGGGACGGCGCTCGACGACGTTGCGACCTGGTTGGGTCACTTCGATCAGAATGTCGTCGCGATCGTCGGTCACGAGCCTCAATTGGGCCGCCTGGTCACGTACTTCGTAACCGGCTCCGAACGATCGGGCGTCGAGTTGAAGAAGGGCGGGGCGTGTCTGATCGACTTCGAGGGCAAGCCGAGCGCGGGACGGGGTCGCCTCGTGTGGGCCATCCCCCCGGGGATTTTCCGGGATTTGGCCGGCTAGCCAACTGGTCGTCGTTCGTCGCAAAGATTTCGTGATGGCGGTCGCGGCCCAACTGGCGCTCGAACACGAATCTTGCAGACCCTTACCGGCCTGTTACCGACGTCTCTTGCCACGCGTCGCCTGAAGGAAGATTGTTCGGCTCTAATGCGATGCAGCCGCGGGAGACCAGGGATATGGATCTTCGAGTTGTAGCTCCGACGCTGTTGCGCCGTGGCCTCATCGCCCCTTCGATCCAGCGAGTAGGTTGACTAATGAGCCGATCCGCCGAATCGCATGTGCAGCTCGCCTCGGGTGGGCGAGACGACCTACGCCAGCTGTTCGCGTTGTCGTTTGCCGAGCCAACCCGTCACGACGATGATCTGCGACACGCAGTTCTGGACTACGTTCGGAACGCGAAGGCCGAGCGACGAACGCCGGAAATGGTGATCGTCTCGCTCAAACGCGCCATTATCGATGCGGCGGCAGCTCGCATTAGCTATCGAGCTGCCAACGAGTTGACTGATCGAGTGGTGAGGTGGTTCATCGACGGGTACTACGGCGTGGACGCACCATCGGTCGAGCGAGGTCTCGATCTGCGGATGGGTCCTGCGCCGCGACCGAGCTGACCACCGAAGCGCTTCACCGGGCTTCCCGGCAGTTGCGGCACGGACACGCACCTCGGCAACCGTAAAAGGTTGTCGAGGCGCATTCGTGCCGCATGGGTTACATTGTGCCCAGTGAGTTGCTTCAAGCCGCCCGGTGCGGTCCTTGCTGGATTGAATGCACCAGCTCGCCAAACTAGATGACCGCAACTCGCCCAGATCCCAGCATCGACCTCTCCGAGCTCGAGCGCGACTACATAGTCAAGCGCGAGCTAGGACGCGGGGGTATGGGAGCCGTCTTCCTCGCGCGGCATCGCACCGCCGGGCACGACGTCGCGATCAAGGTCATCTCCTCCAAATACATCGCGGACGCCGACGCGCTGTCGCGTTTCGAGCGCGAAGCGCGCCTCACCGCGCGTATCCGCCATCCCAACATCGTCCACCAATATGAGCTGCGGCGCCTCCATGGCGGCCACGTCGCGCTCGTTATGCAATACGTCCGCGGCGAGTCGCTCATCACGATTCTCCGTCGCCGAGGCAAGCTCCGATTCGATGAAACCGTACAGA
>Ga0075434_100004336_pt1 | contig 12757 bp, 29 predicted proteins | sample RhiMethybrSRZTD3_FD_75298 | JGI IMG/M metagenome (GOLD analysis project Ga0075434, IMG submission 75298) | Populus rhizosphere microbial communities from Tennessee, USA - Rhizosphere MetaG P. TD hybrid SRZTD3 | ecosystem: Host-associated > Plants > Roots > Rhizosphere > Soil | place: USA... | reverse complement strand
GCCAGGCGCGGCGGTATCGGTGTCGAGTGCGGGTTCACCGGCTGCCAGAACATGTCTCCGCGCAGCTCATCGGCAGTGTCCATTGTCTCCTCGTAACATTTGTGTGATTCGTGAATCGCGATTGACATCGCCAGGGTTCGCTCCTCGTCTTGCCGATCACGGCCACCGGCGAACGAGGCAGATGCGGACGTGTGGGCCCCGGTATGGCCGTATGGGCGGTCACACGTGGCGAGAGGGGTGCCTACGATCCCGAACGCTCTCGCACAGCGGATCGGCGAATCCTCGGCGCTCATGGCCAGGGTCCATGGGCGGCTCATGGCCGGGGTCCGAAGTAGTGCTGGGTGAGCATCTGGGAGTATTCGCGCAGCCGCCGATCTGCGGCGGTGATGTTGGCCAGGGCGGCCGCACGGGGCAGCCGCCAGATTGCGCAGCCCAGCGTGTGCATCTCACCGCCGCCGCTGCAGTCGCAGCCCTCCACCCGGCTGACGTGTTCGGGTGGAATGTGTGTTGGCGGCCAGCCGCTACCGGGCACCACCGTTCCAAGGTCGGCGCTCATGGTTTGCGGCCGATCCAGTACAGCCACGGGCCGATCCTCACCGATATGGCGCGGCCTTTGCGCCATCCGCCTTTGCGGGGGATCGACACATGCAGCCGCCGGGTGCCGATGCGGCGCCACCATTCAGGCCGGTGCACGGCTGTGCTCGCGCTCGCGGCCAGCCGACCCCACATCATGACGGTTCCTCGGGTTTGTCTGTGAACGTGGCGACCAGCCCATATCGGTCTGCGATCAGCGCGAGGTAGGCGGCGACTTGGCAGTCTGCCACGCCGGTGTAGGTGCGTTCATCGCGGTCGGTGTAGCTCAGGTGCCATTGCCCGTCGCGGTAGGCTATGGCCACGTTGGGCTCGCCGATCGCTACTCCGGGGCAGACGAATTTGTAGCCGCCCGGTTCGCCGGGCCCGCCGTGGCGCTCGAAGATGTCCATTCCGGTGGCGCGCCGTAGGTGGTCGATTTGATCAGTCACGGTGTGCCGCCAGGAACGACTCGACATGGGTGAACGGTTCATCCGTGGGATCGTTGAAGATCCACGGCTCAGAGCCGTCGCCGAGCAGGCGCCAGCCCATCGGTTCATTGTGGTCGCCGCCGCTGTAGACCAGGGCGAGCGCATACCCGCGCGGGTGCAGCACGGCGGCGTTGATCAGCCACAGCAGGCCGGTGGTTTTCAGCTCCTGCCATGGCCGCACGAGGCGTTGCCGGTCGTCGCTGGGCGCCTCGGTGCACGGCACGTCGTCGACACGAAGGACAGTGTCGAAGTTGCCGCTGTCGTGCGGGGCGGCTGCAACACCGTCGGTGACGTTGAGCGCGGCCTTCACGGCTTCCTCGAAGCTGCGCATGTACGCGCGCAGCGCCGTCAGCGTCTCGGCGAACGCGCGGCCACGCGAGACACCCATCTCTGTGGCCAGGCTCGCGGCGGCGGCCAGCTTGTCGGCCCGATCTTGGTTAGTGGTCACGGCTTGTCGTCCTCCCAATCGGTTTCCCAGACTTGCCGGTGCTGAATGTGCGGCTGCACCCAGACACCCTCGGCGATCGCCTCGGCCAGGTCCTCGCGCGCCTCGGCCTCGGTTTTGCACATGGAGAACACGTCCCAGAACTCCTGCGCGTCCGGTGCCGGTTTGGCCAGGTGCACCACCCGCCACTGCATCTGTTCCTGCCCGAGCGCCCACCGGTTGAACACGGCCGCCGCGTGATCGATGGCCTGCCGGATCTGGTCGGGGCGGGCCAGGATCGGGTCGCCGGTGTGGTGCGCGGCGAACGCGGCGAGCTCTTGCGCTGCGGCGCGCGCGATTTCGTCGGGTGGCCGTGGCGCGCCCTGTTGGCGGGGCACGCTGAGCCACCACAGCAGGATCTGGATCTTCGGTGCGAGGTGGGCGCCGTCGTGGCCCGCGCCTGCGCCGGAAGCGACCGGCGGCGGTGGTGGAGCCGATGTCGGCCTTTCGGGCAGCGGGGCAGCGGACGGCACGTACTGCTGGCCTTCTTTCGGGCGTTCGTTCATCGGCGTTGCCTTGGCTGCAGGTGCGCCGCCATCGGCCTGGGCGTGAAGTCGGCGGCGGCGATAAGCCGCTCGGCCTTGGCCACGAGCCGGTGCCGTTTGCGTCTGGCCCGGCGTTCCTGCCGGGCGGTCAGGGTGACGGTGCCGCGCTGGCGCCGGTATCGGTCAAGGCGTGCCTGGTCGCTCATCGAGGGTGTGTTCATGGTGCCTCCGGTGGTGCGGGTTGTTGGGGCTGTGCGGGTTGCGGCTCGCCCGTGGCCATGAGCGCGTCGAAGGGTGAGCCGTTGATCGGCGGGCCGCGTCGCGCTTTGGCGCTGGCGGCGCGCAGTCTCTCGCGTGTTTGTGCGAGCAGGTCGGCCGGTGGCTGCCCGGGTGGTGCTTGGAACAGCACCGGGCTGGCCGCAGCGGGCGAGGGGTTGTCGGGGACGGGCGGCGCGCCCGGCGGAGCGGCGCGCGCGTCCCCCGACCCTTCTTCAGAAGGGAAGGGTCGGGTCGGGGGTTCAAGCACACGTGAAGCACCTGCCTTAGCACGTGCTTGGGTTTTGCTTCGCGCCTTTGCGCTGGCTAGCCCACCCTTTCGGCCCGCCTCGGCCTTTTTCAGGCGTTCGGCTGCGACCTCTTTTTTGCTCGGGTTGCGTTTGGTGCCGTCGCTGTCGGCACCCCATTGGTGGAACCGGTAGCCGCCCTTCACCCTCACCCAGAACCCAGCGGCCACTAACTCGTCAGCGAGCTCGACAGCACCGCGAGACATCGACTGGATCATGTGCTCGGGCACCCGACCGTCGGTCAGATGATCAGAACACCATGAGCCCGCCAATGCCCACAGCCCTATCGCCGCCAGCGACGCGTTTGACGTCTTGGGGTGTGAGTGGAGCTTGTCGTCTACCTTGAACCACACCATGAGAGTGCCTAGATCTCCGTCCTATGCCGTGCTATCGCCGGTGTCTGCGCCTCGGTTGGCCCGATGCGATTTGAGCGCAGAGCTCATCCTCCGGCCGCCCGGCGCCAGCAGGACCCTGCCACACGTGCGGCACTGGGCCTCGTAGTCGGTGCGGCCTGAGTGTTCGTCTGGCCGCTGCGGCATCATGTAGTCGCCGCAGCTTCTGCAACTGCCCACGGGGCGGCCTTCCGCCCTGGCGCGCAGCCACGCGTGATGGTCGATCTCGCGGTCGGGCGCGATCGTGCGGTATATGCCCTCCCGCTTGCTCATCGGCTTTGCACATCCTGGCTTACTCGCAGGCTGCGGGCGGCGCGCGCCAGCATGGCCACACTCCCGGCCTCGGCCGCCTTGACCGGGTCCCAGGTGGCGTCTTCGCGTAGCCACGGCGCCAGCCCATCCCAGCCCGTCTCGCCCTGCGCGGCGTACACGTCATAGCCGTGCTTGGAACACAACGTGATCTTGTCGCCGGGTTTCCAGAGCCGTTTGGCAAGCACCCCCGGTTCGGCGGCGGTGAACGTGGCGCGCGCCTTGTCGGTGCAGCCGGGCACGACACAGTCGGGCAGCCGGGCCTCATGCGCCTGGCCCCACAGCACATCGGCGAGGCGCCAATCGCGCCAATCCTGCCTAGTGACCGGCGGCTCCGTCCGGCTTGGCCGGTCTAGGCACACATAGCCGGGGTAGCGTTCGGCGTCTTCCTCGGGGCGCAGCCGGTACCAGAACAGGGTGTAGACGTGATCGCGCGGCGGGAGGTCCAGCTCGTGCGCGCCGGGCATCTGCATGAACGCGGCGGGGTCGCTGGCGCGGGGCACATGCCACGTGTCGCCCAGCGGCTCTTGGAGCCGCCACGATTTGCCGTGCGCCGGGCCGCCCACCATCAACGCTGTGATCATGTGACGGTCCTTCCCACCCGGGCCAGCTGCGCGAGGATCTGGGTGCCGCTGAACCCGAGGATCCGGCAGATGCGGGTGCGGGTCCACCCGGTGTCGGCCATGCGCCGCAGTACCTCGTCGCGGTCGACCGGCGCCATCTGCGACCAGCGCAGCCGACCGGCCAGTGCCCGGCGTATGACCACCTCGTCGGGGGTTTCGTCCGGCGGCGGCGCCGGGGCGGGGCTGGCGGTCGGGTCGTCGATGCTGTCCTCGTCCCATGCCAGCGGCGGGGCGAATCCGCGCCGGGCCGCCAGGCGGCGCACGGCCCGGGCGGCGGGCCCGTCTGGGGCGGGCAGGCACGACAGTTCGTCGTACATGGCGGCGATCTTCGCGGCGGTCGTGGAGCGCACGGTCGCGCCGACCCTCATGATGTAGCGCAGGCTGTGCACGAGCATGCCGAGGCGGGCGCCCTGCTCGTGCAGCGTCCACCCGATGGCACACAGTGCTTGCAGGCGCCGCCGGGTGCCAGCCGAGGGGATGAACGCGGCATTGACCCTCGGGGCGAGCGCGAGCAGTTTCGCGGCCGTGGCCCCCTGGGTCTGGGTGTGCAGCGCCGCCTTGCGGTTACGGCCGTACATCACACGATTCACGGTGCTGATACTGAGCCCGGCGCGTTCGGCGATGCTGGCCAGCGTTTCGGGTGCCCCCATGAGGGTGCGCATGTGGGCTCTGATCGTGGCGGTGTCGGTCCGGGGGTGCCAGCGGCCGTAGGCGATCAGGCGGCGGCGGGCGGCGCTGTAGACGGCGTGGGCGTGGCGGCACGGTGTGCACCGGCAGCAGCCGAGGTTGTAGCGCTGATTGGTGCCGTGCTCATGTTCTTTCATGCGGTCTGCCTCCTGACCTTGCTGCGGGTTTTGAACTGTTCGGCGTCGGGGCAGCTGGCCCAGTGCGGCCGGTAGCGGGGGGCGGGTGCCGTCCCGAAAAGGTCGGCCTGCTCGGCGGCGGCGGCGGCCGACGTCGTCTTGCGTACCTCGGCGCGGATCTCCCCATCCACCACAGTCAAGATCAGGTTGCCGTCTGGTGCGGGGGTGGGGTCCACGGGCATGCGCTGGCCGGTGTCCGTGTAGGCCCACCACACCGCTTTACCGCATCGCTGCGAACGGCATCGGGAGACGGGCCAGTCGGCGGGGACATCCATGACGCGATCTCTATTCGGCTCGGTTTGTGGTGGGGGCCAACGTCCTGCGCGCAGTCCATGACGTGGCCCCCTGGCCCGGCTAGCTCGGGCCTATCCCCTCCACGGGGTGAACCTGGGCGGCGGGTGCGGGGAACGCCTCGGCAGGTGTGAGGACCTGGCACAGGGAGCGACCCCACAACAGGCACCACAGCTCATAGCGGGCCTTTTGTGCCAGGGTGTCGCGCCCTACCGCCGGTGTGCCGTCGCGGAACACGTAGCCCAGCGGGTACCGGCTGCGCAGCGTCCGGCACCGCATTCTGGGCTTGACCCTGCATGCCGGGCAGCCCACGCGGGCCTCCCACGGCATGAGTCGGCGCGACGGCACGGCGGGCCTACTCGCCGCCGCCAGCGCCGGACGCGTCACCGGCGGCCGACGCGTCGGCGTCGCCGCCGGGCTCGCCCTCGTCGTCGCCTGGGTCGAAAAGGGTCTGCTGCGGCAGATCGCCGAGGCGGTGTTTGCAGGCCGTCTCGAACAGCTTGCGGGCCGCGTTCTCTTCCTTATCCGAGGCCATGACTTCGATGTGGGTCAGGCCCACCACGGGGGTGAGGACCCCGCCGCCCTCGACGTCGTCCACGATGCGCACCACGCGCACCTTGCAGATGACCAGCCGTTCGCGTAGCGGATCGTCGAGCAGGCTCTTGTCGATCGCGTCGAGCCCGTTGAATTTCGCCGAGTCCTTTTTGAACTTGGCCCGGATGCTAGTGGACATGAGGGGTGGTCCTTCCTAAAACAGGGCGCCTGGTCGCGCCAGCTCGGTGATCGTCAGATACAGCAGGCCCGGATGGTCTGCCTGGGTGGTGCGTTGCAACGCCTCGCCGATGGTGATGCTGGCGTGCGCCATGTGCTTGTCGCTGTCGTCGGGGATTAGACCCCACCCCGGGACTCTGCGGGTTATGCCATTTCGTGTGACCCTACGCTCCGGTGTGAGCCCGTCAATGGCGGCCTTGAGCGTGGGCTGCAGATTGTCGCGGTCGCGTACCGGCGCCCGTCCCCGGAACCGGGCCACCCCGTCGACGCTGAAATAGTCCAGCCACTGGCCGGGCCCGTGTGGCAGGTTCGAGGTACGGCAGCATTCCTCGATCGCGCTCCGCCACGACAGAGTGAGCCGGGCCCGCTCGAAGCGGCCATATCGGCCGTTGGCCGATATCCACGGCCCCGGCGCCAAAATGATCAGCGTCCACTTACGCATGGCGGCGGCGCTTCGGGGCGTCCGGCCACAGCATCACCGGGTCGCCGTCGGCGTTCTGGCGGACCATGCCGCCGTGCTCGGCGTAGACCTGCGGCCACCGGTGGCCGTGGATCAGCTCCAGGCTCAGCGCCATCGCCAGATCGATCACCAGGGCGGCCAGCGCCTCGGTGAGCTCTTCGCCGTGTAGGTGCACGGTGATGTCTTTGATCGGGATCTGCCGGACTCCTGCATTCACGGCGTGTCCCCGGCGTAGTTGGGGTGCTGGGTGCTCATGTGCCGTTGTAGGTGCACGAAGCTGCGTTTGCAGCACGGGCACACCCCGTTGCCGACGCGCCGTTTCAGCTTGTCCATCTGCCCAGTGGCGGCGGCCAGCTGTTCGCGGGCGGCCTGCGCGTCGCGTTGCGCGGCCATGCGCTGATCGTCTGCCTGGGCCAGGCGCAGCTGTATGGCATCGAGCTCGTGGCGCAGTTGTGCGACCTCGCTTGGGCTGTAGACCGAGGCGTGGCCCATCGGGCAATAAAGCCCGGCGCCGTCGCGGCGGCGCTGCTGCTGCACCCAGTCCGGAACGGCATAGTCGATGCCACACGTGGCGCATGTTTCGGCCACGAGCGAAACGTCCTTAGAGATGTTGACCAGGGTGCGTTTCATCAGTCTTCTCCCACGGCAAGGATCTGCTCTAGCAGATCGGCCAGCATGTTGGCGTCTGCGCGGCCCAATGCGACCACTGGCACGGTGACGAGCTCGTCGCCGGGTTCGGGGTGGACCGCGAGGACTAGCCGGGTGCCGTCCCAGTCGAGCGTCAGCCGGTGCCCGTAGTCGTCGGTGATCGACGCGCGCACCTCGGTGAACCTGATACCGGCCATCACTGCACCTCATAGATTTGGGCCACGGCCCCGTCGGGGCGCATCTCGTAATGCTCGGTGCTGACCGCGCAGAATTCGGCACGATACGCGTCGAACTCGGGTGCGTCGCGGCGCAGCCACAGCCCGGCGGCCTGGCGGAAGAACTTCCACGCTCTCAGGTCGCGCGGCGCGTCCGGCGCCAGCCGAAAGAGCACCCATTCGGTGAGGTTGTACTCCCGGGCCCTCTCGTCGGCCTGCTCGGCGAAGCGGCGCAACATATCACCTACATGGCTCATGAGCTCATCTCCTGTGACAGCGACGTGCGCAACTTGTCCAGCCCGGCCTGTATCTGCTCGCGCAGCTGCGCGGCGGCCGGGTCACCGGGGCCCATCTTGTTGAGCCGTTCCCGCAGCCCGGTCAACTCGTCCAGCGCCGCCTCGGCCTGCGCTTGGGCCTCGCTCGGCTTGGGTTCGCCGTACTCGGTCGCCTCGATCGCGGCGGCGATCAGGAGCGCCAGGCCGACTGCCAGCAGCCCGGCCACAGCGGCGGCGATCATCCACCCGACACTCCCGCCCAGCAACGCGATCGACAGCGGCGCGGCGATCCACAGCCCGCACACGGCCAGGATCACGGCGCCCATGGTGCGGCTCACCATGACACCCCGCCGCCATCGAGGTACGCGGTCAGGTCCGGCCAGCGTTGCGAGGTCAGCGTGAGCAGGCGCCGGTGCTCGCCCTCCTGCTCCAGCTGGGCGTCCCACAGATCCTCATCGCGGATCGCCTCGATCTCGTCTGAGATCAGCCGGTTCAGGGTCGCAGGATCCAGCGCATCCAACTCCCAGCTCTGACGGCCGTGCTCGGCTATGTAGGTCATGGCCCGCGAGTCGGTCAGCTTCGCCGGGTTCGGCGGCAGGTTGTATTGGCGCACCTGATCCATGTTCAGGGCGATGCGGCGCACCTCTAGCTGAGTGTCCGCCCGACGGCCGATGAACATTTCTAGGCGTTCGCGGATGTCGCGGGTCATGTCGATACCGGACGGGTCGTGGTCGCCCAGGTGCAACACGATCACGTCTTGCCCATCGCGCATGTACCGGGCAAGGCGTTGCCCGGCGGCCCACAGCTCGCTTTGACTCACGTAGCCCCGGCAGGCGAACCAATCCACGTCATGGGCGGCGGCGGCCCGCTCGATCACACCGGCCAGCGCATCCTTTTCCACCCACACCTCCACGCGGGTGGGCTGGTCCGCCCACTTCTCGATCCGAAAGCTTCGGGCCGCCGCGTCGATGATGTCGCTCGGATTGCCCCAATGGCTCGTGCCGCGCAAGTTGCGGGTGCGGTCCACGATGTAGGACCAATCCAGCATCCCGGCGAGACGCGCCTGATTGACGATGTCGCCGAGGCGCTTATACGACTGCATGCTGTTGGGGATCAGCGCGCGGGCCACGAACTGGTAGTAGAGCTGGCGCAAGGTCAAGTCATAGCCCTGCGTGGCGTAGTCGCGGCAGATGGTCTCTGCCGTGGCGATGATGTCGCGGGCGGCGGGCCCCGGATTCCATTCCAGATATGTGATCTTCACGGCGTCTTGCCGTCCTTACCGGGCTTGGGCGCCTCGTCCGGCGCGACGGTGCTGCCCGGGGTCGCGGCAGTTTCGGGCCACTCCTCGCCGCCCGCGATCGCGGGCCGCTCGGGCGGCACCTCCAAAGCGTCAAGGTCGGTGTCGGTGCGCACGCTGCCCTCATGGGCGACCGCCATCTCCAGCTCGATCGCTTGGGGCCAGAACCGGCGCGCCTCCACAATGCACGACTTCCACGCCATCGACTCGTAATCGTTGCGCCAGGCGGGCGAGTTGGGTGCGCTGGAGCGCCGACGGTGCCGCAAGTCGACGTCCTCGGGCCGCAGCGGGGTGAACGTCATCTCGCCGGTGGCCAGCTTCGCCCCGGCATAGTAGAGCACCGGCGCGCCGCGCTCGCCGATAAATATCGGCTCGTGCCGGACCACCTCGTCGGTGCCTTCGTAGACGACGGTGAACCTGCCGGACTTGAGCTCTTCGGCGTGCACGGTCCTGGCGACGATCTTCACGATTTGCCCCGAGCGGCGGGCGAGCTCGATGACCCCTTTGTAGCCCAGCTGAAAGGTGCATTCGAGCTGGCCCTGGTCGGGGGATTTCTCGTCGCGGTTCTCGCGGGGGATCAGCCACACGTGCCCGAGGGGTCCGGGCTCCAGCCCGATCTGTGAGCATGTCAGCAGCGCGCCCATGAACGATGTCGCGGTGCAGCGGGCTAGGTCGGGGGTGCGGCGCACGATCGTGAGCGCGATGCGGGCCATCCGGTCGGCGTTCATGTGCGAGGGCAGCGCCATTTGGATTTGGGGTTTCATAGCGTAGATCACTTTTGCCAGGGTTGCTTCGCCCTCGCTGGTGCGTTTCGCTAGGGCGTTTTTGGCGTCATCGGCGGTGCCCATGGTGAAGGGGTCCTTTCGTCACGGTGATAAGCCAGTAGCGGTTCCAGATGCGTATGTAGATAGCCGGGCGATGGGTGGGCCCGGTGGCCCTGCCCAGCCAGGCGGGCAGCCACCGGCGGAACGTGCGCCGGTCGCGGAACCTGATCCGCCCGGGAATGATCTCGATATTCGTGGCCCGCACCTAGACCACGTCCTTAACCGACGGCGGGTGCTCGGCTTGCGTGTGCGCGTCCATCATCGCCACCAACTGAGACGCTGTGACCGTGTCGCCGTAAGGCACCACGTGCGGGCACCTAGGGCAATGCGCCACGTCCTCGTCTTCCGTGCCAGCGTTCCACTCGTTGCCGAAGCTGTCACAGAGCCAGAACGTCATCGGGTCGCCATCGGTAACCCGCAACCATGCGCCCTCTGTCATGGCCTGGCCTCATACACTTCCGCGATCGCGCCATCGTCGCGGATCTCATAGCGGCCGGTCGGCTCCGCTGTGAAGTGGCGGTCAACTCGTTCCATCGCAAGCTGATAGTTGAGGTCCTTGAACTGTGCCCGCTCATACCACTTGCCCTCATAGCCCCGTTCGCGCAGCCACTCGCTGAACGCGTCACGGCCGGTGTTGTCGCGGGCACGCACCACGACGAACGGCGCGGGCCACGACAGCACCGGGGCTTTATGGCGTGCCACACCGAGGCGCCGCGCCAGCTGCTCGCGTATGTCTTGCACGATCGCTGTGAGCGCCTTATCGATGAGCCACATTTCGGGCGGCGGGCTGCCCAGCGGAACGTTACGGCTCACGTCCAGCCGTGCGCCTCCGTCGATAAGCGCGTCGGGTAGGACGACCGTCACTCCCACATGGATGTAGTTGGGCCGCCACGGCGCGTAGGCCGGGGCATCGTCGCGGGGCTCCATGTCGGCGTTCGTCGTCATCCTCGCAGCTCCTTCCGCGCGGCGGCCGTGATCCGCAACTCGCGGTAGCTGGTCTCCCGCACCGTATAGCCCGCCTTCGTGATCGTCTTCCACGTGATGTAGTTCTTGCCGTTGTGCGTGCCCGCGATCGCCTCGCCCAGGTGCTCTTTGAGCCGGTTCTCATAGCCGGTCTCCACCTCCTGCAGCATCTTGATCGACCGCCTCACGGCGACCAGCTCGGCGATGATGTTGACGTGTTCGCGGGTCAGCGGCCGCTGCTGCGCCGGGTCGGCCAGCGGGTAGCGGCGCGAAAGCCAGTCGGCGGCTCGCGCGGAACCGTCGATCGGCGGCGGTGTCTTGTCCACGACGTGGGCCCACAGCGCATCGCCGTGGGAGATGAGCATCGCGGCCAGCTCCTCGTCCAACTCGAACTCGCGTTCTACCGGTGGCTTACCGCCGATCGTGACGACCAGATACGCCTTGCGCACCCCGACCGCGAGCATCTGCTGGGTGATCTGTGCGATGTACTCCACCGGCGCGCCGTCCTCCCAGTCCGGCGCCGCATACCCGTCGGCCGTCTTGGCGTCCACTGTGGCGCTGATCGTGGGCACCCCCCGGGGCTGTGTGGTGCCGTCGCCGGTGTACTCCAGCACCACCGCGTCGGGGGTGGCCAGCAGCCAGTCGCGCTGCGCCGACCGGAATAGCCCGCCGGAACCCACGTGCCGGTTGGTTTCGCGGGCCCACCAGTCGATGATGCGGCCCTCGATGAACGTGCCCCAGCGCATCACGTCGGTGGGCTCGAACTCGGTGCCGTCCACTTTCGCCGACCACACGTCCCACGGGCCGCGCCGGGCGGACAGCCCGGCCACGGCCGCGATCTCCGAGGCGCCGATACCGCCGCGCCGGGCGGCCAGCCACTGCTCTTCACCGGCGCTGTTGGCCAGCAGGAGCGTGCCGGGCTGCAATTGCATGCTCATCGCCGTTTGCGCCAGACCTTGCGTGCAACCACAGCCCCGGCCGCCAGCGCGGCCACGGCGAGCAGACCGGCGGCCGTCCACAGCGCCGCCTCGGCCACCTCGCGCTTGCTAATCTTGACCATCGTCTTTGCCTTCCTCGATCAGCTCCACCGTTTTACGGTCGCCGGTCGGGTCGTAGTTCTCGCCGAGGAAGTCCTCCAGCGTCATCCAACCGTCTGTCTCCATAGACCACACCACGCCGATCCACGCGCGGCCTGGCCGGTCTGGGCTCATGTTGCGGCCGATGGCGAGCGCCGCCTCTTGAGAGTCGGCCTCCACGGTCGCCTCGAACCATTGCGCCCGCGCCAGGCGCACCTTGAACGTGCTCACCCCCGGATCATCTCCTCAAACATCTGCTCTGCCATCTGGCGTGCATTGCGCTCATCGGTGCCCAGCGCCTGCAGCCGTATGGCCATCCAAATGGGGAATTTGGTCAGGATCTGGCGGCAGTCGTCGCACCGCTCGCCTGCGGGGTGGCCCGCCAAAATCCGGTGCGCCGCGTACTCGTCGATGATCAGCTGACCGGTGAGCGGCGGCCTCGCATCCTGGCGGCCCGTCTCGGCGCGCCAGCGGGCCAGCACCCGCACCACCTCGGGATGCTTTGCCAGATCCACCCCGAACTCATGCTCCCAGCCGACGACCATATGGATCAAGACATCGGCGAGGTCATCGGCCAGCGGCAGCGCGGACGGGTCGCGAGCGACCCAGCGGAAGGCGCTCATCGCTCGCCGCCCTGATCGGCCAGCCGCCGCTCGCCCTGCTCGCGCCGATACTCAGCCCATCCCAGCTCGATCAGGTGCGCGGCGAACCGGGCCCTGCTCGGCGCGATACCCAACGGCCCGGAACTGCCCAACCGGGCGATCTCGGCGTCTATCGCGTCGCAGAGCGCCGGGGTCAGCCGCGTGCTCAAAAGGATCCTCCGCTCGCCGGTCACAGCTGCGGCCCCCTCTTTGACTCCGGGTGCGTATGTTGTCCTTCGCAGCCCTCGGAGTGGACGCTGCAGCGTCCTACCTCCTCGTCTCGTATCGAGTCGTTCCAACCGAACTCGGACAGCCCGGCTGTCCGCCGCAGCTCGTCGATGTCCTCTTGGATGCGGCCCGCGATGAAGATGACGCAGCCGTTGTGCTGCGAAGTGTGCAGCAGCCGCCGCGTCGCGCGGTCGATCGCTTCCGTCAGGTGGATCACAGCCGCGACCCCCGGTTCGTCGATCTCGTCGATCATGGCCTGCAGCTCGGGGCAGCCGGTGTGTTTCTCCC
>Ga0075434_100004335_pt1 | contig 12759 bp, 11 predicted proteins | sample RhiMethybrSRZTD3_FD_75298 | JGI IMG/M metagenome (GOLD analysis project Ga0075434, IMG submission 75298) | Populus rhizosphere microbial communities from Tennessee, USA - Rhizosphere MetaG P. TD hybrid SRZTD3 | ecosystem: Host-associated > Plants > Roots > Rhizosphere > Soil | place: USA... | reverse complement strand
ATCAGGAACAGCCACCACGGGCCGGCCATCCGCCACAGCGCCGCGTCGGCGCGGCGCCCGAAATCGGCGCGGCGCTCCTTTGCGGCATCCGTATTGGCGCTCATCTGCGACTTCCTTTCGCATCAGGCGTGCTACGCGGGGTTGGGGCATCAGGCTGCCCCGAGGATGCGCCGAGTGTAGAGCCGGGGGTACCGGCGGCGGAATAGCGCGTAACGTACAGTATCCAAATCGTAAAGAAGCGATGGAGTTCTTCACCTCGGGCGGGACGCGGCCGCGGAGCGCTCCCACCGGGCGGCCGGCAGGGCCGCGAGCATCAGGGCGGCCGTGAGGGCGAAGGCGGCCGGGTATCCGGTATGGATGACGAGCAGGCCGAACAGCACCGGGCCCGCCCCGTACCCGGCGTCGTACGCCAGGTTCCACAGTGCGCTGGCCGTGCCGAGCCCGGATGGCGGCATGCGGTCGATCATCAGCACGAAGGTGGCGTTCTGGACGATGCCGAACCCGATGCCGAACAGGCTCATGCCCGCGAGCACCGCAGCCGGGGAGGCCAGCCAGATCATGGTGATCATGCCCACGGACGCGATCGCCAGCCCCGGAACCAGCAGGCGCGCGTGACCGGTCCGGTCGCCGCGGCGCCCGGCCCACCAGCGGCTGATCGTGGCGGTCAGCGCTTGCACCAGCAAGCCCGCTGCGGCGACGTTGGCGGATACCCCGGTGGCGAGCGGAAGGAAGGAGACGACCACGCCCGCCGCCACGGTGCTGGCCGCGAAGATGAGGAAGGGCCGCAGTTGCCCGGCCTGGCGCAGGCCGGCCAGCAGCCCATCCGGGCTCCCGGTGCCCGCGCTTGCCGCCTTGTGCGAGCCGGGCCGTCCGACCAGCCACGGGAACACGGTCAGCGGGACGAGGGCGGTCGCGGTCGCCATGACGATGACCGTCGCCATGCCGGCGTGCCCGGCCAGCCAGACGCCCCCGGGCAGCGCCGCGATTCCCGGCGCGGTGGCCACGACCCCGAACAGGCCCAGTCCTTCGCCGCGCCGTTCCGGTGGCAGCAGCGCCGCCGTGAGGGCGCCCGTCATTACGGTGCACAGGCCGAAGCCGAGGCCGCGGACGACGCTGACGGCCACGATGACGACGAGCGAACCGCCGGGCAGCAGCGCCAGCGCTGGCACTCCGAGCAGTAGCGCGCCGGCGGCGAGCATCGCCCAGTACCCGTACCGACGCATCAGGATCGGCGCGGCAATCTCCGCTGCCACGGTGCCCAGTAGGAGCACGCCGGTCACCAGGCCGGCCCCCGCGCTCCCGGCCCCGGCCGCTGCCGCGTACATCGGCGTGACCGACAGCAGCAGGTAGAAGCCCGTGAGCGCGCAGAACTCGGAGAGGAACACCAGCGCGAGCGGGCCGCTGAGGATGCGCCCTCCCGGCCGGGCGGCGCGGTCCGGTGTGGCATGGATGGTGCTGCTGCACTGCGGCTTAGCCAACGTCAATGTGCTCATGTCTGCGACCGTAGATCCGAAGTGGGGCACTGATAAGTTCCAATGTCATGGCGATTCAGTGGTCCGGTTTGGGCCCGGAGCTCCTGCTGAGGCTCGACCGTGGCAGTGGCCAGCCGCTGCGGTCCCAGCTGGAAGGGGGCCTGCGCGAGGCGATCCGGAGTGGTCGGCTGCAAGGCGGCGAGCGGCTGCCCTCATCCCGGGAGCTGGCCAGGGAACTGGGCACCTCCCGCGGCCTGGTACAAGAGGTCTACGGTCAGCTGCTGTCCGAGGGTTACCTGACCAGCCAGGTCGGCTCGGCCACCCGGGTCGCGATGGGCGCGCACTCGGCGCCGGCGGAACCGCCGCCGCGCCCCCAGCCGCCGCCGCGGCTGATCGCAGACTTCCGCTCGGGAGTCCCCGACCTGGCGAGCTTTCCGCGGGGCGACTGGGTCTGGGCCACCCGGGAGGCGTGCGGCAGCATGGCCAACCTCGATCTCGACTACGGCGACCCCCACGGCAGCGCCGTCCTGCGCGGCGTGCTCGCCGGGTACCTGCGGCGGGTCCGCGCCGCCGCCGCCGACCCCGGCCAGATGATCGTCAGCACCGGGTTCGCGCAAGGAGTCGTCCTGGTGCTGCGGGCGCTTGCCCAGGCCGGTGCCCGGTGCGTCGCCTTCGAGGACCCGGGGTACGGCAGCGCCGAGACCAGCGAGACCGTGCGGGCGGCCGGGGCGATCGGCCTGCGCACGGTCCACGTGCCCGTGGACGACCTCGGGGTCGACGTCGCGGCGCTTGAGGACAGCGGCGCCCAGGCTGTCGTCGTCACCCCGGCGCACCAGTCACCCACCGGGGTCGTGCTCGCGGCCAAGCGGCGCCACGCCCTGGTGGAGTGGGCGAACCGGAACGGCGGGTTCATCGTCGAGGATGACTACGATTCCGAGTTCCGTTATGACCGGGAGCCCATCGGCGTGCTGCAGGGACTGGCCCCGGACCGCGTCTTCACCATCGGCACGGCCAGCAAGGCGCTCGCCCCGGCGGTACGGCTCGGCTGGATCCTCGCGCCGCACTCGCTGGCCGCCGGTGTCGCGGAGGAGAAGCGGATCAGCGACCGTGGCTCGTCGACCCTGGATCAGCTCGTGCTCGCGGCCCTGCTCGAGTCGGGCCGCTACGATCGCCACCTTCGCCGGATGCGAGCGCTCTACGCCAGCCGGCGCACCCGGCTCATCGCCATCCTCGCCCGGCATGCCCCCGGCGTCCGGCTGACCGGGCTTGCCGCGGGGTTCCACGCCGTCGCGCACCTGCCGGCCGGTGCCGACGAGGGGGCCGTGACTGCGGCCGCGCGCGAGCGGCGGGTCGGCCTGTACGGGATGGGCAGCTTCCGGGCGGGCGGGGCGGCCGGGCCACCTCAGCTCGTCCTGGGGTTCGGCCAGGTCGGCGAGCGGGCCATCGAGCCAGGCATCGCCGCCGTCGCCGACTTGCTCAACTAACCGACTTGAACTCCTAGTGCCCGGCGACTGGAGGTAGTGACGCCGGAGGTCGCGGGGTGCCCGGCTTTGTAGTCTACATGTGTAGACTTCTGGCATGGGGATGACGGCGCCGCTGGAGCGGGTACTACGGGCATTCCTGGAAGGCCCCGCGGACCCGCGCTACGGGTATGACCTGATGAAGGCGGCCGGGCTGAAAGCGGCACCCTGTACCCGCTGCTGGGCCGGGATGGTCAGGACTCCGCAGGTGGCGGCCCGTTCTCGCCGTGGAACTGGGCCCACGAGGCGCCCCACCCTGTTTCCGGGCCGGTGATCTTCCCGATCAGTTCCTCGACGAACGCGGTTTCGGCATCCAGCAACGACAGCCGGTATTCCTCTTCGATCAGGAACAGCTCGGGCACGCTGTTGGCAAGCGTGGTGTCGATGAGGCTGCGGATCTCGGCGCGTGCCTCGTGGAGCTGGTCGAGCCGGTGGCGGAGCAGCGGGACGACCTCGCTCGGCGGCAGCGCCGCGAGCAGCGACAGCGCGGCCACGAAGTGCGGGTACTCATGCTCCGGTTCCGCGACCAGTTCCCGCAGCCAGTCGCGGAACTCGGCCCGCCCTTCGTCGGTGAGCGCATAGACGGTGCGCTCGGGGCGCTGCCCTGCCCGGGTGGTTTCAACCTCGGTGATGTACCCGGCCTTGGCCAGCTGGCCGACGACCATGTACAGGGAGCCGTGGTTGAACTTGATGCTGCGTTCGTCGCCGTGCTCGCGCAGGGTCCGGCTCAGTTCGTAGGGGTGCATGGGCTGCTGCGACAGGTACGACATCACCGCGAGCGCGAGCAGATTGCCGACCTTGCGTTTCCTGGCCATCAGTCCATCCATCCCAACGGGGGTGCCGCCGACGGCGGCACCCCCATTCTCCTGGGTGATCAGGCGGTTTCGTGGATGATCAGGTGGTGCGGGCCGGGTCGTCCACGGTGGGGAACCCGCCCTCGGCGTGCGCCCGCCTCAGATTGATGGCGTCAGGTGGTGCGGGCCGGGTCGTCCACGGTGGGGAACCCGCCCTCGGCGTGCGCCCGCCGCAGGTCGGCCAGGTACTCGCGGGAGAACATGGCTGACAGCTGGGCGATGCCGCCGCGGTGGACGCGGATCTCGCCGTGCCGCAGCTGCCCGGTGAGGACGATCCGCCGGCCGCCGGCCGCGGTGCGGCCTTCGGCGTCCTTGACCCGCCCGCGGCCCAGCCGCTGCAGGTCCCAGTCGTCGATGACGGCGCCGTCGGGAACCAGCAGCTTGAGCATGGCGTGGTCGAGCTCGACGTCGATCCGGATCTCGCCGGCTTCGATGTGCGGAGAGCGCAGGTCCAGCACGGCGTGCCCGCGGTGGGCGCGGACACCGAACTCCTGGGCGGTGGTCCAGTTGCCGAGGCGCTTGGTCACCTCGTAGTTCGCGGCGACGCGGACCGGGGCGGTGTTAGCAGTGTGCGTGGTGTTCATCTCAGTGTTCCTCCTTGGAATCGGGCAATCACCGACGCTGTGGTCAACACCGAGTATCCATGATTGACTAGTCAATGTCAACTATAGGATGAACCAGTTGGGAACCGCGCTGCTCTGCGCCGCTCGTTCTATGCCAGCGGGACCGTCACGGCGATGTCGTGCCGGCCGGCTGACCGGCTCCCGCGATCTCGTTATGCAGGGACTTCAGTGTGGCGACGTAGATCTCGGAGAAGGTGGGAAACGGCTGGATGGTGTCGCGCAGCACCGCCAGCGGCACGCGGGCCCGGATTGCCAGCGTGGCCTGCTGCAGCCATTCACCGGCCTCGGGGCCGAGGGCACAGGCGCCGGTCAGCCGCTCGCCATTGCTGAGCAGGGTAAGGAAGCCGTTGGATTGGGCGTAGGCGCGCGTGTAGGTCTCGGTCTTGGCCACCTCGGACATCGGGGTGGTGGCGATGAACCGCGCCTCGGTGGCGCCGACCGCGGCGGCTTGCGGATCGGTGTAAACGACGTCCGGGATGGCCTCGTAGTTCGCGTCGCGGGGCTCGCCGAGGATGTTGCTGGCGGCGACTTCGCCCTGGTACTTGCCGACGTGGGTGAGCAACCGGATACCGGTGACATCGCCGATGGCCCACAGCCGCTCGCCCGCCCGCAGCCGCGCATCGACCGGGATCCCGTGCTCATCGGCCTGCACGCCGACCGTTTCCAGGCCGATGCCGTGCACGCGCGGGCGTCGGCCGGTGGCCACGAGCAGGTGGTCGCCGCGTACCTCGGCGCCGTTGTCGAGGGCCAGGACGTAGTCCGCGCCGTCGCGCCGCGCGGCGGTGACGTGCACGCCCAGCAGCAACTCGATTCCCTCGGCGCGCAGCACCTCGCCGAGCGCGTGACCCAGCGGCGCGGGCTCGCGGGCGAGCACGTGGGATGCCCCCTCGGCGAGGGTTACGTCGCCGCCCAGGCGCCGCACGGCCTGGGCCATCTCGGCGCCGACCGGCCCGCCGCCGAGGATAAGCAGATGCCGCGGGATGGCCTTCATCCCGGTCATCTCGCGGTTGGTCCATACCCCGTCGAGTTCGCGCAGGCCCGGGACGGGCGGGGTGACCGGATCCGCGCCGTTCGCCAGCACGATGTGCCGGGCAGAGTGGCGCACGCCACCGACCTCGACCACGCCGGTGCCGGCCAGCTTGCCGGTCCCGCGCAGCAGGTCGATGCCCTTGCTCGCCAGCCACCGTTCCTGTCCGGCGTCGGAGTAGTCCGAGACCATGAAGTCACGCCAGGCCAGCGCGGCCTCGACGTCGACCTGCGCGGTCGCCGCCGCCTCGCGTGCCTGGTGCACCGCCTCGCCGGGGCGCAGCAGCGTCTTGGACGGGATGCACGCCCAGTAGGAACACTCGCCCCCGACCAGTTCGCGCTCGACCAGCGCAACCCGGAGCCCGCCGTCGGCCAGTTCGCCGGCGCAATGCTCGCCCGGCGAGCCCCCGCCGACGACGATGACGTCGTAGTCGCTCATCTGCTCACCCCCGCCGGCACGTCAGTGGGCCCCTTGTACCGCTGCGTCCCAGAATTCCTGGACCGGCGGATAGATCAGCTGACGCGCGGCCCCGTACACCTTGGCCGCGCCCCGGCTGACCAGTTCCCTTGCATACGCCCGGCCGAGTCCCCGGTTGGCCCCGGTGACCAGGGCAACCGATCCGGCGATCTTCATGGCTTCTCCCGGCTACCTGCGGGCCCGCCCGGGCCACGACACGTTATGCAAATCTTTCCATTGCCCATCCGAGCGCGTCGTGAGCGGCCTGCCGGTTGGGTCCGGTAGTTCCTTACTGCTAAAGCTAGGACCATGTCATTTCCAGGAGCAGCCATGTCGGACAGGGTCAAGACCGAGCTGGAGGTGCTGGACGAGCGGTTCCGGCCCTGCGACGGCGACGCCTGGACGCAGCGGCTGTTCACCGGCTGCCGGTGGGCCGAGGGACCGGCCTACTTCCCGGCAGGCCGCTATCTCGTCTTCAGCGACATCCCCAACGATCGCATCCTGCGGTTCGACGAACTCACCGGCATGGTCGGGGAGTTCCGGGCGCCGGCCGGGTACACCAACGGCCACACCGTGGACCGGCAGGGGCGCCTGATCAGCTGTGAGCACGGGAACCGGCGGGTAACCCGCACCGAACCGGATGGTTCGATCACCGTGCTGGCCAGCCACTACGACGGCAAGCGCCTCAACAGCCCGAACGACGTCGTGGAGCGGTCCGACGGTTCGGTCTGGTTCACCGACCCCAGCTACGGCATCGACAGCGACTACGAGGGACACAAGGCGCCAAGCGAGATCGGCGCCTGCCACGTCTACCGCGTCGCACCGGAGACCGGCGAAGTCCGCATCGCCGCCGACGGATTCCTGCGCCCCAACGGGCTCGCCTTCTCCGCCGACGAACACCAGCTCTACATCGTCGATACCCGCAAGAAGCACATCCGGCTGTTCGACGTGGGCGGCGACGGTGCCCTGTCCGGCGGGGAGGTGTTCGCCACCTGCGACGCGGGATCCTTCGACGGCATCCGGCTCGATGACACCGGCCAGGTCTGGGCCGCCGCCCACGATGGGGTCCACTGCTTCCATCCCGACGGCACCCTGCTCGGCAAGCTGCACCTTCCGGAGGTCGTCTCCAACCTCACCTTCGGCGGCCCCAAACGTAACGACCTGTTCATCACCGCCACCAGCTCGGTGTACAGCCTGCGCCTCAAAATCAGCGGCGCCCGTTACCCGGCCGGCGCCGCCAGGCGCTGACTGTTACGCCGCTGGGTGCTGCCGGTACTGCGCGCTGGCCAGGACACCGCGCGCCGTGGTGCCATCGGGCAGCCGCCAGGGCGCCCACAGGCAGGGCTGCAGTGCCCCGTCCGCCGTGTCGCCCGTGCGCAGGGCCCGGTGGATCCGCACGGTGAGCTGGGCGCCCGGGGTGCCGTCGGCGCTAGCGGCCTGGATCCGGAGGTCGGTGCCGTTCGGCCCGCTGGCCACGACCGCCGATCGGGTCACGGTCAGGGCGGCCCGCGTGACCGGCTGGACGGTCACCGTGGGGTCTGGCGTGTCGCTCACGCTCTGGGCCTGCGGCTCGGCCTCCCCCCGGACGAGGGCGGCCAGCTGGGCAGCCAGCACCGGGTCCGGGGGCCCGTCGTAGATCCACCGCGGCCCGAGCACCCCGTGTTCCGCGGTTCCGATCAGGCTGCCGTCCGCGCCCGGGAGCACACGGGCCCGGTAGGTCATCGGCACCTGATAGGCGGCGGCGCCGCTCCCCGGCCCGTCGGTGACCACCATGAACTCGATGCCGACCTCGCCCTGCAGGTCATCAAGGCGGAACCCGCCCGCCCTGGCCAGCTCCGGCGCCCGCCCGGTGGGGCGGTACCAGGGTTGTGCGGGCAGCCAGGCAGCGAGGAGTTCCAGCTTTCCCGGGCTCATCGTGGTGCGATGGATGATCGCCATCCGGCCCGCTCCTCCCGCCGTTAGTTCCAGCGGGCAGGGTACTTGGCCGGCAGAACCCCGTAAGCGGAGCCGACGGCGTTTGGCGCGGCCGGAACCCCCAGCAACTGAAGCAACTGGTCGAAGTTGAGCCCGACCATGGTCGGGAACGGGCCGCCCCCGCCGATGCCGCCGGCTTCCGGAAGTTCCGATTCCGCGGACACTCCGGTTGCCTGTGCCCATCCGGTCTCGATGCCGTCGCCGCCGTTCCACATGTGGGCGATCACGGTCGAGGCCGTCACGTGCTGGCCGGCCCGGACGGTCGGCGTGACGTCTTCGGCCAGGTAGACCATCAGCCCCGCGTCCGGCCCATCGGTGAGCCGGTAGGTGATCCACCCGCCGCCGGGCCACCCGGCGTTCTCGCCCGCGTTGGTGACGATGGCGTTGCCGAGCGCGTAGACGGGGCCCGTCCCGGCGAAGTCGACGCCTTCATCGATGCGCTCGGGCACCAGGCCGGTTACCGCGCGAAGCGGGTTGAGGTAGCCGGCCGGGGGCACGGCCTGCTCCGGGCGGCCGGCGACGGCCATCCCGACGATCTTGGGCGGCTGGGTGAACAGCCCGGCCAGCGCGGCTGCTCTCTTGCCGACAAGGTCGGGGAGGGCACCGGGCGTTGTCAGGCCGAGCTCATCGGCCTGGCTCACCGCGGCCGGGTGGGAGGCCAGCTCCCTCCAGTGGGTCGCGGCAAACCAAGCGGAGCCCAGGAGGGCCGAGCCTGCAACGAACGCGACCGCGACCCGGGCGAGCCTGTTCCGCTTCGGCCGCGGGCTCGGCTCAGGCGTCCGGTACGTTCGCTGGCCCGGCTCGGGCGTCCGGTAGGTTCGCTGGCCCGGCTCGGGCGTCCGGTAGGTTCGCTGGCCCGGTTCAGGCGTCCGGTAGGTTCGCTGGCCCGGTTCAGGCGTCCGGTAGGTCCGCTGGCCCGGTTCAGGCGTCCGGTAAGGGCGGGCGGCCGTGGTCGGAGGCGCGGGTGAAGATCGTGGCGGCTTCCGGTGCCTGGCAGCGGTAGCGGTGCGGGACACGATCAGCTTTCGGTCAGGCGCGGCGGGCGCGCTTAGCCTCCACCCGGCTGCTGGCCCGGCAGGTACACCTCGCCAGCGGCGTGCTCATCCTGCGCGGGTTCACGGCGCCAGGATCGCGGGTAGCGACCGCACGCTGGGTGCTGTTGATCCACTAGGTTGCACCACTCGCGCCTGCCGCGGGGCGGAACTACGCAAGACGCAGGTCCCGCTACGCCATGTAGATCACGCCCAGGTTGCCGTCAGCCCTCGCGGGCGCCCGTCAGCCGGCTGCGGGCTTCCCCCTCGCCTGCGGCCGAGCCGGTGACGGGCGCCCGGTGGCCGGGCCTTAGGCTTCGGCAGAGCAGGGCCTGTGCGGTAGGCCGGGGTTCATGACCGATCGGGGGAAGGCCGGATGACTTCAGCACGTGAGCTGGCCGACCAGATGCACCGGCGCTGGCTGGAAGAGAACCCGTTCGCCGCCACGATGTACGGCATCCCCGGGTATGACGACCTGGTCCCGGACGAAAGCGAGGAGGGCCGGCGGGCCTGGCGCGCCGAGGTCGGGCGGTTCCTCAATGAGGCCGATGTGATCGCGGGCGGGGAGCTCACGCCGGCGGAGGCCGTCACGCTCGACTGTGCCAAAGAGGCAGCCGCGGCAGAACAGGAGGCCATCGATCTGGCCGGGGCGGAGTACACGGTCACCGCGATGCAGTACGCGGGCCCGGCGGCGTTCCTGGCGGTGACGGCCCGGGCGGTCCTGGTCGACTCGGCCGCGGCCGAGAACTACCTGTCCCGGCTGCGGCGCAGCGGCGCCTGGCTCGACCAGATCGGAGAGCGGCTCCGGACCGGGGCCCGCAAGGGGCGGCTTCCGGTCGCCCCGCTGGCCGAGCAAGCGATCACCTGGGCCGAGGGGGTCCTGGCCGACCCCGGCGCCAGCCCGGTGCTCGCGCCCCGGCCACCACAGGGGTGGCAGGCGACGGCGGCATGGGAGGAACAGCGCCGCGCGGCCGCCGAAGAGGTGGTGCACCCCGCACTGGCCAGATGGGTGACCACGGTCAGGGAACTGCTCCCGCGGGCCCGGCCGGCCGAGCGGCCCGGCCTGGCGTACCTGCCCGGCGGCAATGAGGACTACGCACGCGCGGTCCGCATCTACACCACCCTGCCGCTGTCCGCCGGAGAACTGCACCAGACCGGCCTGGACCACATCGAGGCGCTGGAGGCCCGGGCCGTGAAACTGGGCACCGGCCTGAGACTTTCCGGTCTGGACGAGGTCTTCGCCGCCCTGCGGGACTCCAATGGGCAGGTTGCCCCGGATGAGTCCATTCGCCAGGCGACCGCGGCCGTGCGGCGGGCCGAGGCGCGGGCGGGGGAGTTCTTCCCCGAGCCTCTTCCACCGCCGTGCCAGGTCACGCCCATGCCGGAGGTCGTTGCCGTGAGCGGCGCTGCGCCGCACTACACCCCGCCCCGCCTCGACGGCGGGCGGCCCGGGACGTTCTGGTTCAACACCAGGCGGCCCACCGCCGGCACCGGGTGGGACACCGAAGTGGTCGCCTTCCACGAGGCGGTGCCCGGGCACCACCTGCAGCTTTCCCGCCTTCAGTTGCTCACGGACCTGCCGGCCCTCCAGCGGCAGCGGAGTATCGCGGTGTTCTCCGAGGGATGGGGCCTGTACGCCGAGCAACTCGCCGAGGAAGCCGGGCTGTACGCCGATGAACGCGGGCTGCTCGGCTCGATCAGCACCTCGCTGATGCGGGCCGCCCGGCTGGTGGTGGACACCGGCATCCACGCCTTCGGCTGGAGCCGCGAGCGCGCGCTCGGCTTCCTGGCCGAGCACGTCCCCATGCCGCCGGAGTTCCTCGCCTCGGAGGTTGACCGGTACATCGTGATGCCGGGACAGGCGCTGGCCTACCTGACCGGCAAGCTCGAGATCATCCGGATCCGCGACGAGGCCCGCCAGCGCCTGGGCCCGGCGTTCTCGCTGCCTGACTTCCACGGCGCGGTCCTGGACCACGGCTCGCTGCCGATGCCGACGCTGGCCCGAAGCATCACCAGTTGGCTGGATCGCGCCGACTGACCGCGGTGCGCGCCGGCCGGCCGCTCCGGGCGGTGCCGTGCCAGGTCGCGGCACCCGCGGGTGCATGTCTCTTACCGCCAAACGACAGACCTTAAGAGCCTTCCTCCTGCCCCGGACCCAGGTCGCGGGGGGTGACAAAGGCAGTGAGCCGTGCCCGGCCCGGCGCCAGGCCGGACCAGGTTCCGTGAAACTCCAGGACCGCGATCGCGGCGGTGGGGAACTTGGCGTGCATTCGTTGCAGATCGCCGGGAGCCGCATCGGCGGGAGCGGATCCGCCCCCGCCGCCGGGAGCCATCGCGAGCAGCAGGGCCAGGTCCTCGATCGCCGGGTTGTGCCCGATGAGCAGCAGCGTGCCGGTCGCGGCCGGAACCTCGCGGATCACGGCCAGCAGGTCCGTCGCCGCGGCTTCGTAGATCCTGGCGTCGAAGGTGACCGGCGGCGTGGCTGCCAGGCCGGCCTGCGCGAACTGCCAGGTCTCCCGGGCCCGGCGGGCGGTCGAGCACAGTACCTGGCCGGGCAGGAGGCCGGCCTCGCGGAGCCAGCGCCCCATGGCGGGGGCGGCCCGGATGCCGCGGCGCGCCAGTGGCCGGTCGTGGTCGGCCACATCGGGCCAGGCTGACTTGGCGTGCCGGAACAACACCAGGGTGCGCCCAGAGTCATCTGCCATGGATACAGCTTGACAGGGCCGGCCCAGCGGGGCGCACAACCCAATATGGGTACCCGCCGACGCTAAACCGGGCAGTTTTCCCGATGAACCGCCTGAGCTGGCCGTTTTACGTTCGTTCCGGCGCCTGGCAGCCAGGCCGGGCCAGCGCGACGGGAGGCAGTGCGATGCCTGGCATGAACTCTGGGCTGGAGGCCAACGACCCGGTGGTGGTCGCGGCGTTCCGGGCGGCGCTGATCCATCAGGGGATTTTCGCGCTGCTGATCTTCGGCCTGGTCAGCGCGGTGTGGGCTGCGGCCAGGTGGAGACTGGCCCCGCCCCGCGGCACCGCGGGGCGGGGCGGGCCGGCCGGGGCGTGGGCGGCCGAGCCCGCGGGGCGGCGGCTGCTCCGGCTCGGGTTCGGCTTGTTGTGGATCTTCGACGGGATGCTGCAGGCCCAGCCGGCCATGGCCGTCGGCCTGCCGTCGCAAGTGATCGCCCCGGAGGCGGCCAGCTCACCCTTGTGGGTGCAGCACGTGGTGAACTGGGGCGGCACGACCTGGTCGTATCACCCGGTCCAGGCCGCGGCGGCGGCCGTGTGGATCCAGGTGGGGATCGGTATCTGGCTCATGGCCGCGGCCGACGGCCCGTGGTCGCGGCTGGCCGGGCTGGCCGGAGCGGGGTGGGGCCTGGTGGTCTGGGTCTTCGGTGAGTCGTTGGGCGGGATCTTCGCGCCGGGGCTGACCTGGCTGTCCGGCGCCCCGGGCGCGGTGGCGTTCTACTGCGCGGCCGGCGTTCTGATCGCGTTGCCGGGCCGGTACTGGCGCACGCCCGGGCTGGGCCGGGCCGTGCTCGCCGTCCTGGGCGCGTTCTTCGCCGGGATGGCGGTGCTGCAGGCGTGGCCGGGCCGGGGGTTCTGGCAGGGCGTCTCGCGCGGCGGGCCGGGCCCGCTGGCCGAGATGACCTCGTCGATGGCGCAGACCCCGCAGCCGGGATTCCTGGCCGCGAGCGTCCGCGCGTTCACCTCATTCGACGAGGCGCACGGGTTCGCGGTGAATCTGTTCGTGGTGGCCGCCCTCGCCGCCTTCGGCGTCGCCTTGCTCGCGGCGCGGTGGGTGCAG
>Ga0075434_100004332_pt1 | contig 12765 bp, 13 predicted proteins | sample RhiMethybrSRZTD3_FD_75298 | JGI IMG/M metagenome (GOLD analysis project Ga0075434, IMG submission 75298) | Populus rhizosphere microbial communities from Tennessee, USA - Rhizosphere MetaG P. TD hybrid SRZTD3 | ecosystem: Host-associated > Plants > Roots > Rhizosphere > Soil | place: USA... | reverse complement strand
TCACTCTAAAAAACCTTTCGGCTCTCGATGACGCCGAAATAAGACAACAATTAAAAACCATAAAAGGCATTGGCGATTGGACAGTTGATGTTTACTTATTATTTGCTTTACAGAGAACCGATGTGTTTCCATTAGGCGATCTGGCCATGGTATCAGCATTAAAAGAAATAAAACAATTACCAAAAGAAACCAGGAAGGAAGAATTGTTGAAATTATCGGAGCCATGGCGGCCCTATCGTTCCATCGCTTCCATGATGCTTTGGCATTACTACATTCAGAAAAGGAGAATGAAATTTTAAACAGCGACTTTTTGTTCTTTCAGAATTTTTCTGATTACATTGACGATTTTCTCTCCTTTCTCCTCGATTTGATCCTCAGTCCAAGATAAACTTATAGCCGTAGAAATGCAGCGGCCCATAACTGAATCGCTTGCAGAAAAATCCTGGGATTGTAATTTTTTTAGCGCTGATTGCTGCGCATCATTCATTAGGTGAAGTGTGGTGCTGTTTTTTAAATGATCCCATTTGCGGATATAGTGCCAGTTATTATCATACCAGTAAAAATTGCCGGCTAAGATATTCTGAGATCTCATTTCACTCACAACAGTTTTAGCAACTTCTTCAGTTGGTAAAAACCAACTTAAAAAAGTACAGCTATCTCCAGCAGGATCGGGAATTTGTCTGAGGGAAATTTCGGGCACCTGTAATAATATATTTCTTAATTGTGCATGATTGCGTTTCTGAATTTCTAAAAATTCATTTAGCCTTTTAATTTGTGCCAAACCAACAGCAGCGTGTAATTCTGAAATACGGAAATTATAGCCAAGGAAAGGATGCAGATCAGCGCCGCGGTCCCCTCCTTTATGATCATGCCCATGATCAGAATATCCATCACACTTCACATACACATCTTCGTCATTTGTTATCACTGCTCCACCTTCGCCACACGTAATTATTTTCACAAAATCAAAACTAAAAGTGCCGACTTTCCCGATTGTTCCCGCATATTTCCCCTTGTATGATGCGCCGATGCTTTGACATGCATCTTCAAGCAATAACAATCGATGGTCTTTACAAATAGAAACCAGAGTATCCATGTCGGCCATGCTGCCGCACATATGCACGGGCATTACGCATTTTGTTTTTGCGCTAATCGCTTTTCTTACTGCAGCGGGACTCAGCGTTAATGTTTCGTCGACATCGGCCAGCACCGGCACGGCCCCTACGCTTAGCACTGCTTCAAAGCTTGCTACAAATGTGAAACTGGGCATGATCACTTCATCGCCTGCCCCAATTCCCAGGGTTGCCAGGGCCGTTGTTAATGCGGACGTGCCGCTTGATGTTAACTGCGCGTATTTACTTCCAAATTTTTCGCATATTTCTTTTTCCAGCTCTTTGGATTTCCAGATTCCTCTGCGTAGACCATCAAATCCATATCGCATCAGGATGCCAGTTTCCAGAACCTCGTTTACCTCCCTGCGTTCCGCGTCGCTCCATAATTCAAACCCGGGCATATTTAGTAATTAAGAATTAATAATTAAATAAGGATATCCAAAGGTAGAGAAATGATTTTTTTTGTTACCCGCTTCAAAAAATGGATCTATGAAAATTTTATTAAGGGAGGTCTGACTTCGATTGTTAACAGACAACAAGAGTGAAAAACAATAGTTGGTGGGTTGGCGGCCCTGTATTGATCGAAATTTATGCAATGGAAGCGAGCAATTAAGACATCGGTTTAATTAGCAGGCCTCATTGGCAACCATTCCATCGGAGGAATCATTGCCGGCTCTCTGTAATAGTTATTTCTCAGGCTATCATTCCAGCCATTTGGATTCCTGTCAAAACTTTTACTGCTGAAATAAATGCTACCCTGAACATCCGGGTATTTTCTTAACAATTGAATCTGGTTGGGTAATTCTTTTGGATTCTTCCATGCGCTCGACCTTTCGTCTGCCCTGTAAATACCCTGGCCAATATATAGATGACGGCCGTAGCTGTGTTTGCTCCACCAATCAAGCAATTTTTCATAGGCAATTTTACTATTACCAATTTCTAAATATAATTGCGGTGCAACATAATCTATCCAACCTTTCTTCAGCCACAGTAAAATATTTGCGTACAGGTCATCATAATTTGTTTGCGCTGCCTTACTGTCGCTACCCTCGGGGTCCTGGTCTTTATTGCGCCATACACTGAACGGCGAAATTCCAAATTTTACCCATGGCTTTTCAATCTTAATTGCTGCATTTAACATGGCAATGATTGAGTCGACATTACTTCTTCTCCAATCATCTTTTGATAAACTTGTTCCTGATTTTCGGTATGAAGCTTCGTCAGGAAATTCCTTTCCTGCAATCCTGTAAGGATAGAAATAATCATCCATGTGAATAGCATCCACATCATAGCGCTTCACAATATCCCTGACCACATTTACAACAAATTTTTGTGCTTGTTTATTTGAAGGATCAAAATATTTTTTATCTCCATAGGTCAGAAACCATTCAGGATGGATCCTCGTGATGTGATTGGGAGCGATAGAAGATTTCCCAATTTGAAAATCGGCCCGGTAAGGATTGCACCAGGCGTGAAATTCCATTCCTCTTTTATGCGTCTCTTCAATCATGAATTGTAAAGGATCATAATACGGAGATGGTGGATGGCCTTGTACACCTGTTAACCATTGGCTCCACGGTTCATATTGTGAAGGATAAAATGCGTCTGCTGCGGGCCTAACCTGGACAATCACGGCGTTCATGCCATTGCTTTTGTGCAAATCGAGCTGGCGAATAAATTCAGCCCTCTGATCTTCTACGTTTACCATGCCCTTAGCGGGCCAATCGATATTGTCTACGGTCGCGATCCACACTCCCCTGAATTCATAATTCACCGGCTTGCTAAGGGAAAGATGCATTTGCTGGCAAAACACGCAAAGACTTACAAAAATGGAAGAGAAAACTAAGATGGCAGCCTTCATAGGGCACAAATATATGCCAGGTTCAAAAAGAATCAAACAATCAATGCCATCTTTAATGCAGAAAAAAGTTAATTGTTAGTTGCGGATTTTATCGAGAAGTCTGCTGAGACCGGTGGCTTCTTTCTCTGAGAGATTACTCAAAATTCCGTCCATTTCATCTTCTCTATTATCCAGTTTCTCCAATAGTTTAAGCCCTTTGTCAGTAATGCTTACATCAACCAGGCGACGATCTTTCTTGCAAATCACTTTTTTCACCAACCCTTTAGAAAGCAGGCGATCTACGATGCGGCTGGTATCGCTCATTTTATCGATCATCCTTTCTCGTATGGTGAGCGTTGAAAGTGGGGTCGGATGGTTTCCTCTCAAAATCCGCAGAATATTAAACTGTTGGTGGGTAATACCTTCTTCCGAAACAAACTGTTTAAGCCGCTCAACCGCCCAGCCATAGGTAAACAGAAGGTTAACCATTGCCTTATGACGCTCGTTACGGAATTTATTCTGATGAATATCTTTATCTATTCCCATTCAAATTTTATTGGACGATAAATATAGAAAAGTTTCGGCGTTCAGGAGGACCAATAAAGTTTTTCACAATTCACAAATTCCCCGTTCTGGTATTGGGCAGCATTAAAAAAATAATTTGATTTGTGGTATGAAGGTGTTGTCCGAATCAATAAAAAACTTCTGGGAGGGATTCCGTTCCTTTTATATCTCCATCTACAATCAAATGAAAAGCTGGTAGGTTTCCGGACTATTTGTCTTTCCTTAACTCTGCCGCCAACTTAAAAATTGTAAAAAGGTGATGTGCCTCGTGTAATACGAAAAAATTCAGCCACTGCATTATATTCATGTTTCCAAAAACGGGATGCCCGCCTGTGCGCTCAATGTCTTCTTCTTTCAAAGAAAGAATCTTGGCAATAAGCTCTCTTCTTATCGTTATAAGATCCTGCACGATTTCTCTTGTTGACTTTGAACAGTTATCATGAAACAACGGGTCCGATTCGGCCGTATACCTGTCAAATTGCGGATTTTCCTTGTGAAGTATTTGCTGCACACGTTGCATAAATGCGTGTTGGTAAGTTGCGAGATGAACTATGTTTTCAAAGATTGACCACTTACCAGTTACAACCTGGCGGCGAATGTGTTCATCCGAAAGGCCTTCAATAATATCAAATAAAGATTTGTGCTGGTATTCCAGTCTCGTGGTAAGTGAAGATTGTAGAGGCATCGCAATTGATTTAGGCTACTAATCATTGCTCCAAACCTTTGTCCCCTCGGAACAGTTAGCACAAATATCAATATTCTTTCTACCCTGCAAAATTTGTGTTCTGAATTTTTTATACTCACCGTTTTTCCAGATCTCTTTAAAAGTTTTTGTTTTTAGATCGCCTAATTTATGTTGAGCATCTTTATCAAAACAACATGGAGCCACTAATCCATCCCAGGTAATTACGGGGTCATGCCATAATCGCCAGCAATGGTTGGCAAGGTTGCCTTTAAACTCATAAGACCCGCTAGCTTTCTTTTTATAACGACTATATTTATCAATGGTTGGAATTAGTTGATTCGGGTCATTTTTATAATCGTATACCTGTGCTGTCTTAAACCAAACATCATCCACGCCTATTTCCTTAGCAAGCGTCTTCACATCTTCAATCTGGTGTTCATTAGGTTTTACGACGAGAAATTGAAAGATCACAAATGGCGTTTTACTCTTTAATTCTTTTTTCCATTTTACTATGTTTTTTGTTCCTTCAAGCACCTTATCCAATCTGCCTCCAATACGATATTGTTGGTACACGTGCTGGGTGGTGCCATCAATAGAAATTATCAATCTGTCCAGGCCACTTTGGATGGTTCTCTTTGCATTCTCGTCATTCAAATAATGTGCATTGGTGGATGTAGCTGTATAAATTTTTTTTGATGAAGCATATTTCACCATGTCCAGAAAATCAGGATTCAGGTAGGGCTCTCCCTGGAAATAAAACACCAGGTACAGCAAATCCTTTGAAAGCTGGTCAATGGTTTCCGAAAAAAAATCTTTTTTCAACATACCTGTTGGCCGACTAAATGCTCTAAGCCCGCTGGGGCACTCGGGGCAGCGGAGATTGCACGAGGTGGTAGGTTCAAATGAAATCGAAACTGGATAGCCCCATTGAACAGGTGTCTTTGTCCATTTGCTGATGTAATAACTTGCCAGCACTTTAGATCCATTCCAAAAGCGGCGGAAAGTAAGTTTAGAAACCAAATTGACACTATCGTTCCAATTTACCCTGGGCATTGAAAAGTAAAGATACTCAGAAGCCATGATTAACTTTATTGGGGAAATGGAAACAAATGAACCATATAAAATCTTTTTCATCAGTGATTCAGCTGCAACAATTGATTTCGGCAACCTAATCGAGGAAGGGATAAACCAACGGGTGATTAGTTTATTTAATCATTTGTCCCAACATCCCCTGGGAGGAATGATTGAAGCAGTACCTGCTTATGGTTCTGTTGCTATTTACTTCGACATTGCCGCGCTTAGAAAAAAAGTTTCGCCGCAGAAAAAAGTTTATGAATGGATAAGAAATGAATTGCATAAACTCATGCGGAGTGATATAACAGCAATTGAGAAAAGTCCTGGTCTTATTCGCATTCCTGTTAACTATGAAGAATTTGGGAGAGATCTGAAATTTATCGCTGACCAAAAAAATATTTCACCTGAAGAAATCATTCGCTTGCATACTTCAAAACAATACCGTGTTTATATGCTTGGCTTTTTGCCAGGGTTTGCATATATGGGACAAGTGGAAGATCAAATTGCGATACCGCGAAAACCGCAGCCACAACCGATAATTGCAGGGAGTGTTGGTATTGCGGGCAGGCAAACAGGAATTTATCCATTAAACTCTCCTGGCGGCTGGCAAATAATTGGGAGAACTCCTTTAAAAATGTTTGATAAAGATAAAGATGAGCCATGTTTGCTAAAGGCAGGTGACCAGGTAGAATTTTATTCAATTACAAAAGATGAGTTTGAGAATTATCAAAGCAGGGGTGTTTGATACCATACAGGATTTAGGTCGTTATGGTTTTCAGCATCTTGGTATAAATCCTGGTGGTGCCATGGATCGTTTTGCTGCGCAGGTAGTAAATATGCTCACGGGGAATAATATTGATGAGGCGGTGATCGAGATGCATTTTCCTGCCTCGATATTTTTGTTTGAATGTGAATCCCTGGCGGCAATTGGCGGGGCGGATTTTTCGGCGTCAATTAATGGAGAAGATGTTCCTCTTTGGCAACCTATAATTGTAGCAAAGAATAGTGTGTTGCAATTTCAAAAATGGAAACAAGGAACAAGGTGCTACTTAGCTGTACGGGAAAAATTTAGTATCAAAAAATGGCTGAACAGTTATAGCACCAACACAAAAGCTGAGGCGGGAGGTTTCAACGGCAGGACTCTACAAAAGGATGATGTAATTGTATTTAAAGAAAAAAACGGGTATAAAGACTTTTTAAAGGATGATGATTTTACCATACTTCACTGGAAAGCTGATATTTTTTGGAACACAACACCTACAGACCGGTTATCTATTATGGCCGGCAACGAATGGGATTGGCTAACTGAAGAATCGAAAAATAAACTTCTGAAAGAGTATTTTATTATCGGTTCATTGGCCGATAGAATGGGCTATCGCCTGCAGGGAAAATTGAAAGCAAAGGAGGATGGTGAATTGGTTTCTTCAGTGGTAAGCTTTGGAACTATACAATTGTTACCAAATGGAGAGCTAATAATTTTGATGGCCGACCACCAGACAACAGGGGGCTATCCACGAATAGCGCATATAGGATCGGCCTATTTGCCTCTACTGGCTCAAAAACAACCTGGCGACAAAATTCATTTTCGGCTCACTGATCAACAAAACGCCGAAGACTTACTCCTTCAGCAACATCAACATTTGCTACAGCTACAAAATGCATGTAAATTCAAATTAGAAGAATTCTTTAATGCCTCAAATGCTGACAATTGACATTAATTGCGATATGGGTGAGGGCATGGGCAACGAAGGAGCCATAATGCCGTTCATAAGTTCCGCAAATATCGCTTGTGGCTATCATGCCGGCAATGAAGAAACAATAAAAGCGACCATTGAAATAGCCGTAAAAAATAATGTTGCTTTAGGGGCACATCCTTCTTTTTTTGACAGAGAAAATTTTGGAAGAATCGAAATGCATTTGTCTTTTGATGAAGTATATGACCTCGTCTTTTTACAGCTAAGAACAATTGATAAGTTTATCAAAGACAAAAACAAAAGTCTGCATCATGTAAAACCTCACGGAGCTTTATACAATATGTCTGCGAAAGATCCGAAAGTTGCAAAGGCAATAGCACAGGCTGTAAAAGATTTTAATGATGAATTGGTTTTATTTGGCTTGAGTGGAAGTGTATCCATCGAACAGGCAAAAACTATTAATTTAAAAGCAGCGAATGAAGTATTTGCAGATCGAACTTACCAGGATGATGGAAGTCTCACTCCACGATCAAAAGCAAATGCATTGATTGACGACGTTAATAAATCCGTGAAACAAACTTTGCAAATGATCAAAGGAAAAACCGTGACTTCAGTGAATGGAAAAATCATTCCAATTATTGCCGACACTATTTGTATTCATGGAGATGGAAAACATGCGGTCGAGTTTGCAAAAGCTGTTCACGAATCTTTAAAGAAAGAAAATGTTGAAATAAAACCACTGGGTGATGATTAGTTTGCTCAGTAAAATTCAGAACGTTGAGGTGTGCGACATGCCTACGGGCAGGCAGGCGCAAGAATAGTTAGAAATTCTGTTGCTGGTAAAATAATGAAAAAAAATCCGGCTATACTCGGTGCTGCTTTTTTAATGGCAACTTCCGCTATTGGCCCGGGTTTTCTCACTCAAACTTCAGCATTCACCCAGGAGCTTTTCACAAGTTTTGGTTTTGTTATTCTTATTTCCATTTTGCTGGATTTGGGAGCCCAACTTAATATCTGGCGGATTGTGACTATGAGCGAGAGCCGTGCACAAGACCTTTCAAATAATTTATTACCGGGACTGGGTTTTTTTCTCGCGGTACTGATTGCAGTTGGGGGATTGATATTTAATATTGGCAACATTGCCGGCTGCGGTTTAGGAATAAATGTATTGATGGGTTATTCTGCAAAAACCGGGGCGATAATCAGTTGTGTAATTGCCCTGGCTATTTTTTGGTACAAGGAGGCTGGCAAAGCGATGGATGTTGCTGTAAAAATCCTGGGAATATTGATGATAGGGTTGACAGTATATGTAGCGATCACTTCTCATCCGCCGATAGGGGCTGCAGTATACAGAACGATATGGCCTGAGAAAATTGATGTAATGAAGATTGTAACATTGGTTGGAGGAACTGTAGGAGGCTATATTTCATTTGCCGGCGCACACCGTTTGCTGGATGCGGGGATAAAAGGAAAATCAAGTCTTCCGCAGGTGACAAAAAGTTCGGTGAGTGGAATTGTAATTACATCAATAATGCGGTATGTGCTTTTTTTGGCTGCGCTTGGAGTAGTCGCCCATTCAGTGAGGCTCTCATCAAATAATCCTGCTGCTACTGTTTTTCAAGCTGCGGCGGGTGAAATCGGGTATAAATTCTTTGGAGTAGTGCTATGGTGTGCGGCCATTACCTCTGTTATTGGGGCGTCATTCACCACAGTCTCCTTCTGGAAAACGTTAATACCAATTGTGAAACGCAATGAAAAGATTTTTATTAGTCTTTTCATTATCACCGCCACAGTAATTTTTGTTTTTATAGGCCAGCCTGTGAAGTTGCTGATACTTGCCGGTGCGGCAAATGGAATTATTCTTCCTCTTGCTCTCGCAATTATGTTGATTGCATCTCATAAATCTTCGTTGATGAAACAGTACAAACATCCTGCTATTCTCCAATTCTTTGGATGGATGGTTGTGGCGGTTATGAGCTGGATGGGGTGGATAACTATTCAGCAGAGCATTCTTAAATTCTGAGCCCTTGACTCTATTTTACAGGGATCTGCTATATTACCTTTACGCCCTTCGCCGAAAATATTATCTCTTTGCTATCGCCTTTTATTTTTTCAATTTCTTCCTTGCTTTTCCCCGCGTCTTCTGCCAGGTGTTTGCGCATCGCTTCCGAAACTTCTTTGACGGTTGCTTCACCCTCGGCAACTACCGTTTTGCCAACGATATCTTTTGGCATTACAAATGCATGATCTTTTGCTTTTACCAACAAGGTTGTACCATCCGTATTTTGCAGCCTGATCCAGCATCCTTCTGCCTGGCAAACTTCCGCGACCTTGCCGGTTATTTTTCCGGCGAATTTATTTTCCTGAAGGTTATTTTCCAGCTCCGTAACTTTTATGGGTTCACCTTTCTGAGCCCATTCACCATATACAACTCCCGGCTCCGCGGGCTTGATGTCTTGTGATTTGCTTATCACCATGATCATCAGGCAGGCGAAAGCTGTTAGAATCTTTTTCATTTTAAAATGTTTGAACGGCAAATCTATAAATCAATATTTACTTTTTATAATTACTATGACTTTAAGAATCCGATTAATCATATACCCACAAAGTGGTATTAAAAAATACCCAATATAATTAGCTTTTAATTACTAAAATACTTAGCTTTGAGTGTTAATTAATTTTTTAGAACGGCAAGAGGTAAAACTTAACTTTGAATCATGGCAAAAACAGAAAAACCCACCGACACAAATCTTAACAGCGAAAAGCTGAAAGCTTTAAAACTTACTATAGACAAAATTGAAAAAGATTATGGTAAGGGAACAGTAATGATGATGAATGAGAAAGTGGATATACTCCAGGAAGTTATTTCCACCGGTTCCATTGGCCTCGACGTAGCGTTAGGAATTGGAGGCCTTCCGCGGGGAAGGGTTGTTGAAATATATGGCCCTGAATCCTCAGGCAAAACAACAATCGCTACGCATGTGATTGCTGAAGCGCAAAAAAAAGGCGGCATGTGTGCTATTATAGATGCCGAGCATGCGTTTGACAGTAGCTATGCACAAAAGTTGGGTGTTGATGTAGATAATCTTCTCATTTCGCAACCTGATTATGGCGAGCAGGCTTTGGAAATTGCTGACCGGTTGATTCTTTCGGGCGCATTGGATGTTGTTGTGATAGATTCTGTGGCGGCATTAGTTCCAAAGAGCGAGCTTGAAGGTGAAATGGGTGATAGCAAGATGGGGTTGCATGCTCGTCTCATGTCGCAGGCATTACGCAAATTGACCGCTACAATTTCCAAAACAAATACCATTTGCATTTTTATTAATCAACTACGTGAGAAAATTGGTGTAATGTTTGGTAACCCGGAGACCACAACCGGCGGTAATGCACTTAAGTTTTATGCATCGGTTCGTTTGGATATTCGCAGGATCGCCCAAATTAAAGATGGCGAGGAAGCAATAGGCAACCGGTCAAAAGTAAAAGTAGTGAAGAATAAAGTGGCTCCCCCATTTCGTAGCGCTGAGTTCGATATCATTTTCGGAGAAGGGATTTCCAAAACGGGTGAGATCATTGATATGGGAGTTGAACTGAACATTATACAAAAAAGTGGTAGCTGGTTTAGCTATAATACTGATAAGTTGGGACAAGGTCGCGACGCCGTGAAACAAATTCTGACTGATAACCCGGAACTCGCGAATGAAATTGAAACAAAGATCAGGGAGAAAATAAAGGAGATGCAGGCTGCATAAGAAAATTAAATGGGGTTAGTAATTTATGCCGTCCCGACATGTCGGGACGGCTTTTTTAATTTGAGTTAGCTTTAACTATTAAAGAGGTTTATGAATACTCGCAAACTTGAAGCCCGAAAACGAATTGCATTAGTTGCACACGATAACAAAAAGTCTGAACTCGTGGAATGGGCGATATATAATAAAACAGTTTTGTCAAGGCATAGATTATATGCCACGGGGACTACTGGCTCACTGCTTGAAAACGCATTAGACCTGTCCATTACAAAATTTTTGAGCGGCCCCCTTGGCGGAGACCAGCAGGTGGGTGCAAGAATAGCGGAGGGGAAAATTGATGTGCTGATATTTTTTTGGGATACTATGGAAGCTCAACCACATGATCCGGATGTGAAAGCACTTCTCCGGGTGGCGGTTACGTATAATATTCCCGTGGCGTGTGACAGAGCTACCGCTGATTTCTTATTGACCTCTCCATTAATGCATGAAGCCTACGAAGCCATTCTTCCGGATTATTCTTTATACACAAAAAGAAAAATTTGATCATGAAAGTGGTTTTGAGAGAATGGAAAAGATCCGACGCAGAAGCTCTTGCTAAAATTGCAAACAATAAAAAAATTTGGGACAACGTAAGAGACCGCCTGCCGTACCCCTATTCAAAAAAAGATGCAAAAGAATGGCTCGCCCTTGTAAAACAACAAAAAACTGTTACTACTTTTTGCGTGGAAGCTGATGGTGAGATTGCCGGCAGCGTTGGATTTACGATGAAAGAAGATGTGTACAGAAAAAGCGTCGAAGTGGGCTATTTCATTGGAGAAGAATTTTGGGGAAAAGGAATTGCGACAGAAGCGATAAGGCAGCTGATTGAGTACATTCAAAAAAATTTTGACGTGGTTAGAATTTATGCGGAAGTGTTTGAATACAATAAGGCATCAATGAAAGTGCTCGAAAAAAATGGTTTTTATTTAGAATGCATCCGGAAGAGGGCAGCTATAAAAAACAATATAGTCCTCGATGATTATGTTTGGGTAAAGCTGGTAGAATAATTGTCCTCTTGCCGACTTTCAGTAAATTGCAGGTTCGCTAAAATTATATGCCTTTTAAACTTCATGCACCCTATCAACCCGCCGGTGATCAACCGGATGCGATTCGCCAGCTTACTGAAGGAATTTTGAATGGAGAAAGATATCAAACTCTTTTAGGAGTAACCGGTAGTGGCAAAACTTATACCATTGCTAATGTAATTCAGAATGTACAGCGACCAACGCTGGTTCTTACACATAATAAAACACTGGTCGCTCAATTGTACGGTGAGTTCAAACAATTTTTTCCTGATAATGCTGTAGGATATTTTGTTTCTTATTATGACTACTATCAGCCAGAAGCATATATGCCAGTAAGCGATGTGTACATTGAAAAAGATCTTTCGATTAATGAGGAGCTTGACAAACTAAGACTGCAAGCGACAGCCCAACTGTTAACGGGGAGACGTGATATCATCATCGTCGCGTCAGTAAGTTGTATTTACGGTATCGGTAATCCGGCTGATTTTGAAAATGGAATTGTTCGGATCAATAAACATCAGACTATTTCCCGCCAGGGGTTTCTTCATTCACTGGTGAATTCTCTTTATAACAGGACAACTCTTGAATTTAAACGCGGAACCTTCAGGGTGAAAGGCGATACCGTAGAAATTAATCTTCCATATGTCGACTATGGCTATCGAATCATCTTTTTTGGTGATGAAATTGAGGAGATTGAAAGTTTTGATGTGGTAACTGGTAAACGAACGGGTGTGATGGAGCATGCTGCCATCTTTCCGGCCAATTTGTACTTGGCGCCAAAGGATATGCTGCAACAGATCATTTATGAGATACAGGATGAAATGAATTCCCAGGTCGACTATTTTAAGGCGGGTGGCAAACTGATCGAAGCGCAGAGATTAAAGGAAAGAGTGGAATTTGATCTGGAAATGATCCGTGAATTAGGTTATTGCAATGGAATTGAAAACTATTCAAGATTTTTTGATCGTCGTTATCCCGGCACGAGG
>Ga0075434_100004323_pt1 | contig 12777 bp, 8 predicted proteins | sample RhiMethybrSRZTD3_FD_75298 | JGI IMG/M metagenome (GOLD analysis project Ga0075434, IMG submission 75298) | Populus rhizosphere microbial communities from Tennessee, USA - Rhizosphere MetaG P. TD hybrid SRZTD3 | ecosystem: Host-associated > Plants > Roots > Rhizosphere > Soil | place: USA... | reverse complement strand
TGCGCCCGACCCCGTGTATCTTGCGCGGCAATGCTGCAACTCACGGCGCTGCTGCTCGTTGCCCAGATCCAGGTGCCGCCTCCGCGCGGCTACGTGAACGATTTCGCGGGCGTGCTCGACGCCGCCTCGGTCGCGCACATGGAAGCGGTGATCGCCGAGGTACGCGCCAAGACGCGCGGCGAAATCGCCGTCGTAACCCTCTCCGATATCGATGACCGGCCGGCGGCGGACGTGGCGCTCGAGATCGGCCGACGGTGGGGCGTCGGAGCGAAGGGCGAGGCCGGCGACCCCGCAAAGAACCTCGGCGTCGTGCTGCTGCTCGTGCCTCTAAAGAACCACCGTCCGGGGACGGGTCAGATCTTCATCGCCACCGGTCGCGGAGCCGAGGGATTCCTCACGGATGCGCGCGTGGGCCGGATGCGCGACGCCGTGACGCCGTATCTCGCGCGGGAGGAGTACGGGGCCGGGCTGGCGTACGGGGTAGACCTGATCGCGCAGGCATTCGCCCAGGAGTTCGGCGTGACCCTGGATGCAGCCCCTCCCGGCGCTCGTCCCGTGGAGCGCGACATCTCGTTCCCGAGCCGCGCCACGCTGTTCTGGCTCATCTTCGCAGTCGTCTTCGTTCTGGCCCAGTTGGCGCGCCGCCGAGGGCGACGTGGCGGGCGCATCTGGTGGGCTGGTGGTGGCTGGGGCGGTGGTGGCTGGGGCGGGGGCGGGGGCGGAGGTGGTGGCGGCTTCGGCGGGTTCGGTGGCGGGGGTGGTTTCTCAGGCGGCGGCGCGGGAGGGCGCTTCTAGTATGGCCTCGAAACTGACGGTCGATCAATTTTCCGCGGAGGTCGCTCGCGCGCTCGGCGCGCGGCTGGTGGCCCTGCTGCTCTACGGGTCGTGGGCGCGTGGGACTCACGTTCCCGACCGCTCCGACGTGAACACGCTGCTCATTTGTGACGCGGTGGACGATGCGCTGTTCGCAGCGCTCGCTCCCGCGATGCGCGCTTGGACCCGTGCGGGCCACCCTGCGCCCCTCATCTTGACCGAGCGGGAGTGGCGCGAGTCGGCGGACGCGTTCCCGATCGAATACGAGGACATGCGCGACGCCTACCGCTTGCTCGCGGGGCGCGACCCTTGGCCCGGCATCCAGGTCGACCGCGGCCAGCTGCGGCGCCAGCTCGAGCACGAGTTGATGGGCAAGCTGGTTCGGCTGCGCCAGGCCTATGCGGCGCTGCATGAGGACCCGAAACAGCTCGGGCGGGTTGTCGTAGGGAGCGCCGGCGGCTTTTTCACGATGCTGCGCGCGGTGCTGCGTCTCGCGGGTCGGCCCGTACCAGCCTCGCTCGCCGAGTTGGTGCGGAGCGCGGCGGCGCTCGCTGGCTTCCCGGCCGACGCGCTGGCGCCGTTGGTGCAGCACGCGATGGGCGGCCCGATCCGGCGGGTCGGCAAAGGTGATCCGCTCGCGGCTGCGTATCTTGCGGCGGTGGCCAGCACCGCCGCCTATGTGAACCGTCTCGAATAGAAAGAGGATGACACCCGTGCACGCGCTCAAACGCTTCGTCCCCCTCGTCGGCCTGGTGTTCGCGGTGGGTTGCGGCTACAACACGATTCAAACGTATGACGAGCAGGTGAATGCGGCCGCCGCGCAAATCAAGGTCCAGTTGCAGCGGCGCGCCGACCTCATCCCCAACCTGGTCGAGACGGTCAAAGGGTATGCGAAGCAGGAGAAGACGATCTTCACCGAGGTGGCGGAGGCCCGGGCCAAGCTCGCCGGTGCGGTCCAGAGCGGCGACTTGCAGCAGATGGCGGAGGCCAACCGGCAGCTGTCGGCCCCGCTCGGCCGCCTGCTCGCTATCGCCGAGAACTACCCGCAGCTCAAGTCCAACGAGAACTTCCGCGCGTTGCAGGACCAGCTCGAGGGGACGGAGAACCGCATTGCCGTGGCTCGACAGGACTACAACGAAACCGTGAACCGCTACAACGCTTACATCCGGCGCTTCCCGCAGGTGCTGACGGCGAAGCTGCTCGGCAAGGGGCCACGCCCCTACTTCGAGCTGGAAACGCCGGGCGCGGCCCAGGCGCCGAAGGTGGATTTCTCGAAGTAAAACGAGGGTGTTGCGCCGCCGCAACACCATCTCCCAGCTGGCCGTTTTATCTACGTCCCGCTTGTTTTGGCGACTCTTGCGGGCCTCCGGTGCGAACTGCACAATAATTCCTACGGGACCGTACGGCGCTGTCGCCGACGCGCGTCCCGCCTCGCACCGTTCGTGTCCTGTCGGCCGTCGGGCACGGGTGCGCATTCGCTGACTCGAGAAGACCAGCCATCCTCGCCACGCGCCAGCGTGCGCGAGGGGCGTTTGCTTCGTGGTGTGTGACAAACCCTCTCAAAGGGAGGACTGCGTATGCGCATTTTCATTCGTTCCACGCTGCGCGCGTTGCTGGTGCTCGGCGGGCTCGTCGGCGGCGCCAACGCCGTCGCGTGGGCCCAGCAGGGCACGGTCGCGGGCCGCGTCACTGATCGAGTCTCCGGACAGCCACTCGCGGGTGCGCGTGTCACGATCGTGGGGACAGCGCTCGTCGCTCAGACCAATGCCGAGGGCCGCTACACGCTCTCGCGCGTGCCCGGCGGGCCGATTACCGTGCGGGTCAGCGCTGTGGGGTACGCGGCGGCGTCTCGGACGCTCACCATCGCTGCGGGCGAGACGGCGTCCGCCGACCTTGCGCTGACGCTCTCCCCGTACTCGCTCGACGCGGTGGTGGTGAACCCCACGGGCGAGCAGGCGAAGAAGGAGGTCGGTAACTCGATCGCCTCGATTCGCGTGGACAGCCTCGTGGCGACCCGGCCCATCACCAACATGAACGACCTGCTGGTGGCAAAGGTCGCGGGCGTGCAGGTGCTGCCGAGCCCGCTCACCGGCGGCGGATCGCGCGTCCGGATCCGCGGCACGACGTCGCTTTCGTTGAGCAACGAGCCGGTGTACATCCTCGACGGGATCCGGATCGAGAGTGCCGTCGGATCTTCCAGCATCGGTATCGGCGGCACGCTGCCCTCCCGGGTGAACGACATTACCCCCGAGGACATCGAGTCGATCGACGTGGTGCGCGGCCCTTCGGCGTCGACGCTGTACGGCACGGATGCCGCCAACGGCGTGATCGTGATCTCGACGAAGCGAGGCAAGCCGGGGCCGGCGCAGTGGTCGCTGTACACGGAGGGTGGCATCATCAAGGACTACAACACCTGGCCCACGGCATACCGCGGCTGGCGGACGCTGCCGACGGCGTCGACGCCAGCCAACGGGGTGCAGTGCATCCTCACCCAGACAGCCCGCCCCCTCACCGACCCCCAGGCGTGCCGCCAGGACAGCGTCAGCGCTTACAACTTGTTCACGGACCCGGATGCATCGGCGCTCGGGACGGGGTACCGCGGGCAAGTGGGCGTGCAGGTGTCGGGCGGAGCGGACGCCGCACGGTATTTCTTCTCCGGCCAGTGGAGCGACGAGGTCGGGTTACTCCGACTGCCGTCGGTGTTCTACAGTAAGCTCACCACGGCGCGCCAGATCAGCGAGGTCCCCTACGAGCAGTATCGGCCCAACGCGCGCAAGCACGCCAGCCTGCGCGCTAACGTGGACGCCAACCTGTCGCCCCGGCTCGACGCCGCGATCTCAGCCACGTTCATCACCAGCACACAGCGGCTACCGCAGACCGACAACAACACGACCGGTCTCCTCTCGAACGGCTTCGGTGGGCCCGGTTTCAAGAACAACGGGCGGTTCGGCTACCGGCTCTATACGCCGGACCAGTTCTTCTCCGAGACCGTGAACCAAGACATCAACCGCTTCATCAGCAGCGGGCAGCTCAACTGGCGGCCCACGAATTGGCTGGCTGGCCGTGTGATCGCGGGGCTCGACTACGTTGGCCGGGTGGATGCCGACCTGTGCCGCCGTGACCAGTGCGCGCCGATCGACTCCGTGGCGATCACCGGCAACAAGACCGACAACCGGACGTTTTTCTTCGACTACACGTTGAATGCCGACGCAACCGCGACGTTTCAGCTGAGCCCCACCGTGGAGTCCAAGACCTCCGTAGGAGCTCAGTACTTCAAGAACATCTTCGATCGCAATGGCGCGTTTTCCTACAACTTGCCACCGGGTGCGACCCAGGTCGGCGCGGGGGCAACGCCGTTGGCCAGTTCATCTCGCACCGAGGCGAAGACGCTCGGCGCCTTCGTTCAGGAACAAGTCGGGTTCAAGGACCGGTTGTTCGTGACCGCTGCGTTGCGCGGCGATGACAACAGTGCCTTCGGATCGAACTACAAGGCGGTCTACTACCCCAAGGCGAGCGTCTCGTGGGTTGTCTCCGAGGAGCCGTTCTTCCCGAAGTGGTCCTGGCTGAATAGCCTGCGGTTGCGCGGCGCGCTTGGGTTCTCGGGGAATCACCCAGGCACCACCGATGCGTTGAAGTTCTTTGCGCCGAAAGCGGCCAATGTGGATCTCGCGGACGTGGCGAGCCTCGTCGACAGCTCCGTCGGCAACCCGAATCTGAAGCCGGAGCGGGCGCGCGAGATCGAGATCGGCGGGGAGGCGACCTTGCTCGCGAGCCGGTTGCACCTCGACTTCACCTATTACAACAAGCGCACCAAGGATGCCCTGATCGCGGCCACGGTGGCCCCCTCCGTGGGGTCGGGGAACGTCACGCAGTTCGAGAACCTGGGGGCGGTCGTGAACCGCGGGGTCGAGTTCCTCGTGTCGGGGCAACTCATCGACAAGCCATCGTTCGCCTGGGATGTCAGGCTGAGCGGATCGTACAACACCAATTTCATCGCCGACATGGGCGGCGTACCGCCGATCATCGGGACCACGATCCAGCAGCGCGTGGGTTACCCGATCGACGGCTATTGGCAGCGTCCCTACACGTACCGGGATGTGGACGGCAATGGCATTATCACGGCCTGCACGGTTGTCCCCGCCAGCGCGTGCACGGTGCCCAATGAAGTGTTCGTGGGGGACACCGCCGTGTTCGTCGGCCGCAGCCAGCCACGGTGGGAGGTGACGTTGACGAACGGGATCGACCTCTTCAACCGGAAGGTGCACATCGTTGGTCTGTTCGACCTGAAAGCGGGATACTATCTGCTCGACGGCACCGATCGCATCCGTTGCCAATCCCGCAACAACTGTCGGGGGTTGGTCGATCCCACGGCACCGCTGTCGGACCAGGCGGCAGTCGTCGCGCTCCGTGAGTCCGGGACCACGACCCAGTGGGGGTTCATGGACAAGGCGGATTTCATCCGCCTGCGCGAGGCGTCCATCACGTACGACCTCCCGGTCCAGTGGGCGCGTGCGATGCGGGCGAGCACGGCGAGCGTCACCCTCGCCGGTCGGAACCTGTGGAAGTCGAGCAACTATGCCGGCGTCGATCCGGAGAGCAATTACATCACGAACTCGGCGTCCTCGGGCACCGTGAACGATTTCCAGACCCAGCCGCCGCCCAGCTACTGGACGTTCCGGCTGAACGTCACCTTCTGAGCTCAGGCCCACGCATGAGGAGGCATCACACCATGGCACGACATCACTTGCCGCGGTACCTCCGCGCCCTGAGCCTCGTCGGGCTCGCGGCGCTGGCGCCGCTCTACGGATGCAGCTCTGGAATTCTCGATGTCACGAATCCGGACATCATCCCGACCGTCAATTCGGCCTCGGGGGCGCTCTCGCTGAAGAACGGCGTCGTCCTGCGGCTGGCCCAAGTGACCGCCGGACTCGGCGGCAATGGGCCCGACAACCTCTTCATCTACGGAGGGCTGCTGTCGGACGAATACCGCTCGGGCGACACTTTCGTCCAGCGCAATGACATGGACCAGCGGCGCTGGGATCCCACCAACACGTTCCTCGCCGGCCCCTTCCGCTCGCTCAACCGCGTGCGCGTGGGGGGGACGGGCGCCATCGGCGCGCTCCGCACCTACGCGCCGACGCCGACCTCCAATATCGGATTGATGTTCGGCTTCATTGCGTTCGTGGAAAATCTGGCCGGCGAATACTATTGCAACGGGATTCCGTTGAGCACGGTGGTCGGAACCACGATCGTGTACGGCGACCCGGTGCCCTATGATTCCCTGTTCGGGCTCGCGATCGCCAACGCCGATTCGGCGCTCGCGAATCTCCCCGGCGTAGACAGTGCCCGGGTGCGGCAGCTGGCGTCGATCGTCAAAGGTCGAGCCCTGTTGAACCGGGGGCAGTTTGCCGCGGCCGCCGCCGCCGTCGCGCAGGTATCTACCACCTTCCGCTATGAGACCGACTACTCCTCGAGCGCCGGCCAGAACGAGATCTGGAACCTCAACACCAGCATCAAGCGCTACACCGTTGCCGACACCGAAGCCAATGTCGGCCTTCCGTTCGTCAGCGCGAACGATCCCCGGGTCCCGCGCGTCAGCGGGGGGTCGGTGTTCGACAGCGGGTTCCCGATCACGTCCAACCGGCAGGGCATCTGGGGTCAGTACAGCCCCGTGGCGATCGCGACGGGGATCGAAGCGCGGCTGATCGAGGCCGAGGCCGCCCTCCAGGCCGGGGCCACGACGACCTGGCTCAATGACCTCAATGTGCTGCGCACCAATACGGCGTTGTACCCACCGATCCAATCCGGCTTCACCCGTGGGCCGACCCTCGGCAACCTGGCGGACCCCGGGACGTTCGACGGCCGGGTGAGCGTGATGTTTTATGAGCGCGGCTTCTGGTTGTTCAGTACCGGTCACCGGCTGGGCGACATGCGTCGGCTGATTCGGCCAACGACGCAAGGCGGATACGGCAGAGGCGTCAGCACCGTGTACCCCACGGGGATCTTCATTAAGGGTGGCCTGTACGGCGATGCGACTATGCTACCCATTCCGTTCGACGAGGAGAACAACCCGAAATTCGCGCAGTGTACAGACCGGAACCCGTGACACGACGGGCGAGTGACGACGGGGGCGCGAGACGTCGCGCCCCCGTCGTCGTCAGGGGGCGCAGCACCCTGCGCCCCCCGTCACCACGATCGACCGCTCGCCGGGCCCAGGCACCGAAGGTGGATTTCTCCAAATGTTTGTCAGAAACGTATGAAGAGGCCTTGGCGAGGCCGAATTTGTTTAAAGGGCGCTTGTTTTAGGCCTCTTGCGACGTTGTGATACAAGCTGCACAATAGTCCCTACCTGGAACGCGCGTAGCAATTGGTAAATAGCGCGCCCCATCTCGCACCCTTCGTGTCCTGTCTGCCGTTGGGCACGGGTGCGCATTCGCTCATTCGAAATGGCTGAACCACCTCCGGCCCGACACACTCTGGGCGGGGGGCCTTTGTCGCTGGACTGCGGGCTCCGCAGCTACCTCGAAGGAGGCTTCTTATGGGTTTCTTCGGCCGTCAGAGGTTACAAGCGTTGGTGGCGCTGGGCGCGCTGCTGGTCGGCGGCGCGCGCGCTGCGAACGCGCAGAACGGCACGATCACGGGAACCGTGGTCGACCAAGCCGGTGGCCCTGTGTCACCGGCTCGCGTGTTGTTGGGGGCGACAAACAAGGGCGCCGTCACCACCCAGCAGGGCAAGTACGTCATCGCAGGCGTGGCGCCGGGGACCTATGACCTGCGCGTGGCCATCATCGGGTACGCGGGCGACACCAAGAAGGTCACGGTGGGCGCTGGTGAGAGCGTCACCGCCGACTTTACGGTGAAGCCCGTGGCGATGTCGCTCGACGCCGTGATGGTGACAGCGAGTGGCGAACAACGCGCACGCGAGAACGGTAACGCCATATCCCGGATTGACGCCGCCGACATCGTGCAGACGCAGCCGATCACGAGCATGACCGACTTGTTGTCCGGCCGCGCCGCGGGCGTCAACATCCTGCCCTCCACCGGCACCGTTGGTGGGGGAGCACGCATCCGGATCCGGGGTGCGAACAGCGTGTCGCTCCCGAACGATCCGTTGGTCATCGTCGATGGCATCCGCGTGGAAAGCCGGGCGGGCAATTCGATCGGTGTGGGCGGGCAGGAGCCGGGCCGGCTCAACGATTTGAACCCGGACGAGTACGCGTCGATCGAGATCGTGAAGGGACCCTCCGCAGCGGCGCTGTACGGCACGCAGGCGGCGAACGGAGTCGTCGTTCTGACCACCAAGCGGGGTGTACCAGGGCGCACGACCTGGAACTTCCACACCGAGCAGGGCGTGCAGACCGACGTCGCCAACTATCCCGCGAATTACGACGCCGTCACCACTGCGGGCGCCCGGTGCCAGCTGATCCAGGTCGCGCGTCTCACGTGCACCCAGGCCCGGATCGCGTCCTTCAACCCACTCGAGAACCCGGCCACGACGCCGTTCAAGGCTGGCTACAACCAACAGTACGGTGCGCAGGTGTCGGGGGGAAACGATCAGACGACGTATTTCGTCTCGGCACAGCTCGATGGTCAGACCGGGGTCTATAGCATGCCGGACAAGCAGCAGCAGCTCCTGCTCAAGGAAACGAGCCGCACCGAGCTGCGCCCGGAAGAGATCCATCCGAACTACCTGAAGAAGGTCAGCCTGCGCGCCAACCTGACGTCCAAGCTGTCGGACAAGGCCAACGTCGCCATCTCGACCGGCTATGTGTCGAGCCGGCTGCGGCTGCCCCAAAACGACAACGACGTGTTGGGCATCATCACGAACGGGTACACGGGCGGCGGGCTGGGGAGCGATTCGACCGACGTCCCAACCTACGGTTTCAACTCCGGACCCCGTCGGACGTTCCAGGTGCTCGCGACGCAGGATGTGGAGCGGTTCACGGGCAGCATTTCGGCGGACTGGCGCCCGCTGCCCTGGCTCTCGGGTCGGGCGACGGCCGGCACTGATGTCACGCAGCGCGTGGAGGGCGACATCCAGCGCTTCGGTGAAGGACCCGATTTCGCCGACCTGCGGCTGGGGTTCGCGGACGACAACCGGTTCCGCCTCTTCAGCTGGACGGCGAACGCGACGACCACCGCGTCGTTCCAGCTCACGCCGAGAGTCAGCTCCAAGACCTCGGTGGGCGTGCAGTATTTCCACGACCTGCTCAACGGGAATGAGACGTCGGGCCAGTTCCTGCCCCCCGGGGGACTGACGGTCGGGGGCGCGTCGCTGCGGGACGCCTTTGACACGACGAGTGAAACGGTCACCATCGGCTCGTATGTCGAGCAAGTGGTCGGGTTGAACGACCGACTCTTCCTTACGGGTGCGGTACGGCGCGACAAGAACAGCGCGCTCGGGAAGAACCTGGGTTCCGTGACATACCCCAAGGCCGCATTGTCCTGGCTCATCTCGGACGAACCGTTCTTCCCACAGTCCAACACACTGAACCGGCTGCGGCTCCGGGTGGCGTATGGGGCGTCGGGCCTGCAGCCCGGGGTCACGGATGCGCTCAAGTACTTCTCCGGGGTCGCCGTCGCGGCCGACGGCGGCGAGCAACCCGGCGTCACGCTCGCGGGTCTCGGCAACTCAGACTTGAAGCCCGAGCGCTCGACCGAGGTGGAGGCCGGGTTCGACGTCGGTCTCTTGAACGACCGGGTCGGACTCGAGCTCACGTACTATCACAAGAAGACGAGGGACGCAATCATCTCGGTGACGACGCCCACTTCGACCGGGTTTCCAACCGGTGTCTTCCGGAACGTGGGCTCGGTGCGCAACCGCGGGTTCGAGGGGGTGTTGAACCTCCGGCCCGTGCAGACACCTGCCATCTCCTGGGACATCAGCCTGAGCGGCTCGACCAACAACAACAAGCTACTCGAAAAGATCGTGGACGGGAAACCCGACACGAACCCAATCATCTTCAACTCCTCGAACCAGCGTCATGCTGTTGGTTACCCGCTGGGCGGCTACTGGGTGCGACCCATCACGGGCATCAACGATATCAACGGCGACGGGATCATCGACACCAACGAGGTGACGCTCGGCCCGCGCCCGGTGTTCATCGGGCCTTCCCAGCCGACCAAGGAGTTGGCCCTCAACACGGGGCTGACACTGTTCCACAACCGCATCCGGATTGGCGGACAGCTGGATTATCGCGGTGGCCACAAGCTCTGGAACCTCACGGAGGAGTTCCGCTGCCGCTCCGGGCGGCAGGGCTGCCAGGCGAATTATGACAAGTCGGTGGGGCTGATCGAGCAGGCCGGAGTGGTAGCGCTGCGCTTCGTCACTCCGGCCACCCGACGAACCTCGTTCGGGTTCATAGAGCCGGGGTGGTTCGTCAAGTTGCGCGAGTTGTCCATCACGTACAACCTGCCGGAGACTGTGGCTCGGCAGCTCCACGCCCAGCGCGCGAGCATCACGCTCACCGGTCGTAACCTGCACACCTGGACGGATTACACCGGCGCGGACCCCGAGGTGAACGGCCAGGGTCAGTCGAGTCAGTCGCAGGGGTTCAACCGGAACGACTTCTTCGTACGCGACTTCGTCACGCAGCCACCGGTCCGCTACTGGTTCGTGCGTGTCAACCTGGGCTTCTGAGAGGAGCGAGCTGCCATGAAGATTCTACAGCATATCGGTCTCGCCCTGGCGGTCGCCCTGTGCATTCCGCTGGGAGCATGCAACGACCTGGTCAAGGTCGACAACCCAAACGTCATCGATCCGGGCAATCTGGGCGATGCCAACGGCGCCGCGGCGCTGCGCGTCGGTGCTATCGGTGATTTCGCCTTCGCCGTGGATGGCGACGGTGGTGGGACGGAAGGGCAGACGCTCGTGAGCGGACTGCTGTCGGACGAATACCGCAATTCCGACACTTTCGGGACGCGCCAGGAGGTGGACCAACGCGCGATCCAACCCGCGAATGTGACGTTGACGGGCGTGTTCCGCCTCATTCATCGCGCACGCCTGGGCGCGGAGCGCGCAGCCCGAGCACTCGCTAAGACCGCGCAGGATTCCCTGGCCGATCCCCGGATCGCCGAGATGTGGAATATCGCCGGATTCACGTACGTCATCGTCGGCGAGAACTACTGCTCGGGCGTGCCGTTCCCGGCGGAAGGGGAAACGAGCGCACCACCCATCGCTACCTCCGAGATCTTCAATCAGGCGATCGTGCGGTTCGACAACGCGATCGCGAACTTCGGAGGGGACAGCACGCGGCTGTGGACGGCGCTGGTCGGCAAGGCGCGTGCGCTGCTGGACCTGAACCAACCGGCCGCCGCGGCCGCGCTGCTTGGGCTCGTGCCGGACGCCTTCGCCTACAAGATCGAGCATTCCGCCGCCAGCCAGCGCGAACAGAACGGCACCTACGAGTTCAACGCGATTGCGAAGCGCTGGTCCATGTCCGACCTGGAGGGCGGCAACGGCTTGCCATTCCTGACGGCAAACGATCCTCGGGTCCCGTACACGTCGTTTGCCAAAGACCCGACCATTGACGAGTTCGGCTTCGACGCCGTCACGCCGCTGTTCGTGCTCCTGAAGTACACCAGTAGGTCGGATCCCACGAGGCTTGCAGACGGGGTGGAGGCCCGCCTTATCGAGGCTGAAGCGGCCCTGAGCGCGGGTGACAACACCGGGTGGCTGGCCAAGCTAAACGCATTGCGGGCGACCGTGCCGGGGCTTGCCCCCCTGGCAGATCCGGGCACGGCCGCTGGACGTGTCGACCTGACGTTCAGCGAGCGTGGGTTTTGGTTGTATGCCACGGGGCATCGACTTGGCGATCTCCGGCGGTTGGTGAGACAGTACGGGCGGGGCTCGGAAACGGTGTTCCCGACCGGGGCGTTCCCCAAGGGGGGCGCGTACGGTACCGACGTGAACCTGCCGGTGCCGACGGATGAGCAAAACAACCCGGCCTACACGCCGGGATCGTGCCAGCAGAACGTGCCGTAACGGCCGTAGAGTCTCAGCTGGTCGGAAGGCGGGGGGGGGAGCCACTAGGCTCCTCCCCTCGTTGCTCATGAACGCTCTTCGTTCTCCCGGGGTGGTGGAGGCGTTTGCACGTTCGTGAAAATTAGCACTACGCCGTTTCCGGCGCTGGTGCCGTAGTAGGTCGTGCCGTCGAGGCCGCTCAACACAACGATGGCCGCAATGTCGCTCGCGGGCATCCCGTCGAGCACGCTCAGGTCTGCGATCCGTACCTGATCGATGAACACCCGGGGGTCGTCGTTGAGTAGCAGACTCGACCGACCCCGCCGTCGAATCCGGAGGTCCTCGCCGGACTGGGTCGTCCCCCGAAACGAAACGACGGGCACGGTCAGCTGGAGCGCTTCCCACACCGTCCTTGCGCCGGACTTGTGTATCTGCTCAGCGGTGACGAAGAACCCGGCCTGCGGCTCCGACGCGGTTCGAGGCTTCGCTCCGTGGCACGCGGGTAGCACGGTGAGTAGGACGAGCGGTAGTGAGAGCGTGCGGATACTGCGGTTCGCCTGCGGGTTCATGCTTCCTCCCCGATCGGGGATGATAACCGTGTGCGCGTCATGACACCAGCCTGTCGCCCGCTACGTGGCGACACAAAACACGCAGGGGGCGCAGCACCCTGCGCCCCCCGTCACCGCGATCGACCGCTCGCCCGTCAATCCACGATGGCATCGGGCATGACGTACTTCATGGGATCCACCGGCTTGTGGTTCACCCATACCTCATAGTGCAGGTGCGGTCCCGTGGAGAGCCCGGTCGAGCCGACTTTGGCGATCACCTGCCCGCGCTTCACGCGCTGGCCGCGCACGACGAGGATCTTCGAGCAGTGGGCAAAGCGCGTCACCAGCCCGAAGCCGTGATCCATCGTGACGATGTTGCCGTACCCCTCTTCCCACCGCACCTCGGTCACGATGCCCGCCGCGGGCGCTTCGATTTCCGCCCCCATCGGCGCC
>Ga0075434_100004320_pt1 | contig 12779 bp, 9 predicted proteins | sample RhiMethybrSRZTD3_FD_75298 | JGI IMG/M metagenome (GOLD analysis project Ga0075434, IMG submission 75298) | Populus rhizosphere microbial communities from Tennessee, USA - Rhizosphere MetaG P. TD hybrid SRZTD3 | ecosystem: Host-associated > Plants > Roots > Rhizosphere > Soil | place: USA... | reverse complement strand
CGTTGTTGAGCGAGAGGCTCTTGACGTAACCGATGATCTCATCACGCAGCTTGTCATAGCCGCGCTGCTGCTGGCGCGTGAACTGTTCGCTCGCAACCTGCATCTCGACCTTTTTGTCCTGCAGCTTGCGCAGCTTCTTGTATGTGGCGGCGATGTTATCGAAGGTCTCGAGCACCTTGGGCTTGAGCTCGGCCTCCATGGCGGCGAGCGAGAGCGCGTTCTCAAAATCCTCATCGTCCTCAAGTTCACCTTCAGCGCGGGCCTCGCCGTCGCCCCCCTCGGCACCATCACCGGTGCCCGAGGGCGCCGCGGGGGCGATCTCAGGAACGGGCGGGGCCGATACGGGCGGCGGAGCCGCCTTGGCCTCGGGGCCTTCGTAGGTGGCTTCCAGGTCGATAATGTCGCGCAGCAGGATCTTGGCGTCCCGGAGCTCGTCGCGCCAGATGATGACGGCCTGGAAGGTCAGGGGGCTCTCGCACAAGCCTGCGATCATCGCCTCGCGGCCGGCCTCGATACGTTTGGCAATGGCAATCTCGCCCTCGCGCGAGAGCAGTTCCACCGAACCCATGTCGCGCAAATACATGCGCACGGGATCATCGGTGCGCTCGGCCGGCTCCGCCCGGGCCTGCACGGCCGCTGGCACGCTGGCAGATGACACCACCACGGCACGGCTCGGCTCATCGTCTTCGCTCGTATCCTCGCCATCGGGCGAGGCCGCCGCTTCCTCCGGATCCTCGCTCTCCACCACGGTGATACCCATGTCGGACAGCATCGACATGGTGTCCTCGATCTGATCGGGGGAGACCTCCTCGGAAGGCAGCACGGCATTGAGGGCGTCAAGGGTGACGAACCCGCGGGCCTTGGCAGTCTTTATGAATCTTTTTACCGCCGCATCCGACAGATCGAGAAGGGGGCTGTCCTTCTCCGGTGCCTCGGATGGAGCGCTGGCCTGGTCCTCGGTCTTCGCTGTCATTGCCATTCCATAACTCCCGGGCACGCGGCTGCGGCGCAGCACGCGGAGGAAAAATCCATAGGGGTCCGCGATCGACCTTTGCCGCCGGTCACACCGCGGCATGCAAAGCGACCGCGTGCGGCGGTGGGCCGCCACGCTGGCTTGGTCCGGAAAGCCCCCTGTGCGTTAGCGCGAAGGCCGAGCCTCAAGCTCGCGTGTCCTTCAGATGGGAGCCTCAGCAGGGATACATAACCTAGACGCGCTTTTCCAGCCCTCTTTTTTGCATCAACGGGCAGACCTGCACATTTATTCCGGTTCAATTGTCCAGCTGAAGCTGCCCGCTGCTCCCCCGCTCCCCTGGGCGCGGAAGCTGCGCCGGGCCCTGCTGAACGAGGTACAGTTTGGCCAGGCTCAAGCCTCACCCTCAAGCGTTGCCTCCCCGGCGAGCCGCTGGTGAATTGCAACAATTCTGCGCCAGGCGGCCTCGGTCGGCTCTGCCTGCCAATCACGCTCCGCCAAAGCGAGCGCCTCCTTCGAGCCAACTTGCGCCTGGTGTAGGGCGAACGCGTGCCGCCAGCCCTCCTCGACCATGGACGCCTCCGCCTCCGGCTCGGCGAACTTGTCGCTCCTGTGGGTGGCCGCCCGTTCCGCCAACGCCACCACCTTGTCGAGCCCGCAGCTGCTGAGTTGGGTGCGCACTTCCTCCCTTTCAAGGGAGATATTCCGGGCAAGGAGTTCGAGCAGAGCGTCGCGCAGGCGTGCAAGGGGTGGAGCGCTCAGCGCCAGCTCGGCCACGTCCTCGCAGTGGGCCTCGAGCAGCCATGGATGGTTGAGGAGCGTGCGGATCAGCAGCGCCTCGCGAGCTGGCAAAGGCAGCGCGCGACCGGCAAGCTCGTTGCTGCGCGCCGGAGCCGTCGCGAGCGTGGCCGCGCGCGGTACATTGCCCAGCCGCGATCGCTCGGTGGCTCTGGCTGCAACGCGCCAATCGAGCGCGGTGTTGTCGCGGCGCCTGCCGGCAATGCGCGCATCGCGCCGGCCCGTGGTGCCGGCGATCTGGCGCACCAGCTTCCGGTGCTTGGCCCACAACGTCTCGCGCAGTTCGCGCTCGTAGTGCGCGCGCACACTGCGATCGCCGATGCGGGCAACGAGCGCCTCCAGGCGGGCTTGGAGCGAAGCGCGTTGCTCGGGTGTCAGGTCACCCTCACCCTGCCGTTCCTCCCGCTCGATCAGCACGTCGAAAAGCGGCGCCGTCTTGGTCGCCAGGATGTCTTGGAAGGCTGCCGCACCGTGCTGGCGGATCAGATCATCGGGGTCGAGCCCCTCGGGAAGGAAAGCAAACTGCACACTAAGACCGGGCTTGAGGTGCGGCAGCACAGTTTCAACGGCACGAAAGGCGGCCCGCCGTCCGGCTGCGTCGCCGTCGAAACACAGCGCCGGCTCGGGCGCCATCCGCCATAGCAGCTGCAACTGATCCTCGGTCAGGGCCGTGCCAAGCGGGGCCACGGTCTCCGCAAAACCCGCCTGGGCCAGCGCAATGACGTCCACGTACCCCTCGACCACGATGATGCGCCCCTTATCGTGAGCCGCGGCGCGTGCGGCGTGGGCGTTGTAGAGGATGGCGCCCTTATGGAAGAGCGGCGTCTCCGGCGAGTTGAGGTACTTGGCGGGTGCGTCGGGGTCGAGCGCGCGTCCGCCGAAGGCAATGATGCGTCCCTTGAGATCCCTGATCGGAAACATGATGCGGTGACGGAACCGGTCGTAGGCGACCGGGATGTCATCGCCGGCGACGAGCATGCCCGAGGCCACCATTTCGGCGGCCGAGAAGCCGGCCGCGGCCAGATGTTCCTTCAACGCGAAGCGGGCATTGGGTGCATAGCCCAAGCGAAAGCGCTCGATGCTGTCCACGCTAAGGCCGCGCCGGTCGAGGTATCGGCGCGCTTGCGCATTTTGCGCCAGTTGCCCCTCAAAGAAGCCGACTGCGGCGTCCATCAGTGCGTATAGCCGCGTGCGTTCGTCCTCCCGCGCGCCCGCCATGCGATCGACCGTGGGCAGGGGCAGGCCAGCCTCCTGCGCCAAACGTTCGACCGCTTCTGGAAAGCTGAGGCCCTCGCTGAGCATGACGAACTTGAACACGTCGCCGTTCTGGCCGGATGCGAAGTCGAACCACGAACCCTTCTGATCGTTGACGAAAAACGACGGTGTGCGCTCCTGCTTGAAGGGAGAAAGGCCCTTGAGCTCGCGCCCTGCACGCTTGAGCGCGACCTTGCGTGCCACCACCTGGCTGACGGGCAGGCGGGCGCGGATCTCGTCAAGCAGCGAGGGCGGAAAGCGCATGGAGCTCTTGCATCACCAAGGGTGCAGCACCGCACTCCATATGCGATTCGCGGCGGTTTCCCTTGGCCGTCCCAAAGCTTTGCCGGCCACCCACCGATTTCCACAGTCGTTTGGGTGCCCCCGCCGTTTCGGTGCCACGTCGGTTGGGTGCCCCGCCGGCCCCACAACCGCGGCCCTGCCCGGTTAGATCGATCGGCGGTGAGCAACCCCCAACCCCGGGGCCTGCAGCCGGTTCCAGCACGGAGATGCCACGGGGCCCGCGCTATTCGCGCTGTTTGAGCAAATCCTTGGCCCAGCCGCTCGCCTTGGCGAAGTCCATGCGGCCGGCGTAGCGCTCTTTGAGAGTGCTCATCACCTTGCCCAACTCGCGGAGGTTGGCGGCCCCGACTTCCTTGATGGCGGCCGCGACCGCCGCCTGCGCCTCAGCCTCGCTCATCTGCTTGGGCAGGAACGCCTCGATCACGGTGATCTCGGCCGCTTCCTGGTCGGCCTGCGCCGTCCGGCCGGCCTGCCGGTAAATGGCGACCGACTCACGCCGCTGCTTGATCATCCGCTGCAGCACGGCCGGAATCTCGCCGTCCGGGATCGGCGCCTTGGCAGCGATATCGGCCTGCTGCAGGGCGGCGCTGATGAGCCGCAACGTAGAGAGGCGTGGTTTGTCCTGCCCCTTGAGGGCAGCCTTCATCTCAGCCATCAAGCGTTCGCGCATTGCTTCCTCCGCTCTGAATGGATCTATGCCGACCCGCATCCAACCACAAGCTCGGTTGACCCCATGGTGCGCTTGGCCTACTACCCGCATCGACATCGGGGGCGGCCCGGCCCCTACTTACTACCCTGATCGGCAGTCGCACGATCGCGCGGGACGGGGTGCCTGGATGTCCCCTGGCCGAGGTTGTCATGATCGCGGATGCTCCCAAGCCCTGGGACGAGGCCCCGTTGAGCGGCCGGCTCGTGCTCGCGGACGGCACGGTGATTGCCGGCCACGGCCTCGGCGCCACGGGTTTCGCCGTGGGCGAGGTGTGCTTCAACACCGCCATGACCGGCTATCAAGAGATCCTCACCGATCCCTCCTATGCTGGCCAGATCATCACCTTTACCTTTCCCCACATCGGCAACGTCGGCACCAACCGGGAGGACACCGAGACCTCCAACCTGGCCATGCGCTCAGGCGTACGCGGCTGCGTGCTGCGCGCTGAGGTGCCGCGAGCCTCCAACTACCGGGCAGCTGAGAACCTAGATGCCTGGCTCCAGAGGCGGGGGATCATTGCCCTCGCAGGCGTCGATACCCGCGCCCTCGCCGCACGCATCCGCGAGCATGGCATGCCCAACGGTGTCATTGCGCACGAACCCTCGGGCCACTTTGACATCGACCAACTCAAGCGTGAAGCCAAAGCGTGGCCCGGACTGCTGGGCCTCGACCTGGTGCCTGAGGTCACCGCCGGACAAAGCTACACCTGGGACGAATCGCGTTGGGCCTGGGGCAAAGGCTATGGCCGGCAGGACGAGGCCGTTCTCAGCGTCGTGGCCATGGATTACGGTCTCAAGCGCAACATCTTGCGCTGCCTTGCCGCGTCTGGATGCAAGATCACGGTTGTGCCGGCCACCGCCAGCGCCGAGGAGATCCTCGAGCGCAAGCCCGACGGAGTGTTTCTCTCCAATGGCCCCGGCGATCCCGCGGCGACCGGTGCCTACGCGGTTCCCGAGATCAAGAAGCTCATCACCTCCAGCAAACCCTTGTTCGGCATCTGCTTGGGTCACCAAATGCTGGGCCTTGCCATCGGTGCCCAAACCCGCAAGATGCACCAAGGCCACCACGGCGCCAATCATCCGGTGATGGACTTTACAACCGGCAAGGTCGAGATCACGTCCATGAACCACGGCTTCACCGTCGATCGCGACACGCTGCCGCCGGAGGCTGAGGAGACGCACCGTTCACTGTTCGACGGCTCCAACTGCGGTCTGCGCCTCAAGAACAAGCCGGTTTTCTCCGTGCAGTACCATCCTGAAGCGTCCCCGGGGCCGGAGGATAGCCACTACCTTTTCACGCGGTTCGTCAACCTCATGCGTGCGCGCAAGGGGCTGCCGGCATTGCAGGAGCGGTGAGGGTCTCCCGCTCGCGCCTTGCGGGCAACCCTGGGGCGGTTCATTGTCGCCACGTGCCGAATTCGGCTCCGTCCCGGTGGTCCTCATGAGCGCAATCCCCGCCTCCCTCCCGATCGCGGCAAACCGCTTCCTCATTGTCGGCGGCGCAAGTCTGGTGGGCTCTGCATCGGCCGAGGTGCTGTTGGATAAGGGCGCCGCACAGGTGACGGTGCTTGACAGCTTTTATCAGGGCTCGGCCGACAACCTGCAGCACCTCAAGGGCGATGCGAGGCTGCAACTCATCGAGGCCGACGTTATGCGTCTGCCGCAGTTGATCGAAGCGGCCAAGGGCATGGACGGTGTACTGCATTTGGCGGCACTCATGTCCATCAGCATGGATCGCGACCCATGGACGGGACTCGACGTCAACGTGCGCGGCACGCAGAACGTCATCGAGGCCTGCTGCGTCACCGGCGTGAAGAAGCTGGTGTTCACGTCTTCCAGCGCCGTCTACGGCTACGGGCCCGGACTTGCCGGCGGCCTCATTGAGACGACGCCCTTTCTCACCTACGGCGCGCCGCCCGGGGCCATCATTTACGGGGCGAGCAAAGTCATCGGTGAGCAGCTCTGCCGCGATGCGTTCGCCAAGCGCGGGCTCAACTACGTGGCGGTCCGCTATTCGACTGTCTATGGCGAGCGCCAGCACTACCGCGCCACCAATGCCCTCTACATCATTGATACCCACGACCGCGTGCGTCAGGGGCGCCGGCCGCGCGTCATCGGCGACGGGTCCGACACCAAGCATTTTGTGCACGTGAGCGATGCGGCGCGCGCCAATGCAGCGGCATTCGCCGCCAATGCCACCAACGTCGCGGTCAACATCTCGGGGCCAAGGCCGACGACCACCCTTGAGATCGTGCGCCTCGTCACCGAACTTGCCGGCAAGGACCTCGAGCCGGAGCACGTGGAGCCCGAACCTGGTAAGGTGCAGCTCAGCGCCGGTGGCGCTTGGTCAATGGATCACGGCCTGGCCGAGCGGGTCCTGGGCTGGCGACCCCAGGTCGATATGCGCGAGGGAATCCGCCGTCTGCTCGCCTGGCGCGAGGCCACGGGGAGGTGAAGGGCCCCGGCGCGCTGGGTGCGGGGCAGGAGCGTCTTGGCGCATGTGCCTTGCAAAGCAGCACCACCGAAAGGGACCTTGCGGCCGCGACGCAGTGCATCAGCGCCGGTTCCAGGCCAGGATTTCGGTGTGCGAAAAGCAGAAGAAGGCGTCGGGATCTTCGCCCCAAGCGCGCCAGCCGGCAGCCATGCTTTCAAGATCGGCGCGGGTGGCAATGCCATACTCCTGCGCCTTGTCGGCGAGGTTGGAGTGGAGCGTGCGCTCAGCGTAGGTGTGGGCCCACTCGCGCGTGGCGGTGGGATCTGCATAGGATGTGGCGGAGGTTATGACCTCCGTCTCAGTAAAGCCCGCTTCCCGGCACCAGCGTCGCAGATAGCGGCCGGCGTTCGGCTCCCCGCCGTTGCGCCGGGCCAGCTCGTAGTACATGGCGAGAAACCGCCGCAGATCCTCGCTCTCGGGATAGAATGTTGCGCTGCCCCAGTCGACGTCGCGCACGCCTGCGACGCCACCGGGCCTGAGAAGCCGGCGCATGTGGGCAAGGGCTTCGACCGGACGGGCCAAATGCTGCAGGACCTGGTGCGCAAATAGCGCGTCGAAACTCCCCGCAGCAAAGCGCGGCTGATAAATGCTTCCCACTTCGAAGGTGAGGTTGGCAATCGAAGGATCAATAAGCGATCGGGCGGTGTCGATCACACTGGGCGACGGGTCGATGCCGATTACCTCGCCCGGCGCGACGCGCTTGGCAAGGCCAGAGGTGATGGAGCCTGGTCCACAACCAACGTCGAGCAGCCGCAGACCTGCACGCAGCGCACCGAGAAAAAACGCTGCCTCCTTCTCGGCTGTGCGCTTGGCATGGTTGCTGACGACTGAGGCATGGTGCCCGTGCTGGTAGACCTCGTGGGCTGGAGGGGTACTGGCCATCGGCAGGCTCCGTCTTGGCAGCGGCGGTAGGTCTTTGGCCAAGCCGCTCCATTGGCTATGGTGCTAACGCCCCAAGCGGTGGAGAGAACAGCCATGACGCCCGCATGCATCGTCTTGGTAGCGTCGCTGCCGGCGCTTGTCACTCCGGCCATTGCCGCCACAAACCCGAAGACCCCTAACACGGCCGTGGCCGGGATCGGCGATCAGACGCTGAAGGCACTGAGCGTTGCTCGGGTGGCCGAGCGCCGGGTTGTCGGTCGCGCCTGCGCAATTGAGCGCAGGCCAATCCTCCACATCGCTTGGCCGAACACCAGCAAGAGGTTTGCGGATTGGCACGCGGCGGAGCAGTTGACCCGGAACAAGGCGGCAAACCGCGATACGCCGTCCTGAGCGCGAAAACCGTCGGGCGATCCGGAGTTGCGCCCTACAGTGGCATCATGAGCGCCTCGAGGACATTCCTCGTAGCTGCCGCGCTCAGCTGCGCGCTGGCAGGCTGTTGCGAGATTGACGCCGGGCAGGCGCGCACCTGCCGCAGCGTGATACCGGCGCTCAATCCTGCGCAGGCCACCTTCAAGATCCAGCGTACCGTCCCCTTGGCGCACGGTGAGGGGGTACGCATCGACTACCGCGCTCATATGCCGGGGCGTCCGCCTCGTGACCGCTTCCTTGAATGCCGGTTCGCTCAAACGAGCCTTGCAGACAAGAAACGGGGTTCGCTCGGCGGGGTGCGCACGGATGAGGGCGTGATGGGTGAGCTGCGGCTGCAACTGTTGCAGCGCTTCTGGCTCGAAGCCGAAGGCTCGGCGGCCGATCCCGAGCCCGTCCCCGGGGCATCGCTTTCGCTTGAGATCCCGCGCGCACTGGCCATTGGGCTGCAACACGCGGTGTTCGCGCTGCCGCCCATTTCCATTTATGCCCTGTTGGCCGCAGCCTATTCGCTCGTCTACGGTCTTGTCGGGCGCATCAATCTCGCGTTCGGGGAACTGGCGGCCGCGAGCGGCTATGCTGCGTTTCTCGGATTTGCCATCACCGGCTCGCTATTGGGAGTCCTGGTCCCCCTCGCCGCCGCGCTGCTGCTGGCGCTCGGGGCCGCGATGGCCTACGGCGTTGCCTCAGGCCGTTTCGTGTTCGCGCCGCTGATGGGAGAAACGGGTCAGCGGGTGCTGATCGGCACCATTGGGCTGGCTCTCGTCATGCAAGAGGGTCTTCGCCTTGCCCAGGGCTCACGTCTCAAATGGGTGCAACCGATCCTCAACACACCCCGCGCCGTGGCCCGCGCCGGTGACTTCGTGGTGACCGTGACGCCGATGGCGCTGATCGCCGCCGGGCTGTGCCTATCGGCGGTGATAGCACTGCTGGCGCTGATGCGCTGGACCCGGTTCGGCCGCGCCTGGCGGGCTTGCGCCGATGACGCCCGTGCTGCGGAGCTGTTTGGCGTCGATCGAGGCCGCGTGCTGCTTGAGACCTTCGCGCTCTCCTCCGTGCTGGCAGGGCTCGCGGGTTATGTGATGACCGTCTATTACGGCACGCTCGGCTACGCCGGCGGCATTGTGCTGGGTCTCAAGGCGTTGCTCGCGGCCGTGGCCGGCGGCATCGGCTCGGTTGCGGGCGCCTTCCTGGGCGGGTTGCTGCTCGGGAGCGCAGAGGCGCTGTGGTCGGCGCTATTTCCGATCGAGTTGCGCGACCTTGCGATCTTCGTCTTGTTGGTGCTGCTGCTGGTGGTGCGTCCGCGCGGCCTTCTCGGCTTGGCCGACCCCTGGCCGCGCCGGCCATGAGGTTCCCCCATGCCCCTTTAGCGGACATGGGGGAGACACATCACCCAACCGGGATGGCGCGCTGGTTATAAAGAAGTTTGCGGATACGCGCCTGCTCCTCCGGCGGCAGCTTGGTGACGTCGGTGGAGAGGTTGGCGCCGACGGCCATGCCCTTCACTACGGCTGGGCGCTTGGCGATCGCCTCGGCCCAGCGCTTGACGTACTTGAATTCCTCGATGTCCTGGCCCTGTCCCTTATGGTTGACCGTCCACGGGTAACAGATCATGTCGGCAATCGTGTATTCGTTGCCAGCAAGCCAGGTTCGGTCGGCGAGACGGTTGTTGAGCACGCCGTAGAGGCGGTTGGCCTCGTCCGTGAAGCGGTTGACGGCATAGCTCTGGTTGCCCTCGCGGTCACCCAGGCGACGGAAGTGGCCGCACTCGCCGAGCTTGGGTCCCTGGTTGGCCATTTGCCACATCAGCCACTCGGTGACTTCGTACTTGGCCCGCATCTCCTGTGGCCAGAACCTCCCCTCTTTCTCCGCAATGTAGAGCATGATGGCCCCAGATTCGAACACGCTGAACGGTGCGCCGCCGCCCTTGGGACTGTGGTCCACCATCACGGGCATGCGGTGGTTGGGGTTCATCTTGAGGAAATCCTTGTTGAATTGATCGCCCTTCTGGATGTTGACGGGCGTGATTTTGTATTCGACCCCACACTCCTCGAGCAGGATCGTGATCTTTTTGCCGTTAGGCGTGGGCCAATAAAAAATCTCGTACATGGCGCTCTCCCTGTTGGGGCAGGCCCGCAAACTAGCGCAATCGACCTTGCATCGCGAGATCCGACAAGGCATGGCCGCCATCACTATGATGCGAGCACTGCCCTTGTCTGGGGCAGTCTGAATGCGACCCCAAGAGCGCGGCTGAGCGGCTCCCTCGCCGCTGCAGGAACATCAGTCGCAAGCCGTTCTTGCCGGCAAGCCCAACCGGCAAGCCGCGTTGGAGCCTGAGGGCCGAGAGCGGTGTGGCCCGCAAAATTGTGCAAGGGCGAGCTCTGAGAGCGCAGCGCTTGGGGTGAGCGCCGTGCAAGCCCCTTTTCTTCCCGCCGCCCGAGGATCGATCGAAGTGGGCTCAGGCAGCCAGCGCCGGCTTGCTGTCCCCTCTTGCCAGCTGTTCGATCAACGCGCGCTCGAACTTGACGGGGTTGAAGCCCAAATCGGCGTTGAGGCGCATGCGTGCCGCCACGCGTGCCGCGGGCGCAAGCAGGCGGTAGCCGGTGTGCATCAGCAAATCGGCAAGGCGACGGGCGGCGAACACCCGAATGAGGCAGCGGAAGCGCACCAGAACGGCGACGCGCTGAGCCGGGTTGCTGCCCAATTCCTGCCAGAGCGCGTGGTCGACCTCGCGCAACTCCGCTTGCGTGATGCCGCGCAACATGGTGAGGCCTCGGCCCGTTTTGACCATGTACTCCAGGGCGAGTGCGAGCCGGTCGGGGTCCACCAGGGCAACATCGGTAAGGTTCATCGGCGTGATCGGGGTCGTCATGGCTGTCTCGCTCAGGTTCCTGTCTCGCGGGCGAGAATAGGGTGAGCCTGTACGCGCGGCTGTTCCGCATGGAACGGCGCCGGCGCCCTTGGACGGCCGGCACGACGGCGCGCTTAGGGCGGCAGCGCCGGAGGGTGTGCGTCGATCGGGCCATCGCCGCGCGATGCCGCAAGCCCTCTTCTGCACCCGCCCGTTCCGCACCGGTGACCCCGGCCAGGCATGACAGCGCGTTTGGCCTTGCTGGCGGCGCCGAAAATCTTCACTGTTGCAGAAGGAACGGTTCCCGCGCGCAACGACCATCGGGAGGAACGCATGGGTGGAGACGGACAAGCAGATAAGCCGCTCGTGCGCTTCGAGGTCGACGACGGCATCGGGATCATCACGATCGACAATCCACCCGTCAACGCGTTGGCGCCGGGTGTGCGTGACGGCATCCTCGAGGCGCTCGAGAAGGGCGAGGCCGACCCCAAGGTGAAGGCCATGGTGCTGATGGGCGCCGGCCGCAGCTTCATCGCCGGCGCCGATATCCGTGCCTTCGGCAAGCCGCGCCCGGCGCCGCGCCGACTGACCTATGATGCGCTCGATGGTGCCAACAAGCCCGTGGTGGCGGCGATCCACGGCTACGCGCTGGGCGGAGGGCTCGAGAACGCGCTGGCCTGCCACTATCGCATTGCGGTCCCAAGCGCCAAGGTCGGTCTGCCCGAGGTGCTGATCGGCATCTTGCCAGGCGGCGGTGGAACGCAGCGTCTGCCGCGCCTGATCGGTGTGCAGGCGGCCATGGACATGATCGTCTCGGGACGCCATGTGCCCGCCGAGGAAGCCAAAGAGCTCGGCGTTGTCGATGCCATCGTTCCTGGTAAGGATCTGCGGCGGGAAGCGATTGCGTTCACCAAAGAGGTGGCTGGGAAGCGGCCGCTGCCGCGGGTGCGGGACATGAGCGCCAAGCTGGCTGAGGCCAAGGCCAACCCCGGCATGTTCGATGCGATGCGCAAATCGATCGCTCGCAAGGCACGCAATCAACAGGCTCCTTACCACTGTATCGCCTGCGTTGAAGCGGCAGCTACCATGCCGTTTGAGGAAGGCATTGCGATCGAGCGCCGCCTGTTTGCGGAACTGGAGAACTCCGAGGAAGCCAAGGCCTTGCGCTACGCTTTCTTCGCCGAGCGAGAGGTGGCCAAGATCCCCTGGCTGCCTAAGGATCTCGCCCTGCCGCAGATCAAGACAGCCGCCGTGGTGGGTGCCGGCACCATGGGCGGTGGCATCGCCATGAGCTTCGCTGACTTTGGCTTCCCAGTGAAACTCGTGGATGCCAGCCCCGAAGTGCTTGCCAAAGGTATGGACCGGATCCGCAACACCTATGCGGTGAGCGTCAAACGCGGCAGCCTGGCGCAAGAGGAAATGGACAAGCGTCTGGCGCTGATTGAACCGGTCGAGAGCTATGCGGAAATTGCCGATTGCGACGCGGTGATCGAAGCCGTGTTCGAGCGGATGCCAGTGAAAAAGGAGGTGTTCGCCGCGCTCGATGCCATCATGAAACCTGGCGCGCTGCTCTACAGCAATACCTCTGCCCTCGACATCGACGAGATCGCAGGCGCAACGAAGCGACCCCAGGCCGTGGCGGGTACGCACTTCTTTGTTCCGGCCAATGTCATGAAGACGTTCGAGGTGGTGGAGGGCACCAAGACTTCGCCCGTCACGCTGGCAGCGGCCATGAAGCTCGGTCGCGATATCGGCAAGATTTCTGCCTACGCCGGCAACTGCGACGGCTTCGTCGCCAACCGCAGCCGCATTCCCTTCAATCTCGAGCAGGGGCTCATGATCGAGGAGGGTGCCCTACCCGAGCAAGTCGACAAGGTGATGGTGGATTTCGGCTATCCGGTCGGGCCGTTCACGGTCAACGACATGTCGGGGCTCGACATCAGCTACGACACGCGAAAGCGCCGCGCGGCCGCCGATCCTGCCTATCGCGGTCTGCCGATCACTGACCGCCTTGTCGAGCTGGGGCGGCTTGGTCAGAAGACTGGTAAGGGTTGGTACCGCTACGAGAAGGGCGATCGCACGCCCATCGTCGA
>Ga0075434_100004317_pt1 | contig 12781 bp, 13 predicted proteins | sample RhiMethybrSRZTD3_FD_75298 | JGI IMG/M metagenome (GOLD analysis project Ga0075434, IMG submission 75298) | Populus rhizosphere microbial communities from Tennessee, USA - Rhizosphere MetaG P. TD hybrid SRZTD3 | ecosystem: Host-associated > Plants > Roots > Rhizosphere > Soil | place: USA... | reverse complement strand
TGAGATAAGCGCTGAAAGCATCTAAGCGCGAAACTCGCCCCAAGATGAGATATCCCCCAGCATAAGCTGGCTAAAGGACCCTCGGAGATGACGAGGTTGATAGGCCGGAGGTGTAAGCGCAGCGATGCGTTCAGCCGACCGGTACTAATCGTCCGTGCGGCTTGATCGGACTTTCTAGATGTCAGATGGTTCAGCGACCCGTCGTTCGTTTCAGTTGTGAAAGCTTCACGGCGTGCGCCGTAAGGCGTTCGCCGGCACGAGCATTCCGGTGGCAATGGCGGAGGGGTCACACCTCTTCCCATTCCGAACAGAGAAGTTAAGCCCTCCAGCGCCGATGGTACTGCATGGGAGACTGTGTGGGAGAGTAGGTCGCCGCCGGGAGTAGCGTCGCGGCCCCTCGCGAAAGCGGGGGGCCGCTTCCTTTTGCCCCCCGCTCCAGAGGCACGCCCACCCGGCCGCGGCGCGCTTGACAGCGCGGCAACGCCGGCACAAGGATACCCGCCATGCCTGATCGCGATCCCCCCCGGGCCGGCGACCGCCACCGCGACCGGCCGGGCGACCCCTCGACCGGAGAACTGCTGATTCGCGCACGCGCGGGGGACGCGCGGGCCCGGGATGCCCTCCTCGAGCGGTCGCGCGAGCCGCTCCGCCGATTCGCCCACGGCCGCCTCCCGCCCTACGCCCGCGACCTCTTCGATACGGACGACCTCGTGCAGGTGACGCTCATCAAGGCGTTTCAGCACATGGGGCAGTTCGAGCAGCGCGGCGAGGGAGCCTTCTTCGCCTACCTGCGGCAGATCACGTTGAACAAGATCCGCGACGAGATCCGCCGCGTGTCGCGGCGCCCCGATCGGACCGAATTCAAGGATTCGATCGCGTCGTCGGCGCGCTCGCCGATGGAGGAGGCGATCGGGCACGAGGCGCTGGATCGATACGAGTCGGCGCTCCTCGCGATGACGGAGGCACAGCGGGGCCTCGTGGTCATGCGGTTGGAGCTGGGACTCTCCTATCGGGAGATCGCCGAGTCCACGGGCAGCCCCTCCGAGAACGCGGCGAGAATGGCCGTGGCGCGCGCCGTGATGCGCCTGGCGGAGCAAATGGACGAAGGGAAGGCGGAAGAATGAGCGAGGATCGGGAGAAGGAACTCCTTCGGCTGGCGGAAGCGGTCTCGGACGGCACTCCCGTGGATTGGGAGCAGGAGCGTGGCAGCCACCCCGGCATCCAGGAACCGCTCGAGCACCTGGCGGTGCTGGATCGCGTCCGGCAGGTTCACGAGGAATCGTCGCGGGTGCTGATCGCGGCGGGCGCGAAGGGGCGGCGAGGGGAAGCGGCGAGCACGAAGGGGCGAGAAGGGGAACCGGCGGGCGACGGCGCCTCCGGGCGGAGGCGACCCTGGGCCATCTGGGTCGCGATCGCCCTGATCCTCGCGGCCGTGGCGCTCGCGCTCTTCGTCTACAGCAACGCCGCGAAGGCCGCGAGGTAGTCCCGCACTTCGCGCGTGTGGAGGAAATTGTCCCGCACGTGCTCCCGGCCCTCCGATCCCAGCTCGCGGCGGAGGTCGGGATTGTCGAGGAGGCGAATCGTCTGGAGCGCCGTGCCCTCGATCGAATGGACCAGGAGCCCGGTCCGCTCGTGCAATACCTGTAACGGAATCCCGCCGACCGCGCTCGCCACGACGGCGCGGCGCTTCCACAGAGCCTCGCTGACCGTCAGCGCGAACCCCTCCCGGAGCGACTTCTGAAGCACCACGGTCGACGCCCGCTGGAGCGCGTTGATCTCGCGATCCGAGCCGCTCGGGAGTTCCAGCACCGTCACGCCGGGCACCCCCTTGGCGCGCTCGCGAACCTCCGCCAGCACCTCCGCGCCCTCCGGGTCGTCGCTCGCGCCGCCGCCCGCGAGGAGGAGCCTCGCCGCCGCGCGGCGCTTCCGCACCAGGCGATAGGCCTCGAGAACCCCGAGCGGATCCTTGATGCGGTCGAAGCGTGAGATCTGCGTCACCCACGGCCCGCGTTCCGAAAGGCCCAGCGTGTCCATCATCCCGTCGACCTCGGCCTCGTCCATCTCCCGGTTCTTCTCCGCAAAGGGATCGATCGACGGCGGCACGAGGTAGGTCGGCAGATCGAGCGGCGGGACGAACCCGATGTGGGAAAAGATCGCCGTGTCGTATTGCGCCACGAGGGGCCGCAAGAATTCCCAGTAGGTCTCGTCGCGGCGCGAGAGGTCGATGTGGCACCGCCACATCCACTTCTGCCCCGGCTGACGCCGATACTCGATGAGGCCGGCCGGCTGCGGGTCGTGAATGAAGATCAGGTCTCCGTCGAGCGCGAGGCGGTCCGCCTCGATCCGCGTTCGCTCCCGGAACACCGCCTTGTCTTCCTCGGTGAGCGGCTCGACGTGGCCGTGGAGGGCGTTGTGCATCCGCTTGGTCACGCCGAAGAAGCGATCGTCGCCCTCCATCACCTCCCACGTGGTCGGGACGCCCAGCTCGTTCAGGATCACCACCACCCGGTGGAGAATCTCGGCCACGCCGCCGCCCGTCTTGGTGGTATTCACCATGACGACGCGGTGACCCTTGAGCCGGCGGGCCAGCGCCTCGAGGGCACGGAGCGTGCCGGACCCGACCACGGCCTCGTATCGTGCCAGCCAACCGCCGGGCGGCGCCTGCGGCGCCATCACCTCGCTCATCGCGTCTCCCCCTCCGTGCGAAGCCGCTCGGCGAGTCGCGCGATGGTCGCGGTGGCGTCGCGACGCCGCTCCGCCTCGGGCGCGCCGGCCTTCTCGGCGATTCGCCGACCGATCAACGAGCGCCGCCAACGAGCGCCGAGCTCGCGGCGCAGCCGCTCGAGGGGTCGCCCCTCCGCCACCTCTTCCTCGGCGGCGCGCGCCAGCCCGCCCGCGCCCTGCGCCCGAAGCCACGCGGCGAGGGACGTGCCGGTGTTGCCGCGCAGGGGCGCCTCGATCAGGTGATAGAAGACGGAGCCGGCGTCGAGTTGCGGCCAGAGACCGATGGCCTCCGCGGGCGTCACCGCCTCGATGTCGAGCGGAACGCGAACGGAGCGCGCCTGGACGAAACGAAGAATGGCGTCCTCGGAAACTTCTCGCCGCCGGTCTCGTGCCGGCACGCGCTCGAGCGCCGCGAGAAGCGCGGCGCGCACCTCGGCGATCGGGCGGGATGGGTCGGCCCCCGCGAACGCCAGCCGCTCGGCCGCCTCCGGGGCCTGGAGGGCCGTGCCCACCCATCGGGCGAAGTCGTTGGCGGGAAGATCGCGCGCGTGTGGGTGGCGGGCGGGAATCCGCGTCACGTGCTGGAAGATCGAGTCGTCGGGAGCGCGCTCGATCGCTTCGCGGAGGCTGTCGAGCGAGGACGCCGACAGCCCCGCGGGAGACTCGAGATGCGCGACCGTCTCGAAGCGAAAGGGCGCGGTCACGAATGCGGGGTCGCCGCCCGGTCGTCCGAGGCGCGTAGGTACTCGACGATGAGATCCCGCGCCAGCTCGCGGCACCCCATTCCGAACGCGAGTGCCAAGGCGAGGCCGGCCGATGCGACCGCGGTGACCGCGATCGAGACGATGAGCGCCGCCGCAAGACCGAGCTGCTCGAGCGCGATGAGCAGCGTGAATCCGATCAGGAGCGCGACCACGGCCTGCGACCGGAACCGGCTGGGGCGAACCCCCGCCGGCGCCAAGAGCGCTCCCAAGACGCGGCTCGCGGCCAGCGCGAGAGGAATGCCGAGCACCAGCACGAGGGCCGACGTCACGACGCGGGGGACCACGTCTTCGAGGCGCGCGGCGATCGACGGAGCCAGATCGAGGCCGACGACGCGGAGCGCGATGATGCAGGAGGAGAGAAAGGCCGTCCAGAGGACGGCGTATCCGACCAGCCTGCTCGGCAGAACATCCGGCCTCGCCGGGCGGCCCGGCGTTATCTGCTTGGCGGTTCGATCCATTCCGATCGCGGCGATCAGGAACTGCACGGCCCGCCCGATCAAGGTTGAGACGAACCAGCCGACCGTCGCGATCAGGACTGCCGTCAAGAAGAGCGCGGCGCCACGCGCGACGGAGACCAGCGTCTCCTGGAGCTGCGTGGCCAGTTCGGGAGGGAATACCGAGGCCGCGAACGTATGCCAATTCATTTCGTCACCTCCTGCGGAGTGAAGGCCCCTGCGTCCGTCCGAGGACGAGGGCGCGCACGAAGCGCGCCACGTCCTCGGGACCGCGAACGCGGAAGCGCGCGGCGGTCGGACCGGGACCGACGCGTACCGAAACGTCGGTCGGGGCCAGCGCGGCGAAGGCGGGTTCGTCGCCCGCGCTGTCGCCGAAAAAAATCGTGAAACGGGGACGGGTGCGGGCGCGAATCGCCGCGAGAGCGCGTCCCTTGTCGTACCCCAGCGGGACGAAATCGTTCACTCGATCGCCCAACTGCACGCCGAATCCGTGCCCGCGCGCTTCGCGCTCCACCGGCCCCAGACTGCGCCGGAGCCTCGCGCGGAGGTGCGGAGATAGTCCCCGATGGTGCACCGCTACCGAAAGACCTTTTTGCTCGATGAAGGCGTCCCCGTAGGGCGCCACGGCCTGCGCTAGTCGGGCGCCGATGACCCGCGCTCCCCGGCGAAGGCGCTTCCGGGTCGCCCCCCTCGGTCCCACCGGTCCCTCGAGGCCGTATTGCGCGATTCGTGCCACACGGGCGCTCGGGACGAGGCTCCTGAGATCCCGAAGGGGGCGGGCGCTCACGATCGCGACGCGAACGCGCGGCAACCGCGCCGCACGCGCCAGTAGCGCCAGCGTCGTCCTCGGGACCCGCGCCGCCTCGGGTCGGGCGACGATCGGGGCCAGCGTGCCGTCCAGGTCGAACGCCACGAGCAGGCGGCGCCTCGGATCGAACGTCCTCTCCCGGACCGATGCCCAGGTGGCCCGGGAGAAGAGCGGCATGGTTCGCCTCATCGCTCCTCGGACGTTACCGCCGCGATCCCGGCCGTGCATCCGCCAGGAGGTGGAGCCGGTGGACGTCGCGCAGGAGCTTTCGGGTCCAATCGTAGATGTTGTGCGACGCCACGACCTCCCGAAGCGCCCGCATTCTCGAGGCCCGCTCCTCGGGCGAAAGATGCAGCGCCCGGTAGAACGTGGCGGCGAGCCGCTCGGTGTCGTATGGGCTGACCTGGAGCGCGTGATCCAGCTCGCGGGAAGCTCCCGTGTACGGGCTCAGCACCAGGACACCGTCCAGATCCGGCTTCGCGGCCACGTACTCCTTCGCGACGAGGTTCATGCCGTCGTGAAGCGACGTGACCGCCAGGACGTCGGCGAGGACGTAGTAGGGCATGAGTTCCCGAAAGTCGAGGTTCGCGGTGATGAGCTGTACCGGAGTCCGCCCCGGAGCGCCGAAGCGGGCGTTGATCGTCGCGATCCGTTCCTCGACCGCGGCGCCCAGGGCCTGGTACTCGGGTAGATTCACGCGAGAGGGGACTCCGATCAAGAGCATCGCGACGCGCTCGAGCTCGTCCGGGTACTTCTCGAGAAACCGGGCGAACGCGTCGAGACGCTCCGGGATTCCTTTCGTATAGTCGAGGCGGTCGACGCCCAGGATGACGCGCGTGTTGGCGAGGCCCAGCGATTCGCGGATTCGGACGGCTTCCTTTCGGGTCCAGGCATCGGACGCCGCGAGCGTGATCTCGGCGGCGTCCGGGCTGATCGGGTAGTGGCGGACGAACGTGCGGTGCCCGCGCCGCCTTATCGCCTGCCGTTCGCGATCGATGTGCGCCTCCATCTCGCCGGCGACCGTGTCGAGGAAGTTCATCACGTGGTTCGCGATGTGGAACCCCAGGAGGTCGCACGCGAGAAGCCCCTGGAGGATCTCCTGCTTCCAGGGCAGGATTCGGAACGCCTCGGGATTCGGCCACGGCACGTGCCAGAAGAGGACGATGGTGAGGTCCGGGTGCCGCGCGCGAAGGCGGGCGGCGCACAGCGCGAGATGATAGTCCTGTAAGAGAACGAGCGCCGGTCGGGTTCCGACCGCGTCGAGGATGGCGTCGGCGAAGCGGTCGTTCACGTCGGCGTACGAGCGATAATCCTGCGCCTCGAAGTGCGGGCGCACGTACACGACGTGGCAGAGCGGCCAGAGGCAGCCGTTGGCGAAGCGATTGAACCCCTCGGCGGTGTCTTCCGGCTCGAGCCACAGGCGCTGGAGCGTGTAGCTTCGCTCCCCCGGCGGCATCGGGACCCGCCCCTTGGCGTCGGCGACCTCGCGGTCGGCGTCGCCCTGGGCCTGCGCCACCCAGATCGCCCCGGTTGCCCGGGCCACCGAATCGAGCGCGGAGGCCAGCCCGCCCGGGCTCCGGAGGACCTCGATCGTGGAGTCGCGCCGCACGTGCTGGTAGGGCTCGCTCTTCGAGGCGATCACGATCTGAACGTCGCCGGTGTACTCGCGAACGCTTCGCTCGAGGTCAGCCTGGTCGGTCTGGCGGCTCGATTCCCGGCGCGCCACCTGGCGGGTCGCCGCCCGCTTGAGGGCGTTCAGGATTCGCGCGCCCGCCGGTTCGTTGTCTCGAGGCATCGTCAGTTCCTCGGCGGCTCGAGCCGCGCCAATTCACGCAGGTTCCGCGTCACGCGGAGCGCCAGCATGCCGGCCATTCCGAGCGCGGCCCCCGCGCCCGCCACGTCGAAGACCGTGAGGCCGATCCCGTGCACGCCGAACGGGAGGGGCCCGATCAGGAGCGCCACGACGTTCAGCGCGAAGAGCACGCCCCGCGCCTCGGTCGGGCCGATCATGCCGTACCCGTAACGGAACACGCCGAACGCGTGCGTTTCCAGGTAGACGTTGATCGAGAGGACCAGATACGCGATCACGATCGCGAGCCCGACCGAGAGTAGCATGTACGGCGAGAAGCCCAATCCGAGTCCGATTACGGTCGTGGAGTAGGCGTCCGTGAGGTGGTCGAGGTAATAGCCGTAGCGGGGCCGTTCGATTTTTCGAACCCGGGCCAGCGTGCCGTCGAGACTGTCCCCGAACCAGTTGATGACGAGGCCCGCGTTCGCCAGCCAGAGCCACTCGGGGCGCCGCGTGGACAGGATGTACCCGAGCGCGATGAGCGTCGCGCCGAGGACGCCGATCCCGGTCAAGTGATCCGGGACCATCCAACGAGGGAGCGACCCCGCGAGACGGGGAAGGAGCCACTGTTCGAGGCGTGTGAGCACGAACGTGGCGCGACGTTCCGGATCCTTCGTTTCGACCATAACTTGCCACTATCGGGCTTGAAGTCGATGGAAGCAAGATCGCCGGCTGCGCGATACGACGCAGTCGGCGACGGTGCCGTGTAACTTATTCTAAAAACGTTGGTTATGCGGCCTTACTTGCGGCCCTTCGTGGATTCCTTGGTCTTGCCCTTGGCCGAGTCCTTGGCGGTTCCGGACGTTCCCAGGATGCCGGTCGCACCGGGCTGGGACGATGTGGGTTGCGCTCCCAGGGCGATCCGGACCGTGCCGCCTTCCGGGGCGTCGGGCACGACCTCGGCCATGGCCTGGACGCGCGCCGGGTCCCCGATCGTCAGATCCGCCATCGCCGAGCCCACCTGTTTCGCGAGCGCGTTCGCCTGCTCGTAGGAACGAGCCGACGCGGTCACCCGCATCGGCTGGGAGACCCGCGAGGATTGGTTGAGCCAGGACGCGGCCTCGAGGAGGAGCGGGGCGGTGAGGCGCGTCGGGCCGCTATTCGTCGGGCCGCCGCTTGCGGCGGTGCCGCTCGTGCCGGCGCCGGCGCCGTACGCGCGCGCCGCGTTCATGTCGGCCGCGAGCTGCTGGCCGGAGAAGACGAGCACGGGTCCGGTGGGGGAGTCGAGCCGGTAGGCCGAGACGCGAAATCCCTGGCCCACGAAATTCCGCTTGTTGCCCGCCTTGTCCACCGCCTCGAAGACATAGGAATAGGTGATGCCGGGCGCCACCGGCGCGCCCGTGGTGGAGCGTCCATCCCACACGATTTCCTTGGGGGCGTCGCCCTTTCCCTCGAACAGCGCGACCGTCTGTCCCCGCGAGTCGGCCACGGTGAGCTTCCACCGCTCCGTGCCGCGAACGTCGGGTTGGAACCGGGCGACCGCTCCGGACGCGAACTGCCCGAGCCACGGCCGGCCCGGATAGGGAGAGCGCGAGTCCGCGGACATCGCGAGATAGGCCGTCGTGAGGTCGGGCGAGACGCGATCGAGCACGTCGCGGGCCGAGCCGAACTCGAGCCCGGTGACCGTTTCCGGATTCAGGTCGAGTGCTAAGACCGGCCGATCGATCGTCACGTGCACGCGGTCTTCACCCTCGACGGTCAGCGTGCGGAGATCGGTCCGTTCCTGGCCGCCCTTGATGGTGTAGCCGCTGTCGGCCGGAGCATTCCCGGAGCTCACCGTCGAGGTCTCCGTGGGGGACGTCGTAGCTCCCGCGTTCGAAGCCGGCGTCGACGTCGGTGTCGACGTCGGTGCCGAGGCCTGCGTCGGGGCCGCGGTCGACTTCACCGGCGCCGGAGTCGCGGTCGACTTCACCGGCGTCTCCTTCGCCCCGGCGCCCGCCACCGAAATCGCGCTCCAGATCGCGGCCGCCACAACGATTCGCATCCCTCTCATCGCCGTTCTCCCCGTCACCCGGCGCTGCGCAGCCGGTAGTGGAATGTGATCGTCCCCCACTGCTCGCCCGTCCGCCCGCCGCGAAGCGGTTCGAAACGCCAGGCGCGAATCGCGAGGCGGGCGTTCTCGTCGAAATCGCCGAACCCCGCGGTCTTCTGAATCACCACGTTTTCCTTCACGCCCCCGTCGGGCCGCACCACGAAGTACAGCGTCACCGAACCCTCCACCGCCTCACGTTTCGCCCATTCGGGGTAGTCGGGGACGGCCGCCTGGAGCACCGGGCGATCCGCGATCGGACCGGCGAGCGACGCGCCCGCGACCGTGCGCCGCGCCGTGGCGTCGCCGACCTCGGCGGGTCCTGACGATGCCGTCTTCGCCGATGGAATCCCTGCCGGAGCGAGCGTTGCCGCCCCACTGCCGGTGCCGCCGCGCGTCAGCGGGAGAGCCCCACCGCCGCTCAACGCCGCGCCGCGGGTCAGTGAGACTGCCGAGCCGGCGCCCGTTCCCGAAACCGTCGCGGGGCCCGATCCGAAGAGAGACGCGGGAATCTTGGTCGTGGCGGTCCCGGTAACGGCGGGCCGCTCGTCACGCGTCATCGCGGCGAGGCGGGCGCTCAGCTGGTCGACGACGTTCGTCTCGGTCGACGGATCGAGTGCCAAGTCGGCATCCTTGTCCCTGCGCTCGAACCGCTCGTCGCGCGTGACCTGACGGCTCGCGGCGCCCGTCACCACCTGCGCCGCCGGGGCGGCGGGCGCGGCCGGAGCCGACATCGCCGCCAGCTCGCCCGGGGTGAGGAGCGTGATCTCCGTCACGATGGGAAGGTCGATCGCGATCGACTTCTGGGTCGCGATCCAGAGGAAGAGGAGCGCGTGCAGGACGATGCTTGCGGTCATCGTCCACCGCGTCCGCCGCCTCGCCTCTACCAGGTCCAGCCTCAAGGTCGCGACTGTCACCGCTCCACCTCCGTCTTCTGGCGCGTCGCGATGGCGACCCGCTGAGCGCCGGCGGCGCGAGCTTGATCGAGCAGCGCCTTGACGTCGACGTACGGCGTGTTCGAGTCGGCGCGCACCACCACGAGCACGTTGTCGTTCCCCTTTTGCGCGAGCCGAGATTGGAGCGCCGCCGGGAGCGTCTCCCGCGTCACCCGCTGGTCGTCCACGGCCAGTTCGCCGCTCGAGGAAAGCGTGATGCTCACGTTGCGCTCGTCTTCCGCCTCCCGCGTCCTCGCCTCCGGCAGGTTCACCGGGAGGTCCGACTGGACCATCATCGGGGCGGTCACCAGGAGAATGATGACGAGCACGAGACAGACGTCGATGAGCGGCACCACGTTGACCTTCGCGATCAATCCATGCCGCTCGCCGCTTAACCGGTGTCTCATCATGTCAGCCTCCCACCACGGCGATCCGCGCGGCGCCGCACCGCTTCGCTTCGTCCAGCACGTTCACGAACGCTCCGTTCGGCACCTGGTCGGCGCAGCGGACGACGACCGTCTTCGTCGCGCTCAGCTCGAGCAACGGCCGGACGAGCAGGTCCATGCGGTCCCGGCTCACCGGCGCCCGGTTCACCGTGACGCTGTCCGCCGAGAGGATCACGATCTCCACCCGCTCGGTCTTCGCCATCATGTCGGCGCTCTTGCCGGCGGCGGCCGCCTTCTGAACGTTGATGCTCGACTGAAACGCCATGGGCGTCGCCACCATGAGAATCACGACGAGCACGAGGCAGACGTCGATCAACGGCGTCATGTTCGGCTCGTAGATGCCGTCCGGGGTGCGGGATCTGAAGTTGCGAGACACGATGCCTCCCTAGGCCGCGCGCGATGTCGTGTTGCGCGAGGCGGCCGATCCGCTCATGCGGATCGTGCGCGCGTTGTTCTCGGTCACCGTCAGGATCACGCCCACGCGACGGACGAACTGGTTGTAGAGGATGACCGACGGGACGGCGACGACGAGTCCGGCGGCCGTCGTGAACAGAGCCTCGGCCACGCCCGCCGCGACCACGGACGGTCCGGCCGAGCCGGTCCGCGCCATGTCGTGGAACGCGCGCATGATTCCCCAAACCGTTCCGAGAAGGCCGATGAGCGGAGCCGTATTGCCCATCGTGCCGAGGAAGCCCAGGTTCCGCTCCAACGCCAAGCGCTGTTCGCTCATGGCGATGTGGAGCTTCTCCTCCGCGGCATGGTTCGGCTCATCGATCGAGCGGACCATTTCCGCGCCCACGGGGCCCATCGGGTGCGGGTTCGAGGACAGGACGCGAATCGCCTCGTCCCGGTTACCCGACCGCACCGCGACCAGGGCCGACGCGAGGAGCGAGTCCGGATTGCCGCGACGCTTCCAGAAGTAGATGGCGCGCTCGATGGCGAATCCGGCCGTGAGAACACTACAGAACAGAATGATGACCATCACGGGGCTCGACCGCATGGCCTGGATCCAGTCGAAGTTCTCAAACATCGTCGTTCCGCTCCTTTCGGTGGTTCCGGGGCACCCGCGCCCCGGTTCTTGCCGGTCTGGCCGCTACCGCGCCTTCCGACCGGCTCCGAGCTGCGAAGCGCGCCCCTGCGCGGCCGCGGCCAGTTCCTTGTCCTTCGAATTCGCGGCGATGTCCTGATAGGCGGTCATCGCCCTCATGTATTCCTTCTTCGACTCGTAGATCGCGGCCATCCGCGCCACCGCCGACAGGCGGAACGCGTTGCGGCGATCCACCGCCTGCGAGGCGCGCACGTACGACTTGAGCGCCAGGTCGACCTGCTGCTGCTCCTCGAGGCACCGGCCGATGCGGAAATGAAGCTCGGTCTCGAGCGCCGCCTTCGGTCGGGAAGACAGCGCCCGCTCGAACTCGGCTTGAGCTTCGGGGTAGTGCGCCGCGCCGTCCTCCAGGTCGCCCAGCTGGTAGGCGATGTCGTCGGCCCGCGCGTCGCTCGGCCACTCCTGGCGGTAGGCCAGGAGGGTCGCCTTCGACTCATCGGTCTGCCCGAGCGCGCGCTGGCAAAGCGCCAGGTTGTAGCGCGCCGCGGACCGGACCTCCGTCGTCGCGCTGTCGCCCAGGACCTGCGTGAAGGCGACGGCGGCGTGCGAATAGTCCTTTTGCTCGAAGCGCTGGAGGCCCAGCTGGAACTCCACCGTCGGGCGAAGCTCGCTCTCGGCGAAGAAGGCCAGGAATTGCTCGTAGGCCAGCCGCGCTTCCTCGACCTGTCCCGCCTTGGCGAACGCGTCGGCCAGGAGGAACTGCGCCTGATCCGCGGCCGAATAGCCGGGGAACTGGCTCACGACGCGACGGAATCCGTCGGCCGCCTCCGGGTAGCGCTTCGCCTGGTAGTTGTTCTTCGCGATCTGGAAGAGGGCATCCGCCGCGTACGCGCTGGTCGGATACTGCTCCACCAGCTGGGCCAGCACCGCCGTCCCCTTGTCGCTCTGGCCCAGGCGATACAGGGAGAGCTCGGTCCCGCGCCGTGCCTCACGCGCGTAGGGGGAGTCCGGGAAGCGGGCGATGGCCTCGGAGAAGGACGCGAGCGCCGCGGCGTCGTTCCCCGCGTTGTAGTCGCACTGGCCCAACCGAAGCAGCGCGAGTGCGGCACCGTCGGTCTGCGCGAAGTTCTGGAGCAGCCCGTGGTAGCAGCGCTTCGCTTCGGTATATCGCTGGGCCTGGAAGTAAAGGTCGCCGGCGCGCGTCCATGCGCGTTCGGCGATCGGGGCGGCGGCGCTGTCGCGCACGATCGCCTCCCAATGATCCACGGCGTCGCCCAAGCGGTTCAGGCGAACGAACGCGAGGGCCGCCTGGTGATGCGCCAGGTTCCGGTTCGGGTTGTCGGGGAATCGCTTGATGAACTCCACGTAGCCCGCCGCCGCCTCGCGATAGTGCTTCTGATTGAACCGATTGTGCGCGATGTCGAGGAGGGCGCCGCTCACGAGCGAGACGTCGCCGGACGCGCCGTAGCGCATCACGAGTCGCTCCTCGGTCTCGATGGCGAGGCTGTCCTTGCCCTGCTGCGCATAGCTCCAGGCGAGAAGCTTCGTCGCCGAGGCTCCCACCGGGTGATCCGGGAATTCGCGCGTCAGCCGCTCCAGCGTGGCCTGGGCTTCCGGATGCCGGGATTGCGCCGCCATGGCGTCGGCGTCGATGAGGAGCGCGTACGCGCGCCACGGCGAATGGCTCGGCGGCATCTTCTGGAGCAGGAGGTGCGGCGCGCCGGCC
>Ga0075434_100004315_pt1 | contig 12782 bp, 14 predicted proteins | sample RhiMethybrSRZTD3_FD_75298 | JGI IMG/M metagenome (GOLD analysis project Ga0075434, IMG submission 75298) | Populus rhizosphere microbial communities from Tennessee, USA - Rhizosphere MetaG P. TD hybrid SRZTD3 | ecosystem: Host-associated > Plants > Roots > Rhizosphere > Soil | place: USA... | reverse complement strand
GCGATCGAACCGGCCGCAAACCTCGCGCAGGGCGTCCGTTCCCACAGGCTGCGGACAGACGAGGACGAAATCGTCGCCGCCGTCGTGGCCGAGCCGGGCCTCCGGTCCCATGAGGTCGAGAGTGCCGGCCAGGATCTCGGCCGTACGCCGCACCAACTCGTCGCCCATCAGCAGGCCGTGGACGTCGTTGTACTCCTTGAAGCGGTCGAGATCCGTGAAGAAGACGGTGAGGCCGCCGTTTCGGTCTTCGGTCAACCCGCGCCCGATCCACTCCTGGATGATGCGCCCGCCGGGGAGCCGGGTCAGGGGATTCGAAAGCTGGGCGATCTGCACCTCCAGCTCGGCCGCCTTGCGCAGGAGCTGCTTGATGGTGACGATCCCCAGGATCATCCCCGCGCCGTCCACCACGATGGCCGGATCGTACTGATCGTCCCGCGACCGGGCGAGGGCAAGAGTGGCGAGGGCACGCACCGAGACGTCCTCCCCGACCACCAAGGGCGAGGGCTTGGCCACCGCCTCCACCGGTTTCTTCTGGTAGAAAGTGAAGCCGTAGGGCCCGCCGGTGACGGTGTAATAGTGCTCGCGGGTGACCAGCCGGACAGGGCGGCCGGCGGAGAGGATTACCACACAGTCGAGCTCGCGGTCGGCCTTGAAAATGCGGTCGAGCTGCTCGGCGAGCGCCGAACCGGTTTCCAGGGTGACGGTCTCGGCCACCATGGGACCCACCGGCTCATCCATTCCGAGCGAGAGACCGGGAACCGCGACGTCGGCGATATCGGCAGAAGGAATGGTGGCGCTCGGCATACCTCACTCTCCTGTGAAGAGAGCCATTCCAACACCGAAGTGCGGAAACGCCATGGCGCCGGCGTGTCGTTTCCGAGGACGAGCCAATGAGGGCCCTGCGCTACAATCGGCGAGGAGGCTCCCCATGACAGCAATCCTCACCGATACCACCCCCGCGACCGAAGTCGAGCCGCTGACCATCGCGGATCGAACCTTCCGCTCGCGCCTTTTTCTCGGGACGGGTAAGTACCCCGACTTCCAGACCATGGCCGACGCCCTGGAGGCCTCGGGCACCGAAGTGGTGACCGTGGCCTTGCGCCGGGTGAACCTCGGCGAACGGGGTCAGGGCTCGCTGCTGGACTTCGTCGATCCGGACAAATACCTCCTACTGCCCAACACCGCCGGCTGCTACACCGCCGACGAAGCGATTCGCACCGCCCGTCTGGCGCGCGAGCTGGGGGGCTGGAACTGGGTGAAGCTCGAGGTGATCGGCGACAAGAAGACCCTCTTCCCCGACAACGTCGAGCTGCTCAAGGCCACCGAGCGCTTGGTGGCCGAGGGCTTCATCGTCCTGCCGTACACCAACGACGACCCAGTGACCTGCCGCAAGCTGGAGGAGTTGGGAGCGGCGGCCGTCATGCCCTTGGGCGCCCCCATCGGCTCCGGCATGGGCATCCGCAACCCGTCCAACCTGCGCATCATCCTGGAGCAGGCAAAGGTGCCGGTGATCGTGGACGCCGGCGTCGGCACCGCCAGCGACGCCGCCCTCGCCATGGAGCTGGGAGCCCACGGCGTGCTGATGAACACCGCCGTGGCCGAAGCGAAGGACCCCGTCCGCATGGCCCGCGCCATGAAGCTCGCCGTCGAAGCCGGCTGGCTGGCCGCCAACGCCGGCCGCATCCCCAAAAAGCTTTACGCCTCAGCCTCTTCCCCGACGACGGGCCTGCTGGAATAGGGGCCTCCCGGGCAGGGGTTGCACACCGAGACGGGCTGCTCTACAATCCGTCCTCCGCACGTCGGGTACGTGCAGCCATAGCTCAACTGGATAGAGCGACAGACTACGGATCTGTAGGTTGGGGGTTCGACTCCTCCTGGCTGCACCATTTAACTCCCCTAAAATCAGATAGTTACGCGTAGGGCATTCGACTGGCTTTCTGGCCTAGCTTCGCTTGGGGCGAATATGGGGCGAATGGGAACGGCGCTAGGCCGTGGCGTGGGGCCGTCCTCGCGGCCCGTCAGTCCTCGATTCCCAGATAGGCCCGCAAGGCCCGCCGGATGATCTCGGCCTTGCTGACCCGCTTCAGCTCCGCACGCCTCTTTAGAGCTTCTGCCTCATCCGGGTGAAGGTAGCTCACCTCGCGAACAAGCCCCCGAGCTGTCGCCGGCTTCCTTGCTTCCGAGTCTCTTGCGCGTTCTGCCATCTCGCGAGGATACACAACTGCGGGCCTGCCATTCGCGCCATGAGTAGACACACTCACAAGCATACAGGTAGACTATGGCGGCGACAATAAACGGAGCCATTGCGGCTCCGGGAATCCGTTCTGAGGGAACGGACCAATCCAGACGGCCCGGCGGGTGCTAGGAACACGCCGCCGGACCTGACCCGAGCACAGGAGATACGTCCCATGCACGAGCTAGCACAGAAGTCTAACCCGCCCACCCCGCCCCCGTCCCCGCCGGCCGGTCTCGCGGTCTCGCCGCCGATCATCAAGCCGGAGCGATTCGAGGACTTCATGACGTTTCGGGAGACGTTCCTCGTTTACTTCCCCGACGCCAAAGCGAACGGACGGATGCGGGGCTTTGGCCATCTCCTTTTCGAGATGGTGCTCGAAACGTGGGGCCAGTGGCCGGACCACCCGGAGGGAATCTTTCCCAACGAGCTGCGCGCCGCCGTGGCGGACATGCGACACGTCCAGGGCGCCATGTCCTCCTGGTGCGGTCCGGCCTTCAGCGGCTCAAGCGAGTACGAAATCCGCCTTTCCAGAGTCGGTGCCGACGTGGCGCTGGCGATCGGCGAGCTGGCGGGCCGCCTGGAAGTTGAGCTCGATTCATGGCAAGGGCGGCCGTCATGAGTTCTCTGGCACAGCAGCGCATCTCGCCCGCCCCGCGACCGTCACCCCCGCCGGCCGCCCTCCCTGAATGGGAGTCGCTTTGCGTCTTCCGCGAGACGTTCCTGGTATGGTTGACGCCCCCCGGCGCCGCCGATGCCTTGCGCTACGTCGGCAACCTGTTCTTCGATCTCATGCTCAATGCCGACGACTGGCCGGCGTCGGAAGAGTCCCCGGTCCGGGGAGAGCTTCAGGGCGCGGCCCGCGATCTCCGATTCCTGCAAGGCTACCTCGCGACGATCGGACAGGCGGACGCTTCCGGCCTAGATGCGGTGGACGCTAGGCTGTCTCGCTTGGCGGAGCCCATCTCCCGCGCCGTGGGCGAGCTGGCGGAGCGCATCGAACGAGAGCTGGAAGCGTGGCGCATGGAGGGGGTGTCGTGAGCTGGCCCGGCCCCCCGAGCAAACCGGACACCACGACGTACACCGTCACGGCCCGGCGGGAGCAAGTCGAGCGATGGGAAGCCGCTGCCAGGGAAATGGCGTTGCCGGTTCGCGTATGGCTTGCCGAGACGGCGGACACCTACCTGCGGGAGCTGGTGCGGGCCGGCCGTGCGGCTCCCCTGTCCTGGTATGAGGGGAGCTTCAAGGTGCTGATAACCGACACGACGGCCCGGCCCGAAGTGGCGCACGAGACGGAAGTGCGCGGGCCGATAGGCGGTTACTTCGGGATCTTCCGGGGGAGCGGCCGGGGGGTGGGCGAGCCTGGGTGCGGCGAGCACTCCCTGGTCCACCGTCCAACGCGGCGGGTCATCGCCACGCTCCCGCTGCGGAAGTCCTGCATGGCGCTCGCGGCGGAGCTGGCGGGCCTGCAAATCGACTGGCGGGAGATCGACCCGGAAAAGGTGCTCGGCGCGGCCCCTGATCGGGGGAAGGCGCAAGAGGTCATCCGACTCTTTGGGAAGCTCACCACCTAGCAGAACCGGGGCGGTCCCTTTTGCGGTGCCACCCCTCTAGAGGCCGGTTCCATGGTGGAGCCGGCCTTTTTTCCGTCCAGTGCTGTAGGATACACTTTGACAGCCTATGCGACGCCACGAGCAGCTATGAGAAACATCGAATCATTGATGCAGAATGCCCGCCGATGAACGGCCATAATTGGATGAATTGTCTTTCGCTTCTCCTGTCCTTTGCTGGCGTCTTTATTCTCGCCCTCTATACGTTGGTCACTGCTTTGCAGGCTTGGTTCACCAGAAAGGCGCTTGCTGAAACCCGGAGGAGCAATAAAGCCACAGAAGAGAGTAACGAGATTGCGCGGCAAAGCCTTATTCTCGGCCGAAGAGCCTGGTTGATTCCAAAGATTGACGCCGAGCCATTATCTAAGAGTGGACGTTTTACAGTATCTTTGGCTAATTTCGGCGGCGCGCCGGCCATTGTTAAGCGAATCGGCATGAATGGCATACCCGTTCAGCTTATGCCAAGCGACTTTGAACTCCTCCCTAAGGAGATTTACAAGCCCGGGAATGCGATTGTTCCTCCTGGCACAAATGACCTTGTAGTTTCGATGGAAATTCCCGAATGCCAAACCGGGCCTGATAGAGACCTTCTGGTAGTTTACTGCCGAATTGAATATACGGATGTCTTCGACGTGCCGCGAGAAACGCGGTTGTGTTGGTTTCGCCTTCACGGCCGTCGCCAGTGGTGGAACGTGACGCAATTCAGCAAGATGACTTAAGCTTCTAGGAGACCAGCTTGTAATCGGGCCTAATTCCCAATTGCGCGCCTTCAATCTCTCCCATAATGCCGTCCGCTAACTGCGCCGAGATCTTGCCGCCGCTGATCTCAAAGGCAATTAGGTATTTTGTATGGAGAGAGAGCATTTCCAGCGGAATGGGAGTGGAGTCATTTAGGGAACCGCTTTCAACTTGTGACGGATGAAAGCCGCAACGGTCTAAAACAATCTGACTCGCCCGAACAATTGTAGACAGGTCATTCGATTTCAGCGCCTTGTGCAGTCCTTTGAGTGCAGGCTCGACTAATTCGGCAAGCCGTTCCCTGGCAGATTTCTTGACCTGGGGGGCTCGGCCGCCGTGAGTCGCGCACACGGTAGAGCCATTGATCGCCCACCTTGCGCACGGCCGGGAGCCGTCTGAGATCCGGGCCGAGCATCGCTGTCTACGGGCTTTCATGGGTCGTGCCTTTCATGGGTCTGTCGCAACTGTCGCAGTCGCAGAGCACAAACTTATCCCCGCGATTCCCCGATTGTGGAGAGCGCTTCGCCAAACCTTCGGACACCAGGTCGGCGAGCACCTCAGCCGCCCTTTTACGGAACCGGTTAGGGCCGCCGTTGGCGAGATCGCGCTGAGTGGTAGATCCTCCCCGGCTCGCGATCCATTCGCACACGGCCCGGCGGTCCCGTTCCTGTTCTGTCTCTTCGAACCCCTGATACACCCGCCGAGCTTGGCCCTCAAACCAATTGCTGATAGTGATTCCGGCGTTAATTGCCTTAAGGCGAATCTGAACGGAATGCGGATTGTCGGCAAGCTGGATTACAAGAGCAAGCCGGGCCGTTACACCTTCAAGCTTGCTCATGGCTGCTCTTATTGGCCCTTCTTCTTCAAGTTCTCGCTTCCCATGTTCGTTGTAGTAGCTCACCCATGCGGCCTTAGCTTTCCCGGTCATAGGGAGATCTATCGGCGACCCGTCATCGTTCGGCTGCAACGCCAGAAGCTCGGCAAGTAGGCCGGTCCATTTCTCCCGGGTCTCATCGCTGATCGGTTCCTCGTTCCATTGCTTAGGCCGTTCGGGAGGCGCGATGAACAGAACGCGGGATGCTACTCCGTTGTAGAGGTGCTCTCCGCACAGTGCGTTTCGGAGTAGCTCGGGTTGGACTCCCCCAACGATAGAGACAGCCGCACGCGGTACGCTCAAGGTCCCGCTGGTTTTGCGGTCGATAATGCAGGAATTACCCTGATACATCTCTGTCCACGTCTGGGAGTCGCTTCCTTTTCCGCTCTTATACTGATCGAAGCTTCTTAGCCATCCTCCTAACTCATCCCGGTACAGCAAGAGCCCTAAAGGTGCTTTCGCGTGGACCGACAAAAGCGCTTCCGTAGTTGTGTCTGACACGAGAAACCGAATCGGTGGCTCGTGCTTCTTCCCTTGTTCATCTTTAGGTAGGGCCTTCCACTCCTCCTTCATCTCCGCGTACTTAGCGAGCGCCGCGGCCTCTAATTTGGCGAGATTTTCTAGCGCCAATTTGATTGCCGGGCTTTTCTTGCTACCGGATGGCATTACGATTGCGATCCACAAAACGCATGCCTCACACCATGAGCCTTTGAGGAAGATCCTCCGGCGGTTCCCGATGCAACCCGCGAGGGTGGCCAAGCAAGGCCCTGCAACTAAGGCCGGATCGACGCCGAGCGCAACGGCCGCCTCAGATACAAGGCAGGCCACTCGATAGGGGAGCACTTCAACCGGAAAGGCATCCGGTTGCGACTGCGACAGTTGCGACACCTCACCACCCGCGCTGCTTGTCGCAGGGCTTGCGACGGTTTGCGACCGCACGTTCAACCCCTGGTGCCACGGGGGGCTGCATCAATGAACGCGGCGAGATCGGCCTCTTTCCAGCCACTCACACCGGGGCCGAGAATGACTCGTGGCGCTAATCGGCCCTCTTTTTCCCATCGGTAAAGGGTTGCGCGCGAAATTCCCAGCAAACGTGCAGCTCTAGCTGGCCGGATTATGTGGGAGACAAGAATAATGTTTTGTTGCATGGCGCGCATGACTCCTTTTCAATGAGCCCACGCGCTCAAAAATGGAGACACGCGCGAGCATTTAGGTCCACAGCAACGCCCCCCGATGGGGCAACTGCCGTTTCTTCCTTCGTGCCGCGGTGTGTGAGTGTGTTGGGGTGGCGCGGGGCCGCTCGCGCCGTTGCTTACTATACCATGGTGTCGTGCTCGCCTGCGACCCTTACTCAGCCGAACTTCACTACGTTGGACCGCTCCTCACCTGAGAGAGCGCCTTCCACGAGATCCCCGAGCAGAATCACAGCCTGACGCTTCTCCGTGTCGTATCCCGCCCGGTTGTACGTTCGGGAAATTCGGCCCGTGGCGTGGTTCAAGAGCTGGTCTATGGTGTCGGGCCGGACACCGGAGCGGCCGAGCCACGTTGCGGCGGTCCGGCGGAGATCGTGCGGTGTGAAGTGTTCCAGGCCGGACCACTCCCGGAGCCGCGCCGAGCTGTGGGACAGCCACGTCAACCGCTTGCCATCGGCGCGGGAGGCGAGAACCCACCCGGTAGACTCCGTAAGGGGGCGGAGCGCTTCAATGATCGCGAGGGCTTGCGGCGACAACGGCACGCGGTGTGCGCGGTTGGTTTTCGTCAGCTCGGCCGGAAGGTTCCACCACCACCCGCGGGAGTCGCGTTCAAGGTCGCACCAGCGCAAAGAGAGCACCTCTCCGGGCCGTTGCGCCGTCAATAGGACCAGGCGCCACGCGGCGGCGACGGCCGGCTGTAGGCGATCGAACAGGGACCATAGAGCCTGGATCTCATCCTCTGAGAGCACCCGTTCCCGTGGCTCTTCCGTGTAGAGATGCCGGCGGGGGATGCGCAGGGCGGGGTTGGCGTCCAGCTCTTCCCGGTCAACCGCGAACTGGAAGAGGCCGCGGACCAGTGCCAGCGTGCGGTTAGAGCACACGCCGCCCCTCTCTCGTGCCTCTTCAATGAGCCGCAGCACGTCAGCCCGGCGGATCTCCGCGACCATGCGCATGCCCCATCTCGGCAGTACTTCCACCTTCAGCTTGCGCTCATCCTCGCGGACGCTCCGCACCCGCCGCCGCCGTCGAGCATCGCGCAGATAGCGCTCTGCAAGGTCGGCAAATGACCCCGGGGCCGGCAGGCCCTCGCGGGCGGCCTTCAGCGCTTCCCGAGCTTGGCGCTCTTGGCGTCGCTGCTCTCGCTTGGCGGCAATCGGGTCCTTCCCCTCGCGGTAGTCCTCGCGCGCTTTGTCGCCGGCTGTTCTCGCCTTTGCGAGCCCAAAGGCCGCCGAATAGTTCCCCAGGTTAAGCCGGCGCTCGCCGTGCGTCCCGAAGCGCTGGAAAAAGACCTTGCGGCCGTCCCGCTCGACGCGCACGCCGAAACCAGGCCGCGCGGCGTCCCGCACTTCGTAGCGCTTCGCTGCCGGCCGGAGATTCTTGACGGCCGTGTCGGTCAGTATGGTGTCTGCTCGCCGTGGCATCGCTTCCTCCTGTTCTGGCCCTCTAGAGCTTGGGGCGAATATGGGGCGAATAGGAGTCGCGCTACCAGGATTCGCCGTGAGACACCATAATACCAGTAAATCCAGTACTTTGCGAGACTTACCGGCGCAAATGGTACGGCGCGAAACGCCCTGATACAGGGCTGTTAGTGACTACGGATCTGTAGGTTGGGGGTTCGACTCCTCCTGGCTGCACCATTTAACCTCCCTAAAATCAGATAGTTACGGACAGGGCTCGAAGGGCTCCGGAGCGCTCTTTGCTTCGGGGACCACTGGGGGACCACTGTTGCACGCGCTTCCCCTGCTTCTCAGGCGGCCGGACCTCGTTTCGCTTCCCCCCAAGAGACGACCGGCGCCACGCGGCACCGGGTTCAAATCGGCGGTCTGAGGCGAAGCCTCGTTAGGACTACTTCGAAGAGTCGGCTGCTACAGGACTGATCGATTGACCCGCGCCACCATCTTCGTTATAGGTCTGAGGTATAATAAAACAATGTGCTCTAAGAGCTGAAGAAGAGGCTGCTTCTGAAATGCCCAAGAATTTGGAAGATCTTTTGGAGCCAGCCAGCGTTGAGTCCTTTGTCTTGTGCGCCCGAGTCTGTCCGAGTTCCTTCACGTGGAACGGAGGACTCCAACGAGGTTTAGCTAGGGATGACTTCTGTCGCCAGGCCTCTCAAGATAGAACGCTCTGCATCAGTCCTTTCGCGACCTAGGATGGGAAGTCTGTATGGAGATCTTTCGCCTCCACGCCTACAAAGTCATGCCGCAGCGTACCGCCGATGAGTTCACGCCCTCAGATGGAGGAGCTGTCCGCCCAACGGCGGATCTCAAGAGTGTGATGGAGTCCAATCTCCAGGACGCACGCTTTTCCGAACGCCCCACGATCGATTTCAACGTCGATGAGATCTCTCGGACGAACCAAGTCCGAAACGCCGTCATGTCGTTCGCCTTCGGTGAGGGTGCGACCGCCCGAGCGGCGGCCCTCCTCCTGGCAGAGAAGCTCGCGCTTGCGATGGACCGCAGGTCGACTCCCTGCCTGTTCGTTCCAAGCGCATATAGAGCGAATGGCCTCCGCCGAGTGATTCTATGGACCTTCCCGCGCGACGAAGCCTTCCAACTTCGCTCCGGCCCCGATGGCCCCGAGATTCAGCTTCTCCACGAGGTCTTTAGCCAGACTTCACGACACCGAAAGGGCGCCCTCTTCGAGGGCAAGAACCTTAGGACAGAGTTTCTGGGCGGCCGTGTTCTTGATCATCAGGCAGACAGTGCCGCTCGGGAAATTGCCGACTTCTGGATCGCACGTTTCCTCGACTGCATTCTCTCTATGCACGACAAGGCTGGCAGCCGTATGCTTGCTAGGGCCCTTCGGCAGACCTCCCAACGAATAGAAGAGCCCTTACAACGCCAGCAACTTTACGCGGCCTTGACCGCAGTCCGTCATTCGCCTCGCAGACGCATTTCGCTAGTCACCTTCGCAGACCGCTATCTTGAAGAGCCTGCTCGGAGTGTCTTCCTCGCCGCAGCGCCGAACGACCAAAGTCGCTACGCACTGTTCAACTTTGATCGCGACGCGTTTGACGACATGCTTCAATTCAGAGTATTCGAGCTTCAGTCTGGCGTATTCGTATCATCACCGATTGACCAAATCGGTGAAGCCGTCAAAATCGAGGCCGGAGAAGAAACTCGCCTCGTATGCGAGGGGGTCGTTAAAACAGAGTCTTTGAGATCTCGCCATGCCTGATGTGCTTACTCGCGCCTACGCAGAGCGGCTACTACTACTCGAGAGCCTCAAGCGATCTCTTGAGGAGGAGGTTGCAGAGCTCCTCAAGAATGTTCCGCACGTTGATCGAATTTCCTTCAGAGTCAAAGGCCCGGAATCCTTCTTAAAAAAGGCATTGGACCCCGAGAATCAGCCACCCTACTCAGAGCCCCTTCTTGAGATCGAGGACCAAGTAGCTGGACGGATCCTTGTCTTCTTCCTCTCGGACATTCAGGCGATAGTGGAACGACTCAGAACTATGTTCACTCTCATCGAACGATCCCGGCGTCGGCCCGCGCGAGATGAAGAGTTCGGCTATGAAAGCGAGCACCTGATCTGTCTTATCCCCCCGCACGTAAAACCGCCAGAGTGGTTCACCCGCGCCGATCTTCCAACAACTATTGAGCTTCAAGTGCGCACGATCTTCATGCACGCCTATGCGGAACCTCAGCACGATCTGGCCTACAAGACGGCGGCGGACTTGCCAAGCGAGACGAGACGAGAGCTATCTTGGATCGCGGCGTCTGCCTGGGGCGCCGATCAAGCTTACGAACGCGTCCGCCGAGGGCGAGAGCAGGGAAAGACCCAACCGCCTATTCAGGAGGTGCCCTAACAATTCAGAGCGCGGAGATGTTACGACTTGGTTCTCCTGCGCGGCTCCCCGTAACCACGCTCCAGCCCAAAGGGAAGAAAGCCCATGACGAAGAAGGCAAGCGAGGCCGGTTCACTATCCTATACTGTTCGTCCCATAGGAGATGCGATGCGAATCCTGGTCGCAATCACCTACCTGACGCTGGCGGCGCCAGCCCTCGGCCAAGTCACCGCTTCACAGGCCCCGACGCCGGCCCCGCAGCAAGTGACGGAGATTTGCCCGCTACAGCTCGACGTTGACCTCGCCAAAGCGACGGCTGTCGGGGGTCAGAGTTTCATCAAAATGCCAGAGAAGGGCGGCATCGTTATGCCTACCAGCCGGTACGTCTGCGACAAGGCGCGGGTCCAGAGCATCACGGTGCGCAAAGAGAAGGACAGGAAGCGCGAGGTTCTGCTCAACGTCTCCGCTTTGCTATCCACGGAGTACGTCAGGCAGGACGTCAACCTAACAATCCAGCTCCTCGTCAACGGCGAGGTCAAACAGACCGAGCAATGGCGATCACTCACTATCGGAACCAATCAAGGGGCTGCTGCCTACATCCCGTTCGGCGGTTCCTCCCCGAAGGTGCGAGAGGGCAAGTGGTGGATCAAAAGGGCGGATTTCGACAGTTGGTTCGGCGAGGGCAGCAAGCCGTCCGTGCGAGTAATGTTGGAGGTCGTGCCTTGAGAACCTCTGCCCGCTGGTGAGGCTTCCTGCGGGCAAGAAAGGCGGACAATGACAATGAACAGCTTGAATGAGGGATAGAGATATGGCAATAGTATTCCTCAGTTGTGGGCAGCGCGAAGGTGAGCGTGAAATCGCAAAACAGATTCAGCAGATGCTTCGTGATGAGTTTGATATGGAGTGCTACAACGCTGACTCTGTTCAGGGTTTCGATGACGTGATGTCCATTACCGAGCATTTGTCCAAGGCGGACTATTACCTTTTCATCGACTTCAAGCGTGAGCGTGTCGAACCTGATGATTTGGAGATTTCGGTCTTTACGCATCAAGAGTTCGCCTTGGCAAGAGCGTGGGGGATCACGGAAATGGCCGCCTTCCAGGAGAAAGGACTCAAGTCCCATGGGATGCTCTCATACCTGCTCGTGCATCCGATTGAATTTACTCGTGGTCAACTTGTAGAGTTGGTGCGTGAGGAGATTCGCCGAAAGGGTTGGAACAATAACTACTCTCGCAACCTGGTGGTTTGGAAATTGTGCCCCGAGGCCAAGCTCATCAAATTTACCGACCATACGGGAACGAGCGTCGGAAGGGTCTGGTTTATGTGGGTCCGCAACCATCGCGATGACCGGTCCGCCTTCGACACTGTGGCAATTCTCTACTCGGTTACGGATGAGGCAACTGGACAGGAGGCTCGCTGCCAAGACTCTTCCTACCTCAAATGGGCCGGGCAAAAGGGCTTTCACAAAACGATCTTTCCACAAGACGTAGCTGCCTTCAGCGCCTTTGCCGTTCGGGTCGAGCAGCCAGGCGTTTTTCTTCACAGTGCTGCGGATGTGCCGAGACAGCCGATCATCAGTGAGGTGGGGCGCTACAAGCTCGAATACCGCATTTATTCAGAATCATTTCCACCTGTCAGCGCGACGGTGGCGCTCAACTACACCGGTTTTCTCGGGATGGAGCTTCAGATTCAACCCTCTGCCACGTCTGCTGAGCTCCTGAAGTGACCGGTCGGAGCGCGGGCGAGCTCTGCTGTTTTACTCACCATTCCAACCGGGCTCAATCACGGAACCTCTTAATTCCGGCCGGCCGCATTCCGAAGGCCCACCGTCCGAATGGCCTTCTGCTGTTGCTCGTCTTGCAGGATCTCGCCGACAGTCTGGTAGTCATCCACTGGAATCAAGACATACGCTGCACTCGTTCGGTGGTCTACGACCTGTGTGAGCGTAGCACCTGCCGAATCCACGGCTCGCTGTTGGTCTTCAGTTAACTGGATTGTCATGGCGACACCTCAAGGGCATTCTCATCGGGTTGCGTCATGCAAACGGCTCACGACCTGGGCACGTCTAAGTCCTTGCGTCATATGAGCTTGGCGGTAGAGACCTTCGAGGAGCTCTTGGACCAGGGTGCGCCCGGGTGGTAGCATACCCCAGTCTCCAGGAGGATGAGACCAAGATGAGCCAGCTTGCAAACATGCCTGAGGCGCAGTCCGCTGTAAGGCTCGAGGAAACTGCCTTGCGCGACATTGACAGGCATTTATGTGAATTGTGTGCCCTGGTTCAGTCTAGGAGCATTGTGAAGAAGGCTCTCGAGGAACCAGACTTCGTCCTGACCTCTGGCGCGCACAG
>Ga0075434_100004314_pt1 | contig 12782 bp, 9 predicted proteins | sample RhiMethybrSRZTD3_FD_75298 | JGI IMG/M metagenome (GOLD analysis project Ga0075434, IMG submission 75298) | Populus rhizosphere microbial communities from Tennessee, USA - Rhizosphere MetaG P. TD hybrid SRZTD3 | ecosystem: Host-associated > Plants > Roots > Rhizosphere > Soil | place: USA... | reverse complement strand
AACGGAATCTGGCAGTCGTGCTTCCGCAGGAAGTTCAGGAAGCGCTTATAGTCGCGAGCCTCCATGTTGAACAGGCGGGCGACGATCTTGTAGTTCCCGCGCGCCTCTTCGAGGCCGCGCCGTACGACTTCACGAACGTTGGCGCGCGTGATCTCCCGATCCATGAACAGCGGATAGACAGCCGTCCAGAAGGACTCGTGCTGCTCAATCATCCGCTTATAAAGGTCGTCGGCAACCGTGCGTCGCCGTTCACGCTTCGGGCGAAGGAGCACGGCGTCATACGCCCTGATCTCGGACGACAAGTGCTCGACCCCGATCGTGGAACCACTCACCGTAACGACAAGCCGTTCGATGACGTTCTCGAGTTCGCGGACGTTTCCTGGCCACGAGTACTCGGTCAATGCCTTCATCGCTTCCGGGGATATGCCGGTAATCGATGAGCGACCCGCGCCGGTGAACTGTGTCAGAAACTGGCTTGCCAGGACGGGAATGTCCTCACGGCGGTCGCGCAATGGCGGGACCACGATGTGAATCACATTGAGGCGATAGAAGAGGTCCTCCCGAAACGTTCCCTGCTTGATCATGTCCCGCAGGTCTCGATTGGTCGCAGCAATCACGCGGACATTGACAATTCGTCCACTTCCGTCGGCGCCTACCTTCTGGAGTTCACCGGTCTCGAGGAACCGAAGAAGGAGACCCTGCATTCGAAGGGTCATCTCCCCCACTTCGTCGAGGAAGATCGTTCCCATGTGCGCGGTTTCGAGCTTCCCTGGCTTGTCCCGGTAGGCACCCGTGAAGCTGCCTTTGACGTGCCCGAACAATTCGGATTCAAGGAGCGTCTCTGGCAATCCGGCACAGTTCACCGGCGCGAAGACATGATTGGCACGCGGACCACGCGAGTGAATCGCGCGCGCGACAATCTCTTTGCCGACCCCGCTTTCGCCCGTGATCAGGACCTTCGCGTCCGAGCGCGCAACGCGGTCAATTTCCTGTTCGAGGGCGGTGACTTCAGCACTGCGGCCGGTCAGTTGAACATGCGAGCGCGGTCGTATAGCCCCAATTGGGCTGATCCGAGAGCTGCTGCTTTCAGCGACACCATCAATCATTGTTCATGAACCGTTCAATGAGCTGCCGGTGTTCCAGTGACATCCCCACAAATGTGGCGCCGATTCGATATCCCGACCCTGCGTCCGCCCCCGACGTCACCCGTCGAACCTGAATATCAGCGAGAAACGGTGCTCCCGCGAGGGTGAACCGCAAACTGCCCCGAGAACCTGGATTAAGCAGCCGAGGAGACTGCAACAACACTCCAGCCGTACTGATGTCGAGCACTCGCACACTCATGTTTGCCGGCAGATTCGCGAACTCCTCTCCGACTTGATGGCGTGGTACCCGTCGCCGTTCCTCCATCGTCTCCTCATATCTACGACCTGCACCCCGCACGGCCGACGTTGTGTCCTGCGCTGTGCGACGCTTCAGCGTGAAGTGCAAGCGAGTCGCCATACTGCGGCAGACGTTTGTCTACCTAAACAACGCCTTGCGTTTCAATGACTTATGAGTCCGTTTAAGGAGACTTCAGCGCGCGAACCGCGCCTCAGAAAGTCTGGTCGTATCTGGGCTAAGACACTCACCGAAGAAGACTTTCCCTGCTCCTTAGACCTGCGGCCATTCGGTCGCTCTAACAAGCGCCGGCGGAGTCGAAAGAAACTCAACCCCGACAAGGTATCGAATCGGCTCATCCGGTCCCGACACACGTCGTATATGGCGGACGCGCGCGTCTACCGTCACCTCACGACCCTCTAGCTTCAAATGGAGCGGCTGCACTGAGTCGGGTGGCATGGGCACAGGCGAGGTGATCAAGGCGCCGTCTCGGCTGATATTGACCACCCGGGCCGGCTCGGTCAGTTCGAGCGTTGCCCACAGCGCGCCAACCACTTCCAGTCGTACGCGAGAACGTCGATCGCCGAGCGCCATCAGTGGTTCACTCCGAGAGGAGAATCAGATGCCCGCCCGTGTCGTGTTCGCACGAGAGCATCTGCGCGAGCGTCGTGAACGATATTTTCGACCGTGCCTTGACCCGGCTTCCTACTGGCCACACCAACGAGTATTGATTCGCCGCCAGGGTCGTCTCCGACTACGAGTCTCAGGCGATCGACGATCCCCTTGGCTTGTTCGGCCTCGGTGTCGTGCATCAGCAGGCCAATCTCTCCCTCGCCGAACATCCCGGCCAGATCGGACGCTCGCATCTGGGCACGTATATCGGCCACCCAGCGTTGCGTTGCGCCGGGCAGAGACGCTGCGTCGCGAATGAGAAGAACGACAACTGCCACGGGAGTTCCTCTTTCGAGAGCCTCACGCGCTGAACGCTCAACGACCTCTTCAAAGCCACGCGGTGCTGCGCGTCGTTCACGACGAGCACTCGATCCACCGAGTGCCGCCAGAGCCCACGCGTCGAACATCGCTGCCGCTGCATTCGCCGTTGCATGATCGCGTGGAGTGAACTGCAAGTTCTCATGGCGTCCGATCGAAACGGTCGTAGTGTAATGCCGTTCTGATCGTTTGACGAGAACAAGTCTGAAGGAACCAGGGCCAGAAACGTCTCGAGTACTTGCGGGCGCAATGACGCTAATCAATGAGGCTCCGCTCTTTGACTCGATCGTGACCGTCGCCACAGCGGCCCCGAGCGCCGTTCGCAGCTCCTCGAGCGCATGGCTGGCTTGAGTCTCCGGAGTCGCATCAACGCCTACAAGCCTGCCTCCGACTGCCGTCACACTCCGAGCGACGAACGCCGACGTCGAAAGGGCCAGCGCGAGTTCGAGTAAGGCAACGTACGCACCGATGCGTTGCACATCGTAGGCACCGATTTCACCCGTGAAGACCAGCAACCAAGAGCGTCGATCCGCTCCGTGGACACGTCGCACGTAAACATCGCTGTTGACGGGCAACCCAAATCGATCGAGATGGCCTTGGGGTAACCGTATCAACTCCGTCGACTCCGGCAATCCGATCGACGAAATTGTCGCGGGCCGCTCACCCTTCTTCGTCCCAGGCAAGGTCACGTCGCGGGCAAAGGCGCCATTCGTTGTTTCGATATAGCCGCTGACCTCGATGTCGTGCCAGACGGCGATCGCTTCACCGAACAGACGAATCAACTCTCTGTCGGATTCCCGTTCAGAAGCCTGTCCGAGCAGCCGCGCAAGTGGCGCAACGCGGTTCAAGCCGCTCGATGGAAATGCTGGTGGACTGAGGAGATGCGCTTCCAGTGCGGCGGTTAGCCAGGATGCAACGAGCTCCAATTGAGCGCGCGATGCGCCAGGGTCCTGACGAGAGGGGCTTGAACGCCCGATCAGCAATGCCCCGCATGCACCGCGGTCGACGATGACCGGCACGCAGATGATCTGCATTCCGCCGAGATCGAATGCCTGCGACGTACGCTCCCGGAGGGCTGTGGTCACGGCCGACAGCAGCGCTGTTTCCCCATGCTCCACCATCGCAAGGAGCCGTGCGGCCTGATCGCCTAGCGCGGGAAGCAGTACCGAAAAGCGACCGTCCACAACCAGCAAATCGATTTTCAGCCGCCGACGGAGTTCAAGCAGCCAGTCCCACGACCGGTCCCGAACGGCGACTTCGAACGACGACGGTTCCTGAGTCACGACTGAAGGGTCGATGTTCGACATGGGTGTCGATTCTCGCGGGACCGCGAGGAAACGATCGCGGAACTCCTGCAAGCCGGTCGCCAGTGGTCGAGCAGCATCTACCTGAAAGCGCTCAAATAAAGGAGGCATTAGGGCGCGATCACTCCGACGAAAGGCCTCTCTTGTGGAGACAAACCCGCATAAAGAGCAGAGCAGCGTAGCTCAGCAATGGCGCTCACGCAAATGCCCCGAGGAAATCGATACCTTCGGAAGAAGATGGCGAGGACTAGTGTGGTCCGGACTTGCGTTCGAGTCTCTCTTTGACCAGGGTCACGAGGTTGGACGGCGAGATCGGCTTCACGACGTAATCTGCCCCCGCGCGGCGCGCCTCAGCCTCGAGTACATCGTCGTGAAATCCCGTCACGATTATGGTCGGAATCGGCTGAGGGCTCAGAAGCAACAACTGCAAGCCGTTGAATCCGCCCAGTCGCAGGTCGGCGATGACCAGATCTGGACTTTCTGTGGCAGCCGCGTGGCGCCCTTCCTGATATGTGCTCGTCGCGATGACATCATGCCCGGCAAGCCGCAGGAATTCCCGGTATCCGGTGCGGGTGGCATCGTCGTCCTCGACGATTAAGATTTTCGCCATGAGCGCCTCTTGACCTCGGTCCGGGGGAATGTCGCCCGAGGACTAATCGCTGGCCGATAATAGGCCGATTACGTTGAGGAGATCACGCTTAAGTCACCAGCGAGTTCAGATTTTCTGCATTCGCGCGGTTTCCTTGGTCCCAGGCGACGTCAGAATGACAGCGGATGCATGAGATCCGCGGAACATGTACGAAGTTTAGTGCAATTCAGATCCTAACCTCGATGCGTCGTGTCAACGGTTAAGACGGCAGGCCGGTTGCTACTTTCACACATATATTTATGAGCGATTCGCTCCCAGATCCCGACGAGGAACTCGTCGTCAAGCTTCCCGACGAAGCTTCGCTGGACGATCTCATCGCGGGTCTGGAATCGACCTGGAAGGGTCCCAGCTCGCCCAAGCCGCAGGAAGAACCACCTAAGCTCACGCAGGAGGAAACGCCCCCGCCTGCAGCGCAGCGCCAAGAGCGGCGCGGCGCCGAGCGACGCGAACCTCACGAGTTCAAGGTTGAACTCCGGCTCGCCGTCGCAGGGTTTCCAATGCGGCTTGTGAATCTATCGTCGACTGGCTTATTGGCCGAAACCAATCAGAGATTGTGTCCCGGCCGAACCGTTGATGTTTTCCTCCGATATGGTGGTGTCCGCAAGGTTCTCCGAGCCACGGTCATTCGATCGTCCATGCACGCCGTTGCGCCCAACCCAATCTTCCGCGCGGCGTTGCAATTCGAAGACGCCTTAGCTTTGCAGGACGCTGACCTATGAGCTTGATGCCGTCACTGTGCGCGGCCCTGGAACGTGCCGGTGGAGAACGACTCGTGATGCGGGCCGGTGAACGCCCGCACGTGCTGGTAGGCGAGCGGCGCCACGACGTAGCTTCCGCTGTTCTCTCTATCAATGCCGTGGAAGCACTGGCGGAACAGATCCTGTCGCCTGGCGCTCGCCAGGAATTAACGACGAATGGATCGGCAACTGAGCCAGTGCACGCACCGTCTTTTCCGCATCCACTTACTGCAAGGGCCGAACGGGTCGGCGACGATTTTTGTATTGAGCTGATTGTGTCGCCGGCCGTCGAAGCATCAGCGGCACCTGTCGAACCCGAGATCAGTCCGGTCGTTGCACAGGAACCGGAGATCGTGGACGAGGCACCGCAAGCAACTGAAGTTCATCACATCGACCAACCAGCGCCTGTCGAAATGCCATCCGTCGTTGTCGCTCCGGAACCTGCAACGGTCAATGTGCACGTGCAGGAGCCGGAGCCGATGCCGACTCCGGCGGTTGTGCGCGAGATCTCACCCGATCCCATTCCCGAGCCCATTTCACAGCCCGATGTCACCGTGGTGACCAGAATCCAGGAGCCGGTGCGTGCGCCTCGATCTGCTCGCACAGCAACGGCACTCGACCTGTTTGGCTGGATCAGCCACGCGTCGGATGTCGGTGCAACGACGTTGTATCTGAGAGCTGGATCGCCGGCCGCCGGGCGAATCGATGAGCGAATTCAGCCGATCAGCCAGGAGATCGTCGCCGCTTCCACGATCGAGGATGCGATCAGTGTATTTACTCGCGGTGGCGATGGCATGTGGGAACCACGCGGTGATGGCGAATGGGTTCGGGAGGATGACGAGCTCGGTTATGTCAGCTGCCGTGTGTTTGCCGATCTTCAAGGCAGCGGCCTGCTGATCCATCTCCGACCGTCCACATCGTTGCGCCTCCTGTACAAGCACATTCCCAGGCAGGTTCGTGCTGCCTGCGAAGGCAACGGACTCGTCGTGGTCGCGGCATCGACCGACAGCGATGTCGAAGCTCTGGCTGCCGCCGCCGCCGACTGGAGTGGCCGCGATCGGGGTGGTTACCTGATTTCGCTTCAGCGACGCAGGCGATCGCATGGGGACATCACCGGCGCGTTCGTGAGTCAACGAACTGTCTCTGGCAGCGACAAAGACTTCGTCGCCGCGATCCGACGCGCGGCTCAGGAGAGTCCTGACATCCTGCTTGTTACAGGACTCCAGGCCGAGCAATCGCTTCAAGCCGCGGTTCTGGCTGCCGCCGGTGGCCGTCTGGTGATTGCAGGCGTCGTCGCGCCGACGACGGTCGATGCGCTGCGAATGTTGGCTGGTTCGGACGCCCATGTCCGACGTGCCCTGGCGGCATCCTTTCGTGCGGCTATTGGCTATCGTAGCCTTCGCCGTCTGGGTGGGGGCAGGACCTTGATTCAGGACGTTGTGCTGGCCACCAGCTCTGTCTGTGGTCTTCTCGAGTCCGGTGATTTCGCAGGCCTCGCTCGGACACAAAATGACGTGACGTCGAAGATGCGATCGGTGGACGAGGCGCTCGCCCGCGCCGTGACTCGGCGCCAGATCTCGCTGCGAGAGGCAGCCAGCCAGGCGATCGATCGCAGTCATCTGGTTGCACTGGTTCGTTCGCAGGCGCGCACGAATTCCTCAGGCAGGCTCGCACTCGGTGGCAGTCGCGAGAAAAATACGACTTCGAACGCACATGCCCAGCCAGATGCGCAGGTTGCGGCCCCGGGGATCAGCGGTTTCGCCAGATACTGAGTCGCCCCCTCATAAACTGTACTGCGACACCGACGCGGCACGGTCTTGTGCCGCTCCCAGGCACTCGATTAAACCGGGGCAGGGGCGGTGATGAAGAAGTCCTCCACGATCTGACGCAGCTGGGCGACGCTCTCGGCCCGGTTGACGGCAACACGCAGATGCGATCCTGAGTCCAGACCTTTTGAATACCACGCGCACAGTGCACGCAGCTTGTTGATGACCCAGCGTTCGTGACCGGTTGCAGGCGCAGAGATCTGAAGCCCACCAGGCGCAACGTGACGGAACCCCTGTGGCTCAAGGTCCCGTTGATCAAGCAGCAAGTCGATGTAGTCGAGTAGGAATTGGCCTCGTTCGCGCATCGTCACCGTTCGCGCCTCACCTCCGGCCACAAGATCCGCGGCTTGCGCCAGAATCCAGGGATTACGGAGCACCCCGCGGCCGACGAGAACGCCACTGACGCCGGTCTTCATCCGTTCGACGATCTGCTCGGGCTCGACACAATCTCCACTGCCAAACACAGGGATGCGCAGATCTCGGGCGACCCGGCTCACCAGCTCCCAGTCGGCGTGGCCGTTGTACGATTGTTCGGCAGTCCGGCCATGAATCGTAATCGCGGAAGCGCCGGCATCCTGCACCATCCGCGCTAGCGTTGGAGCATTTCGATCGCTGTCGGTCCAACCTGCACGCATTTTCACAGTGACGGGGATATCGACTGCGCCCACCATTGCCTCAACGACGCGGGCAGCGTGCTCGGGTTCACGCATCAGGCTGCAACCGGCATTGTGCTTCGCGATCTTCGGCACCGGGCATCCCATGTTCACATCGACGATGTCCGCGCCCATGTCCCGTACGATTCGCGCGGCTTGCGCCATCTTTGACGGATCGCCACCAAAGATTTGAATCGAGATCGGTCGCTCCTCCTCGGTGTATTCGGCATACTCGAGCGTGCGATCAATCCCTCGCACCAAACCTTCTGACGACACCATCTCGGTCACGACGAGGCCGCATCCGCCGTGCCGCTTCACCAGACGACGAAAGGCCGTGTCGGTCATGCCAGCCATCGGCGCGACGACAAACGGCGACGGAAGTTCGAGTGAGCCAACTTTCATGGGACGTCAGTACGGCCGGACGTCGGCTGCGTCCACTTCAACGCTCACCGCCTGACCTATCAGGTCGACCGAGAGCACGAGGCGGGCTTTGTCGTTCTTTCGAACCAAGCGTCCGACGACACCCGTCAGCGGACCATGAACGACTTCGACCATCATTCCCTCACGAATCATCGGGCAGGGATCGAAAGCAAGATCACTCAGAACGAGACGCCGAATTCCGTCGATCTCCTGTTCAGGAATGGGTGCCGGCTCGCCTTCGAATGAAATGATGCTCACGACCCCTGTGCACTTCAGGACAGGTAGCCGGTCACGTGGGTCGAAGCGTGCGAAGCAGTAGCCGGGAAACAACGGCCAATCGATTTTCTTCTTCCGGTCTTTCCAACGGCTCCACTTGGTGACCGTGGGAAGAAATGTCTCGATGCGCTTCTGCTCGAGTTGTTCGCGAACGACCTGCTCATGGCGCGATCGAGTCCACAGCGCAAACCAGCTTTCCTCGGAGCCCTTCACCAGGATCTCCGGGGACGCACCCGAGTGACGACGATCATTTGCTGGTCCCGGCCTCCGGTGAGGTCTGTTCCGAGCTTGCTCCTCGCCGTTTCGCCAGAGCGGTATCGTAGGCCTTCTGAAGCTCGGTATTCCGCCAGGTAATCGTCGCTTGAGCGCGAAGGCGATCGAGATACTTTTCGCGCTCGCCACGAAGCTTCTGCTCACCGATTCGATTCCCGATGTCTCCGCGCGCCTCCTCGAAGGAGCGGAGTTTCGCATCGGTGCGAGACTCGAGTTTCAAAAGCTGATATCCCCTTTGAGTACGTATCGGGTCGGTGACGTCGCCAACCTGCATCTTCGCCAGGAGGTCGCGGAGAGCCGGCGCCAATTCGCCGCTGTTCAACGGTCCGATAAGGCCACCATTCGCCTTCGACGCAGCTGACGAGTACTCTCCGGCGAGGCGTGGGAACGGCTCGCCCGCCAGCAGTCTCTTGCGGATCTCTTGCGCCTGTTCGCGAGCCGTATCGTCTTCAGCAACGTTCACACCTCTATCGCTGTTCTTCACCTCTATGAGGATCTCTCGCAGCGTGACCTCAGATGGGGATGTGAACTCCTGCCGATGGGCGTCGTAAAAGGCCCTGGCTTCCTCGTCCGTCACACTAATCTTGTCGAGGATTTCCGCGCGCTGTACTTGACTGACGAGCATTTGGCGCTCGAGGTTGCGGCGCAGGTCAGCCATGGTCAGCCCCTCTTGCTTCAGGGCCTCCTGGAACTTCGTCTCATCCTGCAGATTGTTCGACGTCTTGATATTTTCGAGAATCTGGGCGAACTGCTGATCACCGAGGGCGTATCCTGACTCTCGCCCGCGCTGAACCATCAACAGTTCGTCAACTGCGGTCAAGATCAGATCAGGAGTGATCTCAGCCACTGCCTTCTGCAACTCCGCCCCTTGGGAGGCGTTCGCCAACTCGGGGCGATTGCGGAGTTCCGCTACCTGCCGGGCTTCGAATTCAGTTTTGGTGATGATTTCGCCGTTCACCTTGACCAGGACCTGTTCCAGGATCTCGGCGTGGATTCCCGGCGAAATGGCCACCGCGCCGAGAATCACACAGGCGACGGTCAGGTGCTTCAACATGACAATTCCTTCGACATCAGTATTTTACACGACGAGAGGCTCGCAAACCTCAGCGCTCGTCGAGCGCGTCAAGCAGCGACGTCAGACGAGAAAACATCCCACCTTCGGCGCGCGGATCAATTTCCGGCTTCCGCAAAACCTCGTCCTTCGTGAATCCCGGCTTGACCTCGCCGACCGTCGCTCTCGCCGTCCACCAACTGACTTGTGGTTCAGCAGATCGTCCTCTGCCCCCTGCCGGTCTGGCAGGCGATGATTTCTGGCCGGCCCCCGACCGTATCGGGGACAGCGGCGCCTCCAGATCCAGCTTCACTGAGACGGGTGGGACAAGCGTGGCTCCCGGCCACGACCCGACCACCCTTACCAGGCGCGCGCCATCGAGCCGCGCGTTGGGCCTGAACTTAATGACGACCAAACGCCCTTCCCGGTCGATCGAATCGACATCGAGGTGATCGGCTTTGAGCCGTATTCGTCCAAACTCAGCAAGATTCAGCACCGAATCCGGCGGAGACCCGTAGCGATCGCGCAGCTCTTCCAGCACCGCCGTCAACTCGTGTTCGGTCCTCGACGAGGCGACCTTGCGATACACCATGAGGCGCTGATTCATGTCCTGGATGTAACCTGGGTCAATTTTGAGATCGATCCGGAGATTGACCGTCGCGCGGCTCTCTTCCTCGATTTCTTCGCCGCGGAGCTCGCGGATCGTCTCCTCGAGAAGCTTCATGTACATCTCGAAGCCGACGGCGTCGATGTGGCCACTTTGCTCGCCGCCCAACAGGTTTCCGGCACCCCGGATTTCGAGATCGAGAGCCGCCACGCGGAAGCCGCTTCCGAGATCGCTGAATTCCTTGATGGCGGCGAGACGTTTCCGCGCAATCGGCGACAGTGACTCCTGGGGAGGAATCAGTAGATATGCATACGCCGCTCGGTCCGAACGACCTACTCGACCACGCAACTGGTAGAGCTGCGCCAGACCATACCGATCGGCACGATTGATGATGATCGTGTTCGCATTGGGAATATCGAGACCGTTCTCCACGATCGTCGTGGCCAGCAAGATGTCGAAGCGACCTTCCACGAACCCCAACATCGCCCGCTCCAACTCCTCTTCACCCATTTGACCGTGTCCAACGGCCATTCGCGCCTCGGGCACCAAACGTTGTAAGAGGTTGCCGATTGAGTAAATGGATTCCACCCGATTGTGGACAAAGTAGATCTGTCCCCCTCGCGCAAGCTCACTGCGTATCGCACGCTCAATCACGGGTGCATCGAACTTGACGACATTCGTTTGAATGGACAGTCGATCCTTTGGCGGGGTCTCGATGATCGACATGTCCCGGATACCGACAAGAGACATGTTCAACGTTCGCGGAATCGGCGTCGCGGTCATGGTCAGCACGTCCACCCGCTTGCGCATTTGCTTGATGCGCTCCTTGTGGACAACGCCAAAACGTTGTTCTTCGTCGACGACGAGAAGACCCAGATCCTTGAAACGAACATCTTTGGACAGCAGTCGGTGAGTTCCAACGATGATGTCGACGCGCCCGCTTGCGAGCCGCTCGATCACCTCCTTCGTTTCCTGCTTTGTCCGGAAACGACTCACCATGTCGACCACGACTGGGAACCCGGCAAACCGATCGCGCAGCGTCTTCAAGTGCTGAAACGCCAGGACTGTCGTCGGGGCAAGAAACGCAACCTGTTTTCCATCCAGGACTGCTTTGAAGGCGGCTCGCATGGCCACTTCCGTTTTGCCATATCCAACGTCGCCGCACAGCAAGCGATCCATGGGAGTCGAAGCTTCCATGTCACGCTTGATGTCGATGATCGCTGCTGCCTGATCAGGCGTCGGTTCGTACGGAAACGCGCCCTCGAACTCTTCCTGCCAGTGCGTATCCGGCGGGAACGCGTGGCCTGGCAGCGCCTTCCGCTGGGCATAGAGCTTGAGCAGCTCCTCGGCCATGTCGCGCATCGCCTTCTTGACGCGCGTCTTGGCCTTCTCCCAGGTCGTGCCCCCGAGTCGGTCGAGTGCCGGCCGAGAGCCGCCGGTGTATTTCTGAATCAGATCGAGGCGCTCGACTGGGACGAACAGCTTGTCGTCTCCGTGATACCGCAGCTCGAGAAACTCCTGCACATCTGATCCGGAGACTGTCGCCGAACGAGTACCAGTGGCCAGCTGTTTCAGTCCAACGAACTCACCGATGCCGTGGTCCACATGCACGACAAGATCGCCGACTTTCAGGTCGCGCAGATCAGAGAGAAACGTCTTTGCCAGATTCCGACGCTGCTCCTGAACCCGACGCTCCTCTTCGAAGATATCGGTCTCTGCGTAAATCTGGAGTCGCCCCTCTTCGAGCGAAAATCCTTTTGAGAGCGTGCCACGCGTCACCAGAACTGCGGCGGAATGCGCGTCCTCCGAAAGTTCGATCGGAATCGCAATGATGTCGTAGTCGCGAAGAATCTCGACGGTACGTTCCGCACGGCCTACGCTCTCAGTCACGACGACCACCGTTGCGCCCCGCTCGCGTGCACGTTTGATGTCCGCGACCCAATCGCCGACGCGACTGCGGAACTCCATCGCCGGCTGGCAGGCCACTTGATGAACACTTTCTTCATCGACCGCCAGTTCCTCGAGGCGAGGAGCGGACATCACCCGGCCGGCGAGTATCTCCCAATCTGCAAAAGCCTCGGTGGGTGGCAGGGCGGCGACGTGACCGCGCGTCTGTGCTTCCTGGTAGCTGTTGTCCAATTGATCTCGCAGCTTCACCGCTTGCTGGCGAACGTGATCGAGCTCAGAAACCAGCCAGTGCATTCCGCCGGGGGCCGCGGTCATGAACTCGATGATCGACACCAGTGGTGCGCCGTCGTCGAATCGCTCGCGCGCCGGCACGAGGTGGACGTAGTCGGTCGGACCGGTCGATCGCTGCGTGGCCGGATCAAAACGCCGAAGCGTCTCAACCATGTCACCGACGAACTCCACTCGCACCGGTTCGAGATCGGTCGCAGGAAATGCATCGACGATGCCGCCGCGAATCGTAAAGGCGCCGTGCTCATCGACTGGATCTTCGCGGATGAAGCCGCCGTCTACCAGCAGGTCGGCCAGACGTTGAGGCTCGACCTCGGTGCCGACGCGTAGCTCAATCGAGGCTGCTAACATCCGTTCCGGCGAACTCATTCGCGGAAGCAGCGCCCCCGCAGACGCAACGATGATCCGCGCCGATCCGGA
>Ga0075434_100004313_pt1 | contig 12783 bp, 12 predicted proteins | sample RhiMethybrSRZTD3_FD_75298 | JGI IMG/M metagenome (GOLD analysis project Ga0075434, IMG submission 75298) | Populus rhizosphere microbial communities from Tennessee, USA - Rhizosphere MetaG P. TD hybrid SRZTD3 | ecosystem: Host-associated > Plants > Roots > Rhizosphere > Soil | place: USA... | reverse complement strand
ACGCAGTGACCGGGGTGGGGGCTCCGGCATAGACATCGGGACACCAGAAGTGGAAAGGCACCGCAGCCGTCTTAAACCCGAAACCTGCTAGAGTCAATATCAGTACGAGCAGTATCGTGAACTGATCAAAGCCCTGCACTCCCTGGTTTAGAAACACATCGCGAATCGTATAGAGATTCAGGGTGCCGGTCATACCATAAATCAGGGAGAACCCGTAGAGCATGGACCCGGTCGATATTGCCCCAAAGAGAATGTATTTTAGGGAAGCCTCGTTCGAGAGGCGGTCGCCTTTCAAATAGCCCACCATGATATAGGACGTCAAAGAGACCAATTCCAGGGAGAGATACAGCATTGCCAGATTAATCGAATTGGCCATCAGAATCATGCCAAGGGTTACGGCCAGAAGGAGCGCAAAAAACTCGCCCTGGTGGACCTGGGACAGTTCCTCGGCATGAAGAGATCCCAAGACAACCAGAATCCCCGCCAGCAACAGGAACAACTTGAAGAATTGGGCGAAGCTATCTAACGCCAGCATTCCTTGAAAGAGACTGCCGGCAGGGGCCTGATTGATCTGAATAGAAAAATAGATCGCCAAGAGAAGACTGCCAAGAGTCAACAACGGGTTTAGAATGTTACGGAGCCTGCGGAATGTGATGTCGCACAAAATCACCAATAAAATGGCGGTGATCAAGATTAGTTCCGGATAGAAATAATGCAGACTCTGCAGGTTGTCTAAAACCATAAAGGAATCTTTTCCTCTTCTGAAAAATCCCGGGGCCTCTTGGTTACCTTTTCAGCACATCTGCCTGATCCAGATTCACCGTCTTCAGCAGCCGATACATCGTTAACACGATTGCCAGGGCCACGGCGACTTCTGCGGCCGCCACAACAATGACAAAAATGGCAAACATCTGCCCGTCAATTCCCTTCGAACTGTATCGGGAGAACGCAACTAGATTGAGATTGGCCGAATTCAAGATCAGTTCGATCCCCATCAGAACGTTGACCGCGTTCTTCCGGGTCAACACGCCAAGAATTCCCAGAGAGAAGAGCGCGGCACTGACCAGTAAGTAATGCTGCAAAGTAATCAAGCGTCCGTCCTTCTTCTCACGAGCATTGCAGCTCCGATGAGAGCGACTAGTAATAGAATTGAAGCGATTTCAAAAGGCAGAAGATAGTCCGTCATGAAAGCAGTACCAATCTGATTCGTTGTTGGAGCCACAACTTTGTTTTCAGCCAAATGCCATCGAGTTTGAGTGGCGACGAGCGCTAATGAGACAAAGACCGCGAAGGAAATCAACATGCCGGGAAGAAGCTGAAAAGTTTCTGTTTTTAGATTGAGGTTATAAAGCCGGTGCGTCAACATGACACCAAACAGCAGAAGGACGAGAATGCCGCCGACATAAATGAGAACCTGGGTCGCCGCCAGGAAATCCGCTCCCAGAAGAACGTAGAGTATGGCCACTCCAAAAAAAGTGAACAATAGCGAAAAACCCGAGTAGATCAAGCTGCGGGAAAGAACCACGCCAGCGGCCGATCCAACAACTACGCATGCAACAACCAAAAAGATCATGTCAGAAACATTCATAGTCGTGATCGCCCTCGAGGCGCTATTTAGCAACCGGCTGCGGGGCAGAGTGATGAGCAGGCTTGGGTGGTGCTAAAGGCTTATCCTTGGCAAAGCGGTAGAGAAAATCCTGTTTGTTGTAGACCGCAAACTCGTACTCAGGGGTCATAAGGAGACAATGTGTTGGGCATGGATAAGTGCACAAGTTACAGTAACAACACAAGGACATGTCAATGTCGAACTGAGTAACGCGCAATTTGATCGGCGTGCCATCGGACGCGAAGATCGGGGCCTCCTCTTTGGTCCGCTTTTCCGTGGTCATATAAATGCAATCCACCGGACAGGCCCTGACGCATTGGCCACAGCCGATGCAATCCTCGATCTTGTTGAAAAGCCGCATTCGCGAACGCTCCGGTAATGTCCAACGCTCATCTGGATACTGAAGTGTGCAAGCACGAGTGAACAGGTGCTTGAAAGTGATCTTCATTCCAAGCAGCACCGTCCAGATAGACTCGAATATGTCTTTGAAGTATTGCTTCATTCAGGCTCCTCTAGAAATCCTGGTAGCGCAGCCATCTTTGCCTGCCTCCTCGTCGCTGGCAGCTAGAACAGGCGCTGGCGCCGCAATTGCAACCAGGACGTGACTGCCTTCCAGCCCTTTCATTTCCATCGACTGCCGCACAGCAGCTTGAAAAACTCCTCTGAATTTCCCATCAAAAGAGCATCGGGTCAATTCAGATCACCGCCAGCGTCCCTGCTCCGATGACCAGCACAAAAGAGATAGGAAGCAGAGTCTTCCAACTCAGGTTCAAGAGTTGATCCACTCTCAAGCGAGGCAGAGTCCAGCGCAACCACATCTGCACAAACACTAGGAGCACAGCCTTTCCGAGGAAGACGATGGCACCTGGTAGAGGTTGAGGTGAAAAGACGCCGCTCCAACCACCAAGGAAGAGGGTGGTCGCGATCGCGCTGACCACAAACATGTTTGCGTACTCTGCCAGAAAAAAGAAGGCGAAGCGCATGCCGCTGTACTCCGTGTGGTAGCCAGCCACCAACTCGGATTCAGCTTCCGGAATATCGAAAGGTGTTCGATTCACCTCCGCCAGGGAACCCAGGTAGTAGACAAAGAAGGCGGCAAATGTAAAAGGGTTTCTGAAAATGAACCAATGAAAAATGCCTCCCTCCTGCGCCTTTACAATGTCCTGCATGCTCAGACTTCCAACGGGAATGACTACCGTCAGGATCGCCATTACAGTCGGGATTTCATAACTGACGATCTGAGCCGCAGCTCTCATGCCTCCAAACAGGGCATATTTGTTGTTAGAGGCCCACCCAGCCATAATGATTCCGACGACGCCCAGAGAGGAGATCGAGACGATGTAGAGGACACCGATGTTGAGGTCGCTCACGATGAAACTTTTGCTGAATGGCAACACCACGAACGCTGCGAACCCGCCGATGAAGACGACGATCGGAGCGAGCTTGAACAGCAGCTTGTCTGCTTCAGCCGGGACGATGTCCTCTTTAAGAAGCAACTTGATTCCGTCTGCGATCGTTTGTGCCCATCCGTGCCACCCTCCCACTCGCATCGGCCCCAACCGATCTTGCATATGAGCCGAAACTTTGCGCTCAAGCCACACCGCGAAGATCGGGAAAATCGCCACAAGCGCGAGACAAAGCGCGCAGCCTAGGATCATCGGAATCAGATATTGCAGAAACACCGGGAGACGCTCATATCCACGGATATTCTGAGAAAGGAGCGCCAGCAGAGCTTCCATTGAGAGTCCTTGTCGACCTAACGGTCCAACTCGCCCATCACGATGTCGATGCTTCCGATGAGTGCGATAATGTCGGCCACCATTTCGCCTTTGGCAATTTCCGGAAGAATACTGAGAGCCGTAAAGCAGGGAGATTTCACTTTGACACGATAAGGATTGTTACCTCCATCGCTCACAATGTAATACCCCAACTCGCCGCGAGGTGTCTCGGTGCGTCCGTAAACCTCACCTTTGGGCGGCTTCACCTTCTTGGGCACTTTCTCCTGCACGTCGCCTTCAGGCAGCCGATCCAGCGCTTGTCGGATGAGCTTGATGCTCTCTTCCATCTCTCGCACGCGAACATAGTACCGATCCCAGCAAGATCCGAGCGGTCCAAACTTGCCTATTCCCACCGGAACGATGAAATCGTAAGTCTCATATCCGGAGTAAGGAGCGTCTTTGCGTAAATCCCAACGGACACCGGAACCGCGCAGATTCGGTCCAGTGATGTTGTAGCTCAGCGCCATCTCTTCGGTGATCACTCCGACACGAGCAGTCCGTTCCACAAAGATCTTGTTATAGCTAAGGAGCTCATCCATCTCGGGGATAACGGGAGCAAACTGCCGTAGGAACTCGCGCGTTTTCTCCACAAAGCCTTCGGGAATGTCGTGAGAGACGCCTCCCACCCAGTTGTAGTTGTACAAAAGGCGAGCCCCACAGGTCCATTCGAAGAGATCCAGAATCTTCTCTCGCTCTCGAAAACAGTGTAGGAAAGGGGTAAAGGAACCGATGTCCATGGCATAGGTCCCAATCGAGAGCAAGTGGCTGGCAATTCGGTTCAGCTCCGCCATGATCACTCGCAACGTCTGAACCCTGGCATTGACCTCTAGCTTCATCAGCTTTTCAACGGCCAAGGCGTAGCCCAAGCTATTATTCATGGACGCCACGTAATCCATCCGGTCGGTATAAGGAATGACTCCGGGATAATCGACATTCTCGGCGTGCTTTTCAAAACAGCGATGCAGATAACCAATGTGGGGAACCACGCGGCGCACGATTTCACCGTCAGTCTCCAACTCGAGGCGCAAGACCCCATGCGTGCTGGGGTGCTGGGGACCCATGTTCAAGATCATTTCTTCGCCAGCGTAGGCTTCAATCTGCATAGCTCATCCCTGTTCTCAACTCTTCTTCAAGTCCGCAACAAAAGGATCTGTTCCGACATGCTGGCCTTCCATGGCCATTTCGACAAACTGTTTCGTCGGAGCCACGGGCATGCCGCGATAGGTGGCCGGCTGCTCATAGTCCTTGCGGAGTGGATATCCAACCCAGTCATCCGGACAGAGGATCCGCCGCAGATCACTGTTGCCCTCGAAATGAATCCCGAACATGTCGTAGGCCTCACGTTCATGCCAGTTTGCAATCGCCCAGACATTCTCGACGGTGGGTATTGCAGGGTTTTCCCTGGGGAGCTGTGCCTTGAGGACAATCTGGTGGCGGTGCTTCATCGAGAAGAGGTGATAGACCACTTCAATTCGGTCCGGTTCAGTCTTAGATCCTTTGTAGTCCACACCGCTAAGACACATCAGCGTATCAAAGCCCAACTCCGGGTGGTCTCTTAGAAAGACCGAAATCTCAGCAATCGACTCCGGTGCCAACGTGACGAAGGGGTCTGTCGCCGCGATATCAGACTTGAGGATTTTTTCTGCGAACTTCTCTTGGAGCAACTGAAGGATTTCGGGAGCCTGCTTCATCGATCAGGCAGCCCCTTTCCTGCGCAGGACTCGCTGCCTCATGATTTTTTCCTGCAGCTTCATAATGCCGAACAGCAGCGCTTCAGGACGAGGAGGACAACCCGGGACATAAACGTCAACAGGGACAATATTATCCACGCCGTTCAGTACGTGATAGCCATGTTTCCAGTACGGGCCTCCGTTGTTGGCGCAACTGCCCATGGAGATCACATACTTGGGCTCGGCCATCTGCTCATATAGGCGCTTTACACGGGTCGCCATTTTCAACGTCACAGTTCCCGCTACGATCATCAAATCTGCCTGTCGCGGCGTGGCCCTGGGAATCAAGCCGAACCGGTCCCAGTCATAACGGGAAGCTCCTGTCGCCATCATCTCAATGGCACAACAAGCCAGCCCAAAAGTCATCGGCCAAAGCGACGACGCTCGCCCCCAGTTCAGCAGTGTGTCAACCGTTGTGAACACGAAGTTATCGCTGAAACGGTTTTCCAAAAGGCTCATTGTTCCTTTGATTTCTCCTTCAAGAAGTTATGATGCTCAGCACTGCCTCAATTCCCTCTCAACCCGGAATTAGCGGCCTGATTCAGACTTCTCATAACGCTCTTCCGGGCGAACCCACTGCAGGTCTCCTTTGGCCCAAACATAGGCCAGGCCAACCGCCAGGATTCCAATAAAGACCAAGCCCTCGACAAAGGCAAGCCAGCCAATTCCCTTGAAGACAACTGCCCACGGCAACAGGAAAGCTACTTCAACGTCGAAGATGATGAAAATCAACGCAAACACATAAAAGCGAATGTTGAACTGAATCCAGGGACTGCCCACCGGATTTTCGCCACACTCATAGGAGATCAGCTTTTCTTCGCTATAAACGGAGGGCCTGACGAGACTCGAAAGAATTAAGCTGACGCTGAGGAAAACAACACCCACTCCGAGAAAAACCAGAACGTTCGCAAAGCCAAGCAGCATCGGGTTAAGTCCTCAGTCTCAGGAACGGAGACCTGATTGATCGAGTCATGATTGGGGCGGAAGACTCAGAAGCGACTGAAACTGACCAAAGCAAGGAGGGATACTAGCATAACCCCGAACGTTTTCAAATTCTTTGTTACGTTTGCGTTCTTGCTTGTCTAACTCAGACCTCCGATCAGGTCTCCTTCATGATCACTTCCGCCCTGACCAATCAATCCTTTCCTTGGGTCTTTCGTTATCGAAGGTGGGACCGAGCCCATCTTTTCAATTACGCCAGTCACTACTCTACCAAAAACAGTGTACTTCCCGTCAAGCGAAGGCTGCGGGGCCAGACAGATGAAAAATGATGTGCTGGCACTGTCGAGTGATTCACCGCGCGCCATCGAAACGGTACCTGTTTCATGCCTCAGTTCACTAAGCTCCGCCCGCAGATTCCTGACGAATTTAGAGATTTGTTCGGGTGCAAGCAGTTCGGTTCGGGTGTTGAGGTCACCGCCTTGGATTACAAAAACCCTGAACGATGCGATGCCAGAGGAAATCGAGAACAGACTCCCAATAAAGTCGCTCTAACAGCAGCCCTGTGTTCCAACGACGGGGTTGTTGTGTTTATGGTCAAAGACTGCCGGTTTTGGGGCGCGGTAGCACGGCCTTCACAGGCTCGAACATTTCCTCCCAGCAGATCACCAGAAGCTTTGTTGGCTGAGTCGCCGGTTCGTGCGTCCGCAACTCCCATCGTTTCTTGCTGAAGCGAACCGCACCCGGCCTTGGAGTAAAGACGCCGTGCAAGATGACCGAAGAGTCATCCAGCGCTCAGGTTACGAGAACTTCTTATGCCGCGAATAGAGGGTGCGGTAAATGCTTTCGAGGCGCTGCAGTCGAAATGCAACGGCGTAACGCTTGCTACGATGACCACTCTTATCTGCTAATCACAGGCAGCTCGTTGAAACTAAGGCAGCCACACTTTGAAAACGATTTATATCGAAAACTCTCTTAAGGCAAATCAAGGCGGAGGCTGTTCCGTGGCAGCACGAGGCACGGTTCAGCTCATTTTCGCCCGCGGTTGCTTCATGGTTGGTGGTTACTTCATTGCGGTGACTCTTGCCCGCGAACTGGGGCCCGTGGACTTCGGTGTCTACGGAGTCATCATGTCGGTGCTGGTCTGGATTGAGATGGCATCGAGTAGTGGAGTTCCCGCTGCGACCGCCAAGCTCGTTCCCGAATACGTACGCCGGGAAAGTGACGTGGAAAAGACAGCCACCGTGTTTCTCTTTGTGCTCTCCGTAGCCTTGCTAATCCTCTGCTGGTTCCTAGCTCCAGCTCTGGCACGCCTCTTTAGGATTCATACCGGCGCTACCCTCTTTCGCGTCGCTATTCTGGATCTTCCGCTCAGCGGGATCTATTACGCCTATCAGGGGGTGTTGAGGGCAAACCGGCGGTTCGGAACACTGAGTGCAAGTCTGATTACTTACAGTCTGACGAAGGTGTTAGGCGTCCTGCTCCTTACTCTTCTTGGTCTATCGGTGATTGGGGCTCTGGCAGTCAACATCCTGGCTACGGTAGGCGCTTTGGTCTATCTTTCGATGACAGCTCCGAACCGAGGGCGCTTTGATTACACGCTCATAAAACCGCTGTTTCGAGTAGCCTTGCCCTTGGGGTTTGCTCTGGCGGTCATGCAGGTGTTGGTGAATGTTGATCTTTGGTTTCTGAAGCACCTGTGGACCGGCAGGGGGGAAGTCGTTGGAATGTATGTAGCCTCCTTAAATGTCTCCCGGTTGCTGACCGTGGTGCCCACGGTGGTCAACGGAATGCTTTTTTCCTTACTGTCTTGGGCCTTGGCCCAGAAAAACGAAGCGCTAGCGCGAGAATACATTCAGTCTGCTACCCGCTTCGCGCTTGTATCGCTCCTTCCAGCTTGCGTGCTGATGTCCCTGAATGCGGAGGCGCTGATGGCCTGTCTGTACTCGGGCGTCTACAGGGCGGGAGGATCTTACCTCCGCCTGCAGGTCATCGCTTTTGGCCTATTCGCGATGGTGGGTATCCTGGCAAACTCCATAATGGCTGCCGGCAAGTATTTTCAACCGATTGTAGTTCTGGTCTTTTTGATGCCCGTGGCCTATCTTCTTAACCAAACTTTCATTCCTCGGTTCGGCGGGGTGGGAGCTGCCGCTTCCTTGCTCGTCACAATGGTGCTCGGAGTTGGGTGGTTAGCTTTGACAGTGTACCGCCGCTTTGGAACTCCCGTCAAGTGGCGCACTCCGCTTCGAGTGGCGGGGGCGGCTGCGGCTACGGGGGTCTTGAGCACGCAATGGGAGGCAGAAGGCGTTTTGCTTTTGCTTAAGCTATCCATTCTCGGGGGAATTTATCTTTCGCTGTTAGTTTTGATGAAAGAACTGAAGCAGGATGATCTCAAAGGCTTCACTCTTTGGCGCAAGGACAGTCAGACGACTGAAACGAATCTTTTCAGGTCTGACATTTCACAGGTCTCCTCTCCTCAAGCGGAGGTGTGAAAAATTCGAGTTCGCTCTCACCTGCCCTAAGGTAGGGTCAAATCTCCAAATTGATTGACCGCGGTAACGAGTCCCCCCCAATTTCTCAACAAACATCGACACCAAACCTTGCTGGGTTGGGAGTTTCAGTTCTCCTTCGTGATCACTTCCGCCCTGAGCAAATCAATCCTTTCCTTGGGTCTTTCGTTGTCGAAGGTGGGGACCGAGCCCATCTTTTCCATTACGTCCATCCCACTCACCACTCTACCAAAAACAGTGTACTTCCCGTCAAGCGAAGGCTGCGGGGCCAGACAGATGAAAAATGATGTGCTGGCACTGTCAAGTGATTCACCGCGCGCCATCGAAACGGTGCCTGTTTCATGTCTCAGTTCACTAAGCTCCACCTGCAGATTCCCGACGAATTTAGAGATTTGTTCGGGCGCAAGCGGTTCGGTTCGGGTGCTGAGGTCGCCGCCTTGTACCACAAACCCTGGAACGATGCGGTGCCACACCGTATTGTCATAAAATCCGAGCTTGGCGAGCTTCAGAAAATTACGAACATGCTCAGGCGCAGCCTCCGGAAAGAATTCAAGCTCTATCCTGCCGAAACTCGTTACCAGAACCACATGACAATTTCTCATCTCCTCCTTGGAAGCTTCAGCAAATGGGACAGGTTGGGGAGGCGGGACCGGACGCAAAAAGACGTTCTTGATTTCGATTCGTTCTTGCGCCAGTTGATTGGCATCTGCTGGAACCGCTGAAATCTTATCAACTACGTCCATCCCGTCCACAACCTTCCCCCAGGCCGTGTATTTCCCGTCGAGCTGAGGCTGGTCTGAAACACAGATGAAAAACTGTGAGCCTGCGCTGTCTGGATCGCCCGGAACCAAAACGGCTGAGACAGTTCCCCGAGCGTGTGGGGTGTTGTTGAATTCAGCCTTGAGTTTCTTGAGCCCTCCTGACCCGTACATCGCGCGTTTGGCCGGGTCTTTTGACAAGGGATCTCCACCTTGGATAATGCCTCGCAAAATGACTCGATGGAAAGTTGTTCCCTGGTAGAACCCCGATTTCACCAATGCCACAAAATAGTTGACATGATTGGGTGCCTTATCCGGGAAAAATTCAATAATGATGTCTCCTTTGGAAGTCTGTAAGACAGCCTGCAGTTTCTTCAATTCCTCGACAGAAAGTGGCGGAGTGTCCGGAGCGCTTGCCTGGGTCTGCCGGACCGGATGTTTCTTCGCTTGCGAAAACCCGGATACGCCAAAGCAGAGCAAACCCAGGGAAATGGCGAGTCCGACTGAAACACTTGGACGTCTGGTGTTCATGATCTGTTCCTTTCCATTCTCCGACCCGAAAGACAACGCTCCTTGTCATTCAGGAGGATTTGGGCGGTTGGGGCCTCACCTCGGGATACGCTCGCTTGACGGCTCATTCGTCGTCACCGCGACTGCATGGATTAATTATCTGCAACTTTTGCACATCACAGCGTTGGTCATGTGCCAAAAGGGCATTATGGCTTTTGTTTGGTAACATCACCAGGCCGTTGAAGTCGGCAATACTTAGATATTATTGGAAAAACATTTCTGTGCGCCCAGCTTTTTTTGGAATTGTGCGTGCCTTTGACAGGTTGAAAATTTCAGTAGACGAAGGGATACTGAAAATGAAAAACATTTTGGAAAGGATGATAGAGACTATGAGGAAACGCAAGTTGCTCTTCTTCTCTTTGATTTTGGCCACTCTGGCAGTGGGAGTGGTTATTGGAACTGTGATTAATAGATCGGTGAAGGCTGATCGTCCTGGGCTTAACCCGGGAGCCGCTGCGATTGCCATCCCTTCCCCATCACAACTCTCTTCCGAGTTCTCAAAGATCGCCAAGATGGTCGAACCTGCTGTAGTGAATATCAATACGGAATCGACCATCAAGGAGCAGTCTAGAACCCGGCGCAGAGCACCCTTTGGAGGGGAGCCGCAGGAACCATTTGATTTCTTTGAGAGGTTCTTTGGCGGGCCTCTAGACGGACCTGGTCGGGAGATGAAAACCAAGGCCTTGGGCTCCGGCTTCATTGTCGACAAAGGCGGCTATATTGTGACGAATTTCCATGTCGTGGACAAGGCGGACAAGATCAATGTCAGTCTGGCCTCGGGAGATGAATATCCAGCCAAAGTGATCGGCAAAGACGAGAGAACCGATTTGGCCGTTATTAAGATTGATGCCAAGAAGGAGCTGTCGCAGGCCAACCTTGGAAATTCTGACAGCATGACTCAGGGGGATTGGGTACTTGCTATCGGCAGCCCGTTCGGTTTGGAGCAAACTGTTACAGCTGGGATCATCAGCGCCACTGGCAGGAATAATATTGGTGATCCGCTGCAACGTTTCTTGCAGACTGATGCAGCCATCAACCAGGGGAACAGCGGCGGGCCACTGGTAAATATGGCAGGGGAAGTGATCGGCGTGAACACTGCGATTTTCACCCCTTCAGGAGCGAGTGCCGGGATTGGCTTTGCTCTCCCTTCTAACACCGCAGCCAATGTCTACAACCAACTCGTCAAGACAGGAAAAGTCACTCGGGGTGCAATTGGTATTGAAATGCAGCCCAGCATCTCGCTGAAGGCTCTGAAGGCTCTGGGTTCTCCGGATGGTAAAGGAGTTCTCGTCAGTCGAGTGAAACCTGCCGATGGCCCGGCTGCCAAAGCGGGACTGAAACAGGGCGACATCATCAGAGAAATTGATGGAAAGAAGGTTAGTGACTCAAGCGAACTGAGCTCACTGGTAGCCGATTTAAGCCCGGGAAAGTCTGTCACGGTCAACTACCTTCGCGATGGAAAAGAACAGTCCACCAAGCTGACCATTGAGGACAGGGGTAAGCTGATCCCTGACACGGGCACGGAACCGGCTGGGGAAAGCGAGGGTGAAGCCGGTCAAATCAAGCTAGGACTCTCTGTTCAAACCTTGACTTCGCAGCAAGCCCGCGAGTTCGAGGTACAGACGGATGAGGGTGTAATCATCACCAACGTTGCGCAGAATAGCATAGCTGAAGACGCTGGCCTGCAGCGGGGCGACGTGATTCTTGAAGTGAACCGGACGCCCATTAGAACGCCTCAGGATCTGCGTAATCTGACAACTAAGCTGAAGTCAGGTGCTGATGTTGTATTCCTGGTCAAGCGGATGGAGCGTAGTGGTGAAGTGAGACCTTTGTACTTTGCCACAACAATCCCCTAACCTCACGGCTTACCGTGTCTTAGCTCGAAAAAGGGGAGGCACCGCCTTCCCTTTTTCCGCTTTTAGGCAGCCAACTTGTAATTTTGTGTTGAGGAAGCTATATTCCAAGTTGACGATTGCGTTACTCTTTCCTTTTCTTTGAAACCACTCAACATCCAAAAGGAGGTGGCCATGACACTGAGAGGCCTCTTAACAGCCCTGCTGGTTGTGACCGGGGCTGGAGTGGACGCCAAAGCTTTTGGACAAGCCACTCAAACTTATACGATTCCTGATGGGACGTTAGTTTTGGCACGACTTGAAACGACATTGAACTCAAGAACGAACCGCCAGGGCGACCGCTTTACGGCAAAGGTCACTGAATCTATCCGCGTTGCCGGCAAAGAGGTCATTCCTATGGGCACTACCATTGAGGGGCGGGTTGCGGAGGTAAAGACCGCGGGCCGAGTAAAAGGCCGGTCTGAAATGAACCTGTCGTACGAAAGGCTCATCTTTCCCAACGGAGTTTCCGAAACAATTGTTGCGTCACAGGCCGACCTCGACGACAAACAAAAAGAGGAGATCGACAGAAAGGAAGGAACCATCAAAGGTGAATCCTCACGCAAACGGGATGCGGCGGAAGTCGGAGGCGGGGCTGCCGTAGGAGCCGGAATCGGCGCTATTGCCGGTGGAGGTAAGGGTAGCGCCATTGGCGCAGGCGTGGGAGGCCTCATCGGCCTGGCTGATTCCATGAGGCGCAAAGGCAAGGAAATTGAACTACCAGCAGGGACTCGCTTCGTGATTCGACTAGACCGCCCTTTGACGATCACTTCAACCAAGTAGTCTCTTCAAGTAGCTCTTTCATCACTATGGTTGAGATTGCAACCAAAATTTGCGTGAAATCTAAGCATCTGATCAAAAGCCTCTTTTCAGGCTCTGTCGTTTGGAGCCTGCTGTTCGGTCTCCCGTGCGGTTTCGATTTCCCTTCCGTCCAAGCTCAAACGCAGTCGTCCAAAGCGTCGCACACTGCTCCTTCAACCAATGTCAAGACGCCGACTAC
>Ga0075434_100004310_pt1 | contig 12788 bp, 14 predicted proteins | sample RhiMethybrSRZTD3_FD_75298 | JGI IMG/M metagenome (GOLD analysis project Ga0075434, IMG submission 75298) | Populus rhizosphere microbial communities from Tennessee, USA - Rhizosphere MetaG P. TD hybrid SRZTD3 | ecosystem: Host-associated > Plants > Roots > Rhizosphere > Soil | place: USA... | reverse complement strand
ACGAACTTCAAATACGTCCGACCCGGTCCGCGCGGCTCGAGATAGGCGATCACGTCGGCGAGCGGTGACCAAGACGGAGAATGAGCGCCATTCGGCGTCACCAATTTGTGCACCGCTCCGTCATTCACACCAACGATCGATAGGTCCGGCGCATGACCGCCAGGAACGGCGTATGCGATCTGCTGACCATCAGGCGACCACGTCAGAGTATCGAGAACCGGCGTGATTGCAAGCCGCCGCGGAGCCGTACCATCCCTATTCACAACCCAGATGCCATGCTCACCGCTGCGGTCAGAGACGAAGGCCACCTGGCGTGCGTCGGGCGAGAACGATGGGCGCTCCTCAATGGCCGCATCCGATGTCAGTGGGCGAAGGTTCGAACCGTCTGCGTCGGCAGTCCAAAGATTTCTGTTGCCGGAGCGCGACGAGCTCAACACCATCCGACCGCCTGAAGGCGAAATGCACGGCTCAAGGTCGCCGCCAAAACCGTCCGTGAGGTAGCGCAATCCGGGGCTTCGATCAAACATGACAGGGATCGAAACGAGCGCGCGGCGGTACTCAATCAGCGTGCTCACGAATTTTCGACCGTCCGCAGACATCCGTGGTTCTCCGTATTCGCCAACTCCTGTGGTCAGACGCTGCGGCTCGCTTCTCATCGATGAGCGCCACCAGAGATCGAGGTCCACCCCATTCGGGTTCGCTGCGTAGAACAGACCTCCAGCTCTGCTGGGCAGCGGAAACAAGGCCCGCCGCGTCGTGTGCACGACGACCTGCGGATCACCACCGCCCGCCGGTACACGAAAGATCTCCGATGGCTCCCCATTCCAGGTTGCAATGGTTTGAGAGAAGTACACGAACTCACCATCGGCCGACCACGCAGGCCAGTGAGTGTGCCAACCGCCTCGCGCGGAGACGAGGTCTCGGGGATTGCCACCGTTGGCATCGGCCACCACGATGGCATCGCCGCGGGTTTCGCCAGGACGGACATAGGCGATTCGCGTTCCGTCAGGCGACCATCGCAGTGCGCCGGCGGTTTCAACGAACTTGCGAGGAGTCCCTCCGAGTGGTGCAGGGATAAGCCATGTGTCAAACGTCGGCGCCGTGCTGCCTCGCTCCCTCGCCTGGACTGCGATGCTGTTTCCGTCGGGGGAGATCTCGAGGCCGCCGATTGCCGAGCGAACCTGGATTTCAAGGCCCATCGAAGCCGTGAGGTTCGCCGGCTCTCCTCCCGCAACGAACTTGACCCATACGTCAGTGGGTCCGCGCGCGTCTGACAGATAGGCAACCCACTTACCGTCGGGCGAGATCGCCGGACCGAATTCGTGAGCGGGGGTCGTGGTGAGGTGGAGGGCCCGTGAAAACAACGGCTGAACCTCCCGAGTTGGCAATGCGCGAATCAGCCAGACACCTGCGCCACCAACCGCCGCGCCGACCGCAAGCACGAAGGCCCACCATAGCGCCCGTCGAGTGGTGCGGCCTCGACTCTCTGCCGCAGCAATGAAACCTTCGTCGTCGAGGTCCGCATGCGCGTCGCCGATGTCGCGCAGGCGCCGTTTCAGATCTTTAGCGAGACACCGTTGCAGCACTCGGCGGACTGCTGGCGGTGTCGTTGCGGGCAGCTTCGAGAGGTCCGGTTCCCGCTCTAGAATCGCCGCGATCGTATCGGAAGTCGTTTCGCCCGCGAATGCCGCGCGCCCCGTCAGCATCTCGTACAACACACAGCCGAACGCCCAGATATCGGTTCGTTTGTCGACAGCGTGTCCGCGGGATTGCTCCGGGCTCATGTAGCTAGTCGTGCCGAGAATGATGCCTTCCCGCGTTCCATTGAAGGGCGCCGTTGACATGGGCGGGACGTCAGCGTCGTGTGCCGCAGCCATCGCGGCCTTCGCGAGGCCGAAATCGAGCACCTTCACTGTGCCGTCAGGTTTCACCTTGACGTTCTGAGGTTTGAGATCGCGATGCACGATCCCTCGCTCGTGGGCGGCCTCGAGCGCGTCGGCGATCTGACGCGCAATCCTCACCGTCGCCGCGATCGGCAAGGGCCCGCGCTGCAATCGCTCGGCGAGCGTCGCTCCATCGACCAATTCCAGGACGAGTGCGTGAACGCCGGTGGTCTCTTCGAAGCCGTAGATTGCAGCGATGTGCGGATGATTCAACGACGCGAGCAGCCGCGCCTCGCGCTCGAAGCGTGCCAACCGTTCGGGATCTGCCGAAAGGAGGCGCGGCAGGACTTTGATCGCAACGTCGCGACCGAGTTTCGTGTCGCGCGCGCGGTACACCTCGCCCATGCCGCCGACGCCGAGGAGGTCGAGAATCTGATAGACCCCGAGCCTCTGTCCGGCGAGCGTCGGCTCGGGAGGATCGTCCACGAGCCCGGGGGCCATCGCGAGAGCCGGCTCTGCGAGGAACTTTTCTGCCGACGCAGGTTGCGCCAGCAGCGATTCCACTTCCCGCCGCAATGTCTCGTCGTCGCGACAGGCTTCACGCAGGAACGATGGGCGCTCGCGCGAGTCGCGCGCGAGCGCGTCATAGTAAATCCGCGAAACCTGCCGCCATCGCTCGGGCGTCATTTTCGCAGCTCCCGCCGCAGCCACGCCCGAGCGAGCTTCCAGTCGCGCATGACCGTCTCGGGCGATACCGTCAGCACCGCCGCAGTCTCTTCCACGCTGAGACCGCCGAAAAAACGCAACTCGACGATGCGGCTTCGTCGCTCGTCCAGCTCCGCGAGCGCCTGCAGCGCCTGATCGAGTGCCACCAGATCTTGCGCTTTATCCGGCGTGTGGAGCGCGGAATTGAACGACACCTGGACTGCGCCACCGCCTCGTTTCTGAGACTGCCGGGCTCGCGCAAGGTCCACGAGGATCCGGCGCATCAGCCGGGCGGCCATCGCCAGAAAGTGCGCCCGGTTCTGCCAGTTCATGTGCTGAGTATCCACCAGCCGCAGGTAGGCCTCGTGGACGAGGGCGGTGGCCTGGAAGCTGTCGCCCGGTCGTTCCCTGCGAATGCACCCGCGGGCGATCCGCTGCAGTTCCTGATGGACAAGGGGAGTCAGTCGGGCGAGCGCCGTCTCGTCGCCCGCTCGCCACGCCAGTAATAGGCGAGTCACGCTGCCTGGGGACGCCGGAATGGCGACATTCTATCCGACTGTGGACATCATGCCAGTTTTCGGTCGGGCTTTCCGCCTTCAGAGACGGGAGGCTGTATGAGTGACATTCGACACGCGTGGATTCGTTCCATCCTTGTCTGCTGCGTCTTCCTCAACGCGCTGATGCCCGTCGCGCAGCTGACGGGACGAGCCGAACCTGGAGAACATGACGGCAACGTCGTTACTGAGTGGAATGCGATCGCGCAAAACGCGATCGTCACGATCGGTGCGCAGCCGATTCAGCGTTCGCAGCTCTGGATGACGCTCGTTCATGTAGCGATCTACGACGCCGTCACTTCCATCAACGGCGAGTACGAACCATTCAAAGTGACGCCGGCCCACCTGCGACCGGCATCGCGCGACGCTGCCGCGATCGCCGCGGCTCACGGAATTCTCGTCAGGCTGCTCCCGAGTCAGCAGTCGACTCTCGATACGGCGCGCGAGAACTCACTCGATAAGATCCGTGACGGAGTGAAGAAGGAAAACGGAATTGCGATCGGAGAGGAGGTCGCATCGCGCCTGCTCGAGATTCACGATGGCGTGATCCCGATCGTCCCGTACACACCCAGTGTGGGTCCGGGTGTGTGGCAACCGACTCCGCCGGCGTTCGCGAATGCGCTGCTTCCGGGGTTTGCGCAGGTCACGCCTTTTGCGCTTACCAGCGCATCCCAGTTTCGCCCTGGTCCGCCGCCTGCGCTTTCGAGCAGCGTCTGGACAAGGGACTACAACGAGGTGAAAGCGTTCGGAGCCGCGACCGGATCGCTTCGGACGCCCGAGCAGACGGAGATTGGGCGTTTCTACACCGAGCATGCAGTGGCCCAGTACAGCCGTGCATTCAGGCGGTACGCGATCGAAAACGGCCTGGATGTTCCCGAGACCGCGCGCTTCTTTGCCATGGCCAACACAGCGATCCTCGACTCTCAGATAGCGTGTTGGGATGCCAAATTCCACTACAACTTCTGGCGACCGGTGACGGCGATTCGGGCCGGGGACACCGATGGGAACCCGTCCACGGAGCCGGATCCGGCGTGGATCGGCCTCGCCGTCACGCCTGCGCACCCCGAGTATCCGGCGGCGCATGGCTGCTGGACGAGCGCGACCGCCACGATTCTCGAAGACTTCAATGGCACGAAGGCCGTTCACTTCGTCCTCGACAGCATGATCACCGGAACGACGCACGTGTTCGAGAGCACGGACGATCTGCGGGCTGAAATCATCAACGCCCGCGTGTACGGCGGCATGCATTACCGGAATTCTGTCGAAGTCGGCGCCAGGATGGGCGAACAGGTGGCCGACTGGGCGGCGTACTTCTTCTTCCGGCCGAAGCTCGGAGACGTCGAAGAAGACGATGGCCCGCGCCGCTGAGGACCAGGTGTGGTTATAACGGACTGGGCCGCCGTCGCGTCGCGGGTCGGTCCAGATCGCTGCGGCTCAAGGCACAATACTCGGTCATGCGCGCGACCGCGACACCGACATCACCGAGTGCAGTCCTGCCGTTGCGACGGGCGGGATCCTCTTTCTCTACAACGAACCGTACGGCGACATCTATATGGACGTGGTCGAGCGGTTCCGCCGCCGCGGCCTCGGCGCGTTTCTGGTTCAGGAACTCAAGCGCGTTGCCTACGAGCTGGGACGCATTCCATGTGCGCGCTGCAACCCTGACAACGTGGCGTCGCGCATGACGCTGCAGAAGGCGGGCTTCGTGCCGCACGCGCACATTCTCAATGCTTGCATTCCGACGCTGTGACCGCGCAGCTCCGAAATGGCGGTCCGCCGCCGCCGCTGAGGCGCGCCATGGGGAAGGGGTTATGGACCAGACGGGAGTCAATTGGAACCACCTCGTCGGCTGGTTGGAGCGAGTGCAGGCGCTACGCGCGACCGGCTGATACGATCCCCTCAGCCATACGAGCAAGTCTTTCGCTGCGCCGCCGACGATTCGCCGAATCGCGGCGCGACGCGTATTCCGGTCGGTCAACAGGAAGCCCGTGGTACTCACGCTCGGTGTTCCGCAGCCGGTGCCTGGCTCTGATTGGGGCTGTGCGCTACAAATCACCGGGTTGGACAGCAGCTGGCGCAAACCGCGGTACGTGTTCGGAATAGACGGCCTCCAGGCGCTGCACCTCGCGATGAAGTGCGCCGCGGCGGTGCTGGAGTCGACCAAGCCGCAGTTGGTGTGGTTAGGCGAGCAAGGGGATCTTGGGATGCCGAAGTTCCTGCCCGAATTGCCGAAGCCATACCAGGATCGGCTCGAAGCGATCGTGGACCGTGAGGCGACCAAGTTCTGGCGGCGTGCTCAGGGCGCTCGAAGGGCGAAGACGGCGAAGGCGTCGAGTGGCCGCAAACGAACGAAGACCGCCGACAAGACGTGATCATGCGCTTCATTCGATTCGTCGTTGCACGTCGGCATCCCGATTCGGAAGTCGAGGATGGCGCGTTCACGCTCGCGTACGAGCTTCGACGTTCCGTCCACGTCGATGCAGTGGATCAGGATCTGCTGGCTGACGACCTTGCGTGGTTCGAGCGGAATCTGGAAACGCCGGCTCGCTTCAACCGAACCAAGTCGAAGGGGTTCTATCGGCGAACAACGCGCGGGATCGCGTGGTTCAAGGACACAGCGACGGAACATCTGGCGCGCATGCACCAAATCGCGTCCGTGCTGGAACGGTACGGACACCACGTCGTGATGCTTTCCGAGTCACGGGTGGGATACGTAGTTTACGAGGACGACTTTCAGGTTGTCGCCGAGCCGTTCTCGGACACACAGACTGGTTGATCCACAGCGGCTTTCATTCGAATCGGATTCTTCGAGGACTTCAAGGGCGCAGACACACTTTTGCTCGACGTCGATCGCGACGGTTTGCAGTCCTTGATCGCGTGGCTGCGGGTGATCATGTCGTCGGGGCGAAACACCACGATTGGCGATTGTCCCGCGGCCGTTGTTCAGTCAGGGCTTCACGTTGAGGTGCTCGGTGCGGCGGACGACGCAGGTCTCGTGAGAATCTCCGGTGGGCACTTAGCATGGCGGCGATCAGGGGAGGGCTGGTCGGAGATCATCGATAAGTTGACCGCGATGGAAGCCGGCGCTTGCCATCAGTATCTCGACGGCCCACGCGATGACCTGCAAGTCATGGCAAGCATCGGCGAATACGGCGACGCCTGGTGGCGCCGCTATGACGGCTGAGGACTGTTCGTGGTTTCCGAAACGGCGGACACTCTCTTCTAGATGTTGACGATTTCGATCGATACCGACGGGCGTGTGGTAGCTACCCAGCGCGATCTCTCACCGACCGTATATCTGGATCACTGGGCTCTGCGCGAGTTGTCGACGACGCCGATGCTCGCCGAGCGGTTCGTCGCGGCGCTGAAGCACCGAAACGGCACCCTCGCGTTGTCCTGCACGAACCTGATCGAGTTCTGCAACGTGACGGATGACCAGCAGGCTAGGCACGCAGAAGAATTGCTCGAGGCGAGTCTGCCGCACGTGTTCTTTGTCGAAATGGATCCGTTCCTTGTGCAAAAGCGTGAGGACGATCTGGTGCGAGGCGGTCTGCCCAGACCTCCGCACGAAGACCGAGAACTCTTCACCACACTGGTTCGATTGAAGCCGCAATCCGTCTCCGCGTTTACGGCACGGACTCTCCTCGATGGGGTTCGTAGCGGCATCGGGCGGCAGGCCAACGAACTTGCTGACACCATCGTCCAACAGGTCGTCAAGCTTCGGATCGAACACGAATCGGACTCTGCGTTTCAGGCCACTCTCAAGAGGCCGGCGACCTTCCAGAAGATTCAGAGGGGAACGCGCCTTGTCCTGAAGGAGCTGTTGCGGGGTCTCGTTCTTGATCGCTCGACGAGCCTCTCGCGTAATCACGCCCTGGACTTCCTGCACGCCGTCGTCCCCGTTGCGTACTGCGACTTCGTCATGCTGGACAAGTACTGGGAGGACCAGGTACGGCGCATGCGCGAACGTCTAGCCAGAGCTTCAATCGATATCTCGTTGGCGCAAGTTATTTCAAAGCGATCGGGCGGGCTGGCATGTCTCGTTCGGAGCCTAGAGGATGCCATACGGGTCTGACAGTCGGGGCCGTTTCCCGGGTTCGGCGTCGCGTTGAACACGATAGTTCTCGTCGCTGCGCCCACACGAAAAACGGCGGTTCACAGCACCGACTTACCAGAGGAGCAATTGCTGTGTCGGGGGGTGATGGAGGGGGAGATGGACCCAGGGCGACCATCACCCCTCAAGCATGCTCGCCGATTCGCCTCGATCACAGTCGTCCAAAGCCGACGATCGATGCCTCATGCCTTGAGGATTTCTCCTGCAGCACGTTGGCGTTGCGGACAATCGGCGCTTCGCTCTCGAACGCTGCGGGCGCGGCGTCCTTCGCCCCGCGAACGACAGGCGCCGGAGAGCAGCCGGGACGTGAGCGACCCCACCTCCGGACCCCTGACCCTGGCCCCAGGGTCGGTTCGGGGGTCGCTCACGTCCCGACTGCTGGTAGTCGGAGTCGCAGCAAAAGCGCCGACGAAGTGCACACGGATTGATCAGGAGAACCCCCTGCAGATGTTGGCCGTCGGTCGGCCAAGTTAGGGGCCATGGAGCACTGACGCGCACGAACACCATTTTCTGCGAAGATCCTTTCGCGACCGGGGCTCCGAATCACCGAGCGTTCTCTGCAGGTTACGTATCGCAACGGCAAAGCATTTTCCGCGTACTTGCATCTGGCGCACGAAACTGGAGAGAGAAGCGTGCGGAGTGCGCCTTCTGCAGATGGCCTGCTCGTCGTCGACTACTCGCAGAGCGGCAAGGCGATCGGTGTCGAAATCACCGCGCCTTCGGCCGTGACTTCGGAGCGCTTGAACCGACTCCTCGCGGATCTACACGAGTCGCCATTGAGTACGCACGACTACGTCCCGATTCGCGCCACGTAGCCACCTTACCCGTCGGCGACTCCGCACGGACGATCAGCGGCCATCGCGCACTGGATTGTTGCGCTGTGCTCGGCGCCGTCAAGGCCGCGTCGCTCCGCTTCGCCGCCGCGTTCCGCGGCGCTTCGGGCCTTGACCGCGCCTCCGCGCAGCGACGGATGGCTCTTGCGGGTTGGCCGCGCGCTTTTGCGCAGGAGCACGGGCTTTGTTCGTATCTGCCGTCGGGCGAAAGCCGCGGTATCCTGTCCTGCCAATGGTCAGCAGACCTCCGCATAGATTTGGCGGCGCATGGACGGATGAAAAGCTGAAGGTACTAGAAGGCTACTTGAGCGCGTACACGACCGCGTTGAAGAACAGCTCGCTGAGCAAGGGCTATATCGACGCTTTCGCCGGCACTGGCTATCGTGACGTCCCGGATCGTTTGGACTTGCTGCCCGATTTGATTGAGGAAGAGCCGCAGACATTGCTCGATGGTTCCGCCCGAATTGCTTTGCGCACGCAGCCGTCATTCGACGGTTTTGTTTTTGTCGAGCAGCATGGCGGTAGGCGGGCCGAGCTCGAACACCTCAAAGATGAATTTCCAGAACATCGCGACAGTATTCGGGTGCGCGGAGGTGACGCGAATGAACAGATTCAGGAAATCTGCGGCGTGAACTGGGAACGCCGGCGCGCCGTTCTCTTTCTAGATCCATATGGCATGCAAGTGGAGTGGAAGACGATCGAGGCGGTTGCCGGAACAAAAGCCATAGACATGTGGCTCCTATTTCCATTAGGCATCGGCGTTAACCGTCTGCTCACGCGATCCGGAGCCATTCCAGCGTCCTGGCGCGAACGACTGACGAAGTTGCTCGGGCGAGACGACTGGTACGACGAGTTCTATCGGGTGGAGACAACTACGACGCTGTTCGGCGACGACGAAAGTCGCGTCGTTCGCGCGAGCATCGATACGATTGGCCGTTATTTCAACGAGCGACTTCGATCGGTCTTTTTTGCAGTCGCAAACGAGCCGAAAGTGCTGCGGAATTCTAAGGGCAGTCCACTCTATTTGCTTTGTTTTGCCGCGGGGAACGAGAACGGCTCCCGAATCGCGCTGAAAATCGCGAATCACCTTTTGTCGAAGACGGGCTGGACTTGAACGTTTCCGCGCGAGTTCGCGGCATTTCGATCCACCGTCGGCCGTCGAGAACGGCATCGTCTCCGCCCCGCTTCGAGGGATGGCCGCCAAGCTGTTTTAGGAAGAAGGCAACGCCGGCAGCGGCGCACTGATCACGCAGATCGCGGAACCAATCCACTGACGAAGGGCGACAGCCGCTTTGACTCTCGCCACCGGCGATTAACCAGTCGATGCCGTCCAGATTGAGGTTTGTGAGTGGCGCCAGAAGCGGTTCGGCCGACACGAAGCGAACGGCCGCTGGTACGCGTCTGAGGTAATCGACCCGCCATGTGTACCGCTCCGTTTCAACCGACACTCCCATCCACACGTTTTCGGGCCATTTAAGCCGCGTTGCCAGACTTGCCAGACGCTGAGCGCGTTTCGTCAGGATCTGATAGGTATGCTGTGGCGTTCGTCGCATCACGTCGAACACGAGGGCGATGTAGTTCTCGGGCACGTCCGCGTGAAACAAATCGGACATGCTGTTGACGAAGATCAGTCTCGGCCGCCGCCAATGAAGGGGAACGTCGAGGGCATCTGGACGCAACGTGAGGTTGAAACCGTTGGGAAACGACTTTGGGAACCGCAGCGTGATTCGTTCGGCATAGCATCGGTCACAGCCGGGAGACACTTTCGTGCAACCACTCGTCGGGTTCCACGTCGCTTCCGTCCATTCAATGGCCGAGTGATCGGACGCCATGCGCCCGAGAATACACGAGTCGGATCAAAAAAGGTACCCTGAGCCAACCTACGAAGAAACTGCGCCAGCACATCGCGAATTCGATGAGTTTGACCGTGGCGCCGATCTGGCGCCATCCTCCGTCAACTCGTCCGCTCCGCGCACACCCGCCTGCGGATGTCGTTCGATCGCCGCTTCAGAGCCACGATCGCAAGACCATCTTTATCGACTACGCAACGTTGTTTCGCTGAGGTAAGAGCACACCGGCACGGCGCCAGACCGCGCTCGGGTAATCGGTGCTCGTTCAGGTCGCGATACCACATGCGACCACCGTCGCGCGAACCGAACGCGCGACTCGATGACGGCAGAAGGCCCTCATCCGCGCAATTGACGGGGACGTCTCGGCAACATCCCTCGACGCCCTGAGCGCGAACCCACCACAACAGATGTCCGTTTGTGGAGCGCGTTGCGATGGACGAGGTCTTTCCGGCCGCCGAAACGAACGACGAGATCTCGATCGAGCGGTGTCGCGAGCTGCTCGGCGACGAAGCGATCGACTTGCGCGACGACGAAGTCGATCGAATCCACCGCTGCGCCGACACCATCGCTCAGGCCGTGATCGAGATGTTCCTCGACGAGAAGCGGCCGACGATTCACTAGCGCATGCGCACGAACTTGCGAACGCCGTACGCTGGATCTATGCTGCCGGACATGGTCGGCGCAGTGATCTACGTGCGCGTCAGCACCAAGGAGCAGACCGAGAACCTCAGTTTGCCGACGCAGCTGAAGGCATGCGAGGAGTATTGCGAGCGCCAGGGCTTCCAGGTGCTCGCGCGATTCCGCGAGGAAGGCGAGAGCGCCAAGACCGCCGATCGCACCGAGCTTCAGAACCTGCTTCAGTTCTGCCGCACGAACAAGGGCCGCGTCCAGTTCGTCGTGGTATTCAACCTTACGCGTTTCGCCAGAGAGAAGTACGACCACTTCGCGTTGCGCGCGCATCTCAAGTCGCTCGGGATCTCGCTCCGTTCAGCGACCGAGCCGATCGACGACACGTCGACGGGCAAGCTAATGGAGGGCGTCCTCGCTGCCTTCGCGCAGTTCGACAACGACGTGCGCTCCGAACGGACGCGCGGCGGGATGAAAGCCGCGCTGCAACTCGGCCGCTGGACGTTTCTCGCGCCCCTTGGTTACCTGAACGCGCCTCGCTCGACCGGCAAGAGCCTGGTTCCCGATCCGGAACGGGCGCCGCTGGTGCGACGCGCCTTCCAGGATTTCGCGACCGGCCGATTTACGAAGGATGAAATTCGCAAGAGCCTGATCGCGCTCGGGCTCAAGACGAGGCGCGGAAAACCGGTGCCGTCGCAGACGTTCGACGCGATGCTTCGGAATCGCGTCTACATCGGTCAATCGAGGTGCCGGACTTTGGCATTTCGAGGCGAGGCGACTTCGAACCGCTAATCACCGAGCGGATCTTCTTCCGCGTTCAAGCGATCCTCGACGGTCGCTACGAGGTGACCGGACCCAAGCAGCGGAACGATCCGGACTTCCCGCTGCGCGGGTACGTCCGTTGCGAGACGTGCGGCAAACCGCTGACGGCGAGCTGGTCCAAGGGACGCAGCGGCGAGTACTACGCCTACTACCACTGCCGCGGACGTTGCCGCGCCGTGAACATCAGCAAGACGAGGCTGGAAGAACTATTCGTCAACGAACTGTCGCGGCTGCAACCGACGGCCGGTTTCATGCGACTCGTCAAAGATCGAGTCATCAGCGTGTGGCGCGAGATGCAGGGAGACGCAAGGCACCGCATCGCCGAGATCGAGCGCAGGCAGAAAGCGATTCGCGAGAAGCTGGACCGTTTGGATCAAGCATTCCTATTCGAACGGTCGATCGACATCGAGACGTACGATCGCCACCGCGACACACTGCGCGAGGAGCTCAGGCTCGCGCAGATGGACCGGCACTCGTCGGAGCTCGAGGAAACGGACGTAGAAGGCATTCTGGCCTTCGCAGAACGCGTTTTACCGAGCGCGTCGAACCTGTGGGTCCAGTCGTCGCTCGCTCAGAAGCAGCGCCTGCAGCGGGTGTTTTTTCCGGATGGAGTTCGCTTCGACGGGAAAAGGCTTGTTGGAACCGGCACAACCCTGCCGGTTTTCAACTACTTGAATCCGATTTCGGACGAGAAAAAAGAATTGGTGGACCAGACCGGGATCGAACCGGTGACCTCATGAATGCCATTCATGCGCGCTCCCAACTGCGCTACTGGCCCACGTCAGGTTGGCGTAACGGCCAATTGTATCGCAATTCCTGATCTCGTTTGCCGAGCTTGCAGCGAGCCACGCCGCCCGATTCGTTTCATCGGCGATGCGATTCGCGCTTCTCGCGATGCCGGCACGTTCGACTGTGGCGCCGCGCCGGCGAAATCCTGACCCGCATCGTTCGCCACACCCAACGCTGCCAACATCGCGAAGGCGCCAAAAGGCGGGTTGTTGCCGACCGCCAGTGATATCCTGCGGGCCGATGACCCTGTGATGCACTCCACACTCGAGGAGACGTGATGAAGACGAGGATCGTCGTCGCTGCATTCGTGGTCGGCCTGGTGTTCGGAGGGACGGGAATCGCGTGGACGCAAAGCGGCACGGCGCTGCCGGTCGCCTCGGTCGGTGCCGCGCACGATATTCCCGGCGCGCACGAGATGCCCGATCCGAACACGACGTACAAAGTCGTGTTCTCCGTCGCAACGGCCGCGAAGAAGCCGGACGAAGTCAATCCAACGCTCGAGGCGATGGCTCGCCTGGTCAACACGCTCGCGAAGAGCGGCGTGAAGGCCGATCATCGCCGCATCGCCGCCGTGTTCCATCAGGGCGGCGGCGAGATCGTGATGAAGAACG
>Ga0075434_100004309_pt1 | contig 12789 bp, 12 predicted proteins | sample RhiMethybrSRZTD3_FD_75298 | JGI IMG/M metagenome (GOLD analysis project Ga0075434, IMG submission 75298) | Populus rhizosphere microbial communities from Tennessee, USA - Rhizosphere MetaG P. TD hybrid SRZTD3 | ecosystem: Host-associated > Plants > Roots > Rhizosphere > Soil | place: USA... | reverse complement strand
CAAAATGCTTGGCAAAATCAGTTACGACCTGCAGATACTTACGTGTGGTAATCGCAGAGTAGTTGCGCCGCTGGAGTTCCTCCAGCATCCTCTTCCGTAAACGGGTCACAGGAGTCTCCTTTCTCTGTGACCCACACTATGTCAGCTACCTCACCCTTCCCGTTCACCCCACGCGTAGCGTCCGCCGCACCAGCGGCTTAGTCCTTGTCGGCAACTTTTCAACAATCGTATTACGGAAGGATTGCTCGTCATCCGCTTGTTATGTGGAATCTAGCTTCCCGTCAATAGGCATCAGCGCGAGTTTGGTCCGCACCAACCCTGCTGAGTGAAGGGCTGTCGCCGCTGCAGCGGCGACAAGGCTAGACGTGTCGCCTTTCAAGCGAATGAACCAGGTGCGTTCCGTCAAGACTGTGGCAGTCGAGAACGCGGCAAATGCATGCCCGACGCAAGTCCGCCAAGGACACAGGCAAAAAGGTGCTTTTGCGGCTTTCTGAACCATGAATCGCCAACAGCCGATCAATGGATGAGCGAGGCGACACAACATCTTGTTGGCACATCAGATTAAATAAGGCTATGCTCCCTCAACGTCTTAAGTTGTTTCGAAATGGGTTCGCGATCCTGGTGCTTCTGGCTGTCCTCGCGATTTCGAATGCATCGGAATTGAAACAGGAGACGCTAAACGCGTGGGACAACTATCTTCGGACGACCAACTTACGTATGCACCGTAGTCTCGGTACGGGCGATCCATTCCTGTGGATCGAGGAAGAGTCCGGCCGGAGCCGGCGCGTCCGCCAAGGCGAAATTCTGATTTCACCCATGGGAGAAGCCAGCCCGCAGAAAGTGCATGATGGGCTCATCCATGACTGGATTGGAGCCATCTTCATCCCGAGCGTCAGAATAGATGATGTATTCGCCGTAGTTCACGACTACAACCGTTACAAGGATTTCTATAAACCAACCGTCATCGAATCAAAGCTCCTGGGCCGGACCGGCGAGGAATACGAGTTCTCCATGCTCGGTCTGAAGAGGGTGTTCTTTGAGAAGGTCGTTTACGAAAGCCAATTCGAGTCGCGCTGCTCGCAGCTGGATGGGAGACGCCGGTATTGCATCTCCTACAGTACTCGCGTTCAGGAGATCAAGGATTATGGTCAACCCGATCAGCACGAGCTGCCGATAGACGAGGGTCATGGTTATATTTGGCGGCTTTACAGTCTCACAAAGTTTGAGGAGCGGGATGGCGGCGTCTACATTGAAGTGGAAGCAATGGCGTTGAGTCGGGATATTTCAGCATTGGTCCGCTGGTTCACGAAGCCGGTTGTTGAGCGCGTATCCAGAGATTCGATGTTCACCATCCTCCGATGCACTAGGGAGGCGATCCAACATCGCGGCTTGTGATGGGAAATATCCCAAGACCCGTAATTATCGGCAAGGAATTCCCCCGCGTTATCATGGCGTTCTTCGCAAAATCTAAGCCCGACTCGGGAAGTATTGACGGCCGCCCCTTCCTAGCTCCGCCTGGCGGTCGGATAGGTCGGTCGATGAGGTCGTTTTGGCGAGAGCGGGGTTTAGCTCCAGCGAGTTCTTGTGAACGGTTGTGAAACGAGCCGCATAGTGGTTGCCTTTTCACCACTGTTCACAAAACTAATAACTCGGTTGCGGACTGCTTATTTGTAAGGCAGACGGGATAACGGAGATCACTTTCGGGATGTGCCCTTTGAAGAGTCTCACGACGGCCAAAGGAGTCCGCCGGAGTGTGTCCAATGATTTTTTTGAACCGCTTAGCTTCGCTGCATAATGGAACGAGAAACGCCGAGCATCTATGAAGACGACGAAAAAAGTAGCCACCATCACCCTGATCATATTGCTAGGAGTCATCGCTTACGGATTGTTTCGCACCGGCAGGTCGATGACATCGCAGGTAACCGCGGAAAACCAGCTGCCTCAATCGGTGCATGGGTTTGCGATCGATCAGACTCCTCTCTATACCGCGCGGGCATTGGCGCAAATGCCCACCAGTGCGGACGAATTGCCACTCGCAAAAGAAGCGTTGCGACTGGGTGATCGCGAGATGGACTTGGGCTTTGCCGCAGCGGTGTCGGAAATTCGAATGCATCCTCCCGTGTTGAGTGTCGAAGCAAAACAGATCCAAGCCAGGCTCCAAAACGCGGAGAAATCCCTCGACGGCGACAATGCACGCGTCGCGCAACTTACTGCCGCATTGTCAAAGGCCACCGGTGCAAAACAGGACAGTCTAAACGCTCGATTGGAACAGGCGAAGGTCCAAGTAGAGCTTGATCAGGATGAGGTGGACAACGCCAAGCAGGAATTAACTCGGACCGGTGGTGATGCCCAGGACCGGATTGAGCAGTTAATGCAAGATCACGAGTCAGCATCCCACGTCGCAGATACGACGACGGTCAACACTGCCACTCCCCCAGAGCTAAGCGGTCTTGTTCACGATTACCAGCAATGGTCAGAGCTGCATGACAAGAAGTTGCAATTGTGGCAGGCCCAACGAGATTCAGAAACGGCAGCAGTGACGTTCACAACAAAACGCGATGCCCTTGAATCGAAGATCAAGACACAGACACAAGAAGTTCCCGGGGCAATCGGGGGAGGGTCCACGCTTCCCGCTGGTGTAAATTCTGCCGGCTCCACTCCTGACGCTTCGGCAGATCTTGTCAATGCTACAAAACGCCGCTCAGCAGCTGTGAAAGCTCTTACAAACGCCGACGAACGCATCGAGGATCAGAAGCACCTTGCCGCGACATATAGAAAGTGGATCGATGTAATCGGTGCAAAGCAACGAACCGTAGTTCATAGAGGGTTGTCAGGCGCGGCCGTCATTGTAAGTATCGTGTTGATCGGGATTTTCTTCGATAGTTGGCTAAAAAGGCTTCTCCAAAAAGTCCGATTGGACTCTCGTCAGGCCGACACTCTGCACGTGGTGATTAGCACCGGGTTGCAAATCATCGCGTTGGCTCTGATCCTGCTGGTTATTTTCGGTCCACCAACCCAGTTGGGGACTATTTTGGGACTTGCCGGTGCGGGTCTTACAGTAGCGCTGAAAGATTTCATCGTGAGCTTTATTGGCTGGTTCGTTCTGATGGGAAGAAATGGGATTCGCCTAGGCGATTGGGTGGAAATTAATGAAGTAACCGGCGAAGTGGTCGAGCTCGGAATGTTTCATACAGTGTTGCTCGAAACTGGCAACTGGACCGATTCCGGTCATCCGACGGGGAGACGGGTTACGTTCACTAACAGTTTTGCCATCGAGGGCCATTACTTCAATTTCTCGACATCGGGCCAGTGGCTTTGGGACGAGCTGAGCCTCGTCCTGCCATCTAGTCAGAATCCGTACCCGATTGTGGAGTCGATCCAAAAGACAGTGCTGGAAGCCACGGCAGAGAGCAGCGAGCAAGCTGAGAAAGAATGGCAGCATGCCGCGCATTCCCGGGAGATGCGTGCGCTTTCAGCCGCCCCTGCCATCAACCTAAAACCCGTGAGCGGCGGGGTTGAAATCGCCGTGCGCTACATCACGCGCGCCAGCGAGCGTTATCGATTGCGTGCCAAGTTATACCAGGCCGCTATGAATTTAATCAGCAAGAAGGAAGCGCAAGAGCCCATATCCATCTCCGAGAAAGAAGGTGTGCAACCTGCCAGATAGTGTGTACTGCTTAAAAATACATTCTGTCAGATGAGCGCTAAATCCGCTTCCAGCGGCGAATGCTCGGGCTACTGCGAGGACAGGTAACACCTATAGGCCGGAATTCCAAGTCGCGGAATCGCCGGAGCATTGTTCTGCATCTGCGAAATTTTCTCATCCAGAGTCATCCGCGAAACTAGATCGTTCACCCGCTCCGATCACGCAAATCCCAGTAATGTTCACCATCAAGCCTGAGTGGAGTCTGCTTCCATCGCTGTCGTCTCACTGGATCTGCTCACCGATACTTTGAAGGAATGCTTGCTGCTGATTGGCAGGCAGGAAGTGGAACGAGCGGGAAAGTGCCCGGAGCAGGACGTCCGAATCCCCGTCGGTCAAATTAGCTCCGGCCAAAAAGTCCGCGCAAATCATCTCCAGACAGTAGCCGCGGGACTTATCACTTCCAAGCATCAAGGCTGCCGTCTCGAGTGCCTGCTCAATTACCGGGATTTGGCTCTTGTATAGTTTGAAGTAGATGATTTCCCAAGGCTCGATCTCGCGGCCTGTTGGTTCCTTCTCAACCTCGCGCCGGATTGCGCCTTCGGCATCTAGCGAGCGTTGTGCATCCAGGTTGCACAATCGGCCAAAAGATTCTCGGCGTGAACCCACGCACGTTGAAAGAGAACCTCCTCGTAATGAGTACAAGTGCTTGCCAAAAAATCGCAGCGAGTTGCGTCCCCCGACACAGAGCGGGGCAGAGACGCGGCACGCGGTGGGCAAGAAGGGCGGAGGCAAACCGGCCGAGGCGGAGTCTGCGCTCCGCCGGGAAGGCCCTGCCTGAGATACCGGCCTTGAAGCCGTAACGAGGAAAACTCGACTTACGGAATTCTAGGGGGAGCGATGGAAAAGTCGGCATCATTCGAAGCCCGGTCCGCGCCATCGCCCTACCCGGCGTCAATGAAGGAGACGCAGCAGAGAGTTGCCCTGTTTGCTGATGTGTCCCAACCGTCGCCGATCGCCACTGGATTCCGTTTTCTGCTGGTGGAAGCAGCTCAGGTGACGGTCCGGACTAATCCCGACTGGCGGCGCCATTTTCTCCACCTAGCCATGCGCCGAGAGAGGCGGATCGCTAAAGTAGCCATGGCGCGGAAACTGGCAGTTCGGCTCTACTGGATGTGGCGGAAGCAAATGGGGACTACGAGCAGATGGGAAAGTTCGGATCGCAGTTGTGATCGAAGAGATGCGCTGGTATTAACTTCCACTCTGCTTCGGCTCCGACGACGCGGCAATGGATATCCAAGAGCGCGCCTCCTAAGCCCGGACATCGGCCCGTTTACTGACCCGCTAACCTCGCGCCTGCTGGAAGTTACAAACCACGTACGTAGCAAAAAATCTCTATTTTGTTTCATTGTTGGGCGGTTGAGAGAGGGCTCGTTTCATTATGGCGCTTGAGAGAGGCTTCTACGGATGGCTAGCCGATGCGGAAGCGGGCTGCGACGTCAGGATCGCGGGTTTTAGTGTCCACGCTTGCAGCCGCGCTAGTTCCATCAGGTGGGCCGAATGAAAGCCTTCGGGGAAGATTGGCCAATCCCATAACTTCACAGAGTCTCTGGCAACATATTCGGTCGCGACGAGTTGGGCAGGAGCAATCGTCAGGGGGTCGGGCAGGGTTCGGCCTGTCAACAGACGCGTGCTGACTTCGGCAAGCGCCACAAGGTAATCCTGGGGTGCAACCGATGTGCTGCCCAGCCACACCGCATCCGGTACTTGATGGTTTACGGTAAGAAAATCACGAACATCCAGAACCGTGGAAAGAAATTGCTTCCACGAAACTTTAATCGTCTTTTTGAGAACGGGCGGCGCCGAACTGGGACCATACGGGGTCTGGCTCAACCGCACGGCTGTTACATCGCTGTCCTTGAGCGTCGCCATTGCAACGTAAGACGTAAGGAGCTCGAAGATTTCGCTGGCCGAGAGCGCGTAGTCTGCGCGTTGTTGAAATGAAACCTTTGACGTCACGGCTTGTGCAATTGCGGCTAAATCGCTGGACGAAAAATCCCGTCCTTGCGCTGTATCCGGATACAAACCCAATGCTTGTGAGCCGGTAATGAACCGCACATTTGGGAATCTCTTCATGTACCGCACGAGGTCTTCAAAGTAGCCGAATGTCTGCTTCTGCTGGGCAGGCGATTTCTGCGGCGGCACTTTCCAGTCCCCTGGCGGCGGATTGGCACCGTGGGCAAAATTCATATCCCAGAACCACTGATGGATGAATTCGCAAGGATGAAAATACAGGCTGATCAGTCCACCCTGGCGCGCCCAACTCATGCGTGCATAGAATTGGCGAAACTTGGCCTTGGATTGTTCTAGATTGTCCCAGTTGTCGTTGGGACGCAGCTCTTGCCCTTCGACCGTATTAAAGATGTTAAGTAGGCCGCCATACCAGAAGGGTTGGTCATCGAGCCCCACATGAGAACCTTCGTCCAGGTAGAGCCTCACTCCCCAGTGACGAAGCGCGTTAAACGATTGCGGTGCCCATGAATTTCCGGGCTGGCCATAGCAGCAAGGGATTTTGCCGAAAATCCGTCGGACATCGTCAAAGCCCGATCGCTCGCGGCGAGTAAACTCTTCAATTCCGGTGTTCCAGTCCAAACTTGATTCGTATTCGGCGGGCGTAGGGTGTTGGCTGTGTGTATTGGCGTGATACCCGATGTCGTGATGCCCAAGGGCCGCGATTACGTCGTTTCGGCCCCGGCGCTCCAGTGTGCGTGCCTTTTCTCCAACCACCTTGAAGGTCGCATGCACGCCTTCTGCGGTCAGAAAATCGGCTAATTTCTTCGCGGCGTCATCGCTGGGAGGGAGTATGTAATCCTCGGTATCAAACCAGATTAGAACGTAGACAGGACTCGGTCCCGCTTGCTGAGCCCGCCCGCTGCCAGTCAGAAAAAAACAAAGAAGCAGGAGAACCCATGCTCCGGCCAGCTCGAGTTTTTGCACGCTTCGCTTCATTGTGGACCTGGACGATTATCCCTCGGCTGTGGCTGGATATTGAAGCAACGTGGTACGGATCAACTTGGAACCTCGTGCGTGGCTTGAGAATGTGTGTTCATGTCAAGAGAAGCCGGAGCTATCCAAAAGTGCACCACTAACTTTTGCTGGAAGTGATTTTGGTTCTTACGTGCGATGTAGTGTCGAAGTTCCAGAGTACAGGCAACTGCGCCACGCCCGGCCGTTTCGCTGATCCGCCCCTTCGTCCGAAACCGTTTTTCAACACATGCCTGTTTTCATCAGTCCTGAAGTTTTACCGTAGGCTTAAATGTTGAATATTTGCAGGATTGCCGCAACTAATTGCTCCTCCGCAGGCACCTTGGTTATTGAGCTCGGCAAAAAGCTTGCCTTCAGCAACAAACAGTAGCAAAATGTCGGGCCCGAGCTGCTCGCCAGGGGGATGAATATGCTGAAGGCCGCTTCCAAAGCCATTTTCGCCGCAGTAGTTGCCACCGCTTTCTCTCCAGTGACTGCTGCCGGACAAGCGGTGCAGCGCAATCCTGTCCTGGTTCCGCCATCGCAATTCGATATTTCACCTCCTGCCCGCGAGATTGTCCCCAGCGAGCATCAGGGCAGACCGGCGTTCGTCAATCCGCCAAGGGCATTGCCGCGACCCAAGCACCGCCTGATTGTAGATCCAGTGGTTCAGAGCACTTTCTCCACTGCCGTGATTCCGGCCACCACGAATAACTTTCCGGGAGTCGGAAGTGGATTCTCGGGTTTCACCGTGACCGGCGCGCCCTCCGACGTTAATCTGGCGGTGGGCCCGAACGATGTGGTGCAGGCCGTGAATACTTCCTACGCCGTGTTTAGCAAAGCCGGAAGCGTGATCCTGGGGCCGGTGGCTTTCTCTACGCTTTTCAGCGGCTTCAGCAGCTGCACGCGCACGTTCTATAGCGATCCGATTGTCCTCTATGACCGACAGGCAGACCGCTGGGTGCTTGCGATTCTTGGTTACGACAGCACGAGTTCTGGTCCGTACTATCACTGCATCGCGGTGTCCACGAGTGGCGACCCCACCGGCAGCTACACGCGGTATTCTTTCATCTCCAACACGAACCTGCCCGACTACCCCAAGATGGGCGTGTGGCCGGATGCCTATTACGTCACCTATAACCTGTTCAGCGGGAATACGCTCCTCGGCGCGCAGATCTGCGCCCACAATCGCAGCGCTATGCTGGCTGGCCAATCGGAGACGGCACAGTGTTTCACGACTTCTTCCTCGAACCCCGGATTGCTGCCGGCCAATCTTGACGGTCCCGCTGCTCCGCCCGCGGGGGCACCCAACTACTTATTAAGCTTGGGATCATCGGCGAATACGCTCAGCCTGTGGAGCTTCCACGTAGATTGGACCTCGCCGGCGAATTCTACCTTCACAGGACCGACCAATCTTGCGGTGGCAGCATTCAATGAGGCTTGCAGCAACGGTGGAACCTGTATCTCGCAATCGGGTACATCGACGCAGTTAGACTCACTGGGAGACCGTTTAATGTACCGCCTCGCCTACCGCAACTTCGGAGACCACGAGTCGCTGGTGGCCAACCACTCGGTCAACGCCGGCAGCGAGACTGGTGTGCGCTGGTATGAAATTCGCGGTCCGAGCGCAACCCCAGTCGTTTACCAGCAGGGCACGTATGCCCCAGATTCGAACCACCGCTGGATGGCGAGCGTCGCCATGGATTCCGCCGGCGACATCGGTGTAGGCTTCAGTGTGTCCAGCAGCTCGATTCATCCGCAGATCCACTACAGCGGACGCCTGAGCAGCGACCCGCCCGGGACGTTACCGCAAGGTGAGGCATCGATTATCGACGGCGCGGGCTCGCAGACAACCTACAGCTGTTTCTTGTTCTTTCAATGCGCCTTAACACGTTGGGGAGATTACACCGCAATGCAGGTCGACCCCAGCGACGACTGCACGTTCTGGTACACCGATCAGTACATTCCAGCTAATGGTTCGTTCAACTGGAGCACTCGCCTCGCAACTTTCAAATTCCCAAGCTGCGGCGCAAATCTAGCTGCCAGCACAACAGTGCTAGCGGCAAACCCGTCCGGTTCATCGACCTACGGAACAACGGTTCAATTCACAGCGACTGTTAGCGGCGGCTCCGGTACGCCAACTGGGACCGTCACATTCTCCGATGGCAGCACGACCCTGGGCACGGGATCTTTGAATTCGACCGGAACCGCGATGCTCTCGACGTCCGCGCTGGCTGCGGGGTTGCACCAGATCACCACATCCTACAGCGGAGATAGCACTTACAGCGGCAGCAGTTCGTCGCCGATCTCGTATCAAGTCAACAAGGCCGGCACATCCACCGCGGTGTCCTCGAGTTTGCCGACCTCGACGCAAGGACAGTCCGTCACGTTCACGGCAACCGTCACTTCCAACACCTCAGGCACGCCCACCGGTAGTGTGACATTTCTGGACAATGGCACCAGCCTCGGGACTTCCAGCCTGAGCAACGGGCAGGCAACGTTTTCGACCTCTACTCTTTCCGTTGGAAGCCACACCATTACCGCGCAATACGGTGGGGATTCCAATTTTTCTGGGAGCTCAGGGACCACCACACAGACGGTCAACGCCGCCCAGGCTGGCTTCACCATCACCGCTTCGCCAACCAGCGCTTCTGTGCGCGCCGGGAAGACGGCCACTTACACTGTAACGGTAACAGCGAGCGGCGGCTTCACAGGTACAGTGCAATTCAGCGGAAGCTGGATCGGTCCGAACCCGACGTTCTCGCCTCCATCCGTAACCGGCTCGGGTTCTTCAACAATGAAGGTGTCTACTACCGGGGTTCCGCGCGGCACATACCAGATTGCGATCACGGGCACGAGCGCCGGCCTGTCGCCACAGTCGACCACAGTCTCGTTACGCATCCGGTAGTTACATGCATTGTTTATGCACCGGGGATATTAGTCCAGTGTTGAAGGCTCAAGAAAGGGCGGCGGTGAAAAAGGCATCATACTTTGCTGAAATTCCCCGCGTAGCAGTGGAGAACTAGGTATCGCATACATGCGTCGATCAGGTTGCTTTCCAGATCATATGCGCGCCGTGCATATTCGGCCGCCCGTTGAACCGCCGCCGCCAGCCTTTTCAGCGCTGCGGTTTGCCGAGCGCGCGGAGGCGCTCGATGACTTATGCCACCGCTGACACACTCGAGATCTCCACAACTGCCCCTTGGTCTTACTGCGGTGGCTCCTCCTTCGATCTACTCTTTGGATCCTTTTCGAAATGCTAAAGTACTTTTCTCTTGCGGAAGAAGAGTATCTGCCACACGCCGAATATGAGGCAGAGGATTATCAGCGGAATTTCCGCAAACATATCTAGTCTAATCGCCGCGCTTACGGTCTTCTCCCATCGATCCATCCGAATCTCATAGCACGCTAGTAGAAACAGACCTCCCGCTGACAGCCCCAAGTGTAGTCGCCGCACAGGAATAAGGGTGGCTGCCAGACCGAATATGACACCACCCAAAAGAGAAACAACAACGATCCATTGCTCCACATGCATGTGAGTATTCTATGCAGAACCGGTCGGGGCAGGACGCTGTTGAACGATGGACGCGTGCTCGTCGCGGGCGGAGCAGATTCAACCAGCGCAGAACTGTTCGATCCGGCAAGCGGAGCCTTTACAGCAACCGGCAGCACGGTAGTCAACCCCTCCCACAGACAACAAACACGTACCGCCCCTTCTAGCCCATCGGTAATCTGCAAATCGCTCGCCTCGGCACCGTGGTGGTTGGTTCTTATTGATCGGATCGGCTATGGTGTGGATAAGATCGTGCTGCTGAACCCAGTTAACCCTCAATTGGCATTTGAGCCTTCTTGAATGGATAGGCTTACGTGCGTGCAGCAAATCCTCCTAACTGGGCCGACATGATTAGCGTGACAAGAGCGCTACGCCGCAACACACCAGGCTCGCTGCCGCCCAGCGATGCCAGGTCACGCTTTCTTTCAGAACAAACTTTGCCAGTGTGGCTTCCAGCACGTAACTGCTCGCGGTCGCCGGTACCGCGAAGCTCACATTAGAAATTGACAATAATGCTACGAACGCGAAAAAAGATATCGCTAGCATGCCTAGCCCGCCCAAAACCAATCGATTGCGAAAGATCCCTAATACGACGTAGTACGGAGAGCGCCTGTCGAGTTCCTCCACTCCCACCTGGCGTTTCATACCTGCCGTATTCAGCACATCGCCGAGCGCAGTGCAGATCGAAATGACCGCTACTAAAATCCACTTCATAAGTCGTGCTCGGGATGTGGTTTTGTGGTGCGTGCCGGAGTGCATCCCACCAGCACTGTACCCATAGAAATCGCCGCAACTCCTATCCACTGCGCCGCTGAGATCTGCTCGTCAAACAGAAAGTGCCCGCATAGCGCGATCAGAATGTAGGTGCTCGCTGTGATTGGCAAGACAAAGCTCAGATCGGCCCGGCTAAGCAGCGTCAGCTGCGTAACCAGCCAGCAAACCAGGATGCAGATGCCAAGTATCGTGCAGGGATTGGCGAAAGCCCGGAGGTATTGCAGCGGTGATACAAAGACAATTTGCCCTACATGGTGCATACCCCGACTCAATAACAGATCCCCACTTACGTTCGTCAGGATCGCCGTGACCGTCAGCCCCCATGTCTTACCCAATTCTCTGAACCTCCGACCAATCGATTCCTGGCGCAGAGACTTGCTTTACCGTAACTGCAGCTTCAAACGATTCGATGGACAGATCGGTCCGTGGGTTGTAGCACCAAATCCGCTTCGTAGTCTAGCCAATGCTCCAATTCCCGAAAATCCTGCTCCCAATGCAGTTGGCCCATCTCGGCCATTCAGCTCGGCTGCCCAACAACCCCAACTACGGCACTACGGCCAACTGCACAGTAGAGCGAGCCAGACGACACGGCCCGACTACGTGCGTTTTGGCGTGGGTTAGCCCGTCAGCCTTCTCATCTCGCGACAGTTTCCACAGTGGCACACATAGTTTGTCTCCGCAGGACGAGTGATGTGGCCAGACGTGTTGCAATGAACTTGCCGTCAACGTGCCGAACCATCGGCAGCGACGGACCGTCCAGAGAGCAGTAGCGACACGTGACTACGGGAGGACGACGCTGAGAGGGGCCGCGAGCTTTGGCGTTGGTACGCAACGCAGACATAAACAGATCCAAGCACGCGGAAGGAGGAGAAACTTACGCCACGGTAGCGTAGCAAGATTTTGTTGGCTGTCAAGCCTTATCCGTAGGCATGCACCAAGCTGATGGCGATTGTCCCAAACTTCATGCAGCAACATAAACAAACCGATTGCTGTAATCGGAGAGGACCAAATACCTGACGCGGAAACAGGAGTTCGCGTCGCGCAGTCGATTTGGAGCCACAAGCCCAACCAGGAGCGGGCCGAACCGCCTCCGATGAACAATCCAGTTTGTGAAAATAGGGGAGCTGTTCAGCTCCCCATATAATCGAACGCGCTATCGGTTAACTCACTCGTCTCATTGCCGGCTGCTCACAGATAACTTCCCGATTCCGCACTATTCCTTGCTGGAAGTTCGTAAAGCGTGGGTTGGTGACCGGCTTTCTGGTCGTTGAAGGCTCAGTCCACGAACTCCGATACTTCTTCTCGTAATCCGCAAACTTCGCATGGTCCTCAAGAACTTTCTCGTCCAGCGCCGGGAATCGCTCAATCTGCGCCTTGGTCAAATTGATCGTGAAGTCATTCTCATGCTCCATCGACGGCTTGAGCTCCTGAGGCGGCACCAAAAATCTACGACTATGCAGCCAGCCGCCGGTGTCGATGACAACGTATTGAACCTCGCCCGTGTTGGAATCGAACACGACATCATGAATTTTGCCGAGCTTTTCATCGGCAGGTCCGTACACATTAGATCCGCGGATGTCGTCAACGTCTTTTGTGTCGAAGCGATAGTCACGTAGTGTTGTGTACATGTAACCTCCAAGTTGTAACCCTACTTTTTATCCTGAGCTCATTCAACGCTGCTGGCGTACTCACAACGAACAATGTGTCTCATAATGAGGAGGAACTCACTGCAGCCTTGAACACGTCTCCCGCTTGATCGAGCGTAGTGGCGGGAGCGGTGTTGCTCCTTGCGCTA
>Ga0075434_100004307_pt1 | contig 12789 bp, 12 predicted proteins | sample RhiMethybrSRZTD3_FD_75298 | JGI IMG/M metagenome (GOLD analysis project Ga0075434, IMG submission 75298) | Populus rhizosphere microbial communities from Tennessee, USA - Rhizosphere MetaG P. TD hybrid SRZTD3 | ecosystem: Host-associated > Plants > Roots > Rhizosphere > Soil | place: USA... | reverse complement strand
GGCTTGACGAAGAACTCCATCTCCATCTGCTCGAACTCGCGGGTGCGGAAGATGAAGTTGCCCGGCGTGATCTCGTTGCGGAACGACTTGCCGATCTGCCCGATCCCGAACGGGATCTTCTTCCGCGAGGTCTGCAGCACGTTCCGGTAGTTGATGAAGATCCCCTGCGCGGTCTCAGGGCGTAGGTAGGCCAGACCGCTTTCATCCTCGGTGGCACCGAGGTACGTGCGCAGCAGCCCGTTGAACATCCGGGGCTCGGTGAACGCGCCCCTGGTGCCGCAGTTCGGGCAGGTGATCTGGGCCAGGCCCTCGGCCGGCGGGTGGCCGTGCCTTTCCTCGTAGGCCTCGATCAGATGATCGGCCCGGAACCGCTTGTGGCAGGACTGGCACTCGGTGAGCGGGTCGGCGAACTCGGTCACGTGGCCGCTCGCCTCCCAGACCTCCCGGGCCAGGATGACGCTGGAGTCGAGCCCGACGATGTCGTCGCGCTCCTGGACCATCGACTTCCACCACTGCCGCTTGATGTTGTTCTTCATCTCGACGCCGAGCGGGCCGTAGTCCCAGGAGGCGCGCAGCCCGCCGTAGATCTCGCTGGAGGGGTAGACGAAGCCGCGGCGCTTGGAGAGGCTGACGATCGTATCGAGGCGGTCGGTGCGGTTTGCCATCGGTAGGACTCCATCCGGCTGGCGGTCGGCGGGCGTGTGTGAGCCTCAGGAATGAGGGCGCGTGCGCCCAGCTTAGCCGGGACCCGGTTGTGCCGGCGCCCGGTGACCGCCCATGCGCGCCGGTGACCGCCAGGGTGGAGGCGGCCGTATATTTGGCTGACAAACGTGACGGCCTGGGAAGGACCACCGGGCCGCGGGGAGGATGACCGAATGCCGAAGCGCCGCCAGACGCGGGACGGCGGGCGGCCGCGATCCGGCGGGCAGCGCCCGCCCGGGGCCGCCGGCCGCCGCCCCGGATCCCCGGCTGGCCGTCCCGCCCCGGCCGGCCGCCCCGCTACGGCCGGCCGCCCCGCTACGCCGGGTGCCTCCGGGACCCGGCAGGCCGTGGAGCGCTTCAGCGCCCGGCCCCTGGTTTTCCTGACTCAGATGCCCCGTTGGGTCCTGCTGGTGATCGTGCTGGGGCTGCTGATATCGGGTTTCGCCGTGCCGGGCTTGATCGGGGCGATTGCCCTGCTGCTGGCCGCCATCTTCCTGGGCTGGCTCGCCTACCTGTCGTGGCCTAGCATCAGCGCCTCGGGACGGGCCGGGCGCGTCGTCGCCGTCGTCTGCATGCTGGTGATCGTCGTCTGGCAGGCCAGGCGCTGACCGGCCGCCGCGCCTGACGGCCGGGCCGGGCGACGCGCCTTACGCGGGCAGCGGGTTCGGCTTGGCCCCCCCGTACCGGCGGTCCCGGCTGGCGTAGATCTCGCAGGCGTGCCACAGGTGACGGCGGTCGAAATCGGGAAAGAGCGTGTCGAGGAAGACGAACTCCGCGTAGGCCGACTGCCAGATCAGGAAGTTGGAGGTCCGCTGCTCCCCCGATGACCTGATGAAGAGGTCCACGTCCGGGATCTCGGGCTCATCCAGGTACCGGGCGAACACCTTCTCGTTGACCTCGCCGGGCTTGAGCCGCCCGGCCGCCACGTCCGCCGCGATCGCCGCCGCGGCGTCGGCGATCTCGGCCCGCCCGCCGTAGTTCACGCAGAACTGGAGGGTCAGCACCGAGTTGCCGACCGTCATGCGCTCCGCGTCCTCGAGCTCGGAGATCACGCTGCGCCACAGCCGGGGCCGGCGCCCGGCCCAGCGGACCCGCACCCCCATCTCGTTCAGCTGGTCGCGGCGGCGCCGGATCACGTCGCGGTTGAACCCCATGAGGAACCGCACCTCGTCCGGCGACCGCCGCCAGTTCTCGGTGGAGAACGCGTAGGCGGACAGGTACGGGATGCCCAGCTCGATCGCGCCCATGATCACGTCGAAGAGCGAATGTTCGCCCCGCTTGTGGCCCTCGGTCCTCGGCAGGCCGCGCTCCTTGGCCCAGCGCCCGTTGCCGTCCATGACCAGGGCGACGTGGCGGGGCAGGAGCTCGGGCGGGATGGCAGGGGGCCGCGCCCCGCCGGCGTGGGGCTCGGGCGGGCGCACGGGACCTCTCACGGTGGCTCCTACGCGCGTGTCAGGCATGTTCAACGTGTTGAAGCGAGCGGATCGAATGCTCCAGGTGCCACTGCAGGTACGCGGCGACCAGACCGCTGCACTCTACTTGGTGCCTTCGTTCCGCCGCGTCGGCCTGCGCCCAGTCCCCGCGCAGCAGCGCGGTCATCAGGGCGATCGTGTGGACGGACGGCGTCGCGGCCCCGGCCGGCCGGCAGGACTGGCAGGTCAGGCCGCCTGCCGCGATCGCGAAGGCGCGTGAGCCGCCGCCGTTCCCGCGCGCGCCGCTCGCACCGCCCGCGGCCAGGTCGGCCGCCCCGCACAGGGCGCACTCGGCCAGGGCGGGCGCGTAGCCGGCGACCGCGAGCGACCGGAGCAGGAAGGCGTCCAGCACCAGGCGCGGGTCGTGTGCCCCCTCCCCCAGCGCCCGCAGCCCGCCGACCAGCAGCAGGAACTGGCGCAGCGCGGGCTCCTTCTCGACCGGGGTGAACCGCTCGGCGGTTTCCAGCATCGCCGTCCCGCTGGTGTAACGGGGGTAGTCGGCCGCCAGCGGCTCGCCGTAGGCCCGCACCGTCTCCGCCTGGGTGACGTAATCCAGCGAGCGGCCGGTGTGGAGCTGGAGGTCCACGTGGGTGAACGGCTCCAGCCGGGCACCGAACCGCGACTTCGTCCGGCGCACGCCCTTGCCCACGGCCCGGATGCGCCCGGTACGCCGGGTAAGGATGGTGACGATGTGGTCGGCCTCACCCAGGTCCTGGGTGCGCAGCACGATCCCGTCGTCGCGGTACTGCCCCACCCGCCTATTGTCCCTTACCCGGCGGACAGCCCGCGTTCATCGCATCGGCACGGGCGGGCCTGGGCCGCGACCGAGCGCCCGCACCGGGATGGTCAGCAGGAGACGGCCACCGGCCGACTCGATACGTACGGAGGTCAGCCGTTTCAGCGGGATGGCGCTGGTGCCCGTCACCCGGGCGGTCCCGTCATAAGTGGCGTTCCACGTGCCCGCGACGTCGGAGCCGCCACCGGAGACGGCCAGCATGACGCAGCGCCCGCCCGGCGGCAGTCCGGCCACGGACAGGTCAATCTCGGCGCCGGTGGGCGCGGCGTGCAGCTGCGCTTCACCGCGCACGCCCGTAGTGCGGTCATAGGCCCCGAAGGTGGGCCCGGAGGACACCGGTCCGGCCGTGGCGAGCACCGCCACCATCGCAGCGGCAACGGCTATCGCAGCGCCCGCGAGCCACCTGCGGGCCGCCTCCGGGCGTACCGGCCGCAACGCCGGCAGCGGCGCCCCGCCCGGCGGCCGTCCCCAGGCCCTTCCGGGGCCACCCGCCCGTGGGGCCGCATCGGGCCCGGCCAGCTGGCTCAGCAGGCCGCGTACCGGGACCAGTTCGTCGTAGTCGCTCCGGCAAGCGGCGCACGTCTCAAGGTGGCTGATCACCCGGGGACGGGCGTCGCCATCGAGGGCGCCAACCAGGTAGGCGCCCACGTCCCCGCGCCACGCGGCACACGCCCGGCTCATCGTGCGCTCCGCCAGGTCAACCCGCCTCTTCCGTTCTGCCGTACCCTCTGATTGCTTATACGCAGCGGGTTGCCGCTGTGTTCAGTACGGCGTTCAGTACGGCGCGGGAAAGGCGGATCCGGCCTACCGGGCCCCGGCCCGGTTGACCGCCGACAGCACCGCCCGCAGGGACGCGGTCACCGTGTTGGTGTCGACGCCCACCCCCCACCGGGCCTGCCCGCCGACCTCGCACTCGACGTACGCGGCCGCCTGGGCGTCGCTGCCCGCGGACAGCGCGTGCTCGGTGTAGTCGAGCACCCGCACGTCGATCCCGAGCGAGCCCAGCGCGTCGCAGAACGCGGAGATCGGCCCGTTGCCGACCCCCTCGATCTGGCGCGCCTGCCCGTCCACGCTGACCTCGGCCGTCACCGCATCCTTGGCGTCCACGGCCGACGACGTCCGGTGGGCCTGCAGCGTGACCGCGCCGGCCGACAGGTATTCGGCCGCGAACGCCTCCCACATCTGCGCCGGGGTGACCTCCCCGCCCTCGGCGTCGGTGCGGGCCTGGACCACCCGGGAGAACTCGATCTGCAGCCGCCGCGGCAGGTCCAGGTGGTGATCGGCCTTCATGATGTAGGCCACCCCGCCCTTGCCGGACTGGGAGTTGACCCGGATCACCGCCTCATAGGTGCGGCCGACGTCGCGCGGGTCGATCGGCAGGTAGGGAACGGCCCAGGCGAACTCGGCGACGTCCGCGCCGGCGGCCGCCGCGTCGGCCTCGAAGGCCTCGAAACCCTTCTTGATCGCGTCCTGGTGCGACCCGGAGAAGGCGGTGTAGACCAGTTCGCCCGCGTACGGGTGGCGGGGATGCACCGGCAGCTGGTTGCAGTACTCGACGGTGCGCCGGATCTCGTCGATGTCCGAGAAGTCGATCATGGGGTCGATGCCCTGGCTGAACAGGTTCATGCCCAGGGTCACCAGGCACACGTTGCCGGTCCGCTCGCCGTTGCCGAACAGGCAGCCCTCCACCCGGTCGGCGCCGGCCAGCACGGCCAGCTCGGCGTCGGCGACCGCGGTGCCGCGGTCGTTGTGGGTGTGCACCGACAGGCAGACGTGCTCGCGCCGGGACAGGTTCCGGCTCATCCACTCGATCTGGTCGGCGTACACGTTCGGCGTGGACCGCTCGACCGTGCAGGGCAGGTTGATGATGATCTCCCGGCCCGGGCCCGGCTGCCAGGCGTCCATCACCGCCTCGCAGATCTCGGCCGCGAAGTCCAGCTCGGTGTCCATGAAGATCTCCGGCGAGTACTCGTAGCCGAAGTCGCAGCCGGCCAGGTACTCCTGGGCGTACTTCATGACCGAGCTGGTGCCCTCCACGGCCATGGCCTTGCACTCGTCCCGGTCGACGCCGAACACCACCCGCCGGAACAGCGGCGCGGTCGCGTTGTACAGGTGCACGGTCGCCCGCGCGGCCCCGGCCAGCGACTGGACCGTCCGCTCGATCAGCTCGTCCCGCGCCTGGGTGAGCACCGAGATCTGCACGTCTCCGGGGATGCGGCCCTCCTCGATGAGGGACCGGACGAAGTCAAAGTCGGCCTGGCTGGCGGACGGGAAGCCGACCTCGATCTCCTTGTAGCCCATCCGCACCAGCAGGTCGAACATGGTGCGCTTGCGGGACGGGCTCATCGGGTCGATCAGCGCCTGGTTCCCGTCCCGCAGGTCGGTCGACAGCCAGCGGGGCGCCGCGCTGATGGTCCGGCCGGGCCAGGCCCGGTCGGGCAGGTCGATGGGCGGGAACGGGGTGTAGCGATGGCAGGGCATGCCGCTGGGCTGCTGATGTACAGGCTGGTGCTCGGATTGCATCGGGGACGTCGCTCCCTCGCGGATCGGGCGGGGGCCAGCGGTCACGCCAGGACGCCGCGGCGAGGGAGCCGGCCGTTATGGGGCCCCGCCGCGGCCACTAAGCAGGAGCAGTCCGCCACGCATCGCCCCCGACCCTACCAGACGTCACCGTGCTCACCGTGACCGGGCGCACCCTCACCGTGCCCGGCGGCCATGACATATGTCATTGCCGGATCGGGATACGCGTGACATGCCGTCGCCTGCCTGCACTCTTAGCGTGAGGTCATGTGGAGGCATGATGAGTTGTATGACCACCCCTGACGGCACCGATCCGCCGCCTGGCGACGACCTGGACCGCGGCGTAGACGGCTTGCTGCGGGCCCGGCGTGTGGTGATCGGGGTGCTGGCCACGGTCTTTTTGGCCCTGCCGGCGGTGGCGGTGTTCCGTCAGCAGGGCCTCGGTGGGGATGCTGCCTTCCTGGTTCCCGGCACCGTGGTGTTCATCGTGCTGGTGGACCGGTGGGTACTGGTCAGAGTCCCCGTGCCCGCTCATCGTCCGCTGCGGGACGAGGTCGTGCTGTGGGTGATCGTCGTGCTCGGCGTGGCCCTGTTCGTGGTGGGGCAGATGAACTGGCTGACCGCGCTGGCCATTGCCGCGGCCGGCGCAGGCCGGTTCGCGGCCAGCCTGCCACGGGCGATCATCGGGGTGGCGGCGTGCGCGGCCGCGGGGGTGGCGGTCAGCGTGTGGTACGACCTCGGCTACGGCGCCGCGCTGGCGGCGTTCGGGGTGCCGCTGCTGGGCGGCCTCCTCGCCTACAGCGCGGAACGGCGCAACGTCCTGATGGTCAAGCTGAACCAGGCCCGGGCCGAGCTGGCCAGGACGGCGGTCGCGGAGGAACGGCTGCGGATCTCCCGCGACCTGCACGACCTGCTCGGGCACAGCCTGTCGCTGATCGCGCTCAAGAGCGAGGTGGCCGGCCGGATGATGGAATCGGACCCGCCGCGGGCGGCGAAGGAGATCGCGGAACTGGAGGCGGTCGCCCGCCGCTCGCTGGCCGAGGTGCGGCAGGCGGTGACCGGTTACCGGCAGCCGAGCCTGGCGGCCGAGCTCGCCGCGGCCCGCCGGATGCTGGCCTCGGCCGGCATCGACTGCCGGGTGGATGCGCCGGGCTCCTACGACCTGCCCCCGGAGGTGGACGCCCTGCTGGCATGGACGGTCCGGGAGGCCAGCACCAACGTCGTGCGGCACGCCGGCGCCCGGCACGCCCGGATCACCGTCACGGTGACCGGCGCCAGCGCCAGGGCGGAGCTGACCGACGACGGTACCGGGCCCGGCGCCGCGGAGACCCCCGGGGCGGAGAGCACCACGAGGGCCATCGGTCCCACCGGGACGCCGGGGTCCGGCCTGGCCGGGCTGGCGGAGCGGGCGGGACGCCTCGGCGGGACGCTGCTGGCGGGCGCGGGCGAACACGGCGGGTTCCGGGTCCGGGTCACCGTCCCGCTTACCACGGCCGGCCTTGATGGGCGGCAGCAGATCCCGGCGGCGACGGCCGGGGATGATCGCCGGCCCCCGGCCGCCCCGCAGGCCTCGTCCGGCCCGGTCCCGTCTGACCGGCAGATCCCGCCTGGCCCGGTCCTGCCTGACCGGCCGACCTCGGCCGCCCTGGCCGCCCCCGCCGTCCCGGCGGAGCCGGACGAGGTGAGCCGGTGAGCGTACGGATCATGATCGCGGAGGACCAGACCATGGTCCGCCAGGCGCTGGTCACCCTGCTCGAGCTCGAGCCCGACATCACCGTGGTAGCCCAGGCCGCCAGCGGGGACGAGGCGCTGGCCATGGCGGGCCGCTACCAGCCGGATGTGGCGCTGCTCGACATCGAGATGCCCGGACTGGACGGGATCGAGGTCGCCCGCAGGCTCCGGGGCAACGGGTTCGGCGGGAAGACCGTCATCGTCACCACCTTCGGCCGGCCGGGCTACCTGGCCGCGGCGATGGCGGCCGGGGCCAGCGGGTTCCTCCTGAAGGACGCCCCGGCGGCCGAGCTGGCCACCGCGATCCGGCGGGTTAACGCTGGGGAGCGGGTGGTCGACCCGGCCCTGGCCGCGGCCGCGCTGGCCGAGGGGGCCAGCCCGCTCACCGCGCGCGAGGCCGAGGTGCTGGCCGCCGCGCGTGGGCACGGGTCCATCGCCGACCTGGCCGGGCGGCTGCACCTGTCGCAGGGGACGGTCCGCAACCACCTGTCCGCGGCCATCCAGAAGCTGGGCGCGCGCAACCGGGCGGAGGCGGTCCAGATCGCCGAGCGGAAGGGCTGGCTCTGACCGCTCCCGGCCCGCCCCGCGGCGGCCCGGCGGAAATTCGGTGGCGCTGGCCAGCCCGCCCCGGGTTAGCTGGCCGTATGCACATCGAACGATTCGACGCCGGGACCGACCCGGACGTGGTCCGGGCCTGTCACGAGATGCACGTGGCCGCGATGCCGGTCGACGTGCCAGGCGAGCCGCCGATGTCGGACCGCGTCTTCGCCGGCTGGCTGAGGATGAACTGGACCGGGGAGCGCCCGGAGACCTGGGTGGCCCGGGACGCCACCGGCGCGCCGTGCGGGTGGTATTCACTCGTCTTGCCCGCGCGCGAGAACACCCACCTCGCCTACCTCGACCCGCTGGCCGGCCTCCCGCATCGGCGGCACGGCATCGGTACCGCCCTGGTCAGGCACGCCGCGGGACGGGCTCACGAGGAAGGCCGGGCGATCCTGGTGGGCGACGCGACGCTGGGCTCACCGGGCGAGGGGTTCAGCCGGGCGCTCGGGGCCCGGGCGGGCATGCCCGAGGCGAGCCGGGTGCTGCACGTACGCGCGATCGCCGACGGGCACCTGGCCCGGCTGCGGGCACGGTCCCAGGCGGCCGCGCACGGCTATTCGGTGCTGTCCTGGGAGGGGCCCGCGCCGGAGCGGTGCCTCGGCCAGGTGGCCGCCCTGAACCAGGACGGGGAGGACGCGCCGCTGGAAGACGGGCACGAGCGGAAGCACTGGGACCCGGCGCGGGTGCACGAGGCCCAGGAGCGCATCGCCGACCAGGGCCTGCGCCACTACAGCGTGGCCGCCCGCTGCGACCGCACCGGCGAGCTGGTGGCGCTCACCGATCTCGAGATCGACCCGCAGATGCCGGAGTGGGGCTACCAGGGCCTCACGGTGGTGGCCAGGGCGCACAGGGGGCACCGGCTCGGGCTGCTGATCAAGGTGGCGATGCTGGAGCTGCTGGCCGGCCACGAGCCGCGGCTGGAGCGGATCATCACCGGCAACGCCGACGTCAACGAGTACATGATCGCCATCAACACCGAGCTCGGCTACCAGATCCTCGACCACTGGCTGTCCTGGGAGCTGGCGGTGGCGGCCGTGCTGGCGCTGCCCGCTCAGTCGTAGAAGCCCAGCCGGCGAAGCTGCCGGGGGTCACGCTGCCAGTCCTTGGCCACCTTGACCCGCAGGTCGAGGTAGACCTTGGTGCCCAGCAGCGCCTCGATCTGGTGCCGCGCCCGGCTGCCGACCTCCTTCAGGCGGGCACCCTTGGCGCCGATGACGATGGACTTCTGGCTCGGCCGCTCGACATACATCTGCGCGTACACGTCGATCAGGTCGTCGCGGCCGGCCCGCGGTCCCATCTCCTCCACCACCACGGCGATGGAGTGCGGCAGCTCGTCCCTGACCCCCTCCAGCGCCGCCTCCCTGATCAGCTCGGCCACCAGCACCTGTTCGGGCTCGTCGGTCAGCTCACCCTCCGGGTAGAGCGGCTGCCCCGGCGGCAGATGGGAGACGAGCACGTCGGCCAGCTCGCCGAGCTGGAAGCCGGTCACCGCCGAGACCGGCACGAGGTCGGCCCAGTCGCCGAGCTCGGCGACCGCGGCAAGCTGCGCCGCCACCTGCTCGGGCCGGGCCTGGTCGGTCTTGGTGATGATCGCCACCACCGGGGTCTTGCCGATGCCGCCGAGCTCGGCGGCCAGGTACTTGTCGCCGGGCCCGATCCGGTCCGGCGCCGGCACGCAGAACCCGATCACGTCCACCTCGGTCAGCGTGGACCGCGCGAGGCTGTCGAGCCGCTCGCCCAGCAGCGTCCGGGGCCGGTGCAGCCCCGGGGTGTCCACGATGACCAGCTGTGCGTCCGGCCGGTGCACGATCCCCCGGATCACCCGCCGGGTGGTCTGCGGACGGCTGCTTGTGATCGCCACCTTCGCGCCGACGAGCGCGTTCATCAGCGTCGACTTGCCGACATTCGGGCGGCCCGCGAAACAGGCGAAGCCCGACCTGAACTCCTGCTCACCCTGCGACGCTGCCACACCATGATTCTCCCGCACCGGCGCCACCGCGTGGCCACGCCCGGAGGGGGTCATGAAGGTCATGAGGTCAGGCCAGCCAGTGCAGCCAGGTGCCGTGGCCGTCGGCGGCCGCCAGCAGGATGTGGCCGTCCCGGACGATCTGGAACGGCGCCTCATCGGCGGTGGGCATCGGGGCATCCGGCAGCTGTGGCACGTCGTTCGACAGCCACACCGCGTCCAGGCCGCGCACGGTCGCGGCGAACCGCCCGCGCTCGGCGGCGCTGAGGTAGCCGAGCACCGCGGAATGGTAGATCACCAGCGTGGCGCCGGATGGTGCCTGCCGGGCGAGCGCGGGCAGATCGGTCAGCAGGTCGCCGCGGTGCACGGCCGGGGGGTCGCGCCGGGCCGTGGCTATCGCGCCCGCCAGGCGCTGCTCCCGGCCCGTCTCGCCGGGCCACAGCAGGCAGCCGAGCCAGTGCATGTCCGCGTCGCTCGAGACGTCGAGCGGGTTGAGATCGAGGCCGGCCCGCCAGCATACGGCGGGCACCCGGTCGGGCAGCGGCACCGGCCCGCGCGGCTCGCAGCCGAGCACCGGCGCCCGCGGGTCGGTGCCGGTGACCCGGTGCCCGGCGTAGTCGTAGGAGTAACGGTCGGGCAGCAGCGTGAGCCCGGCGCTGGCACCGACCTCCAGCAGCGCCAGCGGCTGCGGGAGCAGCATCAGCGCCGGCAGCAGGACGGCGCAGCGGGCCGGCTCGTTGGTCTGGGTGCGCCGGGCCCGCATGACCGCCGCCAGCTCCGGCCCGCGGCCGGCCACGAGTTCCCGGAGTGAGGCGATGCCGGCCGGCCGCCCCAGCAGGTAGCGCGCGGCGGCGAAGAGCAGGTTGGGCTGCCGCTTGGCCGGCGGCAGGGCAGCGAGAAACGCCAGCACCAGCGGGTCACCGGCCACCTCGGCCGCCAGGATCTCGTAGGGGCGCGAGCGCCCCTGCGCCTCCCGGGAGAACGCCAGGTAGTTCTCGCTGATGCTGCGCGACAGATCGTGGCCCGCCAGCGACATGACTGTACGGTAACCGGCGTCCCGCCGGGCGCCGGCCATCCCGGGCCGGCGGGTCAGGGGGTCAGCGTGGCCCGGATGGCGCCGTTCGTCCCGACGTGGAAGACCACCGCCCCGGGGCCGGCCTCGCGCACCACCGCCAGGTCGCGCGGGTCCGGCGCCTCGGCGTCGCTCACCAGGGCGGCCGCCTCCAGGACCGCGGCCCCGCTGGAGATCGCCATCGCCACCGCCAGGCGCAGCGCCGACAGCCGCAGTGACGGCAGGTTCACGGCCGCCGCCGCGTACGTGCGGCCGGTCTCGTCCCGCACCGCCGCGCCCTCGGCCGCCGCGACGCGGGCGCGCGCGGAACGGGCCAGGGTAATGATCTTCTCGTCTTCCGTCCCGGGGTCCGCCACGGCGCAGATTCTAGACGAGGACCTTTCACACATTCCGGTCATTCCGGCGCCGGGCCGGGCCAACGGAAAACGGGCAGCCAACCCCGGCCGAACCGCCCGGGACGCGCCGGCCCTAGCGGCCGTTCTGGGACTGCCCGTCCGGCCCGCCGGCCTTGGCGGGCCTGGCCCGCTCCACGGTCACCGTGCCAATCCGGTTCCGCCGGCCTTCCAGGCTTTCCGCGGTCAGCGTCAGCCCGGCCACGGTGGCAACCGACCCGGCGATCGGCACCCGGCCGAGCGCGTACGCGAGCAGGCCCCCCACCGTCTCCACGTCCTCGGCCTCGATGCTGACCCCGAACAGCTCCTCCAGGTCGGTCACCGGGAGCCGGGCCGTCACCCGGGCCCGCCCCGGGGCAAGCCAGTCCACGGTCGGCTGCTCCTGGTCGTACTCGTCGGTGATCTCCCCGACGATCTCCTCCAGGATGTCCTCGATGGTGACCAGGCCCGCCGTCCCGCCGTACTCGTCGATGACGATCGCGAGGTGGATCTGCTTGGCCTGCATGTCCCGCAGCAGCGCGTCCACCGGCTTGCTCTCGGGGACGAAGGTGGCGGGCCGCATCACCGACTCGACCTTTTCCGCCGACTCGGTGTCCCGGTTCTTCTCGGTGTGTTCCACCAGGTCCTTGAGGTAGGCGATGCCGATCACGTCGTCCTCGTTCTCGCCGACCACGGGAATCCGCGAGAAGCCGCTGCGCAGCGCCAGCGAGAGCGCCTGCCGGACGGTCTTGCCACGCTCGACGAAGACCATGTCGGTGCGCGGGACCATGACCTCGCGCGCGATGGTCTCGCCCAGCTCGAACACCGACTGCATCATCGCGCTCTCGCCCGGCTCGATCACCCGGCGCTGCTCCAGCAGGTCGACCAGGCCCCGCAGCTCCTCCTCGGAGGCCCCGGCGCCGTCCCGCGAGCCGCGGCCCGGGGTGAGCGCGCTGCCGACCGCGAGCAGCACCCGCGGCAGCGGGCCGAGCACCCGCACGACCGGATAGAGGATGCCGGCCGCGGCCGCCGCGAGCCGCCCCTCGTGCTGCCGGCCCAGCATCCGGGGGGCGATCCCGGCCACCAGGTACAGCACGGCGGCCATCACGGCCACCGCGATGAGGAAGGTCTGCCAGTCCGAGCCCAGCCAGTGCAGCAGCGCGGCCGTCACCAGGACCGTCGCCGCCGTCTCACAGCAGATCTGGACCAGCAGCAGCACGCTCAGGTAGACCGGCACGTCGGCCAGCACGGCGGGCAGCCGCCCGGTCCCGCGCCCCTTCCGGCCCCGGGTCAGCTCCCGGCCGCCCGCGCGGGAGATGCGGATAAAGGCGACCTCGGTGGCGACGCACAGCCCGGCCAGCAGCACGAGCACCAGAGCAGCGGCAACCAGCCACGCCATCGCATCACCCGGATTCGTCCTGCGCCTTGTTCTCCCGGCCCGCCGCGTGCTCGGCCCGCCAGGCGCTCAGCAGCCGGTCCTGCAGCCCGAACATCGTGGCATGCTCGTCCGGGTCGGCGTGATCGAATCCGAGCAGGTGCAAGATGCCGTGGGTGCA
>Ga0075434_100004305_pt1 | contig 12791 bp, 11 predicted proteins | sample RhiMethybrSRZTD3_FD_75298 | JGI IMG/M metagenome (GOLD analysis project Ga0075434, IMG submission 75298) | Populus rhizosphere microbial communities from Tennessee, USA - Rhizosphere MetaG P. TD hybrid SRZTD3 | ecosystem: Host-associated > Plants > Roots > Rhizosphere > Soil | place: USA... | reverse complement strand
TGCCGCCATGTTGCCGGTCGATCAGTGGCTTGCGCGCACCGGGCTCGCCCTCATCCTCGGTGGCGCCGCGGGAAACCTGATCGATCGCGTCATGGACGGCTATGTCGTCGACTTCGTGGATCTGTATTGGTCGGGCTGGCACTTCTGGGCGTTCAACGTCGCTGACGCGTCGATTACAGTTGGTGTAGCGTTGATGATCCTCGACCTGATGGGAACAGGGCGCCGTCATGTATCCAGAGCTGTTTAGCATCGGTCCGATCACCGTCTATACCTACGGCGTCCTGCTCGCCGCGTCGTACCTCCTCGGCCTGCAGTTCGCGATTCGGCGCGCCCGAAAGTGGGGTCTCGATGCCAACCGGGTGCTCGACCTTGGCATCTACATCATCATCGCCGCCCTCCTCGGCGCGAAGCTGCTGCTCGTCATCACCGACTTCGATACGTTCCGCGCGTCGCCGGCCGAACTGCTCTCTATCGCCCGTTCGGGCGGTGTGTTTTATGGCGGTTTGATTACGGCGGTCGCCGTCGCCTTCTGGTACATCCATCGTCACGGCCTTCCGTTCTGGACGACGTGCGACGCGTTCGCTCCGGCGATCGCACTCGGCCACGTGACAGGACGGCTTGGATGTTTTGCCGCCGGATGCTGCTACGGAAAGGCGACCCACGTGCCGTGGGCGGTCGTCTTCACCAATCCGGCCGCCGCGGCCAATGTCGGCACACCGCTCGGCATTCCGCTGCATCCGACGCAGCTCTACGAATCGGGCGCCGAGCTGCTGATTCTGATCGTTCTGCTGGCGACCGAACGCCGTGGCCGCCGGTTCCCGGGGCGTACGTTCTGGCTGTACATGATTCTCTACGCGATGTCGCGCTACATCATCGAGTTCTATCGCGGTGACCCGCGCGGCGTCGTTTTCGGCGTCTCCACCTCGCAGTTCATCTCACTGCTTCTGGCGCCGCTGGCCGTCGCGATGCTGATCTGGCTATCGCGGACGACTCCGGAGACGCCGCAACGGATGACGCGGCGACGCAGGGTGGCCGCATGAAGAGACCGGGTGGCACTCGAGTTTTCGGTCTCATCTGAATCCGAGGGACAGCGGCTCGATCGCTTTCTCGTCGCCGTTCTCGGCGACCACTCGCGTTCCCAAATTCAGAAGCTGATTGCCGACGGTCACGTGCAAGTGGCGGCGCGCGAGGCGCGGCCGAACCTTGCCGTTCACGCTGGTGACCGAATCGTCGTCGAGCTTCCGGCGTCCGTGCCCGCGTCAGCGGAGCCCGAGGCAGTGCCGCTCGAGATTCTCCACCAGGATGCGGACATTGTCGTCGTGAACAAGCCGCCCGGCATGGTGGTGCATCCGGGCGCGGGGCACGCATCGGGCACGCTGGTGAACGCGCTCCTGCATCATGTCACCGACTTGAGCGGCATCGGCGGCGAGCTGCGGCCCGGCATCGTGCATCGACTCGATCGCGGGACGTCGGGCGTAATCGTGGTCGCAAAGAACGACGCTGCGCACCAGGAGCTCTCGCGGCAGTTTCACGATCGAGAAGTCGAAAAGGAATACATCGCGCTCGTGTGGGGCGTGGTCCAGGCCGGACGCCGCATCGACGCCGCGATCGGCCGCGACCCCGTTCATCGGCAGAAGATGTCCGCGCGATCGAGACGCGCGCGTGAAGCGGTCACGAGGATCACGCGCGCATTTCATATGCCGGGGCTGACGCTGTGCCAGGTCGCGATTCACACCGGCCGCACGCACCAGATCCGCGTGCACCTCAGCGCGATCGGCCACCCGATTGTCGGCGATTCGCTGTACGGCGGCGTGCACCGGCGCGTCCCAGGCGACATCCGCGCGGTCACGCATTTGCAGCGGCCGTTCCTTCACGCGGCCCGCCTGGCATTCAACCATCCGCGTGACGGCCGGCGGATGGAGTTCACCGCCGCCTTGCCGCCCGACTTGCAGGATGTACTCGACGCGCTTCCGGGAATGGAAAGCCATTGGAGCTCGAGATGAACAAACCCACCGTGCCGCATCAGATCAGAAAGGTATTCGAAGGACGCGTCTTTTCGGTCGTCGTCGAATCCATCACGACGCCGAAGGGCGGCAAGATGGACGTCGAGGTGGTCAGGCATCCGGGCTCTGTCGTCCTGATTCCTGTAACTGATGCAGGGGAAATCATCCTCGTCCGTCAATACCGGCATGCGATTGGACGATCCGCCTGGGAACTGCCGGCAGGGACGTTGAAGCCGAACGAAGAGCCGAAGAAAGCAGCCGAGCGCGAATGCAACGAGGAGATCGGACTCGTCCCGGCGCATCTCGAGATGCTCGGCGGCTTCTTTCCAACGCCTGGCTACTGCGACGAGGAGATGAACTTCTACAAGGCAACCGGGCTGCGCGAGCCGCGTGACGAGGAGAAGGCCGAGCAGGACGAGGACGAGGACATCGAGAAACGGGCGTTCACGTCCGAGCGGATCCGATCGATGATCCGCAGCGGCGAGATCGTCGATCTGAAAACGGTCGCAGGGTTGGCGTTATTGTAGGCGCGGCTGGAGACGCCGTTCGGTTTTCTGATCGCCCGGCGCCACCGCGGGCGTCAACGCAAGCAGCAGCACTTCGTCCACGCTCGTCACGTAGTGGACGGTGAGCTCTTTCCGAAGCTCCTCAGTCAGATCCTCGTTGATGTTCTTCTCGTTCTGACGCGGCAGGATGACTTCGCGAATCCCGACGCGCCGCGCCGCGAGGACCTTTTCCTTGATGCCGCCGACGGGCAGCACGCGACCGGACAGCGTGATCTCTCCCGTCATTGCGATATCGCCGCGGACAGGACGGCGGGTGAGCTCCGACGCGAGAGCGGTCACCATCGTCACGCCGGCGGAGGGTCCATCCTTCGGGATCGCGCCTGACGGCACGTGCAGGTGGATCTCGGAGGTCTTGAAGAAATCGGGATCCGCGCCGTAGGTCGCGGCGTGGGCGCGGAACCACGACAGTGCCGCGCGTGCCGACTCCTTCATCACTTCGCCAAGCTGGCCCGTCAGCGTCAGCGTGCCCGGGCCTGCCATGCGCGACGCTTCGATGAACAGGACATCACCGCCGGCGGGCGTCCACGCCAGGCCAATCGCGACGCCAGGTTCCTTGGTCCGCTCCTCCATCTCCTCATCGAGGAAATGCGGCGCACCGAGCAGCTCGACGACGACGTCCGGCGTGATCGCCAGCGGCGTCTCATTGCCTTCGGCGCGGCGGCGCGCGGCCTTGCGGCACAGCGCGCCAATTTCGCGTTCGAGGTTCCTGACGCCCGCCTCCCGGGTATAACCCCGGATCACGAGCCGCAATGCGTCGTCGTCTATGGTGAGCTGCTCGGGCGTCAACCCGTGGTTGGCAATCTGCTTCTGGACCAGGTGATCGCGAGCGATGGCGAGCTTCTCTTCCTCGGTGTAGCCGGGTATCTCGAGCACCTCCATGCGATCGCGCAGGGCTGGAGGGATCGGATCGAGGATGTTCGCGGTCGTGATGAACAACACTTCGGAGAGATCGAACGGCACGTCGAGGTAATGATCGCGGAAGGCAACGTTCTGTTCCGGATCGAGCACCTCGAGCAGCGCCGACGCGGGATCGCCGCGGAAGTCGTTCCCGAGCTTGTCAATCTCGTCGAGGATGAACACGGGGTTCTTCGATTCGGCGCGGCGAAGTCCCTGGATGATCTGGCCGGGCAGCGCGCCGATATAGGTGCGCCGGTGTCCGCGGATTTCCGCCTCGTCACGCATGCCGCCGAGGGACACGCGGACGAACTTCCGGCCGAGCGACTGCGCGATGGAACGGGCGAGCGACGTCTTGCCGACTCCGGGCGGCCCCGCGAAACACAGGATGGGCCCTTTCACCTCGGGATTCAGCTTGCGCACGGCGAGGTACTCGAGGATGCGGTCCTTCGCCTTCTCGAGGCCGGAGTGATCCGCATCGAGAGTCTGCTTGGTGCGCGGCAGATCGATCACTTCGTCGGTCCGCTTCTGCCACGGCAATGCGACCAGCCAATCGAGGTACGTCCGTGAGACGGTGAATTCCGCCGCCGCGGCGGGCATCTTGGAGAGTCGATCCAACTCGCGCAGCGCTTCTTTCTGCACCGCCTCGGGCATGCCCGCCGCTTCGATCTTGTCGCGCAACTCCTCGATTTCGCGGGTCTGATCGTCGCCCTCGCCAAGCTCCTTCTGAATCGCCTTGAGCTGCTCGCGGAGGAAGTACTCGCGTTGGTTCTTGCCAACCTCGGACTGCACCTGCGACTGGATCTTCGAGCCGAGCTCGAGGACCTCGAGCTCCTTGATCAGGACCCGATTGAGCGTGTCGAGGCGCGCGCGCACGTCACGCGTCTCCAGCACCTCCTGCTTCACCGCGGTGCTGATCGTCGTCAGGCTCGAGGCAATGAAGTCGGCGAGCCGGCCCGGATCCGTGATGTTCGCAGACAACGTCTGCAGGTCGTCCGAGAGCAGCGGCGACAGCGAGACAACCTGCTGAAAGTTCGCGCGGATGTTCCTCAGCAGCGCATCGATCTCGAGGTGCTGGGCGTCGGCGCCTGTTTCGGGCGCAAGGCTGACGCGCGCCCGCAGGTACGGCCGGGTCGAGGTGACTTCGTCCAGACGAAGCCGGGCGAGCCCCTGGACGATCAGGCGGAGGCTGCCGTCCGGGAGCTTGAACATCTTATGAATGTGACTTGCGGTCCCGAGCGAATAGAGATCCTGCTGCTGCGGCTCTTCGACGGTTGCGTCGCGCTGGGTGAAGACGCCGATCAGCTTGCCGCCGGAAATCGCCTCATCGATCAGACGAACCGAGCTCTCGCGCGCCACCGCGAGCGGCATGAACGAGTTCGGAAAGAGGACCGTGTCGCGGAGGGGGAGAATCGGGAGCTCGTCTGGAAGATTGAGCGGCCGATCGGTGGAGAGTTCTTCGACCTCGAGCGGTTCGTCGCGGTCAGGCATGAGACGACGACACCGGATGTCGCATCCAGCAGGGGATGCGACACCGCGGTGTCTTTCTTAATTGGACATGTCGAAGAACAGCGCGGCCGAACCGCTCTTGCGCGCCAGCATGCGCTCGCGCTGCTCCGCGGTCTCACGCGCCTCTTCGCAGTCTTTGCAGCGGACCGCAAACGGCAGTGCTCGAAGCCTCGCATGGGCGATCTCATCGCCGCACTCGAAGCAGTTGCCGTAGGTTCCCTCGTCCAGACGACGAAGCGCTTCGTTGATCTTGTTGAGCGTCTCCGACTTCATCTGGATGAGCGCGAACTCGATGTCTTCCTGGATGTCGACCTCGGAGCTCTCGCCCTGGTCGAGCACATCGCGCTCCTTGCTGCTTTCGGCCCGCGCGTCGCGAATTTTGCCCTGAACTTCGCTCAGCAACTCGCGGCGGCGCTCCTCGAGCATCGTCTTCAGTTCGTTATAGCGGCTCGACTTTCCCGCTGCCGCCTTGGTGCTCTTCGTCGTCGCCATGATGCCTGCCGCTCCTTCCACATCACCCAGCGGGTGACCACTGTGGCGCCCCGTGGATGCAATTGGGATGCCCTCTTAGACTGGGTTTCCAATGAAATGGTTCCCAGCCGTTTTCTGCCGCCGTCGTCTCAACGCGATCAAGGGCGAAGCATGTGACCAAGTACTTCTTAATCAACAAATTACGGCCTATGATCGAATTGCCAACGGCACCGCCTCTGACGGTCTGGGGTTTAGACGCCGGCAGGGTCCGGAAGGCTGTGTCCTCTTGCCTGGACGCCGAAAAAACGCGGTTTGTGGCGCAAACGCCTCACCACCGCCTGAGACCGCTGTTTAAATATCTCGGCCAAAACGAGTTTCGGGTAGACAGGAACCAGTGCGGAAAAACTCAAGTTAAGACGGGACTGTCTGTAGATAAATCGACAGTTTGCTCAGAATTCTGCTGTCGCGGAGTTCAATCGTGAACCACTACTGAATCAATCGACTGCTCACGGAGTGATTCGGAACGATTCCGCGCTCCACGAGAAGATCGCCACTCCGGCGGCTGCGTGTGCGCATCCATTTCTCATACAGTCGCAGCAGATCGGAGTTCGACGTGAGGGCGCTGCGTTCGCTGACCTCACTGAGCACGTCGACGCACGCGGTGAACTTGCCCGCCAGTTCGTCAAACACATCGCCGAGGGCCGCGTCTCCTCGCCGGGCCAGCGAGCCGTAGGCGCACGCGCCAAGTTGGATGTAGTAGTCCACGTCAACGAGGCTCCGCGTGAGGCTGTCGGCGAAGAAGCCCGAGATGAACAAAGACAGGTCGCCGACTTCGCGAAGCCCGTCGCGTTGTCTGCTGCCGCCGGCCTGCAACGCCCGCGCGAGGCGGATGCCGAGCGGCTCGTCAGCCGCCGTCGGCGACGAACGATCGAACTGCACGAATCCGGTGAGAAGGTTTACGAGGTAGAACGACGTGAGATCGTGAACGGCGATATGCTGATGCTCGATCGCCGTCTCCACCAGCTCCTTGAAGTACTCCGCCGGCGATTCGTTCCGAACAAGCGCCTCGGCCATGGTCCTCCCCGTACACGGGCATGCCGCACTCGCACCTAGCCGGAGTGCAAGCGTTGTTCCGACACAATTCGTGGGAGAAAACGAGCAAATTATAATCAGAAACGGAACAGATGTCCTGCCCTTTATGCCGATCTCGTAAGGAGCGCCGTGCGTGTCCGGCGCTGGATCAGACCATTTGTCCGGTCTGCTGCGGCACGAAGCGGCTGACGGAAATCTCGTGCCCCGATGATTGCGTCTATCTGGCAAGCGCGCGCGAGCATCCGGCCGCCGTCATCAAAAAACAGCAGGAGCACGACGTCGCGATTCTGATGCCGACGCTGCAAGGACTGACCGAGCGACAGTATCAGCTCTTCTTCCTGTTCCAGTCGGCAGTCGCGCGGCATACGCCCGAGGGATTCACACGTCTCGTTGATGACGACGTCGCGGATGCAGCGGCGGCGGTCGCGGCGACGCTCGAAACCGCGGCGCGCGGGGTGATTTACGACCACGCAGCCCAATCGCTTCCGGCGCAGCGGCTGGCCGCGGACCTGAAGACGATGCTCGCCGAGATGCGACAGCAGGGTGCCACGGTGTACGACCGCGAGGCCGCCATCGCCCTGCGCGCCATCGAAAAGGGGGCGCGCGAAATCGGCAAACTCGAACCGGGCGGCAGCACCTCGTATCTCACCTTGATGGCGCGCCTGCTCCAGCGCAATCGGGCAACGACGCCGGCGCCGGCACCCGAACCGCGTTCATTGATCATTCCCTGAGCATCCACTACAATTTGGAGTTTGCTCTCGAGGGAAAATCATGGCAAAGCGGTGTGAAATCTGCGGGAAAGGACCGGCGGTCGGCCGGACCATTTCCCACGCGCACAACGTCGGACCACGGCGTTTCGAGCCGAACCTCCAGTCAGTGAGGGCTCTGATCGACGGCACCACCAAGCGCATCCGGGTCTGTACCCGCTGCCTGCGTTCGGGCAAAGTCACCAAGGCGGCCTAGTGATGCGTCAGGCGGTTTCGGCGCCGAACGCGGCGAAACCGATTGGTCCCTACAGTCCCGCCATCCGGGCGGGCAATCTCCTGTTCATCTCCGGCCAGGTCGGTTTCGATCCCGCGACGGGCGCGCTCGTCGACGGCGACATCTCGGCGCAAACCGATCAAGTGATGCGCAACATCGTCTCGTTGCTGCAGGCGGCCGGTATCGATTTCGCGCACGTGGTCCGCACGACGGTGTACCTCGCCGACATGGGCGAATTCGCAAGGATGAATGAGGTGTACGCGCGCTACGTGGTCGATCCGCCGCCGGCGCGCTCGACGGTGCAGGTGGCGCGCCTGCCGCGTGACGCACGCGTCGAAATCGATGTCATTGCAGTAGTCGACTAGATCGCGGAGTCGGCGGTATTAAACCCGCCGCTCACATCCGCTTACGCTCGCGCCGTCCGCTCGACGCCCAGCACTCCCTGCACACCTTTGATCGACTTGATGACGCGCTCGAGGTGTTTGACGTCGCTGATCTCGATCGTCATGTCGATGCGCGCCTGCTGGTCGTCGCCCGTGCGCGCCTCCATATTCGTGATGTTCGTGTTGATATCCGACACCTTGGCGCTGATCTCGGCGAGCATCCCCTTTCGATCCTCCACCTGCATCGTCAGGCGGACGGTGTACGGCGCCTGATCGGAGGTCGTCGTGTCCCACTCGACGTCGATACGGCGCTCGGGGTCGAACATGAGATTGAGGACGTTGGGACACGACGCGGCGTGAACGGATACGCCCTTGCCGCGCGTGATGTAGCCGACGATCTTTTCACCTCGAATCGGATTGCAGCATTTCGCGCGGAACACCATGATGTCGTCGGTGCCGCGGACCTTGATCTTGTCGCTCGCGCCGGGCCGCAGGACGCGCTTGACGACCGAGACAACGGCGGAATCGGCCGGACGTTCCTTCAACTGGCCGCCGGGCACGGCCTTCTGCAGGACCGTGCGCGGCGCGAGCTTGCCGTACCCGATGTGCGCGAGCAGCTCGTCGGGCTTCTGCGCGCCGTATTCCATTGCGAACTTCGCGAGCTCCTCGCTTTCGAGCAGCGTCTTCGGGTTCAGATCGAAGCGCCGCGCCTCTTTCTCGAACAGCCGCCGTCCGAGCTCGATGCTGCGCTTCCGTTCCTCGCCTTGAAGGATGTGTTTGATCTTGCTGCGCGCGCGCGAGGTGACAACGAACGTCAGCCAGTCGCGGCTCGGCTTATGGCCCGATTGCGTGATGATCTCGACGATGTCGCCGTTCTGCAGGCGGGCGCGAAGGGGCACCATCTTTCCGTTGACGCGCGCGCCGACGCACTGATTGCCAACGTCGGTGTGAATCATGTACGCGAAATCAACAGGCGTGGCGCCGCGCTGCAGCGACCGGACCTCCCCCTTCGGAGTGAAGATATAGACCTCCTCCGGATAGAGGTCGATTTTCAGATTCTGCAGGAATTCCTGCGGATCCCGAACCTCCTGCTGGACCTCGAGCAGCTGCCGCATCCACTGGAAGTAGCGCTCGTCGCGGTGGTCGCCGACACGCCCTTCCTTGTACTTCCAGTGGGCCGCAATCCCTTCCTCCGCGCGCCGATGCATTTCCTCGGTGCGGATCTGCACTTCGAACGGGAATCCGTTCTCGCTGATCACGGACGTGTGGAGCGACTGATAGCCGTTCGGTCGAGGCATCGCGATGAAATCTTTGATGCGTCCCGGCACGGGCGACCAGGTCTGGTGAATGATGCCGAGCGCCGCGTAACTGTCCTTGATGGATTCGGTGATGATGCGAAGCGCCACGAAGTCGTAGACGCGCTCGAGATCGATCTTCTGCCGCTTCAGTTTCAGGTTGATGCTGTAGAGACGTTTGATGCGGCCGTCGAGCTGCACCACTGGAATCTGGGCCTCGTCGAGCTTGGCGCGGATGGTGCCGGTCAACTCGTGGATGACGGCCTCAGCCGTCTTGCGCTTGGCTTCGACCTTCGCGCGAAGACTCTCGTACGCCTTGGGCTCGAGATACTTGAACGAGAGCTCCTCGAGCTCGTTTTTCACCTTGCTCATGCCGAGACGGTTCGCGATCGGCGCGTAGATGTCGAGCGTTTCCTGAGCAATCTTGACCCGCCGCTCTTCCGGCAGGTGCTGCAGGGTCCGCATGTTGTGCAGGCGATCCGCGAGCTTGACGAGAACGACGCGGATGTCGTCCACCATCGCGAGCAGCATCTTGCGGAAGTTCTCAGCCTGCCGCTCTTCGCTCGACGAGAACGGGATGGCGCCGATCTTGGTGACGCCTTCGACGACGTGCGCGATCTCAGGACCGAACAGCTCGGCAATACGCTCTGGAGTGGTCAGCGTGTCTTCGACGACATCATGGAGCAGGCCCGCGGCCACCGCCACGACGTCCAATTTCATGTCGGCCAGAAAATCCGCGACTTCGAGCGGGTGCACCAGATACGGTTCGCCGGAATGGCGAACCTGTCCCTTGTGTTCGAGCGCGGAGAAGACATAGGCCCGGCGCAGCAGCTCCAGGTCGGCTTCAGGACTGTAGCTTCGGACTTTCTCCAGCAGCGTCTCGAAACGAATCATGGAAAATGGTGTCTAACGCCATGATAGAAGTGGGGTTGAGGGGGGTCAAGGAAACCGCGCACCGACGGTTCCCGACGCTTGACTCACCGGAAAACGCCTAACTATACTGGCGCGCTTACGAATTCTTCGCCGGTCTCACGGCGCTATTTAAGGGGTAACGATGCGGAAGCTTTTGTCACAGAGCATCCTGTTCGCGGCGGTCGCCGCACTGAGTGTGGCGGCGGCTGGATGCAGCCAGTACAACGGCCTGAAGGCCAAGCGGACATTCCGGGACGCCAACGGGCTGTATCAGTCCAGCGACTACAAGGCTGCGGCTGGGAAGTACGAACAGGTGGTGGCGCTCGACGAGGGCGTGCTGCATCAATTCCATCTCGAGCCTGCGTACTTCTTCCTCGCCAACAGCTACGACAACCTGTATCGCTCGGCGAAGAAGGGCGACCCGACCAATGACGGCTACATGTCCAAGGCCGTCGAGTTTTACAAGAAGGACGCGGAAATCGATCCCGATCCCAAAATGAAGAAACTGTCGCTTCAGTATCTGGTCGCGGCCTACGGCCCTGACAAGCTGAACGACCCGACGCAGCAGGAGCCAATTCTCCAGCAGATGATTGAAGTGGACCCGACCGACCCGGCCAACTACTTCTACCTCGCGAACATCTACGAACAGAACGGCGATTACGAGAACGCGGAGAAGCAGTTCCTCAAGGCGAAGGAAATGAAGCCGAACGAGTCGACCGTCTACACGACTCTTGCCGCCTTCTACGACCGGCAGGGCGAGTTCGACAAGACCATCAACGCGCTCAACGAGCGCGCGCAGCACGAGCCGAACAACCCCGAGGCGCATCACGTCATCGCGACCTATTACTGGAACGAGGCGTACAAGAACTTCAAGCTGAAGGACGCCGATAAGATCAAGTACATCCAGGCAGGCATCGATGAAGTCGACAAGGCGCTGGCGCTCAAGCCGGATTACTTCGAAGCCCTGACCTACAAGAACCTGCTGCTCCGGCTCCAGGCGAACGTCGAAAAAGATCCGGCCAAGCAGCAGGCGCTTCTGCGGCAGGCCGACCAGCTTCGCGACAAAGCGCAGGAGCTCCAGAAACAGAAGCAGGCTGCGGCGGCCGCGGCGCCGACGAAGGGATAATCGGCGGGAACTCCGCGCGCCGGAAATATGAAAGGCCGCCCTTCGTGGAAGGGGCGGCCTTTTGTTTTTACCCTCGATTCACCCTCAGAACGTCAACCGCGCTGACAGCTGGATTTGCCTCGGCGTGAAGACGAAGTAATTGCTGTTGGCGTTGGTCAGCGACCCGAACGTCGGGTTATAGGACAGCGTCGGAGCAGCGACGCTGCCGCCAACCGTGTACATCAGCGTGTTCGAGGCTGTGTAATTCAAGCGGTTGAACATGTTGAAGACGTCGAGCATCGCCTCGATCCGTCGCGGTCCGAGGTTCGGGAACGCACGCGAGATGCGCAGGTCGACGTTGGCGGTCTTGGGCAGGAAGAATGCGTTGCGCTCGACGTTCGGCAGACGATTAGTCCCGCCCGCCCCGAGCACGCCGGTCGAGACTCTGGCGGTATTCGGCGTGTTACCCGTCAGCGTCGCAGTATACGGAACGCCGGACGAGATCGACAGGGTCGGCGCAATCGTGAACCCCTCCACCAGCATCTTCAGCGCGCCGGCCGATGGAATGGATGGCTGCCAGATGGCGTTCGCAACGAAGCGGTGCTTGATCTCGAAGTTGGAGCGCGCGTCTTCGAGCGAGAGATCGTACGGATTGAGGACGTTGTTCGAGGCGGTGAACGTTTGCGAACTCTGTCCGTTGTCAGTCGCGCGCGCTTCGGTGTAGCTGGCCTGGAACTGCAGGCCTCCAGTGAGGCGACGATTTACCTGAAAGACCAGTCCGTTGTAGGTCGTGTCGACCAGATCGGACACCGTCGTGATACGGCTGAAATTGGGGTTCGGCCTCACGCCGGTGAAAATCGGCATCGACAACGTCTGGCCGTCGAACGGTCCGCCACTGACCGCATACGACACGGTGCCGGACGCAGCGGGCAGATTGCGATCGATGAAGATCGGCAGGTGACGGCCTCGGCTGCCGACGTAGGACACCGACACCATCGTGTTAGTCGCAATCTTCTGCTCGAACACCACGTCGTACTCGTGGATCATCGGGTTCTGGTAGCCGTCCGCGAACACGACCACATCGGGCCTGACAGGCGTCGCCGATGCGCTCGGCAGGATATTCGGGTAGATTGGCGCGCCCGCCTGGTTCGGTAGGAGCTGCAGCGACAGCTGCCCCGAGGCGGACCCGACGTTGGTGATCGCATTCGAGATTGTCGAATTGATGATGCGACCGTAGAAGATCCCGTACCCGCCGCGAATCACGGTGTTCCCGCGGCCGCTCATGTCGTAGGCCAGCCCCAGGCGCGGGCCGAAGTTGTTCTTGTCGTCGGGGAACTGCGACGTCGCCGCCAGTGCCGGATTGGGAATCTGCGGCTTCGGCAGACGCTCGTAGTCGTAGCGCAGCCCCAGATTGAGCGTCGTGCGCTGCGTGACGTGCCAGTTGTCCTGAACGAATGCGTCGAAGTCCACCGTCGCGAACTTGAACGCCGACGGACCAATGCCCTGGCTGAAGCTTGTGTAATTGATCTGCGGCGCGGCTGCCTTGAACGTCGCGAAGTCGGAGATGAAGTCGACGCGGT
>Ga0075434_100004303_pt1 | contig 12792 bp, 7 predicted proteins | sample RhiMethybrSRZTD3_FD_75298 | JGI IMG/M metagenome (GOLD analysis project Ga0075434, IMG submission 75298) | Populus rhizosphere microbial communities from Tennessee, USA - Rhizosphere MetaG P. TD hybrid SRZTD3 | ecosystem: Host-associated > Plants > Roots > Rhizosphere > Soil | place: USA... | reverse complement strand
AGTTCGGCGGGTCGATTTGAACGGCTGGCGCATCTTCGCGAGCGGCATCCACGCGGGAATAGTTGGGACGGGTCGAGGGCATGGAGAGTTTGCCGGCGCCACCGAGACCGGAAACTGTGCTGGGCGACTTGGGCGAACCGCCGGTGATGCTGATAGCGCCGGAGTTAGCGCCAGTCGCGCCGCCCGCTCCAATTCCGCCCGCGGCGTGTTCGCCGCCGCTGCCTCCCGTCGAATTCGGTTTTGCTTCGGCCGATGCGTCCGGGACACCGGGCTTTTTCCCTTCCGGAGAAATCGTGACGCGCGCCGCGAGATTCCCTGGCGGCGGAGCGACTGGCGCAGGCGGGCCGGGATTGGCGGACAGCGCGATCAGAGTTTGCCCCGACCCGTTGGGCGAAGTCAGCTGATTGGCAACATCGGGCGCTGGCTCGGCTGCGCCATCTTGCCTGCGTTGAGCCGCGCGCGGGGCGGCGCCCGCGTTGATTTGCAATTGCGGCCGCTCAGGCCCGGCGGAATTCATGGCGAGGGCCATTTCGCCAGGACGCAGCTCAGCCATCCGTACTTCGGGCGCGGAGTTGGGATCGCTTGCGATGCGCCGTTCCTTCGGATGTAGTTGCTTCAAGAACTTTGCGCTGATTTCGAGCTGCGGCCGGACCGGCTGGGCGGATTGAGCTAGTTGCACCGTGTTCGGCAGGTTCGGAAGAAGCTTGGGTGCGTCAAGCTGAGCGGCGGGTTGAATGAGCGTTTGACGGGGATGATTGGGGCGTGAAGGATCGGTGAAGATGCGCTGGCGCGGATGGAACGCATCGGCACCTTCAGGTGCAGGTGGATGCTCGGCTACTCCGCGCGGAGTCGGTTTCGGCTTGTGGGCAGGCGCGCTGATCAGCGGAAAATCTTCAACCGGGCCGGACCAGGCGATTTCGGCGTTGTCAAAGGCGTGATTGCGCTGTGGCGAAGCGATTTGCGGAAACGGCATGACCATGAACGCAACATGCCATAGCGCCGCGGCAAAAACGGCCCGGCGCGGGATGCGCCGTTCAATCCAGGCATCCTTGAAAAAACTCGCCGAGAGGAGTCCTTTGGGGGCGCGGGCGCGGCGGAAGAGTTCCGCGAAATTGCTGGCAAACCCTTGATGGAACTGGCGCCAGTCGATATCGAGTTGTGGCTCAACGGCTCCGTGAAGGTCAGCGGAGGCAGCGGGCGGCGCAGACGGGTTTAGCCGCAAAAGGTCGAACGGATTGTTGGCTTCGTGCGCGGACATTATGCGTAGTTCACTAGCAAATCCCAAACTTTGAATTATAACGGCGGACTTGGAAAACCGCTGACAGCCCTGGCGCAGCCAGGCGGGGGCGTGCGCGCCGAAAAGATAGTAGATGATGACACAAGGCGGAACGTTGTGTGGGAATTTTGGAGTGCGGCAGCCGCGATTCGGCTTGCTTCCTTGATTCGTTGCAACCGTGAAAGCGGCAGCAAGGCTGCCGCACTCCAAAAGCCGCGTACCTCCCGGATGAATCGGGGCAGACAGAAGGCGGCCGTTAGAAAGCGACTCGGTAGAAGGAGAGGGCGGCGTCGCCTTGCTTTAGGGTGCGGAATTGCTGGAGACGCCCGATCGCGGCTGGGAGGTAGATTGTTTTGCGGTGCTCGGCGACGAGGATGGAAGGGGCAGCAGCGAGCGCCGATTTTTCCAGGGTGTGCAGAACGGAATGGTAGTCGCGTTCGTTGGCGTAGGGCGGATCAAGAAAGATGAGTTCAAAAGGTGCGGCACGTTCAGATTCCAGTTTGGCGATTGCGGCTAGCGCGTCGTCGGCGATGAGGCGCGTGCCTTCGCTGATTTCGAGCAGCGCGAGGTTCTCGCTGATTAAGTGCGCTGCGGCGCGGTGATTCTCGACGAAAACAACGTGTGCTGCGCCACGGCTGATGGCCTCGATGCCGACCGCGCCTGTTCCAGCAAACAGATCGAGGAAGCGGGCGCCTTCGACTCGCGGGCCGAGAACATTGAAGAGCGTTTCGCGAAGCATGTCGCTGCTGGGGCGAATGCGAAGCTTTTTGAGCGGCTTCAACTGGCGCGAGCGAAATGTGCCGGCGATGATGCGCATGGGTTAGCCGATCCTTGTCATCCGACGCGGGCCAGGTGATAGCGGCGCTGCCACGTGGAGGGCAGCGCGCGCAGTGTTTGCTTCAGTTCGCCTTTGCGTTCCGTGTCTTCGGCCAGCGAGAAGGCTTCCTTACGGGCGGTTTCCAGAAATTCCTTGTCGCGGAGCGGGTTGGCGACGTGAAAGCCCAATTCGCCGGACTGGCGTGTGCCGAAGAATTCACCGGGGCCGCGGATTTGCAGGTCGGCTTCGGCGATTTCGAATCCGTTGTTGGTGCGAACCAAGGTCTCAAGACGCGCGCGCGCTTCATCCGTCATGCGGCCCGGCGCGATAAGCACGCAGTGGGATTTGTGAGCGCCGCGGCCGATACGTCCTCGCAACTGATGCAGCTGCGAGAGGCCGAAGCGCTCGGCGTGTTCTATGACCATGACGGTGGCGTTGGGAACGTCCACACCAACTTCGATGACCGTGGTGGCGACGAGAATTTGCGTTTCATTATTGCGAAAGGCCTGCATGACAGCGTCTTTTTCTTCGCTCGGAAGGCGGCCGTGTAAAAGGCCCAGCTTGAGCTTGGGAAAAACTTGTTTCGAGAGGCGGTCGTATTCTTCTATCGCCGCCTTGAGCTCAAGCTTCGATTCTTCGATCACGGGATAGACGATGTAGCCCTGGCGGCCGGCGGCAATTTCGCGGCGGAGCGATTCCCAGACTCCGACGAGATGCGATTCGGTGGTCATGTGAGTCTCGATGGGAGTGCGGCCGGGCGGAAGCTCGTCGATGATGGAGACGTCGAGATCGCCGTAAAGCGTGAGCGAGAGCGTGCGCGGGATAGGCGTGGCGGTGAGGACAAGAACGTGAGGCGCGTGGCCGTGCGTGGCGGCCTTGTCCATGAGCTTTTTGCGCTGCAAGACGCCAAAGCGGTGCTGCTCGTCGATCGCCACGAAGCCGAGGCGGGAAAACAGAACGTCGTCTTCGATCAGTGCATGAGTGCCAACAACAAGTTGTGCTTCGCCGCTGGCAACGCGTCCGCGCGCGGCTAATTTTTCGGAGGGTTTTAGTCCGCTGATGAGAAGTTCGACTTTGTAGCCGGCTTTTTCGAGGATGCGCCGCGCCGATAGAAAATGCTGGACGGCGAGAATTTCGGTGGGGGCCATGAGCGTGGCCTGGCAGCCGTTTTCGATGGCTATGACTGCGGCTTGCAGCGCAACGATGGTTTTGCCGCTGCCGACATCGCCTTGCAGCAGGCGATTCATAGGTACTGGCTTTTCGAGATCGGCCGCGATTTCGGCGAGGACACGTTTTTGCGCCGCGGTGGGCTTGAAGGGCAGGATGCGTTTGAGGGCTTCGCGAACCCGGTCTTCGCGCACGTGGAAGGCGATCGCGTCCTCCTTGCGCTGCACTTTGCGGTTGAGCGCCATGCTCAGTTGATAGAAGAAAAATTCCTCAAAGATGAGGCGCTGCTGCGCGGGCGAACGGAACTGGTTGAGCGCATCGAGGAACGAATCCGGCGGAGGAAAGTGCGTCTGGATAATGGCGTCGCGGCGCAGGGGAAAATTCATGCGCTTGCGGACGGACGCGGGCAAAAGATCAGGCAGGTTGGGATCGAGGTGCTGGAGTGCTGCGTAGGTCGCACGACGAATCGCGCGCGTGCCGAAGGTGCCGATGGCTTCGTAGATCGGGACAATGCGGCCGACTTCTGTGGAGTCGGCAGCTTGGCCGTCGGCCTGGCCTTCGGGGTCGTCGCTCAGCAATTCGAATTGAGGATTGACCATTTCCATGCGGGCGGGGCGGAGACGATCTACTTCGACTTTCCCGTGAAGGGTCATCAGTTGGCCGGACTTGAGGCGTCCTTCGAGATATCCACCGTGAAAAAATTTGCAAGCGAGCGAAAGGCCGGTTTCGTCCTTGACGAGCAGGTGGTAGATCGCGTCGCCCCTTCTCATGCCCCGAACGGCAGAGCCGCTGGCAACGCGAACGCGCAGTGTATAGATGTTGCCGGGACGGACGTCTTTGATTTGTGAGAAATGGATGCGATCTTCGTAACGAAACGGCAGGTAGCCGAGAAGGTCTTCGAGCGTGTGAATGCCGCGCTTGGCGAGGAGTTCGGCGCGCTGCGGGCCGACTCCTTTCAGCATGCGTACGTCGGTTTGCAGGCCTTCGGGCATAGAGGCTTTTATACCATCGGCGCGGAGAAAGCCCGAATTGCGGCCAGTGAGTTGGCTCGAACGCTATGAAGCCTTCATGCAAAATCTGCGTGGCATGAAACCGACGGTTACTTGCGCGGTTTGGCGGGCGTATGAAAGAGTGGTGTGCGTTTGTCGCGGCAGGTTTGTGCCGATACGCTGATTGCGCAAAGTGGAGGCGCTGGTGGCAAAGGTCCAGCTGAGCGGTTCAGAAAAGCGCGCGCTGCTCTTGTGGGTGCTGGCGGGCATCGTGGGGCTATGGTACGCGCAACGGCATTTTTTTGAAGCCTTCCCAGAAGCTTCGGTCAATTTCAAATTGACGCGCGGTGAAGCGCTGGAACGGGCGCGGAATTTTGTGGAGTCGCTCGGCAACAGCACGACGGGCTACCGCTCGGTGATCGTGTTTGGCGTGAATGACAACGCCAAGACGTATCTGGAGCGGGAAGTTGGGTTGAAAGAAGCGAACCGGCTGATGGCTGCGGAAGTGAACGTGTGGAACTGGAACGTTCGTTTCTTCAAGCCAGAGCAGGAAGAAGAGTTTCTGGTCAGCATCAACCCGGAAGGAAACGTCACCGGCTACGCGCATAAAGTGCCGGAGGCGCAGGCTGGGGCGGAACCTGCGCGCGACGCCGCGCAGCAGACGGCGCAGAATTTTTTGACCGCGAAGCTAGGCAAAGCGGCGTCGCATTGGGATTTCCTGTCGGAGCAAGCTAACTCGACGAAGAAACCGAATCGCCTCGATTGGTCGTTCACGTGGGAAAAACATGGTTTCAAAGCCAAGGATGCGCCGGAGCGGCTGACGATTGCGCTGAACGGCGCCGCCATTGGCTCGGCGACAGAGACGCTGAAAGTGCCGGAGCAGTGGGAGCGGGATTACCGGCACTTGCGTTCGACGAACGAGTTTTACAACACGGTTGCAATCATTCCGTACTTGCTGCTGCTGGGCGGCGTGTTGTGGTACGGAATTCAGCTGACAAGACGAGGGCAGACGAGCTGGCGGCTGGCGCTGCAGCTGGGCGTGATTGTGGCTGTGCTGCTTACCGCTATGCAGTTGAACCGTTGGCCCGTGGAAGTGAGTGGATATGACACGAATTCTTCCTACGGGAGCTTTGCGATTCAGCAAATTTTGGGTGCGCTGCTGTTTGGGGTGGGCTCGGCGCTAACGGTGAGCCTGGTGCTGCCGGGCGGCGAACCGTTTTATCGCGAGGCCAAGCCGCACTTTTTGCGGTTGAAGAAGGCGCTGACGTGGCGCGGATTGCGGACCAAGGAATTTTTCTCGTCGGTGGTTGTTGGGCTGTCCCTTGCCGGCGCCCACATGGGATTTTTGGTTGCGTTTTATCTGATCGCTAACCATTTCGGCGCGTGGTCGCCGCAGGAAGTGAACTACGAAGATTCGGTGAGTACGTTGATTCCGTGGATCGGTGGCATCGCAATAGGATTGCTCGCGGCAACGAGCGAAGAATTTTTGTTCCGGTTGTTCGCGATTCCCTTCTTAGAGAAGGTCACGAAGTCGCGCTTGCTAGCGGTGCTTGTGCCGGCGTTTTCGTGGGGATTTTTGCACACGGCGTATCCGAACGAACCTCCCTACATTCGTGGTCTGGAAGTGGGCCTGATCGGCATTGTCGCCGGCGTAGTGATGCTGCGCTGGGGAATTTTGGCAACGCTGGTGTGGCATTACACGGTGGACGCAGCCCTGGTTGGGCTGCTGCTGATTCGTTCGAGCAGCTTGTACTTCAAGATTTCCGGAATTGTGGTCGGCCTGGCGATTCTGATTCCGTTCAGCTATACGGTCTATTCGCGGATCAAGCGCGCTTCGTTCGAGGAAGACGCGGATTTGCGTAACGACGCTGTCGATTCCGAAGATGCAGTTCCCCCCGAGGCGCCCGAACTGCCGCGCGAATTGACTAAGGCACCTACAGGGCCGCTGTCGAAAGGCGCATTGGCTTTCCTCGCTGTTTGCGTGTTGTTAGGCGGTCTGGCCGCGCTAAAGCTGAAGCCCGTCCACCTGGGCGACTACTTGAAGCTTTCGGTCAACGCGAAAGAGGCCGCGGCGCGAGCGAGCGAAATTCTGCAGCAGCGGGGCGTTGATCCGAAGGCTTACCAGTCGGTGACGACGTTTGTGAATGTCACCGACGCAACCGCGGGCGAATATCTTCGCCAGAAAATTGGCGTGAAGGCGCTGAACGCGATCTACGAAAAACAAGTGCCGGGAGCGTTGTGGGACACACGATTTTTCCGCGACGGGCAGGCAGAAGAATACTCCGTAATTCTCAAACCGGACGGCGCGCTGCATAGCGTGCATCATGATTTGGCGGAAGCCGCAAAGGGAGCTTCGCTTTCTAAGGCCGACGCGATCGCCAAAGCGACTGCGTATTTGCAGAACGAAAAGAAGTGCGACTTGTCGCAGTGGACACTGGTGGATTCGGGCTCCGAGAAACGGCCAAATCGCATAGACCACACTTTGATCTGGCAAGCGAAGCAGCCGCTGGATGCGGCCGATGACTCACAAGGAGCCGATCCTGCGACCCATGCGTTTCAACGAGTCCAAGTAGTTGTTGCTGGCGACGAGCCGACGGACTATCGCACGTTCATCAAAATTCCGGACGATTGGCGGCGCAAACAGGAATCGCAACCCATCTGGCGGACGCTGCACTTAGTTTTCGTGGTGTGCCTGGGGCTCGGCGTGGGAATTGCGGCACTGATTTTCTTCCTACGCGAAATTAAGTCCGACTTGATGAAGCAAGTGCCGTGGCGGCGCTTCACGGTCTGGGGACTCTTTGCGCTGGCGGCGTACGTATTGATTGGAACGTTTGGCGATCGCATTCCAATGTTCCTCAGCCAGTACAAAACAGCGATCCCGCTGAAATTCATGTACGGGGGCCTGGCGATCGCATTCACCATCGGCGCATTTTTCTATCTGGGACTGGTGGTGATTCTCTTCGCGATGGGATGGTTTTTCCTGAAGCAGGCTTATGGCGAAGTGGAATGGCCCGGTTGGAGAGGCATGCCGCGCGACTACTATCGCGATGCGCTGTTGATCGGGCTGGGAGGCACTGCAGCGCTGGTTGCCGTCAGCCGCGCGACAGAATTTGTTCTTCGCCGCTGGTCGACGCCCCATCGTTCATTCCCCGCAGGTTTCGGCCTGGATTTTGATTCGTACGTGCCGGGAATATCGATTTCAGCGGCGGCGGTTCTGCACGGATTGCTTTTCACCGCGGCCATCGCCACGGTAGGGGGTCTTGTTCTGGCGCACTGCAAGTCGCCGGTGCTTCGCGCGCTGTTGTTCGCGGCAGCTTCGATCTCGTTGGTCAGCGGATGGGGCAGTCCGGCGGACTTTTTGAAACAGTGGCTCGCTCAGCTGGTCTTTCTGGCCGTTGTCGTCTTCGGCATTGTGCGAGTCGTTCGCTTGAACCTATACGGATACTTCCTGGTGCTGGCGATTCCGTCGCTGCTGCTCGGCGCGCAGGAGTTGTTAACGCAGCCCAATGGCTTCTACCGCACGCAAGGTTATCTGGTCTTGGCCGCACTTGCGGCCTTGTTGATATGGCCGCTGACGGCCTGGTTTGTGGGGTCCGAACGCCCGCGGGAAGACAAAGCCCCCACCCAATGAGGTCGCTGCGGCGTCCTAGCCAGGCGCCGGCACCACCGGACAGCCGGTCAAGTCGGAAACAATTAGATTCCCACATTCGTTGTATGAGATAAGAGAGGTGGCTGCTTACGTGAACGGTGGTGGTGCGTCCAAAATGGATGACACCGCGGCGCTGCGCGCCAAGCTGATCCGCGTTGATCCGGCTAACCCGCCGGAAATCAACGTCCAGCGCGACCGTTAGCGAATAGAAAGCGAATATGCCACTTCCCCAATGGGCGTTGGCTTTGGCCGATAGCGCAGGCAAGTCCGGCGAACACCAAGCCGTACTTGTGACGGTGATCTCATTGCCGGAATTGGACGAACGTGCCCTCCTGGTCGAGGCTCAGGCCGGAAACCGCGCTGCCTTTGAGGAATTGGTCCGCCGGTATGACCGCGATGTGCTGCGGCTGGCGCTGAACCTCATGAAGCGTCCGGAGGACGCCCGGGACGTCTATCAAGAAGCCTTCCTGAAGGTCTACCGCAACCTCCACAGATTCCGCTTTGAATGCAGCTTTTATACCTGGCTGTACCGCATCGTGACCAACGTTTGCTTGGATCACTTGCGCCGGCGCCAGGCTCGCCCCGAAGACCAAGCTCCTGAAGTTCTGGTGAATCGCAACGAGGAAGGCACGCGCGACTTCTTTGAAGTGCAGCGCGAACACCGCCCGACTCTCGACCCGGAGCGCAGCCTAATTGGCAAAGAGATTCGGTTGCGGTTGGCGAAGGCGATGGATCGGCTCTCGCCGCGCGAGCGCGTCGTTTTCGAGATGAAGCACTACCAGGGATTGAAGCTACGCGCGATTGGCGATGCCCTGGGTACAACCGAAGAAACCGTGAAGAATTCGCTGTTCCGCGCGACGCGCAAGCTCCGGCAGGAATTGGGAGAGCTCCGATGAGCGCGGCCCGCAAAATGCACTGCGATGAAGTCGCTCCCTTGCTCGTCTTTCTGGCATGCGATGAAGTGACCGCGGACGAGCGCGCTGGAATTGAGAGCCACCTTGCGAAATGCGCGGAGTGCCGCACGCAGCTGGCAGAAGTGAGCGATTTTCACCATGGCCTGACAGCGGTGCCGCAGGCCGCCGATGAATTGGACCGGACCGGCACGCTGTTGGCGCAGTGTCGCAGCGAGCTATCCGAGTCGCTGGATGAGATGTCAGCGCCGCCAGTGGAACAAGAGTCCTGGCGGCCTTTTAGTTTTATTCGCCGGTGGATGGCGCTGCGCCCCGGCTGGAGCGCGGCGGGATTGCTTGCTGCGGGCGCGATTCTGGGCGTGCAGTTGCTGCAGTGGCTGCCTGCCGGCGACACCGGAATCAAAGGGACGCAAGTAAGTGTTTCGGCCGCGCCCAAACTCACCGACGATCAATTGGCAAGAATGGCGGTATCGGAAATCAACTTCGCACCAGGCTCGGACGGAGCGCCGGGCACATTGCAGGTTCAGCTGCGCGCGGAGCAGCCGGTAACGCTCTCTGGAAATCTGGACGACAGCGACATGCGGCGTGTGCTTACTTACGTTGTGAGAAACAGTGATCGCTTCGATGCTGGCGTTCGGCTGGATTGTCTGGATGCGCTGCGCGCGAAGATCAGTGATTCGGAAATTCGCGATGCGCTCCTCGACGCAGCGCGGCACGACAAAAATCCCGCGGTTCGCATGAAAGCGCTGGAATCGTTGCGCGAAGTAGCATCCGAGGAAGATGTACGCGACGCAGTGCTGGAATCTCTGGAAGAGGATGGCAACCCTGGCGTGCGTGTGGAGGCAATCAATTTGCTGGTTCGATCGCTCGAGATGGAAGCGCCCACGCCGCCAGCCCCCGACACAAATTCGGATGAGCCGATGGTAGGTCGTACGGCTCCCGCGGTGATCGCGAATTCGGATCCTTCCGTGCAACGGGTGGTGCATGCGCTCGAACAGTTGCGGCACAGCGATCCGAATCATTACGTAAGACTCCGCAGCGCCGCAGCGCTTCGTCAGATTGGCCCGGCTGAAGTTCAGTAAGCAGCTTCAGGAGCAAGTTTCCGAAGTCAGAAGGATGTTTGGGCAGGAGAACGCGGAGCACGTTCGCGTATGACCTCGGTTGCCAAGGCTTGGCCAAGGAAATTGATGATTGGAAGTAACTCCATCACACGACTTGCCTTCCGCTACCTGGCTGCCTTCCTTATTTTCGCTGCAATCCCCGCTTTCGCCATTTCTGCGAGCGAACCCGGAGGGCATGTCGTAGTGGTGCCGGAGCCTGGCGTCGAGCCAGGTGGACCGCACGTTACACGCGACTTCGACGGAACGTTATCAACCGGCGAAAACCTCACCTTGAAACTCAACACCGACCTTGGCTCGGTGCGAATTTTGCCGCTGAAGCCCGGCGCGCCGCCCGTGGTGCGTTACTCGGTGCACATTGAAACCGATGCGCGCGGATCGGCGGCGGCGCAGTTGCTCGATCGTTATGCGCTCAGCGCGAGGAACACGCCAGCCGGTACTGAAATCACGGGCAATCTTCCGCAGCTTCCCCGCGGGAGCGGCGCGCAGTTCTGGGTGCACTTTGAAATCGCCGTGCCGACAACCTACAGCCTCGACGTCACTACCGGCGCGGGCGACATTCAGACATTTGATGTCGGCGGAACAGCGACGCTAATCACGGAAGGCGGAAACATCGTTGGCGGCAAGATCGGCACAAATTTTCCCGGCGGCCGGTCGCGGCGCAGCGGCGCATCGCGGCTGGTGGGCAAACTGGAGACGCAAGGCGGCCACATTCAAATCGAAGACGTCGCCGGCGATCTGACGGCATTTACCGCGGGCGGCCACATCAACACGGGATACATTTTGGGCGAGGCGAATCTGCAGTCGGGCGGCGGGCACATCCGTTCCGCGGGCATCGGCGGAAAAGCGGAGCTGGCCACGGAAGGCGGCAACATCACCGTCGGTCGAGCGGCCAAAGTGGTAACGGTCAAGACTGGCGGCGGACAGATTGATTTTGGCGAAGTGCACGGTTCGGTGCGCGCGCAGACGGGCGGCGGCGGCATTCGAGTGCTGTATGTTGCAGGCCCGATGGACGTGGAGTCGAGCGGCGGCAGCATCTGCCTTACGCGCGTTTCGGGATCGGTGCGGGCTGCAACCGATTCCGGCACTATCACGGCCTGGATTAATCCGGTCAATTCGGAAAAACAGAAAGAATGGGTGAGCCTGCCAGGCGCGTCGCAGTTGACGTCTGGTGAGGGTGATATCGTCGTGTTTCTGCCGCGCAACCTGGCGGCGAACATTGAAGCAATCGTAGAAAACGGCGGCGTTCGCCGAATTGAAGCGGACCCCGCGCTTGCATTGCAGGTCGCCAAAGTCTCGCAAGGTTCAGGCGCAGTCAAGGCGTGGACTTCTTTGAACGGTGGCGGAGCTGTGCTGCGGCTGAAGACCACCGGCGGCAGAATCAAACTGCAGTATTCGGATTCAGAGATGGCGCTCTGGGAGTCCATGTGGCGCGATCAATCGGCTCGCATGGAACGCGAGCTTACGCGGGCCGCAATGCCGGCGGCAGCGGCGTTTCCGAGGACCGAGGCTGCCGCACCGGCACCATGGCCCGTGCCACAGGTTCATGTGGCTGCCGTTGCGCCGGCCACCGCTCCGCAGCCAGCCACAGGGCCAGAGCCGGATGATGTGTGGAACGGAAATTGGGTGGATCGAATGGAAGTGCGCTTGATCGGCGGCGTGCGCATGGATGGAGAGCAATTTTGGCAGCGGATCAAGCGGCACACGGAGCCGCCGTATCCAGAGATTGCTCGTAAAGCCGGTATCGAAGGAACGGTGCGGTTACAAGTTCGTATGACGCAGGACGGCAAAGTCGAAGTGATGAAGCTGCTCGAAGGCGACACGGTACTCGCCGACGCAGCGATGGGGGCAGTGAAGCAGTGGCGCGGCAAGCCACTGTGGATGGACGGCAAGCCGGTAGATGTGATCTCCACGGTCACGTTCAAATTCAGGCTGCGCGACTAGAGTCTTGACCGGGAAAGCGTCGCCGCGCTCTCGGTCAATTTGGCCACGGAAGGAAAACGTTCTTCGGGAGAAGGGGAAACTTCACGACGAACGGATGCGGTTCAGCGCGAAGTCCTCGGAGGGGGTTGTGATGAAACTGCGCAGGCTGTTGGTTCCGGCGGTGGTGTTGTCGTTTGCTTTGGCGATTCTGGCGGTGCCGGGATTTGCCATCAGCAAGGAGTTCAACCAATCGTACTCGCTCCAGCCCGGCGGCACGTTTGAATTGCAGAACGTGAACGGTACCGTCGAAGTGCAAGGCTGGGACAAGGACGTCGTGGAAGTTCATGCGGTGAAAACGGCAAAAGTGCGCGAGTCAGACCTGGAGCGCGTCGCGATCGACGTACATGCCGGGGCGAACAGTGTTGCCATCATGACTCGCTATCCGCAGAACGAAGGCGTGGAGGTGGCGGTCGAGTACACCATCCATGTGCCACACGGCGCGAAGGTCGAACACCTGGGAACGGTGAACGGCACGCTGCGCGTTGCGGGTGTAAGCCAGGTCGACGAGCTGCACACGGTGAATGGCAACATCGAAGTGTATGAAGCCGACAGCGATGTTCACGCGCACACCACGAACGGCAATGTGCATCTCGAGCTGTCGCACATCCACGGAGTCTCGGGAACGGTGGCGGAGACGACCAATGGCTCAGTCGTCTTAGCCGTTCCAGCAAATGCGCAGGCGGATCTGGAAGCTCGCTGTTTGAACGGAAATTTTCAGTCTGAATTACCGTTCGCGATGGAAGCGTCGCTGAAGCCACGCGAAATTCATGGGAAATTGGGACAGGGCGGATCGCCGATCAAGCTGCACACGATCAACGGCGGAATCCGCGTGGTGGCGCTGCGCACCACGGTTTGACAACACTTTTACGTCGAGTGCGTCTA
>Ga0075434_100004298_pt1 | contig 12798 bp, 8 predicted proteins | sample RhiMethybrSRZTD3_FD_75298 | JGI IMG/M metagenome (GOLD analysis project Ga0075434, IMG submission 75298) | Populus rhizosphere microbial communities from Tennessee, USA - Rhizosphere MetaG P. TD hybrid SRZTD3 | ecosystem: Host-associated > Plants > Roots > Rhizosphere > Soil | place: USA... | reverse complement strand
GCGCTTTGCAGATCCCGGTTGCTTGCGGCAATCACACGGACGTTGGCCTTGACAACCCGCGTGCCGCCCAGCCTCTGGAATTCCCGCTCCTGCAGGACGCGCAGCAACTTCGCCTGGGCCGTCAGGCTCATTTCACTCACTTCATCGAGGAACAAGACCCCGCTCGAGGCGACCTCGATGTGGCCGGACTTCGACAGATGCGCGCCCGTGAACGCGCCACGCTCGTACCCAAACAACTCGGATTCGAGCAACTGCTCTGGAAGGGCGGCGCAATTGATGGCAACGAACGGCCCGTTCCTCCGCGGCGAGGCCCGGTGAATGAAGCGGGCGACCACTTCCTTTCCCGTGCCCGATTCGCCCTGCAGGAACACTGTCGTATCAGTCGCGGCGACCTGAGCGGCCTGTCGCAGTACTTGCCGCCACGGTGGTGATTGTCCGATCACAGGAGGTACACCCGTCTGGCGCTCGGTGATCGCCATCGCGTCGCGGATCCGGCCGTCCACGCGATCGGCACGTGGTCGCGGATCCGTGTCTCTAGAATCCATCGCGAGAACTGCATTCATGGGTCGAACCTCCCAGCGAGATTGACTGCGGTCGGTCGCTCGCAGATGTACGCGTCACCCGCGTTGTCTGGTCATCCATTCGCGGACGTATGCGGGGCAATTCTCGAGCGTGATGCCGTCCGATTCGCACCGTACGAGAAAGGTGATTGCCTCTCCACAAACCAGTGTCAGATCCTTCAAGTCCAGCACGACCTGGCCACGACTCGCTTCACACCCGATGAGCGCTTGCAACTCGGCCAAATCGTCTTCTGCCATTCGGCCGCTGAGGGCAAAGACCACCCCGTCGTTCGTTGATCGTCGAATCCTCAGCATGGCGATCTCTACGACTGCAATTCAGGATCCGACTGCAACTTACTGACAACATGTGGATTGGCGAATTCGGCGATTGGCCGATTTTCGTCAATTGGCGAATGTCGTGCAAAATCCGCAGGTGAGAGGTTGCCGGAGAATGGCGTCCGGAAGAACGCTAGGCGGGTCTGAAGCGATTCTTGTTGATCTTCAGCAGCTTGATCTTTGATTCCAGGGTAGACCTCGCGATCCCCAGCCTGGCCGCGGCCCCTGAAGGTCCGTACACGCGTCCACCACTTTCGCGAAGGGCCGCCTCGATCATGGCTTTCTCCTGCGCCGGGGGCCTCTTCAGTGCGTCAGGTTGGCTGCGCTGCTCAGTAGCGACTGGTCGCCGAGAAAGCCAACTCTCGTCGACGGCGAACGTTCCGGTCTCACAGACTATGACCGATCGCTCGATCACGTTCTGCAGTTCACGAATATTGCCAGGCCACGAGTACGACTGGAGCAACTCGAGACTCTGCTTGTGCACCGTCTGAAAGCTCTTGCGGGCTTTTCTGGCGTACCGATCGATGAAGTACTCGACCAGGAGAGGAATGTCTTCCCGTCGTTGACGCAGCGAGGGCACCTCGATAGGAAAGACGTTGAGCCGGTAAAACAGGTCGCTGCGAAACGAGCCCGCAGCAACGGCCGCTTCCAGATCGCGGTTCGTCGCGGCAATGACCCGCACGTTCGAGCGAATGGATCCACCGCTGCCGAGCCGCTCGAACTCGTGTTCCTGCAGAACACGCAAGAGCGCGATCTGGGTCTCTGCGGGGAGCTCCCCGATTTCGTCGAGGAAAATCGTACCGCCTTCCGCCAGCTCAAAGCGGCCTAGACGTCGCTGAGTGGCGCCAGTAAAAGCGCCTTTTTCATGGCCGAACAGTTCTGATGCGATCAAGTCGCGCGGGATGGCTCCGCAATTCACGCTCACGAATGCGCGTGACGAGCGCCGAGAACGCCGGTGAATGGCGCGGGCCACCAGTTCCTTGCCCGTGCCGGTCTCGCCGGTGATCAGAACGCTGGAGTCGGAAGGAGCGACCTTCGACACACGCGAAAGCACCGTCTGCAAGGACGCCGACGCTCCGACAATTTCCTCGAACATGGACGCCGAATCGATTTCTTCGCGCAACGCCACGTTCTCGTTGTGGAGTCGCTGCTCCGCCTGCTTGCGATCATCGATATCGGTGGCGGCTGCATACCAACGCGTAAGGCTACCTTGCTCATCCAACATCGGCCGAAAGCGGACCAAAAACCAGCGACACTGCCCGTCTCGTTTCCTCAACCGCATTTCGGTCTCAAATGCGGATCCCCTTTGAAAGTTGACGGGTTGTTCGCGCATCAGACGTTCCGCATCTTCTGGATGAAGCAACGTTTGGGACTCAGCGCTCTGCCACTCCTCAAGGGTGAGCCCGTGGTAATCGAGCGCGGCGCGGTTGTTGTAAAGACGACGGCCATCGGGCCCGAACTCAGTGATGTGTTGAGGCGTGAGGTCAAGAATCTGGCGAAGCTCTCGTTCGCTCTGGCGAACCCTCTCTTCGGCCCTCCGCTGATCATCGATGTCCGTGTGCAAACCGTACCATCGGACAATTCGGCCGCGTTCGTCCCGAAGGGGATCCACACGAACGTGAACCCACCGATAGACGCCGTCGAAGCGCCTCAAGCGCTGAACAACCTCCACAGCCTGCCCGACCGCTGAAGACCGCAGCCACTCGTTGTGCATCGTCTCGCGCTCGTCCGGATGGATCGGCTCCACAAAGGAGGCCGCAAGCTCGTCGGTCGTCATCCCGAGAAAGTCGAGCAAGCGCTTGTTGGCGTATTGAAGCTTCCCCATTGCATCGCCGACCGCAATCATTCCGGGAACGCTGTCGACGAGTTGGCGGAGCTCACGTTCGCTCTCGCGTAGCGCTTCCTCCGCGCGCTTTCGCTCATCGATGTCAGTTTGCAAGACGCACCAACGGACGATGCGGCCCTCCGCGTCCCGAACGGGGAGCCCTTGCACCTGGAACCACCGGTAGACGCCATCCGAGCGCCGTTGCCGATGTTCATCGGTGAACGCCTCGCCGCTCTCGATTGAATGCCGCCACGCAGATAGCACGCGCGGAAGGTCATCAGGATGAACTGCGTCCGTGCTGGTCCACTGCTTCAGTTCTTCGGCCGTCTTGCCGAAGTACTCAAGAATCGGCCGGTTGACGATTTCAAGCGCGCCATCGGGGGTCATCACCGCGAGGGGAGCGGAAATGCCGTCGACGATCTGACGAAGTGTGAGTTCGTTCTGCACCGGGTTCCCCCTGCGCAGCGCCTTCGTAGACGCTGAGAATTACCAGTCTACGCCCACGTGCGCTGAACCGTGTCTGGGCGGTTACGTCGACACCTCCGCTGCGTCTCGACGCTGATCGTCAACAACCGCGGGCCGTTGCCGACCTCATCGCAAAGGGGCGAACGGCGTGGCTCTCGCGGCGCGATATCGGACGGCCGAGAACTCGAGCGGTTGTGGCGGGTCACATCATGTCGCTCAGGCCCAATGCGACTCGCAGTGTTGCTCAACCGACTTCAGAAATCAGATCTTCAGCGGTTTCGCTGCAATGAGCTGCGGGGGAGCTTGAACTGTCGCGCGAAGGAACCGCCTCAACAAGATGGCCGTAAGTGATCGAAGAACATTAGGAGGGTCTATCACAGTTTCTTAGACAATCGTTCTCGGCCGCTCGCAAACCGTTAATTCTAAACGGAGAGATTTCGGAGTGGTCGATCGAGCACGCTCGGAAAACGAAGCCGGCGAGCGAGACCGAGCCACTCCGAAGGGCCTCAACACACACGCGGTCAGAGACTTAACGCTTCAAAACGATCACTTGGTGTTCCGCGGTAAACCTCGATGTTCCTCGGGGTTTTGCGTACCGCGTGTTACTCGGCACGCTTGGGTACTCGTCCAGTGGCCCGCGTTGTTGACCAAGAAGTCGAATCGCGCGGGTGATGTCAACCCGTGAATGTCGGTCACTTTGAACTCCGTTCTCAGCTCAGTCCGGCCGCCTGGAAGCAATCAGCTGTACTGCCGTGGCGTCGACCGGCACGACGAGCTCCTGGACGGCGAACGCAGTTTGAGATGGCTTCTCGTTGCCCGTATACGCGAACTCCACGGTCGTCGTGGCTCCGGCCTTGACGTCGACCGTCTGCGCGAGCGCGCCGTACTGCTCGTGCCACACCTGCACCGTCTGTTTGCCGGCCGGAACATTCGCGATGGTGAACGTGCCGGCCGCGTCGGTCACGGCGAAGTACGGGTGCGGCACGACGCCGAGGTATCCGGTCATCCATGAATGCACGTCGCACTTGACGTGCAGCATCACTTCCTCGGCCTTCAACTGATACTTGTAGACCATGCCGGCGAGCGGTTGTCCGACGTTGAAGCCGCTGCCCTTGGTCGACAGGCCGTGAATGTTGTGCAGCGTCGCGTCGCTGTTCCTGACCTCGAGCGTCTGTCCGACGCGCACGCCCTGAACGCGCGGATGGTACACGCAGCCTTGCTGCTCGATGACCGCCGGGGCCGGCGGCACGGCGGTCTGCGGGAACGAGTCTTTGACGTTGACGAACGCATTCAGAAGCCCGCCGTCCGGCGCTTTGACCACGGTTTGTTGGACGACGCGTTTGCCGGCGTTGATCTTGAGGCAGTTGGGATCGGCTCCCATTTGGATCACGGCGTTCGGCCGCGGCGTGCCAGTCAGTTTCACGTGACCTTCAATCGTGCCGCCCGATTGTGCCGAGATGGTGAGAAGCGGCCCGGCCGCAACAAAGGCGCCTACGCTTCCTAGTATTGTGAGCCACACGCGTTTCATGACGAACCTCCAGGCAGCAGCTTTTGGCTGCGCGCTTTCAAGTACTGATAGATGAGAGCAATCTGCGCCTCGGTAACCGTGCCGCGCAGCGGCGGCATGCTCTTCTCCGGGCGGCCATTGAGGATGATGTAGAGGAATCCCGGATAGGTGAACCTGGGCGTCGAGATCCGCAGGTCCACGGGCGCCAACCCGTGCGGATCCGCCACGGCGTCAGGACCGTGGCACTTCGAGCAGGCTTGGTTGAAGAGCGGAGTGCCTTCACGGGCAGCGGCGAGACTGAATGCCGGCGCCCCACGCGAAAGCAGAGTGCGAATGTCCACAGGGATGAGGAGCTCGGCGGGCAACACGCCGTTGGCGTCGAGGTCGTCGGCGATGGCTGCAGCGCACGGGGGGATGCTTCCTAGTGTCCCAGGTGCTCGCAGCGACGCGGGCCCATCGCGTGGCCGATCGACCGCGAAGACCGCCACCTGGTCGTCGAGCCCGAGCTCGCTGAGGGCCAACCCCGCGAGTGGTGCCCACACGATCGCGGCGTCGAGCTTCTGGTCCTTGACGTCCTGAAGCGGTCGCGCTGCCGCCTCAGGATCGAACGCGTACTCTCTGATCCTGGTCAGGCCGAGTGCCCGGGCAACATCGACGGCTGCGCTACCGGGTTGGATGCCGACCTCGATCGTCTTCAGACCGGGCGCGTCTGGATTGGGCACCTGCTCCGCGAGGCGCCGCGGCACGACGAGCACGTATGTCGAACCGTACTTCGGTACGAGCGACAGGACGCCGGGGAGCTTCGCCGACTGCGACAACACACCTTTGCAGGCCGCAGGATCTGAGGTGGGCTGCGGCTGCGCGCCTTGCGTGAACACGGCCGCGAGCGCCAGGACGACGTATCGGAGGACAGCCATAGGTGTCAGATTCCAGCTTTGACACGAACGTAGAAGACGTTCGCGTTGTATCCCGGTGGCAGCAGTCCGCCCATCAACAGCGCGATACCCGGCGGAAATGGGACGTTCGCGGGAATGGCGACGACGTGTGAAAAGCCGTCGTAGTTGTAGTCACGTGTCGTCCACTTCTCGTAGTGGTAACCAGCCGCGAGCGAGAGCGTGCGGCTCCACTTGTATTCCAGCTCCGGGTTGAACGTGTGCCACGCGGTGTTGTCGACCTCGGTGAAGGGCAAGGGCACGAACGGGTTCAGGTCGCTGGCGGGCGTCCCCAGCGGGCTCGTGTAGTCCTGGCGGCCTGCGCTCTTCGAGAAGGTGTACTGCGCATTGAGCCGAAACTTCTGATCGATGAGGTTCACTTCGACACCGAGTCCCGCGGAGTAATAGTGGTCCCGCGGTGTCGCCGTCCAGTTGCTGTTGGACAGAAGGCCCGTCTCGCCGGTGAACGGGTCGGCAAACGTTGCAGGAAACCACTGGCGCGACGCCTGCTCATAGCGCGTCCGCTCGAAGCCGGCATCAGCGAAGACGCTCACTCGATCCGTCGGCGCGTAGCCGAAGTCGACTCCGTAGACCTGCCGGCGATCCCATAGGACACCGGCGTTTGATTCCGTAAAGTTCGTCGCGATGTACTCCCCGTGTCCGGAGATGCTCGCCGCGTCGGTCAGATGCCAGGTGACCATGCCCTGTGCTTCGTGGCGGTGATAGGGCGCTTCATCGAACTTCCTCAGGTACGGGAGGTTCGATATGGCGGCCGGATCGCCCTGCAGGTCGCTCGACTGATTGAAGAGATACGGCGCTGTCGACCGCTTCGTGAACTGATACCAGGATTTCAGCTCAACAGGCCCGAAGTGTCGCGTGTCGAGGGAGGCCTTCACCTTGTTGTCGTTCATCCATGCGACCTCGCGGAAGTCGCGGTTTGTCCGTCCGAAGGTGTAGGCGAGGCCGACGCGGCTGTCGCGGCTGAAGTTGTAGCTGGCCTCACCCGTCGCCGTCTGCGTCGCGTAGGCGATCGGCAAGGCACGGAAGGTTCCGCCCGGCGTGTCCGTGGATCGTGGATACTGATCCTCGAGGACGATCATGCTGAGCGTGAGCGGCGTCTCGTGATTGTCCAGCTTCGACAACCGGTACTGACCGGTGAGACGCAACTTCTCGGATGGCTCGCCCGTCCATTGCGCGTGCACCGTCTGCGTATTCATCGAGGTCTCGGCTGTTGATCGCGGGAGGCCGGCTGGATCCGTTGCGTTAAACGACAGGCCGCTGGCGTTGGTGAGCACGCCGGACGTGTTCGTCGAGAAGGGAATCAGCGGCTCGTTCTGCCGCATGAATCCGAACGAGACAACCGTGTTGAGTGTCGCGTGCATCGGCAGGTTCCTGACGACAAGCGTCCCCGACGCCTCGTGATAGAGGTTGCTCGGATACAGTGCGATGCGTCCGGTCGCCGGTCCGGCGTCATAAGTCCCGACCGGGCTCCCCGAGTCGGTCAGACGCAGCGGGTTGTCGAAGGTCAATGACCCGTAATGGTCGATGAAGTCCGACAGCCGGTACGATCCGCTTGCGTAGACGCGGCCTTCGGGCCTGGCCCATTCGCCGGTCACGCGAAGTTCGCGCGTGTCGTACTTCACGGGCCACGGCACTTCGACGTACTCTCCGAAACCGAACGAGCCGCTCCACGGTCTGACCCCGTCACGCGACTCGTTCGAGAACGACGCCTTCGCGACGAACGGATAGGTCGCCACGAGGGTCAACTCGCCGCCCACCTTCTGGCGTCGCAGTGCTTCGTCAACGGTCTGCGCACTCTGGTTGACATAACCGTTGAGCTTCGCCGTCGCGTCAAGGACGCTTTTTGAGTTCTGAAGGTCGCGTCGAATGCCGCCGGCGATCGTCAAGGTGTCCGTCCCGACTCCGCTGTAGAGTGACCGCGCGCCGAAGGCGTAGGTGTGGGGCGTCTCGTCGTACAGCATCGACCACTGGAAAAGGCCGGCCGCGCCGCCGTCCATGGTCAGGTCCTGGTCGGCTCTTCCCAGCTCACGGCCGAAGAGATTGAAGGTCCTTCGGCCCTCGCGGTAATGCGCCTCGAGTCCTGCCGTGACGCCATCGCGCAGGTCGCGGAATTCCTGCAGCTTCGACGACGCCCGTTGGTCATCTACGCCGAAGAGCGCGAGTGATCCGCGCAGCGACCACGGTGTGGTCGTCTGAACGCCGAGAAAATCGGGAGTGACAGGTGAGAAGGCCGGGTACAGAAGTGGTCCACCCGCGATTGGGTAGTACGCCATCGGCGCCCGCAGGCCGGCATTCGGACGCACGCGTGGGTCGATGTTCCGGTTCGATTTCAGATACCAGACCGGAAACAGCGTGCCGGCTTGGGTCGCATCCTGTGCGAGCGTGCCCGACGCTTGTCCCTGAGTGTCCTGGGTGGGAGCCGGGTCCGTTGCAGCGGGTTGGCGTGCCCCGAGCTGCGTCGAGGGGCCCTGCGCGAGCAGGCGCGCGGATCCATAAAGCGCGGCGATCACGAGCGCGGTCGCGTACAGCGCAGATGGCCTCATCGGTGCCACAACTTTCCGGATGGGCTATTACTGCCGTGAATGTTGACGTGACAGTTGGTGCAGCTGCGGTACGACAACTGCGCGAACGACTGGTATACCGTCCGTCCTGCGGATCGATCCGCCGCTGATTGTGCGTACAAGATGCTTGGATGGGAGAAGCTCGCGTGGCAGCGCTGACAGAGCAGGGGCTTTTTCGCGACGAGCAGCGGCTCGTGCGAGGAACCGTGGGGATCATGGCAATTGAGGCAGCTTTCGCGTACGGGCGGATGCTCAAAGAGGAACGGGCCACGCTTTTCCGAATGGCACTCGATGCACTTGTCGTTGATCGAATTCGCGGCGATGAGGCGCGGCGCCTGGGTCCCGTGCGGGTTGTGGCAGCTGGTGCACTGCATCTTCTCTTCCCGCAGCGGATGGTGTGAGGTCTTCATCAGCGCGGTTCGAACCTGCTGATGGCATGTCGTGCACAGCTGCTGCTGCGTCGGCTGTTGCAGCAGTTTCGGGTGCCCCCCATGGACGGCGTGGCAGTCCATGCAGGCCAGCTTGCGCTCGTCGTGCGTGCTCCCGTGCCACAGCGCCGTACTGCCGCGCGTGTGGCACTGCAAGCAGACCGCGTTGCGGTCGCTTGTCGGCACGGCCTTCGAGAAGTTCATCAGACCGCCGACATTACGGCCTCCCCCGCCCGCGACGTGATTCGATGCGGGACCGTGACAACTCTCGCATCCGAGGCGAGACCCAGGGCTCCGAGGGTCTCCGCTATGGCTATGCGGCTGATTCATGTAACTCAGGAATTTGTCGTAGTGGCACTGTGCACACGAGTCCGAGCCGACATACATAGCGCCCGCGGATGTTCTGGGCAGCGGGAGCGCGCCCGCCCCGTGGGGATTGTCGGGATTTCGTGGCGTCGCTTGACTAAGTTGCGGCGACGTCGCTTGCGTCGGCTTCGGTCCCGACGTTGGCGCGCCTGCAGAAAGGATCGCAAGTGCCGCGACCGCCAGGGTCCACGTGACCAGGATCGCCTTAATCATTGGCCGCACTCGCGCCTCCTTCGGTCAGCAGCTCGGAGCGTGCGGGCAATTGCGGCGGCCATCTCGCGCTTCGTCAACGCAATCGGGAAGCCAGCGGCGAGTGAGACGTGAGCTGCGTGTCTATCGTTCGGTGTGATCGCGGGTGGTTGCAACGTGTGGCCGAATCGTCGGGACGTCCGACAAGTGTGTGGGATGCGTGGGATCCCACAACCTGCGCGGACAGGTGCATTCACTCTCGGCCCATCTGAGACGTCGCGAAAAACGTTCGCTGCCATTCTCTGACGATTCCGATTCCGACTCGTCGTGGCACTCGACTTGCCCTCCGAGCCGGCCGATGCACCTTCGTCGCCTGGTGAATCGGCGAGTCAACCAACGGGAGAATGCGTGATGAGGATCTTCAACATTCGAACGATGCCGTTCCTCCTGGCCGCGGCCCTCCAGATCGTGTCCAACAACACTGACGCCGCGATCATCTACGTGAACGCGAAAGCGAAGGGGAGTCCGTCGCAGGACGGCACATCCTGGCAAACCGCTTTTGCGACCTTGCAGGACGCCCTGGACATGGCGGCGGGTACAGCGGAAAGCGACGAGATCTGGGTGGCCGAGGGGACCTACGTGCCGACGAAGGTATACGCGCCAAACGGGATCGTTGGCGGTGCCGCCGCCCTCAACACGGCCCATCTGAAGACCTTCGATCTTCCTGATCGAGTGGCCATTCGTGGAGGTTTTTCCGGCCACGAGGGCTCGAGTTCCCGCCGCTGGTCCAATTCACGTCGAACGGTTCTGAGCGGCGGCGGCGTGAGTTGGCATGTGGTAACCGCCGGCAACGATATCGCCCACACCGGCGTACGAGCGACACTGAGCGGCTTGACGATACGTGATGGCAATGCCCAGGGACCAGCTGGAGATCTGCTCTTTGCACCGTTCAGCTACGGCCACAATCTGGGCGGCGGCCTCTACGTGGCCTTTGACTCGGTCATCGAGGTCGCCAACGTGCATTTCGATCACAACGCCGCGGGTGGTGATGGAGCCGGCCTGTTCTCGATTAATTCAACGTTGGCCGTGGCAGGGTCGCGTTTCTCGCACAATGCAGCGGGCTTCCGCGGCGGGGCCGTTGAAGTGTTCAACACGTATGAAACCACCGCTCACAGGGCAAGCATTTCCACGAGCGTGTTCGAGGACAACACGAGTGTGCTCGGCGGCGCCATCGTAGGCGAGGGCACGTTTCCAAACAAGAACTCGAGTTTCGACATCAATGAGAGCACATTCGAACGCAACACCGCCGTGGAGGGTGGCGCGATCGTGTTCGACAGCCTGACAACGACCGTCCGCAACAGTCGATTCGAGAGCAACCTTGCGACGGTCAATGCCGGCGCCTTGGCGACCACAAACATTGTCGACACCATCGCGAACGCGGCATTGTTCGGTCCGGGTCATGCGTTCATCAAGTTTGCGACCACGATTGCCAATTGCGAGTTCAGTAACAACGTCGCTCAAGGCGATCAGGTCGCGCACGATGCGCTCGGCGGAGGGCCGGCGTCAGGCGTCAATTTTCCCCTGGGCGGGGGCGCACTGGTTGCCTACATGAACGGCTACCTCAATGTCGTCAATTCGTGGTTCCGCGACAACATCGCTGAGAATGGTGATGGTGGCGCCATCCTGAACGGCCGAGCCGAAGCACAAAACATATTTTCAACAGGCGCAGATGCTTTTGACGTTGCGACAGCCATCGCCAACAGCACCTTTGTCGGCAATAAGGCGTTGACGGGCAACGGCGGTGCGATTGCTTCTCTGCCTGGCTCGGTTCTGAGCCTCCCGGAAAGAACCCTCGAGAACACGACGCTGTCCGCATTCTCAACCGATTTCAAAAAGAACTCCGCGGGAGGCAACGGTGGCGGAGTCTATCTTGGTACGGCTACCGCGACACTCAAAGGCAATGCCTACGCGGGGAACCAAGCCGCTCTGGGCAACGCAATATATGGCATCGATTCGATAATCAACGGAAGCTCGACCAGTCCGTACATCAAATGAGCCGCCCGTCGCGCATAGTCCTCTCCGCTAAAGGCGACCTTCTTGGAACGAGGCGCCTCCGAATGGACTGAATATGCGTCTCAGCCTCACGCACACAAGTACGATCTCGTCGTGGGCAACTACTCGGTGCACACGACACCCGCGGCGCTGTTTGAAGCCCGCGGCTAACGGCAACGCCACCCCAGGAAAGCAACCCTGGCGCCGACCTTGCCTTGGTAGAAGCATCATGAGAATAGCCACCGCCTTCATCCTCGGCGCCGTCACGCTGGCATCGGTCTCTCCGTTGGCCCAAGCCGTCCACAAAGCGATGTACGTCAGCGTGGTCGACCAGGCGGGCGCGCCGGTCCCCGACCTCGGCCCTTCCGACTTCATCGTCCGCGAAGACAACGTCGCGCGCGAAGTGCTGAGCGTGGTGCCGGCCGACGAACCGATGCAGGTCGCCGTGCTCGTCGACACCAGCGAGGTCGCCAGCGCGCAGACTTCCTATCTCCGCGACGCCGTCCCGACCTTCGTAAACACACTCATCTCTGGCGGCGCCGGGAACCAAGTGGCCATCGTCGGCTTCGGCGAACGGCCGACGATCCTCGTCGACTACACGAGTAACAGAGCCGACCTGAAGAAGGCGACCGATCGGATCTGGGCCAATCCCATGAGCGGTCCCTATCTGCTGGACGCGATCCTCGAGGTTTCTGAGGGCATCACCAAGCGCGCGGCGCGCCGCCCGGTTATCGTCGCCATCGCGGCCGAGGGCCAGGAACTGTCCGACCGCTATCACGACCAGGTGCTCGATCAACTGCGCAAAAGCGGCGCCCAGTTATATGTGCTGATGCTCGGGACGCCGTACACCCGCACCAACGAAGCAGCCCGAAGCCGCGAAATCGTCGTCAGTCGTGGGCCCGACGATTCGGGCGGGCGCCTCGAGCATCTCCTCACCGCCATCGGGCTCAGCTCGCGCCTCAAGCTCCTCGCCGACCAGCTCACGCATCAGTACCGCATCACCTACTCGCGCCCCGAGATGCTTATTCCACCCGAAAAGGTCATCGTCAGTGCCAAGGGCGCCGGACGGACGGCGCGCGGGGCGCTCATCAAGGACTCTCAATCACCTCAGTGATTGCACACAAGGGTTATCACGCTTCACCGTCGTAGGTCTTCAGTATGCTGCGCTGCAGCCGCGAATCGATCCGGGCGGCTAGCGGTTCTTTCGCGAACGAAGCTTCCCCCGAACTGCCTGAGGAGGCCGATGCCGCGAGTCGATTCGGATGCCCTCGCCGCTGTGTTCAGGGCAGCGATCCACCTGCACCGGTTCTCTGAGCCGTTGCATCACCACCATGGATGTCGCTCTTAAGGTTCCGATCACAACGACGTCTTCGCCATTTGCCGTCGCGATTACCGTGGCACCCGCATGCGAGGCTAATTGCACCGCATAGGCGCCGACCGCGCCGGCGCCACCTTGGATCAGGGTCGTCTGTCCCCTTTCCAGGTGACCGTGGGTGAAGAGTCCCTGCCACGCCGTTTGGGAAGCCACCGGTACTGATGCTGCCTCGTCGAAAGAG
>Ga0075434_100004297_pt1 | contig 12799 bp, 14 predicted proteins | sample RhiMethybrSRZTD3_FD_75298 | JGI IMG/M metagenome (GOLD analysis project Ga0075434, IMG submission 75298) | Populus rhizosphere microbial communities from Tennessee, USA - Rhizosphere MetaG P. TD hybrid SRZTD3 | ecosystem: Host-associated > Plants > Roots > Rhizosphere > Soil | place: USA... | reverse complement strand
ACGAAATCGAAGCAAGACCGCCTGATCCCGACGCGGCCATCGCGGCGAAGGAGTTCACGATTCCCATCGTGGTGCCGAGCAGTCCGACGAACGGCGCCGTTGCGCCGACGGTAGCGAGAATACCGAGACCGCGCTTGAGATCGGTGATCGTCATCAACATCTCGCGCTCGATTGCGCGCTCAGCAGAGTTGATGTCGGCGACGGTGACCGAGCCATCCTGAATCAGCGGACGAATCTCGGAGAGCGCTCCGCCAAGAACGCGGGCGACGTGCGACTTCTTGTATTTGTCAGCCAGAGTGACTGCTTCGACGAGGTTGTCTTCCTCGAGGAATTGCGAGAACTCGGGAGCGAACTTGCGGGTCTCAGCCTGCGCTTTCCTAAGATCCCACCACTTCTTGATGGCAACGGAGAGGGACCAAATCGACATGATCGCGAGGACGTAAACGATGCCCTTCGCGAAGTTGCCCATCTGGTTGTAAATGTCGATCAATGACAGTTGCATTGTTTACTCCGAAAGGGGTTGGTTAGCGCGGAACGGCGAACTGGAAAGACTGCTGCACAAGCTGGTTGACCGGCTTGCCGCCGATCATGGCAGGACTGAAGTGCATTCTGGGTAGAACGTTCTTGACCGCCTGGGTGAACAGCTCGTTCGTCGACTTGAGAACCTTGAACGACTCGGCGTCAGCCTTCCCGTCGCTCCTCACCACGAACTGCGCTTGAACTTCACCAGCAATGCCAGAGCTCTCGAGTACTGACGGATACTTCGGCTTCGGGCTGTCCGACAGCATTTCTGCCGGCTTCTCGACCTGAAACTCGAAGTAGGTCTGGTTGGTCACGGGACCCGTTCCGCCCGCGACGCCGCTACCGGTGCCACCCTTAACGCCCTTACCACTGAAGTCGGCTTCGTTGGTGACGGCTTTGGAGAGATCGATTTCAGGGATCTTGATGTCGATCTTGACGGGAGCGCGAAGCACCTGGAACCCCTTGGGCGGGGGCGGCTTTACCACCACTTCCTTGGGTGGCGGCGGCTCATCGACCTTTGGCTTGGGCGGCTCTTTCTTGACTTCGACGAACTGAATCTTCTCCGCTTTGGCCTTTTCGTCCTTGATGCCGGCTCGCGCTGTGGCGTAGACGGCGCCGGAGATGAGCGCGGTGTGCAGAACAAGGCTGAAAATCGTACCGCCAGCCATCTTCTGCTTTGCTGCTTTTGACTCGAGAAGTTGGTTAAACATTCCTCACCTTGGGGGAAGTTCGTGAGCGAAAGCTGTTCCTAACCGAACGCGGGCGGAATACCCGCAAGATTAAGAATTAATGAAATAGTATTAACAGAATTCTAAAGTTTGCCTCGCACTTCAGCGGCCGCCGAGCGTGAATACAAAAGGCATTCGCACGAGCTGCCGCACATTTCTGCCACCGATTTGCGCGGGTGTGAACCGCATGCGATTCAGCACGTTGCGCACCGACTCTTCGAATAAGACGTTGTCCGACCGGACGAATCGCACACTGTCCACCTCGGCGCGCCCAAGCTCATTGACAACGAACTCCGCGATCACCTGGCCTTCGACTCCTGCGCTCCGCAATGCTTCCGGATAGCGCGGCACCGGTGCGCCGGGAATCACACTTACCTGGCGCTCGACCTGATCGCTTCGAAACGCCGCCCCCGCGTCTGTACTTGGCTCATTGCTGCCCGCTGTCGCGGTCGTCAGCGATGCACCGCTCGGAAAGTCAGTCGGTTGTGTCGGCGATGGCACCCACAAGGCGATCGGTGGAAGCTTTGGATCGATCGAGATCGGAAACAGCAGCCGCGGCAGTAGTGGACGCGGCGCTGGCGCCTCCGTCGCGCGCGTCGGTTGCACCGGTGCCGGCGCTGGACGTTGCGGGACAAACGGAACGATCACCACCCGGGATACATCTCTTGGTCGCGATCGCGTCTGCGCGGTCGCGTGGACGGCAACAGCTATCGCCACGAAGTGAGCTACTACACTGCTCATCGCGCCGACCGGCGAGCGCGAGCGCATCGCCTTCGACTCCAACAATCGATCCAGCATTTTCCTCCGCCTCTGCGGTTTCCGCCAAGGTCGGAGAGTGGGCACGCATTACCAATAGCAGCGCGGTTAGCTCTGCGTGAAATCGCGCTAAGAATTTCGTTAACGAATCGTTAAGCAGTCTGTGGCTTTTGTCCGTCGCCGCTCAACGGCAGTGTGACTGTAAACAGGCTGCCGCGGCCGAGGCGCGATGATGCGGTGAGGCTCCCGCCGTGCGCTTGCGCGATCCACTGGCTGATGGCGAGACCGAGGCCGAATCCGCCGCGCTCCGACATGCGCGAGCGCACACGATCCGCGCGCCAGAACCGCTCGAAGATGTGAGGGAAGTCGGCCGCGGAGATTCCAATTCCCGTATCGCGCACAGCGAACGTGACGTTGTCAGGATGACGGCCGAGTCCGATGTCCACCTTCCCGCCGGCCGGGGTGTACTTGATCGCATTGGTGACGAGGTTGAGAAAGAGCTGACGCAGTCGCGTGCGATCGCCCATCACCACGGCATCAGCCGTGAATGGAAGATTGACCGCGACACCCTGCGCTTCGCCGAGAATGAGGGCAGTCTCATAAACCTCCTGCACCAGCGGTTGCAGCTCCACCGGCTCGCGATGCAAATCGAACCGGCCCTCATCTGCGCGCGCGAGTGTCAGCAGACTCTCTACGAGATCGGTCATCCTGCGCACTTCCTGGAGCGCCTCTTCGAGCGCGACCATTCGTTCGGTCTGCGCTGAGCTGTCCGTCATCGCGCGTTCGACGTCGGCGCGGATGACAGCCAGCGGCGTTTTGAGCTCGTGACTGGCGTCGGCGGTGAATCGGCGCAATCCGGCGAACGAGGTTTCCAGTCGGCCGATCATTGCGTTCAGCGTCGTCACCAGATCGGAGAAATCGCTGGTTTCCTCACTCAGTGCGAGCCGGCGATGCAGACTCCGTCCGTCTGTGATCGCCGAAACCTCGCTCGTTATTTCATTGAGCTGACGCTGGTTCTTCCCAAGCACCAGGAACGCGCCAACGCCGGCGGCGACGACAATCAGCGGCACAATCAACAGCGCGTCGTACATGTACTCGCGCGGGACTGTGCTGGCGCGCGTTGCGTCCGCGCCCGACGCGATCCGGCTCAGTCCGCCCGGTAGTCCCTGCAGCGGCTTGGAGACGAAAAGCAGTTTTTCCTGCAACGAGTCGAGTCCGAAGATCAGCGCTTCGCCCGATTTCGGCAGATCCGCCAGCTGTGTCTGCAGCGTGTTCATGTCGCTGCCCTGCAATCGCATCACATCGGCCGACCGATAAACGGCGCGACCAGCAGTATCGACGACGACCAGGTAACCCGGAATGGATTGCAGCCTGTCGATGATTTTTGGTGAGAGGAGTGGGATGAGCGCAGTGTCGGTCGTGGCGAGCACACTTTCACCTGACTGAGCTGCGTCACCAATCACTCGCGCAGCGAGATCCCCCTGTGCTGCCGCGTACTGCGCAACGTCGTGATAGACAGCGTTGCTCCGCGCCGCCAGCAAGGCAAGAAACAGCGTGATCGTGACTGTGATCAGCCCGACGACGAACGCTGCGGTGAGCTTGACGCGCGTAGAGAACATAGCTAACCCGCCTTCCCGCTCTCCTCGCGAATGACATAGCCGACGCCACGGATCGTGTGGATCAGTTTCCGCGAGTTGTTGGCGTCGATCTTCTTGCGCAAGTGATTTATCACAACGTCCACGATGTTGGTGCCGGGATCGAAGTGATACCCCCACGCGTACTCCGTGATCAGCGTGCGGCTCATTACTCGGCCGGCATGCCGCATCAGATACTCGAGCACCGTGTATTCTTTCGGCGTCAGCTCGATTGGGTGTCCGCCGCGCGCCACCTCACGGGTGTCGAGATTGAGCGTGAGATCGGCGAATTTGAGAACCGGCGTCATGCGTGCACGCGGCCGACGAGACAGCGCTTCAACCCGCGCCAGCAGTTCCTCGAACGCGAACGGCTTGGTGACGTAATCGTCCGCACCGGCGCGCAGAGTCTCCACTTTCGTGTCCACGGCATCCTGCGCCGTCAATATGAGCACCGGCCTGTCGAAGCCGCGCGCGCGCAGATCGTGGAGGACCTGCGCACCTGACTTGCCAGGCAGTCGCATGTCCAGCACGATGACGTCGTACTCTTCGGAAATCGCGCGCGCCTCGCCGTCATCACCGTTCGCGACAAGGTCGACGCCCCAGCGCTGCTCCTCGAAGCCGCGCTTCACGAATTGCCCGACTGTGGGATCGTCTTCGATTACAAGGATTTTCATTCGGCGGCGTGCGCAGGTAGCAAAACGAGCACATCATCTGTGCTCGTCTGCAACCTACATCTCAATTATGCGCGCTTCAACGCGTTCGGATTGATAGCGCCATCAAGGAGACTAATTGCCTGGGAACTGGCCCCAGGTCGCTTTTTGTACTCTGAGAAACGGAGAAGTCTTGCGTGCGAGTGCTTCGTCGTAATGGAATTGGGCACTACCCGTAATATAAAAAATGTTTGAAACCACCCCGCCGTAGAAGGCGCTGTTTCCGAGTGCGTAGACTACTTTGTCGGGGGCGTACACCGAAAAGTAGGCGTCAGCGCCGCCGGTGAGTCCCCAGTAATTGGTCTTGGTACCATCCGTTGGACTTCCGCACGACTGGAACGACAAGTCGGTGGTCTTGTGTGAGGTATTCGCGATGGATCCACCAGCCATGTAAATGGAATCCTGCACGTTGACGGTGACGGGCCCGCCCCCCGGCATCGCCAGTTTGGAAGTACCGGCCATGGATACTGACCTGAAGAAGTACTCTTTGCCCGCGGTAAGGTTGAGGGTCTGGCCCGATGCCAGACTCAGCACGCCATTGCCGGTATATCCGACAGCCGCCAATTCTGGCGTTACTGGCGAATAGCCACCCGCCGGGCACGCGAGCTTGTCGTACGGCGTTTCCTTCGTCGCGTTCATTGTGGTCGTGCCGGTTACGGTGGGGCTGTTGTTCAGGGTCATGGTCCCCACCGCACCCGCGTTGCCGTTAATCGTCGTCTTTTGCAAGGTCATTTGATCGTTCGAAAACACGTCAGCTTTGTTGCCTGGGGTCAAAGCATTGTACAACCCGGTCCCCGAATCCCAGGAGTCAAGTGTTGCGTTCTGAATCCAGACGTAGCTCTCGCCGTAGACAGCTCTATTGAATAGCGGCACCCCGCCGACTGCGCCAATTATGGTGCTGATACCACCGTTCAAACCGGTTCGCCGACCCTGCACGACAACGTTGTATTCCTGCAAGCCGCCATTGTCGACGCGATGAATCACGGCGCGGTACTTCTCCTTATTAGGCAGGTCCTGCCAACCGAGGTCGAGACTGTCGCCCGGGTTCATCGCTTTCACCGCGGCGACGGGCCAATTGCCGTAGGTCTGACGCAGTCCAGCTTCTGCGGTGTACATCGCGAGCGTAGACTCGCGAACTGCACGCGAGGCGCGACGCTCGTCCTGGGACGTGGTCACCGAAGCGACCACCACAATGCTCATGATAGCGACGGCAAACACAACCGTCGGCAGCACGAAGCCTTTGCGATTGACGAGCGATACTGGAGCCGAGCGAACTGCGTTCATATTGATAGACCTCGATCCCTTGTTCAGAATCCTCATGGTTGTTCGTCCTAGCGACGGACGCCGACTCTCGTCGTCAGCGAATCACGCTGATAGACGAAGCTCGAGCCGCTGTTCGCGTTCTTATAGCTCTCGGTACGAATGGTGAATGCAACGCTGCCAATCGCGGCCAGATTTGCGCTCACCGCGCCGAGTGTATCGTAGTACGTGAATGCCAGACCGTTGGATGCCGGCGCCAGCAGCGGGCCGGTCAGCTGCTCGTACCCAGCCGCTTGTCCAACTTTTCTTCCCAGCCACCAGCGGCCGTTCTGCTGAAACTCCGAGTATTCGACCTTACGGAAGCTTCGGAACGGGGCCCCCACTTTGATGGTCGACGTATCCGATGGTTGCGTGACCGCGAATTCGACGACCAGATCCGGCGCGCGCGCGCCAGCCCAGGCGCACGCATTTACGCCCATCGCCGCGCCCGTACCGACGTTGGTGATCTTCAACTTGACCCACGTGCCTTTGCCGATCTGGTACACGAGCGCGGTGTCATCTACAGTCGCCGTGATGTTTCCTGCCGTCTTCCATAAGGCGTACCGCGGCAACACCGCATGCTTCGCGCAGATCGTACCAAGACCGCGCGGCGAGCGTAGCGTGACCGTGTTCGCACCCATTACAACGAATGGACTCCCCGCAACGGCGGCCTGCCGCAAATCCCAGGTCAGGAGCGCCGCCGCTTCGCGGGTAGTCTCACGAACGTCAACCTGTTCGCGTTGTTTTCTATAGCCTTTCCCCTGAACGATCATCATGTTGACGACGCTCGCCAGGACAATGAGGCCAATCACGAACGAGACAACGAGCTCGATGACCGTGAAGCCGCGTCGATCGCGGAGACTGGCCCTTGGGCCGACGTTTGTCATTGAACCTTGATGTCGGCGAGGTACAGCGTGACGGTATCTGAATACACCGTGCTTGTGTTCGCCTGACCGCGACGCTGCGCAACGATGGTGACCTTTTGCGATTTGGGATTGAGAGTGGCGACAGTCCACGTAACTGAGCGGCCGCGAATAGTCTGCGACCCATCCGCGACGTTGTTCCAGCCTTTGGCAACCAGACTGTCAGAGACTTGCTGGACGTCAGCCGAGTACTGAAGGTCCTGTCGCGCCTTCGCCATTTGCGACAGTCCAGCAGTTGCTGCACCGGCAAGACCCATCATGACCACCGATAGCAGCGACATGCCAACCAGAATCTCGACGATGGAAAAGCCATCTCGCGCCTTGAGCTGCATTGATTGTCTCATCGGAGGATCTTCCCGAGCGCCGCGGTCCTGAGCGTATCGGCGCGATCGAGGGCGGTGAAAATCACTTGCGCATCACCAGATTCGCACGCGCCCGCAACCAGCGGGATGCCGCGCGAATCGAAGCAAAGGAGACTGCGGTTGCTGGTCATCACCAGGCCGGCCTGGGCCAGGTTCCGTGTATACCATATGGTCGAGCGCTGACCGACGCCGTTGGCGCTGGTGTCGACGTCGACCCAAAAACGAGTCGTCGAAGGGTCTATGTGAAGTTGGGCAACGCGTCCGTAGCGAATCGCGGTTGCGCGAGCTAGCGAATGGGCAGACGCAAACTGATCTACCGCTGCTTGAGTGGTACGGCGACGCAGAGCTGCCGAGAGCTTGGGAGCTCCCATCGCGCCCACAACCGCCAACAGGGCCAAAACAATAATTACTTCGAGCAGCGTAAAGCCGCGTCGGCGATCTTGTGTCCACATGTTGAGCAGGTCCTCGTGATGATGCCCCTCCGGTCGCCAGACGACACGCGTCCGACTCGATCTCCGAAGGAGGAGGTAACAACGCTCTCAGAACCGCTGCCGGTCATTCGCCGGTTTAAGCTCTGCTGTACAATAGACTGTGTGGTATGACGGAAAAGTCACGGGGTTTCTTGTGGCCGCGTCCGGGTCTTCGTAGCGGGCCTTAACGCCGTACGAGCGCGCGACCGGGGGCGCTTCTCCGCTCCCGGATCTAGGGTGTTCCCCTTAGTCAGTTAGCGAAGGACCTTTCCAAGCACCGTTGTGCGTACAGTGTCGGCCGCCTGGATCGCGGTGAATACGACCTGTGCGTCCCCTGATTCACACGGGGCGACGTCAAGCGCAAGACCGCGGGCATCAAAGCAAAGGATAGAACGGTCGCTTGACATCTGTACTGCCGGGTTCGTAAGGGTTCGTTCATACCACACTGTGGCGCGCTGACCGACATCATCAGCACTCGTATCGACTTCGATCCAGAAGCGCCGAGCCGCGGGGTCAATATGCAGTTGGGCGACGCGACCATATTGAATCGCGGTGGCGCGGGCGAGTGCATGTGCAGTTGTGAACTGGTCCGCAGCCGACTGAGTGGTGCGCCGACGGAGAGCATCTTGAAGCTCGGGCGCTCCAAAGGCTGTGACCACCCCGAGCAGGCCAGTCGTGACAATTACATCGATCACTGTGAATCCGCGGCGAACCGAGCGACCAAACATGCGCTGCTCCCTCGAACAATTCTCGGTAAACAAGCTCTTCCGTAAGCATGCTGACTGCGGTGTGATCGCGAATGGTCACACCGTGTCTGGTCGGCGGCCGCTCCTAGTGTGAAACCCTTAGGTCAGAAACGACAAAGGCCCGGGGTTACCCGGGCCTTTGAAGCGGAACTGAGTTATGGAGCGACGACGATCACCTGATTCGTCGTTTCGGTGCCGGTGACTACGGTCAACCCGCCGTTCAGTAGCGCTGGTTTGAACCCTGATGCAGCTGGCGGCGTTGCGCGGAGCACGTACGCGCCCGGCATTAGGAACGCGATGCTGAAATTGCCGTTCGCGTCTGTCGTCGTAGTGCGAACGACATGAGTCGGGTCGCTGTCGTTGAGCAGTGACCCGGCCGTCAGCACTTCGACGGTCGCTCCCGAAACCCCAGCGCCAGTCGCACTATTCGCGTGCACCGAGCCGGAAACGCTGCCGGTTATGTCCTGGGCGACCGCATGGATTACCGGCTTGAAGTTGAAGCCGTTCTCGGCCTTGTTGCCGCGCATGACGAAGCTGCGACCGATGTCGAAATCGAACGTCGTCACCGAGCCGTTTTCCGTCAGGCTAATCGGCTGGTCGAGAATCACCTTGATCCCGCTATGTGCCGCGCTGGGGAAGAAAATTGGCGGCTTGGTTCCATCCTTGAGCGTGATGCTGGACTTATCGGTATCGAGAATCAACCGAAAACTTTGATAAGTCCCCGTAGGAAGCGTCGCGGCACCAAGATTCACAGTCTTGCCACTGCCCAGATCGAGAAGGTTGATCAAGGCGTTCGGGGTGGCGATGCTGGTCCAGCCTTCGCTCGACTCGTCCGCGGCGTCTTCATCGGTCGACGGGGCCTGTTTTGCGTCGACGCGAACCACGTAAACGTCGACGTCAGCGACGTCGGAGAACGGGAAAGGAGCGTCGGTCAGGCGGACCGTGAGCAGCCCGGTGCCTGCCCCTGAAGTATCTGAGCATCCCAAGCCGATTGCGCCGATTGCGCAGGCGGCCAGGAGGCCTAAAGTCTTCCTCATTTTCAAATCTCCTGCATTGTATAGGCGGGTAACGATCTCATGTCGCGCGCAGCACGCGACTTCTATTGGCTTGACTCGTCAACATTCGCGCAAGGTCACAGCTCATCCTTAGCGATTTACTCCGAAAAGAAAACGGGACAGCTTAGGCTGTCCCGTCTCTTCGTTCGTGCTCAACTAATGCGAGGTCTTCGGAGGCCGGTGACTCTGGCCGGGATTAGTTTTTTTTCCACCGTTGGCCGGAACTCCAGCTGGTGGGCCAGCGGTCGCAGGGCGACCGCTCACACCACTGCGTCCAGCGTTCCCGCGACCGTTGCTTCTGTCGCGGCCAGACTCGGATTGCGCCGGAAGATCCCCAGGCAGCGCTTCCAGATCCGCATCAGATGCTTTTTGTTGGAGTCGGGCCGAAACTCGCTGCAAAGCTTCGCTAACCGGTATGCCCCGGTCAGCTAGACTGCCGATTACGAACAACGGTACTGCCAGCGATCGTCCGCTCGGTGCTAACTTGGCAAGCTGGGAAACTGCGGATCCATCAACGCCTTTGCGAATTGCTTCGGCACCCGCCTCGATTTCATCGCCTGCCGGTGACCTGCCGCCCGAGATGAGTGCGGAACGCGCCGCGTCCATCCTCACCACCTGGTCGTTAACCGAGCGTTCGATGTCCGCGGCTGGAACACCTTTCGCCGCGAACTTAAGCGCGCGATTCTCGAGCGCTTCCGCAGGAAGTTGACGCGACCGCGCATCGGCGATCCGCGACAAAACGCGCTGGGCGACATCGGCTGGCAGTACTTCGCGCAAACGCGTCGACGGATCTTTCGCCGGCACCTGGGCGTGCGCGAAAGAGGCACCAATTGCGAGGCTAATTACGAGCGCCAGAGGGCGCAGCTGTTTCATATGCGTCATCTCCCGAAGGAGTGATTTGCCGTTCGATAGAAGCATTTCGCGGTCAAAATTTCTGATTTTACACCAATATTGACTCGTCAAGAGCACCCTTGAGTCACATTAAGGCCTATTCGACGACCAGAAGGCCTACCGAGCCACCAAATTCGTCCAGCATTCCCAGCAACCCGGGGGGAACCACCCATTTTCCTCCATTCATCCGCAGATTGAGCTGATATTTCCCGGGTTTTAACGTGTGTGTTACCATCCACCACCCATTACCTGCGGGCGCCATTTGCAAGGGATCCCAACCGGTGAAATCGGCGGCCAATTCGACGTTCCTGGCCAGCGGGGAAAGCACTTTGAACGTGACGAGATCACCGCGCTTTTCGACATCGAAACTGACAGCTGTAGCCTCCATCTCGACGCTATCACGAAACGGTTCTGCAACCGTTCTGCGAGGGTGAGCTAGCCTCACGGTCAGCGATACGAACCGACCGCCAGGGTAACCCTGGGTTGGGTCGATCGGGTAGGTGCCGCCGCTAAGAACAAGTGCTGCCCGCGTGCTCAGCCACTTTGTGGCGCTGACGTTCCCCCACACTCTCGTCGTTCCGCCGAGGGAAGTGAGCTGGTCGCCGAATCGTCCGCCGGCGACAATTCCGAAATCGACGCTGTTCCGTTGCACCATCAATCCGAGTTGCCCATCGGCGTAGCGAATTGAATCGCCCATAGCTACCGGAGTGACGCTAAACGTGGCGCTGCCCTGCGGAATCGGGAGGGAGACACCCGCCTCCGCGAGCATCAGCGTTCTCGTTTCATCCGCGAACGTGGTGCTTCCAGCGCCGATTCCGACAAACCATTCCGCGAGTCGCTGCTGCGCGTGCAGTCTCACATTTGCGAGGAGCTCGCTGGTGCGAGAGCCGTCCCGGTGCGTGCTGCCGCCGGCAAAACCGGCAAGTTCTCCAACGAAGAATTTCAGCGGAGCGAAGACCGACGCGCTGGCTTCGCCCTGTAGACTCCAATCGGCGCCGAATTGCGAGTATGTCCCACTCAAACTCGCCACCCGGTTTCCCCAATCGGCAACCAGACTCGGCGTCAGAGTGGCAGCAAAGCCGCTAAGTGTGTCAGCGTACTGGATTCCCACCCCGCCGAGGTCCACGGTGCTTTGAACGCGCTGCGCAGATCCGTCGGAAGCCAATAGGGCAACTCCGACTACGGCGGGCCAAATGGAATCCGGGAGCGATTGGAGGAATCTCAAGGAACATAAATATCAGTTCCTGGAGATTAGGGGGCTACTACGTTGTCGACTTTGTGTCGGAGCCGATGCGAATTACCGAGCTCTCGGTGCCGAAATCGTCGGAGCTCTTGACTGCGAGCGGGTCAATCACCCATCGCTTGCCGTCCACGATGAAGGCGTACTCATGACGACCCGATGAGAGCGGCACGGATACCGCCCAAACGCCAGGCGCACCCGACGGCTTGAGCTCGGTGACACCCTTCGTCCACTCGTTGAAGTCGCCAACGAGCTGAACGTTTGCGGCTCTCTTGTCGACAAAGACAAACCGTACGAGCTGCACGGTGTCTTGTGCCGGAGCGGCGACGGCGGACTGTTGTACGGCGGGCTTGCCAGCGATGCGCGTGCCGATCGCGACTCCGGAGAGAGCAACCACGATCAGCGCGCTCGCCGCGATCGCCATGGCAGTGAGTGGGGCGACGTTGAACGGGCGAGTAGTTCTCCACCACGAGTCGTGGGTCAGGGTTCGCGGGTACAACATCGGACCTTCCGCACGAACCTTCTCCATCACGCGTCGCTCGAAGGACGGGTGAGTGCGCTCAACTCCACGCAGCGGTGCCGCTACGCGGTTGAGGAACGCCTCGTCGTTCATCTCGCTTTCCATGTCATAATGCTCAACCATGATAGACCCCGTCCAGCAAATCTCTCAGTGAATCGGCGGCGCGCTTGACTCTCATCTTGAGAGCGGAAACGCTGGCTCCCGTCATTTCGGAAATCTCTTCGTACGTCAGTTCTTCGACGTGTTTCAGCAAAAACGCTTCTCGCTGATCTGCCGGTAACATGCCGAGCGCTCGCTCGATATGCCCACCAACATCACGATCGGGAGTTTCGTCCGAGCCTGGTGCAATCGCTCTTTCAATCTCCGCGGTCGCTGACAGAAACCGCTGCTCCCTGCGTTTTCGCCGTGTAGCGAACGTCCTGCATTCGTTCACAACGATCTGGTACAGCCAACCACCGAACCGCTCACGATCGCGGCAGCTGCGCAAGTTGCGGAACGCTCTCATGAAAGCTGACTGAAGAACGTCGTCTGCATCCACGCGTGACCCGAGCATTCTGACGGCAAATCGAACGCAAGTGTCCTGGTGACGGCGCACCAATAGCGAGAAGGAATCGATATTCCCGGCTATCACCGCGGCGATCAGGTCCGCATCCGATGACCCTGTCACAAGTGAATGACTGCGCAGAGGGCGTAAATCGTCACACAAGGGGATGCTAAGCTGCCCAGAGGTGTCCTGATCCTCCGCCCCGAGCGGGCGGATACGAGCCGGCTGCAGCATGTGGTGCGGCGCCTAGCGGATGAAGCCGCGGTCGGTTCTGACACGCGCGGCCTGTGCTTTTTGCTTTTTGGCTAGTAACGCCATCGCCACTGAATCTGTGCGCGGCTTGACGACGGTTTCGCCCGCACTGTCATCAGCGGTGACGACAGTGTCTTTGCAATCACG
>Ga0075434_100004295_pt1 | contig 12802 bp, 8 predicted proteins | sample RhiMethybrSRZTD3_FD_75298 | JGI IMG/M metagenome (GOLD analysis project Ga0075434, IMG submission 75298) | Populus rhizosphere microbial communities from Tennessee, USA - Rhizosphere MetaG P. TD hybrid SRZTD3 | ecosystem: Host-associated > Plants > Roots > Rhizosphere > Soil | place: USA... | reverse complement strand
AGAATCCTGATACGAGACATCCTGGGTATAAATATGTATCTACCCTGATACCCGGCCCATAAGGTAGGTTGCAGTTGGGAACTGGTCCGACGGAAGGAGCAAAATCATAAAAGGGATCCTCTGCGTTAATTCTGCATTCAATAGCACAACCATGCATTTTTAGCTCATCTTGTTGAAATGGAATTTCCTCTCCTTGAGCAATTGCAATTTGCAGTTTCACAAGATCAATTCCTCCTGTTACCAATTCCGTCACGGGATGTTCTACTTGTAATCTTGAATTAATTTCGATAAAATAAAAATTCCCGTTATCATCACGCAGAAATTCGGCTGTGCCTGCGTTAAGGTAGTTTACTGCTTCAACGGCTCTAACTGCTATTTGGCCTATATTGTCTCTGGTTTTCTGGTCGACAACGGGCGAAGGTGACATTTCAATAAGCTTTTGATGTCTTCTCTGAATAGAACATTCACGTTCAAATAAATGGCGTGAATTCCCATGAGAGTCCCTTATTAGCTGAAACTCTATATGCCTGATCTTTTGAAGATATTTCTCAACAAATAGAGCAGCTTTTCCAAAGGCAGCTTTTGACTCAGCCGAGGCCATCTCGAATTCCTGTCTTAGTTGTTTCTCGTCATTTGCAAACCTAATCCCTCGTCCTCCACCACCAAAAGCTGACTTTAAGAGAACTGGGTATCCTGCAGAATGGGCTATATCAGCTGCCTTTTCAATGTTGTCAACTACTCCGTCGCTTCCTGGAACTGTTGGTACTTTGGCTTTTTTCATTATAGCCTTGCATTTCATTTTGTCTCCTGTCAGCTCCATTGCTTTGCTTTTTGGTCCGATAAAGATGATTCCATTTTTTTCACACATTTCTGCAAAATTTTCATTTTCTGAGAGAAAGCCATAGCCTGGATGTATTGCATCTGCTCCGATCTGATTTGACAAGTCGATTATCTTGTTCATGTTAAGGTAGCTATCCGAGGCAGCAGCTTGGCCGATATGATAAGCCTCATCAGCTCTTTTCACATGAACAGACCTACTGTCTTCGTCTGAATATATGGCAATGGATTTTATATCTAACTCTTTGCAAGCACGTATTACTCTGAGGGCTATCTCACCTCTGTTGGCGACTAGAATACTTTTGATTTTGTCACTCATTAATAATATTCACCGGTCCCAGGCTGGTTTGAATGAGCATTAGTATAATAAGCTTGCACATATATCTCCCCTGTTGGTACCTACAAGTTCATGTTACCGTGTTTCTTAGACGGCCTAGTGTCTTTCTTTGTTGCCAGCGATTCAAGTGCACGGATTATCATTGGTCGGGTTTCCATAGGATCTATCACCAAATCAATTATACCTTTTTCTGCCGCTATGTATGGATTCGCAAATTTGTCTCGGTATTCCTTGGCTAGCTTCTTTTTTGTAGAGACCGCGTCTGCTGATTGTTTCAAATCCTTTCGATGAATGATCGTAATGGCCGCTTCAGGTCCTAGCACAGCGATTTCCGCAGTTGGCCATGCAAAATTAACGTCTGACCTTAGATTTTTGCTACCCATCGCGATGTATGCGCCACCATAAGCTTTACCTATAATACAAGTGATCTTTGGGACGGTTGCTTCGCAGTATGCATACAAGAGTTTGCTTCCATGTCTAATAATGCCATTATGTTCCTGGTCGCTTCCTGGCAGATAGCCGGGAGTGTCTACAAAGGTAAGAATAGGAATGTTAAATGCATCACAAAACCTGATGAACCGTGCTGCTTTATTAGACGAATTGATATCCAGAGCGCCGGCCAAATACATAGGCTGATTTGCAATGATACCTACGGATCTGCCATTAATCCTTGCAAAGCAGACAACTATATTTTCTGCAAATAGTTCATGGACTTCTAGATATTCCCCATTGTCCACTATTCTTTTTATGATCTGCTTAATATCGTACTGTTCGTATGGATTTTCCGGAACAATACCTATCAGGTTTGGGTCAATCCTGTTAGGGTCGTCCGTGTCCTCGGCTAACAACGGCTCCTCGATATTATTTTGAGGGATATATGACAAAAGTTTCTTTATTTTATCCATACAGTCATATTCATTTTTGGCAACAAAATGCGCTACACCGGATTTTGTCGCATGGGTCATGGCTCCGCCTAATTCCTCAAATGACACTTCCTGACTGAGTACTTCCTTTACTACTTCCGGTCCGGTTACAAACATCTGACCTATATGTTCCACCATAATGACGAAGTCAGTCATTGCTGGAGAATACACTGCTCCGCCGGCACAAGGCCCTATACTTGCAGTAATTTGTGGTATCACACCTGACGAGAGAGTGTTCCTAAAAAAGATATCACCATAGCCATCTAGGCTCATGACTCCTTCTTGTATCCGAGCACCTCCTGAGTCAAGTATTCCGATTACAGGTGCTCCTGCTTTCATAGCATGATCCATGACTTTGACAATCTTCTTTGCTGCCATTTCACCTAGCGAGCCCCCTAGAACTGTAAAGTCATACGTGTAGATGAAGACTTGGCGTCCATTAATTGTGCCAAATCCTGTAATTACACCATCGCCATAGAATTTCTTTGTGTTAGGATCATCGCTTCTATGCGTAACATATTTATCGATTTCAAGAAAAGAGTTCTCGTCTAAAAGGAGATCTATCCTTTCGCGAGCAGTAAGCTTACCTTTCGAATGTTGAGCCTCAATCCTCTCCTCTCCGCCTCCCCCTTCAGCCAGTTTTTTCAAATTGTACAAACGCTTAATTTTATCCTCATGCATGGCTGTGGATTGTATCCCAGACCAGCTTATATAAATTCATTACACCATTCATACGTCATCGCCACTCTGGTATCATGTTACAACCACTCTGGTATCATGTTACAACCACTCTGGTATCATGTTACATGATGCTGTATGTCTTAAAGACAGGTCGCTTGGGACCAACTAAAGGCGTGTAGTGCCTTAATGAAGGCAGCCCTTAAGCATGCATAAATACATATACTGACTAAATTCATCGAAGTAACTCCAGACTGAGAGCTTATAGTTTTTTACTCCCTCAGCCCGGAACGTCCACCTTTTGCTCGCCGAAAATAGCTCAGTCCAAGATTATAATTTTCAAACAAGGATTCGAGCGTTTCTATTTCAATTAAAATGGTCTCGATTTTTTCTTTGTTAGATTGAGGATCCTGCTTTAGCTGTTGCAACATTTCCTGCTTCTCACTCAACAACTTCGAGACATTTTGTTCATACTCACTAGACATTTCTTGATTGAAATAAAGAAACATGATTTTAGATTTTAAGCTTTGCTATATTATATAATAATAAACGCTCATGTTGGTTTTTGTCTGATAATAATTTGATATCTTACAAACACTTTATTTATTATTTGTTGACGAGCGCTTTTACATTTCTCTGATAGTCCACTAGTACGTTCGTATTTTTCTCAAAGTAGGGAAACAGATTTCTCCTTACCATTTCGTTGTACCAATACTCATTGTAGTGGTTTATAGTAAGAAATAGAAATTCTAAGAGTGGCAAAATAGGATATTCCTGCGGCAGCATACTTAATGCAATCTTCGCATCATCAGAATAAATCTTGCTTTTCTTTATTGTAAGTTCAAATCCCTTTTTTATGTCTCCAACATTTAATGAATAATATAAGGGCCATGAAGGGATTTTGATCGAACCATTCTTTATTGCGTCCTCGATTTCGTTACCGCAACCTACGCATTCACCAGCCCTTGCCATGCCTAAATGATAAATGTCTGCAAGGGGTCTGTGATTTAACGCCATATTTCGACCAGCAGATCCCATCACAGCACGATACTTTTTGTAACAGGTAATCATACTTTCGTCAGATATCGATTCTGGCTTGTTTTTTAACTTTGAGTCAACATACTGTCCGATCCTTGCATCCTTGAATCCATCCTCAAATGCCTTCAATACAGAATCTCCTCCTTCAGATATTTTTTGTCTGGCAATCTCAAGAATATACGGACTCATCAATTTGTAATCGTCTAGGTATTCTAGGTCTTCATCCCTGTCAACTATCCTGTCCATCGGCTCGCTCAAGTCTATTGCAATCATGTGGCCGTCGATAATCGAGTTTCTAGTTTCCAAAGGCATGTTCTCCTTCAGATAATCTGAAGCTCCTTCGAATAAAGCTGTGAATACAGGAAACGTCATCTTTACAAAATTTGAATTCAAAATCCTCCCCATCCTGTCGGCGAGTATCTCGGGCTTTGACAGCCTGGATTTGATATCATTTATTTTTTGTTCATCTAAAGCGAATTCAGCTGAACCTGTTTCCTCTATGAATTTTTTTAGAGTGTTAGAGGGATTAGGATCAGAAACAATAATTTCATGGAGAGATAATAGATATCGTTTTGTAAATTCAGGGAATTCTTGTTCTGTTTTCTTTTTGTATTTATTAAATTGCTTATATCCTATCTGTCTGAAGAATATCTGCTTCAATATTGCTTTTCCAGATCCAGTGCTCATTAGAGCAGATTTCGTAAAGATAGACCCGTCCTTTGTACTCATTATATCATTTGAGAGCACTCAGCAATTATTTAACTATTGACATTGAATATATATACGTCGTAATTCAGCCAATCTGAGTGCGCGGTTTGTTAATCAAAAAAATCTTGCAGACAGAAACCAAGTAATTTAATTTAATCTTGGTTTATGATGGAGCCGATTTCTTGTATCTTATACAAAGTTGACCTTGTATAACGTGAATAGAAATTAGAGTTGATTATGTATGTTCTCTATTATTATTATTATTATTATTATTATTATTTTATTCTTTCTTTGTTTCTTTGTTTCTTTGTTTCTTTGTTTCTTTGTTTCTTTGTTTCTTTGTTTCTTTCTTTTCTTCTTTTTGGTTATCTACCGTGAAGCCATTGCGATACGCTCCTGCTCATTCTTTTTCTTCACCGCGTGACTTGCCATATCATTACGGGATGCAAGGATAATTTCAGTAGCTAAAGCCTCTTCGATGGCACGAGGGTTAGAGTAAGTTGATTCCTTTACTCCTACGCTTATAAAACGAAGAGCAAGGTCGACCCTACGTAATGGTGCAACATCCACTGAGACGTGATAAACCACCCCACCATAGACAATACGAGTAGTGTCTTCGTTTGGTGCCGAGTTTTCAATGGCTTTTACTAATAGTTCTACAGGATTCTTGCTTGTCTCCAAATGTATGATGTCGAGTGCAGTTTTGATTGTATTCAATACCCTCATTTTTTTACCTCCCATTCTACCGGTGTTCTTTGCATACCTTTTGCCAAAATGCATCATATTGTTTGCTAATCTTTCTATTAGATTCACTTCAGCCTTCTTTAACCTTTGATGTTCATGTCTTCCAAAGCTTATAGGAATAACTGCAGAAGGCTTCAGTGATATTGCTCTTTGCAAACCAAGATCCGCTACCTCAATTTTACTAGTATCCCACTTGTTAAATAACAACATGTTTACATTCTCTTTACCCATGATGTATCTACCTCCTCGGTTTCTCCTTTCTTCCTCGTACCAGCTCATTAAGCGATACACCATTAACTTTGAATACCTGCCATCGTACGCCAGGTATGTCGCCCATGGCTCCCCCCATTGAACCACCTATCCCTTCTAATATGACCTCATCATGTTCATCGACGAAATTCAAGGCTCCGTCACGCGGAAGGAACGCTGTGATAGACTTACCGTTCTTTATCAATTGTACTCTCACACACTTTCTCACTGCAGAGTTAGGCTGCTTAGACTCGATACCAACCTTTTCTAAGACTATACCTCTCGCTTGCGGTGACCCCTCTAGCGGGTTTGCTTTTTTATCCAGCATCAGCATCCTTCGTTTGAAATACTTATTCGCCCATCTAGCTTTTTTCCTTTTTGATCTTAATACACGGCCTGCAAACAGACCTAACGGAGATTTGGCCACTTACATATTCACCTGATCGTTATGCATAGCAGATCTATCCTCACTCATTATAAGAACGTTGGATATTTGGAAGTATCGCTTTGCAAGCAATCTTGCCTTTTCAGCATTTCGACCTTCCCTCCCAACTACGACACCTTTTTTTTTAGCGTCTACGATCACAATAGCCTGTCTCGTCCCATCGATCTTATCATTTAGCCTGATCTCATTTATCATGTCAGTGTTTAGTATGTTCCTTATGAATTCAGAAGGATCATCAGAGTATTCGACTAGTTCGACCTTTTTTCCGACTACATTTTGCAGTTGTTTGATAGTTGCTCCTCCCTTTCCTATTGCTAAACCCATTTGACCTTTATTGACAATGAAAATTACTCTATCCATTTTTTCATCTACCACACAATCTCTCGCATTGGCACTTGTAATGCTCTGGAACAGTGATATTAATCGTAATTCGTCAGAAGTTAACTTTATCTTCTCTGTCATCTATTGCAATACCTACCTATAAAACGAAAGTGGTAATCATGGTTTGATAGCACCAAATAACAACAAGTCATGCTGATTCATAAAGTATAATTTAAGTCTTGATGTGATATTATTTTTATTATTATTTTGTTGCAAACGATTCGGCTCATTTGGTAGCTCGTTGGTATTTATGATCCTTGGTCTCCTTTAATTGGATGTCTGAGAGTATAGAATTAATCTGCGCATCTGTTCCAGACTTTAAGGCAATTACGTTAATCCTGAATGGCTTGTTGCAGAGCTTTCCAAGTCTAGAGGAATTTCCGTCAAATGGATATATTGGAACATTTTCCTGGTTAGCCTCAGATTCAATCTTCGACCTAAAGTTCGGCGAAATAGTATTAGATAATATAATTAACTTTGATCCTTTTATCGAATGCAGTACTTGCTTGGTCCCACATTTATATTTATTAGCAGCAACGGCGTCCTTAAGTACCTTATCTAATGTCTTCACCATTTTTTATTCCTTCACCATCATATAGAGCTCTACCATGCCGGTACCTACTGGAACAGTAGCTCCTACTATAACGTTTTCCGTTACTCCCCTGAGCGTTTCGATCTGACCCTCCAAAGACGCCCTAGCAATAGTTGGGACCGTAATCTCAAACGCGGCTCTTGCTAAAACCGATGTCTTAGTTCCAGCAATACCATGTCGACCGATTTGTTGTAAGTATCCTTTTGATGTCATTAGATCCGCTACTAGCATGATATGCCTTGTATCAACTTCAAGCCCTTGTTCTTCTAGTGTATTTGTGATCTCCTTTACAAGAGCAGTACGAGCTGCTTCAATGCCAAGTGTCTGCCAAATTTCATAGACATTATTTGTTGTGATTCTAGACGTATCCACGCCCTTTATTGCTACTATCTTGGCTAGGTTCGACCCTGCAGTTTGAATTACCCATTCCTCGTCTTGCTTTACTATGGTCACTCTTTCAATATCAGGCACACCTTTAACCCTCGTGCTGAGCAATTTGTTTTTTAGTGTCAAAAGTGTTTGAGCATCAGGTTCGTCAGTAGAGGTTATCTTTATCAATAGCTTCTTTTCGTTAAGGGAAGCTTCATACTTCTTTTTAGAGCCCTTGAGTACCTCATAGACTTCTTTTATTTCACAACCGCGCTCAGATAGCTTGTCTTCTGATAAATAAAAAGTAAGTATACCGCTATAATCAATATCGGTCTTATCGATCAAGTCACTTACACGAGTCAAAATAATTTCCCTCGCAACCTCGAGTGCCTTTTCTCTAGATACTTTGTAATCATTGTCCAAGTACACATCCATGGTTGGTGTTACTGGTTTCTTCCTGGCATCAACTAATTCGATTAGCCTTGGCAGCCCAAGTGTGACATTTCGTTCTTTTACTCCTGCAAAATGAAACGTCCTGAGAGTCATTTGCGTCCCTGGCTCACCAATTGACTGTGCAGTTACAACACCTACGGCCTCGCCGGGTTCAGCAAGAGCCCTTTCGTTGAGGTCAATTGTTTTTTTCATTACCTTCTCAATTCCCTCTTTACTTAATCTGTTTTCGAGCAATGCCTGTTCCAAATTATTTCTTAGCCTTGGATTTAGATTTTCGGCATATCTTTGTGTTATACTTTTAATATCGTTTTCCGTAGCCTTTCTGCCCTCGTCTATAACCGATTCGCTTTCAATTAACCTGGAGATATTCACAGCTTCTCCATGGTCGCTTTTGGCAGGATCGATTCCATCTTCTCCATAAACATATTGCATAATGTTACCATGTGGATCTCTTACAGTTTGATCATACTCTATCTTTAGATGTTCGAGAGCGTTAATCAACCTCCTTTGCATGTATCCTGATTGTTGAGTTCTAACTGCGGTGTCCACTAAGCCCTCTCTGCCACCCATAGCATGAAAGAAGAACTCTAAAGGACTCAAGCCGTCTCGGTAATTTGATTTTATAAATCCCTTGGCGTCGGGATTTGTGTCATTTGTTTTGAAATGTGGAAGTGACCTATAATGATACCCCTTAAAGATTCTCTTTCCCCTTATTGACTGCTGGCCTAATGCAGCAGTCATCTGTCCAATATTAAGGGTAGAACCTCTAGCTCCTGTCGATGCCATGATAACACCAGAATTATCATCAGGAAATGCTCTGTCTGCAGTTTTACCAGCCCTGTCTCTTGCTCTTGACAGTTCGTTTACTATATAAAGCTCTAGTGCCTCGTCTGGAGAAAGCCCTCTTGTTAGAGGCAGGGTTCCATCTTTGTATTGTTGGATTAGCTCGTGAACCCTATCATATGCCTTTTGAATAACATCATTAATCTCTGAGTTTGTTTGCTGACTCAGCCACAAGTCAGAGTATCCGTAGGTAAAACCTATATGGGTTATATATGTTTTCAGCATTATTAGTATAGAATCGAGGAATTTCCTTGCTGTATCAGTACCATAATCTTTTGCTATCCTATGGAGAACGCTATCAGGTTCCTCTGCACCGATTGAGGCCTTGTCTATAACCCCGCTAATCAGTTCCCCATTTTTTATAACTACATCCTTTCCTTCCCTCTTTGCCGCTTTGTTCCATTTTGAGGTGATTATAAAGTTGAAATCGTTAGGGAAAAATAGCGAAAAAAGCTGTTTTCCAGAGTACAATTTTGAGCCGTCTTTTACTATCTTTGGTTGGGGAAGTGCTCCTCTGTAACCGCCTATCAATGCCAGATTGGCAAATTCCTCTCTGGTAAGTCTGGTATCGTCTCGGGTTAATATGAACGCCCCAGTAATAAAATCTCTAATGCCACCTATAATCGGTCCGCCGTATCTTGGTGAAATTAGTTGGTCTTGAACTCTCATCAAAAGCGCTGCCTCCGCTCTCGCCTCTTCGCTTTGAGGAACATGAAGATTCATTTCATCTCCATCAAAATCCGCGTTATATGGAGGACATACGGCGGGATGAAGTCTGAATGTTCTGTACGGTAGTACTCTTACATAGTGTGCCATAATTGACATTCGGTGAAGGGATGGTTGCCTGTTGAAGATCACTATATCTCCGTCTGACAAGTGCCGTTCTACCATGTATCCAGGCGCTAATGATTCTGCTACAATCTTTCTATCGGTAACATAATCCAATCTAATTTTTACCCCATCAGGTCGGATTATGTAATTTGCGCCAGGATATATGTTCGGTCCATTGATGACCAATTTCTTGAGTCTATCGAGATTCCACTGCGAAATAGTCTCCGGAATAGTGAGCTTTTTTGCAACATCCACTGGTACGCCAACATTTGAAATCATTAGGTTAGGGTCTGGAGAAATTACAGTCCTACTAGAAAAGTCAACTCGTTTACCTGACAGAGAACCTCTAAATCGGCCTTCCTTCCCTTTTAATCTCTGGGTTAAAGTCTTAAGTGGTCTTCCTGACCTGTGATGTGCTTGCGGTATTCCAGATACCTCATTATCGAAATACGTCGTAACATGATACTGAAGGAGATCGACAAGATCTTGAACGATTAGAGGTGGGGTTCCTGCTTCCTTACTTTCTTTCAGTCTTTGATTTACCCTGATAATGTCTACAAGTTTGTGTGTCAAATCATCTTCCGATCTTATCCCGGTCTCTAATATGATAGAAGGCCTTACCGTGACAGGAGGTACTGGAAGAACCTGTAACACAAACCATTCAGGTCTCGCCGTGGTAGGGTTGTAACCTAGGACTATCAGATCATCATCAGGAATATGGGCTAACCTTTCTCTGATCGTAATTGGCAAAAGCCTATTTTCTCCAGCGTCTGTTTTTTCTACGAAAATAGTCGGTTTTGTAAAAACTATGTCATATTGATCCTTCTTACAATGAGGGCAGACTTTAACTTTCTTTGCTTTTTCTATGATTTCGTCTTTAGCATTTTCGAGGGTGATTACAGCATATGCCGCTTTGCTTTCTCTGAGAGCCTTATATTTCGAGAGCTCTTCTACCTTTAATTTTATGCGATTACATGATCTGCATGTAATTAAGAGAAGTTTATGTATGTCATCAACAAATGCAATATGCAGCACCGGCTCTGCCAATTCAATGTGGCCAAAATGGCCAGGGCATTTTACACTTGTATTACCGCAGGTGGAACATTTTTGGCCAGGTTCTAACGTGCCCAGCCTATTGTCCATAAGACCACCCTGAACGGGCATCCCATCTTCGTCGTACGTCTCTGGAGCCGTTATTTCTGCTACGCTAAATTTACGAATTTCTACAGGTGACCATACACTAAACTTTATACCATCGAGAATTTTTATTGATTCTTCCAACTTTTCTCACTCCACGGAATATTCTATTATACCTTCTCCCTAACTAGCAATCGAGGTGCAACGTTTAGGCTCATCATTTCCTGCAAGAGCAATTTAAAGGCGTAAGCAATTACTACAGACGAAATTTTTGCCTTCTCCCCGCAAACTCGGCAGATATACCTTCGTTGTTTAATGTCGTAATACGACAACAAACCGCAGCGTTCACACACGTTTACCTCCGCCTTGTCGGATTCTTCTAGTAATCTATCTTTCAACATCATCGAGGCACCATATGCAATAAGACAATCTCTTTCCATCTCTCCAAACCGGAGTCCTCCCCCACGAGCTCTTCCCTCAGTCGGCTGCTTTGTAAGCATTTGAACTTGACCCCTAGCTCTGCTATGGATTTTGTCAGCCACCATATGATGTAGCTTTTGATAATACACGACGCCTATATAGACATCAGCCGGAAATTTCTTTCCAGTCCTACCGTCATACATTATTTCTTTCCCTGTATATTTCAATCCATACTGCTCCAGTGCACCCTTCAATTCATCTAATTTCTCACCTAGAAATGCAGAACCGTCTACTATTCTACCGAGCGCCGAGGCGGCCTTTCCTCCAACAGACTCCATGAATTGACCTACTGTCATCCTAGACGGAAATGCATGAGGGTTTATCATCACATCAGGAACAATCCCATCCTCTGTATACGGTAGGTCTTCCTGACTAACGAGCATTCCGATTACTCCCTTTTGGCCGTGCCTAGATGCAAATTTATCGCCAATTTCAGGAATTCGCATATCTCTCACTCTAATTTTATACATTTTTCCTCCTTCAACGGATTGAGTCATAATTACTGAATCCACGACGCCATTTTCGGATGGTCGAACGCCAACTGACGTATCCCTGCGATAAGGTCCTTTGACTTCGAACTCTTTATACTCCTCCATAAATCTGGGGGGAGAAGTTCGTCCGATCAGTATGTCGCCACCTGCTACCACAGATTCTTGCATAATTGCACCATCTTGCTCAAGAAGACGATAGGCTTTTTCTCCCCTGTAGCCCCTAATATTAGCATCAGAAGGTGGAAGTTCAAAATTATCTTTCATTCCACCAGGGTACTGTTTCGCTTCAGCTTCGTAGACCCTGTAGAAGAAAGTTCTGCCTATACCCCTGTCAATGGAGGATTTGTTAAAAACTACAGCATCTTCGATATTATAACCTTCGAAGGGCAGAACGGCCACAACGCAATTCTGACCAGTAGGACGGTCGTCTAGGCCTAGTAGGCTAATCGCCTTAGTACTAACCATTGGAACCTGTGGATAAAGCATAAAGTGTTGTCTTACATAAGTACTAGCATTCATCAGAGGAGTAGAAAATCCTAGACTCTGCTTTGCCATAGCACTCTCGTAAGTGTTTCTAGGTGACTGATTATGTTCAGGATATGGTATAATCGAAGCCCCAACGCCAAGAATTGCAGATGGGAATATTTCTAAGTGAGTATGAGACTTATCAATTTTTGCAGGATCCATTGCTACATAGCAATTCTCCTCTTCGTTTGCGTCAACCATTTCGACCATCCCCATATACAGAAGGTCTGTCCATGAGAGGAACTTCTTTGCGACTTTTTCTATTATTTCGGCGTTCATCAATACTTTGCCTTGGTCAACCACCACAAGTGGTCTTAGTACTCGACCGGCATTACAACTAATGTATAACCTCTTAGTGGCATTATCATTCAATGAGGAATATAGATAAATCCCAATGTGAGGATGAATTTTTCCGGTTCTTCTCATCGCCCTTAATGTATCAGATAGATGCTGTCCGTCTTCAGCATAGCCTATTAATCGTCCATCTACGAAAATCCTAGTTCCAATACTTCGTATCCTATCATTAGCCTCATCAACTTGCTCGACCCCTTGTTCATACAGCTTCTCCACGATTTCGGCAGATGCGACACTAACTGAAATTATGGCTGAGAGCGCCAAATTTTTCACAAGGCCACAATTTGATCCTTCAGGAGTTTCTGCCGGACAAATCCTACCAAAATGTGTAGCATGTAAATCTCTTGCTTCGAAATTTGGCTGACTTCTGCTTAGCGGAGACTGTAT
>Ga0075434_100004293_pt1 | contig 12805 bp, 11 predicted proteins | sample RhiMethybrSRZTD3_FD_75298 | JGI IMG/M metagenome (GOLD analysis project Ga0075434, IMG submission 75298) | Populus rhizosphere microbial communities from Tennessee, USA - Rhizosphere MetaG P. TD hybrid SRZTD3 | ecosystem: Host-associated > Plants > Roots > Rhizosphere > Soil | place: USA... | reverse complement strand
GCTATGATCAATTCTTTGTCAATTCGTCTCGGGAGTTTGCCCACATCATCGTAAGCGCCCTCCAACGCATCGGGTGCAAGAAAACTGCAACGATTACCCAGAGAGCAATAAAGGCAATTGGCGTCTCAGAATTGACCGCGGAGGCAATCGAAGCGGCACTGGCTGCGGACGACGAACAACGTAGTGCGAAATTAAGTCGATGCGACGATTCGTATTATAAGAGTGCGGAGCCCATAGCGGGACGGCTCTTTGCGTTTATCAGGCGAACAAGACACGCATCAGACTCTAGACTCAAGATCTCGTAACGTCACGATCTGACCGATGTGGAGCAACGTTGCCCGCGAGGATTTCGCTCAACTGCTCTACTCTGTGTCTCTGTCGTGAGAAACGATCCTACTTCGCCGCCATTTCCACCTTTGCGGCGTAGTGCGACTCCACGTAATCGTTCAGAATGGCGATAAACTCGGCGACGATCTTGTCGCCTTTCAGAGTCGTAAACAGTCGGCCGTCTACGTAGACCGGAGCTTTGGGCTCTTCGAAAGTGCCGGGTAGCGAGATCCCGAGGCTGGCATGCTTCGATTCACCGGGGCCGTTCACTACACAGCCCATCACGGCGACTTTCATCTCTTCCACCCCGGTGTAGCGATCTTTCCAGACGGGCATCTGCTCGCGCAGGTAGGTCTGGATCTGCTCGGCCATTTCCTGGAAGAAGGTGCTGGTGGTGCGTCCGCAACCGGGGCAGGCGGTGACCTGCGGAGTGAAGCTGCGGATGCCGAGCGACTGCAGAATCTGCTGGGCGACGCGAACTTCTTCTGTGCGATCGCCGCCAGGTGCCGGCGTAAGCGAGACGCGGATCGTGTCCCCGATACCCTCCTGCAGAAGCACGCCGAGTGCGGCGGACGACGCAACAATCCCCTTGGCTCCCATGCCGGCTTCCGTAAGCCCTAAATGCAGCGGGTAGTTGCAGCGTGCTGCCAGTTCGCGGTAGACGTCGATCAGGTCCTGCACGCCGCTGACCTTCGCACTCAGAATGATTTGATCCGGGCGCAAACCGTATTTCTCAGCCAGCGCTGCGGAATTCAGCGCGCTTACGACCATCGCTTCCATGGTGACTTCGCGAGCGTCTTTAGGATCAGGAAGCAGGGAATTCTCGTCCATCATCTTGGTCAGCAGAGCGCTGTCGAGCGATCCCCAGTTCACGCCGATGCGGACGGGCTTCTGATTCTTGACGGCCACTTCGATCATAGTGCGGAAGTTGTCGTCGTTCTTGCGTCCCACGCTTACGTTCCCGGGGTTGATGCGGTACTTGCCCAGGGCGCGCGCGCACTCCGGGTACTTGGTGAGGAGCAGGTGGCCGTTGTAGTGGAAATCTCCGATGACGGGAACGCGGATGCCCTGCTTGTCGAGCTCGTCGACGATCGGGGCGACGGCGGCAGCCGCTTCTTCGTTGTTGACCGTGACGCGGACCAATTCCGAGCCGGCGCGGGCGAGGGCGGCGACTTGGTTGACGGTCGAAGCAATGTCGGCCGTGTCGGTGTTGGTCATGGACTGCACCACTACCGGTGCCTCACTGCCCACCCGCACGCCTCCGATGGAGGCGGTAACCGTCTTTCTACGCTGGATGTAAGCCATGGGAAATACTAGTTTAACATGCAGAAAATGCGGGTGTCGTCCTGAACGGCTCTGCTTGAGCGACCGGCAGGATTACGACACGCGACTATGCCTCAGGTGCGTACCAAATCTCTGATCCCCTGGGAACGTCCTCCTTTGCGATTTCCCGCGGCAACATGATCCCCATCCGAGCGCCTCTGTCTGTCTTGAGGATTTCGATGGCGGCGATGTGCGTATCCAGCATGCTTCCGTCGGGAGTGCGGAGTTGGACTACGGTCATCGCGCGTATTCGGAAGTCGTCCTGCGGTTCTTCAGGCAAGATGACCGCGCCCCTTCCTGGAATCCAGAATGTGTCCGCGACCTTGGAAAGAAATTTCATGACGTCCTGAGTCCGCTCCTTCGATGTCGGGAGTCAGGAACATAGAGAAACCACAAAGGACACGAAGGTAGCACGAGGGATTAACTAAGAAATCCTTCGTGCTACCTTCGTGCCCTTTGTGGTTGATTGGCTTTTAGCTTTTTCCTCAACTCCCCAGCGGCAGGCGCTTCACGATGTCGTTGTAAATCACCGTCACGGCGAACAGAACGAGAAAAACGAACGCTGCCTGGTAGATCCGTTCTTTGATCTGCAGGCTAATGTCGCGTCGCATCAAGCCCTCGATCAGAAGCAGCAGGATCACGCCACCGTCGAGGATGGGAATAGGCAGCAGGTTGAAGATTCCGAGGTTCAGGCTGATGCCGGCGGTGAGACCGAGCAGCGGCGTCCAGCCCTTTTCGGTCACCGCATGGCCGATCGCGCTGCCGATTCCGATGGGGCCTTCCACCTGCTTCATCGATACTTTGCGCTGAACCATCTTCTGGATCAGTTCGAGTAACACGAGCGAGTAGCGCTTGTTGTCTTCGAGCGAACGCTGGAAGGCTGGAATCAGCGAGAGCGTTCCGACCTTCATCTTTGGCGTGCTTTCGAACCCGACACGATAGCGCTTCTCTTTGCCTTCCACCTCGGCGAGAACAGGCTGCAACTGGAAGGTGAGCTTCTGGTTGCCGCGCAGCACGTCGACGTTCACGACGCGGTCTTTGGTCTGTTGCAGGGTGTCGATCAGGGCTTCGATCACAGGGACGGGCTTGCCGTCGATCGAGACAATCTCATCGCCCTCTTTGACGCCGGCTTTCGCAGCGGGCATGCCGGCTTCCACGTCGGCAACCATGATGGACTGTGCCGGACTCCAGCCAGCGGAGCCGACTTCGGAACTCGATACCGGCTTGGGCGTGATATTCGTCTGCAGGATTTGTCCGTTGCGATCAATGGTCAGCGGCAGGGCATCGTTGGGACTCAACATCACTTTGAGCCCGATAGCCTCCCAGGTAGGATTCTGGACACCGCCGATTTTCAGAATGCGATCGCCCTGCTGCAGCCCAGCGTGGGCCGCGGGCGAATCGGCTTTCACGTAGGCGATCACGCCTGGCTGATCAATGAAAGCCGGATACTCGTAGTGCACCATGTACACGACAGTCAACAGCCCGACCGCCAGCACAACATTCATGAATGGGCCTGCAATCGCAATAATGAAGCGTTGCCAGCGGGGATGGTTCAGGAACTCGGCAGGATCCTCGGTGCGCTCATCCATGGGATTCTCGCCCGACATTTTGACGTAACCACCGAGCGGGATCGCGCTGATACGATAGTCGGTCTCTCCCCTGCGGAAGCCCAAAAGACGCTTGCCGAAGCCGATGGAGAAGACCTCAACCCGGACTTTGAAATATTTTGCGGCTGCGTAATGACCCCATTCGTGCACAAGGATCATTACGCCGAGGACAATCGCCATCGTGACTGCGGTTATCAAGAAGTGCGCCATAAACTTTCGATTACTCCCCCGGACAGGATATTGAAGCCGTGCGCGGCATGGGGGAAGTACCGCGGTTCAACTTTTCAACGCGCTCCCGGGCAGCGCGGCGAGCCTCCAGGTCCGTTTCGAGCACCTGGTGTATAGATTCCATTTTCCCAGTTTTCGTTGTAGAAAGCACGTCCTCAATGACCCGAGGGATATCACTGAAGCGTGCTCGGCCGTCCAGGAACGCTGCCACCGCTACTTCGTCGGCAGCGTTGAGGGCGACAGGCATGGCGCCACCTGCCTCAGCGGCCTCATAGGCCAGCCCCAGACACCTGAATTTCCTCATATCCGGGGGCGCGAAGTCTAGCTGACGTAAGTTCATGACCGGGAATCGCAGGTCGGACGGAATCCGTTCCGGATAGGTCAGCGCATACAGGATGGGGAGACGCATGTCGGTCACGGAAAACTGAGCAAGTATGCTGCCATCAACGAATTCGACCATGGAATGAATCGTAGACTGCGGATGGACAATGACTTCCACCCGACTGGGGGGGATGTGGAAAAGACGGCAAGCCTCGATGACCTCGAATCCCTTGTTCATCAGAGTTGCGGAGTCGATGGTGATTCTTTTTCCCATCTTCCAGGTGGGGTGGTTTAACGCCTGTTCAACGGTGATTGACGAGAAGTCGGATGCCGGAGTGTTATGGAAAGGCCCACCGGAAGCAGTCAGCCAGACGCGGTGAACTTCTTCGGGCCGACCGCCGCGCATGCACTGGTGCACCGCATTGTGTTCACTATCGATCGGGAGCAGGGGCTTGCCCTGTCGGCGAGCTTCGGCCGTGATCAATTCGCCCGCCGCTACCAGGCATTCCTTGTTGGCGAGGCCCAAAGTTTTGCCGGCTTTCACGGCCTCGTAGGTGGCTTCGAGTCCCGCCACCCCCACGATGGCGCTGACCACGAAATCTACATCCGGGTGCGTGGCGACGCGCACGGTGCCACCAGGGCCATGGACCACCTCGATCTCGCTTAAACCCTGTGCCTTGAGTTGAGTTCTGAGAGCGTCAGCGTCAGCTTCCGAAGCCATGGACATGACGCGGGGCTTCCACTGGACGGCCTGTTGGAAGGCCGTCCCGAGGTTGGAGCCAGCAGCCAGAGAGACGATCTGGAATCGCTCCGGGTAGGATTCGACGACGCTAAGAGTGCTCCGGCCGATGGAGCCGGTCGAACCCAGGATGGCGATATGTCGCATCACTTGCTACCAGCCAGGGTTGCTGCGAAGTGGTCAATCCAACTTCTCTGCTCCGGTGTTTCCGGCACGGCGGTGCCCCTCAGGGTACTCAAGTAGTCCACCGCGGCACTGGGACTCCAACCCCTGGTGACTAGCAGACATGCTGCAACCATGCCGGTGCGTCCTATGCCCTGACGACAATGCACAAGAACGTTCTTCCCCGATGATAGCTGGGCGTTGATCTCTTCCAAGGTCTTGGTCAGAGGGGTCCGCGAGCGCGGAACTTGAAGATCCCGGATAGGAAACGAGAAGAAATCCATATTCTGTTTCTTAACTGCCGCGGCTTCCTTCTTGAGACCGAGGTTCTCTTCTTCTTCTGGAGTTAACAGGGAAACGACGGCATCGATTCCCTCACGTTTCCAGTTGGCAAGGTCGTCTTCGATCCAGTCATCTCCTCGCGGACGTGCGCTGAGTGCCAATCGGCCCGGCCAGCCACTATCCACCCAAAAAAATCTGCTTAACATCCTCTACGATTCCTCTTTCAAATGATCTCGCGAGGGAGTGCATCCACGTTGAATGCGCGCTTGCGAAGAACGTGCACGGTGATTCCCATCGATTATAGTTCCGTCCGCCTGGTTTTCAGACAATCCCGCTGCCCAGGCGCCAGGGACTGTATGAGACTGTCCGTGGGAGGGGGATCCATTTGTTCGAGCTTGGATCGATGAGAAAGTCTTCCGGATGAAGAGCTTCCACGGCCGAAGTGGTGGTTCGACATTCTTCCGGCTCTATTGCATCACTCGCCACGCAGCATAGAACCACAGCACGGGCGCGGCGAATAGAAGGGCATCGATGCGGTCGAGCATGCCTCCGTGGCCGGGCAGGATCGTTCCCGAGTCTTTGACTCCGGCTCCGCGCTTGATCAGCGACTCCACCAGGTCCCCCAGTTGCGCTGCTACGTTAAGCGCTGCGGTTAGAACCAGCACTGGAACGAGCGCCGGCTGCTCCAGAGTGAAAATGCCATCGCGGCGCTGGATCAATCCCCATTCCAGCAGAGCCGTACACAGGGGAGTGGCATAGTAGAAGAGCACCATTCCCACTGCCAGACTTGCGATCATGGAGGCGATCGCGCCCTCCCACGTCTTCTTCGGGCTGATCCGCGGTGCCATAAGGTGGCGTCCAATCGAGCGCCCCACGAAATACGCCAGAATGTCTCCGGCCCAGACAACAAACAGCAGATAAAGAATCAGGAACGCGCCCGCCCATTGCTGGCGCAACTGCACCAGCATCGCAAGGGGAAGAGCGATGTAGGCGAAGGCGAAAGCCGATGCGGCGGCGGCCGGATAACTCGTGCCCAGTTGTTCACGCCGCATGGCAACGGTCAGAAATATGAAGGCTGAAAGAGTCGCGGCGAAGGCAGCTGTGATCCCAAAAATTTCTGTTGATAGCAGCGGCTTCTGCTGGCCGGCGTTGAACATCAAAAGCAGGAAAAAAAGCAGGACGAAGGCATAAGTCGGCCGGCGCAGAGGCTGGACACCATAAGATTCCGCCAGTTTCAGGAATTCATCGACAGTGAGCAGAGCGATGGCTGCCGTGATCAGCGCCACCCACGAGATGGGAGCCCGCAACACCAGCAGCAGAACGAGCGGGATGAGGACCAGTGCTGTCGCGATACGTTTGATCACTGGGAGTTTTTCTCGCTCCTTTTCTTCTCGCGCAAATTATCACCACAGAGACACAGAATCACAGAGAAAAACAACCAAGGCAGGGAAGACCAATTCCTCGCAACTTCGGGGCCAGGATCGATGCAACAACAAAGGAAGTTCTCTGTGGCTCTGTGGTGGAGGTTACCCTCGTGTCGCCTTGGCCGCGTGATGGTGGGAGTGGTCCTCGTTCAGACCGCCGTAGCGGCGTTCGCGTTTCTGGTACTCAGCAATGCCCTCAAGCAAATGTACTCCCCGGAAGTCCGGCCACAGTGTGGGGGTCACGTAAATCTCGGCATAGGCCAGTTGCCACAGGAGAAAGTTGCTCAAGCGCATCTCGCCGCTGGTGCGCACGACCAGGTCGGGATCGGGCAGGTGCTTGGTGTAAAGATGACGGCCGATGGCTTCTTCATCGACCTGCAGATGGTCGAGTCCCCCGTTACGCGCCGCCGCGTCGGCGAGTGCGCGGAAAGCGTCGACAATCTCGGTGCGCGCGCTGTAATTGAGAGCGAGCGTCAGCACCATCCCGGTGTTCTTCGCGGTTGCTTCGCGTGCGGCCGCCATGCGTTCTTGCACAGACTCGGGCAGTTCAAGCTGGCGTCCGATGTATTCCAGCCGAATGTTGTTTTCGTTTAGCGTGGGAACTTCCAGCCGCAAGTAACGGCTGAGGAGCCGCATCAGGAAGTCGACCTCACTCTTCGGCCGTTTCTTCCAGTTTTCTTCGGAGAAGGCGTATAGGGTGAGTGCCGGTATATGAATTCGCGCGGCGGTCTCAACGGTCGAACGCACGGCGGCCACGCCTGCGCGATGTCCGGCGATGCGCGGCATATGGCGGCGGCGCGCCCACCGTCCGTTGCCGTCCATGATGATGGCGATGTGTTTTGGGAGCCGTCCCGGATCTAGCCGATGGTAAATCTCTGCTTCCTTGCGATCCAGCCCGGCAGGAGTCGTAGCCTGCAACGCTATCCCCTTCTGATTCAAGACGCTAACATACGCTCGGAGAGTTGGCAATGACGCCGTCACGGGACACAAAAAGCTTTTCACCACAGAGTCACAGAGGCACGGAGGAAACCTTTTTGTAATTTGTTCGCGAACGCTGCGGAAAGGTATGCGTCGTCTGGTTGCGGCTTCTCTGTGGCTCTGGGTCTCTGTGGTGAGAAGCTTTTCGACGAACTTGCAATCCTTGGAACCCCAGTCCACAATGGGCCGCCCTGCCCCCTAGCTGTGACTCTGCCATCCGACAACGCGAAGTGGACGCCCGGCTTCTCTCGCATCCTCGTCCTGCTGGGACTCTCCATCTTCATCAACTACATTGACCGCGCCAATCTCTCGATCGCGGCTCCGCTGTTAAAGGACGAGATCGGTATTTCGGCCTCGCAGCTCGGAATCTTGCTTTCGGCATTCTTCTGGACATACTCCTGTTGCCAACTCCTGTCCGGTTGGCTGGTCGATCACTTCGACGTGAAATGGGTATTCGCTGCTGGATTCTTTCTGTGGTCAAGCGCGACCGCCGTCACCGGCTTCGTGACTTCACTGGCCTTGCTGTTGGCAGTACGCGTAATTCTCGGAATTGGCGAGTCTGTTGCTTTTCCTTCTTACTCGAAGATCATGTCGCTGCACTGTCCTGAAGGACGCCGGGGCGTCGCCAATTCAATCATCGCCACCGGCATGGCGCTGGGCCCAAGCTTCGGATTTCTGCTAGGAGGAGAGGTGGTCGCCTACTACGGCTGGCGGCCTTTCTTTATCGGGCTGGGAATTGTTTGCCTCGTGTGGCTTGTGCCGTGGGTATGGTGGATGCCCCCGAGCCCCAAGGCAGCTGCGACGAATCAGACGAAAGGACCCAGCACTCGAGAGATCCTGCAACAGCGCTCCGCCTGGGGAAGCTGCTTGTGCCTTGTCGGTGTCAACTACTATCACTACTTCGCGGTGACTTGGTTGCCCTTCTACCTCGTGCGCGAGCGTCACTATTCGATCGCAGAGATGGGGAAAATCGGATGTGGAGTCTTTCTGTTGACCGCCATTTCTGCCGGCATTTGCGGATGGTTGGCGGATCATTGGGTCCGGGCAGGGGGCAGCCCCACGCTGGTGCGCAAGACGTTCGTGGTTTGCGGGGTCACCGGCGTCGGAATCTTCCTACTGGCGAGCGTGTTAGTCCCGGGCAATCTCTCTCTTGTTTTCCTAATGTTGGCCGGACTTTTTTTTGGTGTGAACACTTCCAATTTTTGGGTCATTACACAGCGTCTCGCCGGTCCAGAAGCCGCAGGACGTTGGACCGGCATTCAGAATTTTGTGGGTAATCTTGCCGGAGTTGTGGGGCCCGCGATGACCGGATTTCTGTTGGATCGCACCGGGCACTTTCTGCTGCCAATCGCGATCGTCTCGGCCTTCCTATGGCTCAGTGCGCTTTCGTGGATATTTGTGGTGGGACCGATCGAGCCGGTGGAGTGGAAATCCGCTAAGACCTCCCTGGTTCCGGAAACCTCCTCGTATCCTGCCTGACAAGCTGGGAAAAGCAAGCGGGCGAGGGCGCCCGCTCCACACTTCAGTTCGTAGCTCTCGCTTCCTCCGGAACAATGTTCAGGGCAAGCCTCTGTGTTCCGCGAATCACGCCCAACTCCAGTTTCGCTCCAGCCCTGACGTCACTGAGTAGCCGATGCAGATCGTCCACACCCGCGACGGGTTGACCATCGAGTGCAACAACTACATCTCCCTCGCGCAGTCCCGTTTTTTGCGCAGGGCTGCCAGGTTCGGTGGAGAGCACGACCACGCCAGTTTCTTTCGGCAGATCGTAATACCGCACCAGGCGACGGTGAATCGGGACGGTTTGTGCCGACACGCCAATGTAGCTCCGACGAATTCGCCCATCCCGCAGCAGGCGGCTGGCCACAAACTTCGCCGTATTGATGCCGATCGCGAAGCAGAGTCCCTGCGCGGGCAGGATCGTCGCCGTGTTCACACCGACGACGCGTCCGTCGGATGCAACCAGCGGCCCGCCCGAGTTCCCCGGGTTCAATGACGCGTCCGTTTGAATCACGTCTTCGATAAGCCTCCCGGAATACGATCGCAACGAGCGTCCCAGGGCGCTTACCACTCCCGCGGTCACCGTGGATTGAAATCCATAGGGATTGCCGATCGCAATGACCAATTGCCCAACTCGCAGGGCCTGGGAATCTCCCAGCCGCGCGGAAATCAGGCCAGTTCCGTCAACCCGGATGACTGCCAGATCAGTGGCCGGATCGTCGCCAATCATACGCGCCGAGAGCCGCCGCCCATCCGCGACCGTCACTTCGATGCGGCTGGCATCGTGGACGACATGGCTATTGGTGAGAATCAGTCCATCGGGGGTGAAGATGAACCCCGAGCCGCCTCCCCGTCGCTCTTGCGGCTCGGCACGCCGTCGGGACGCAATGGATTGATGCACTTCAATGTTCACAACTGACGGGCTTACCTGATCCACTGCGCCGGTCACCGCCCGGGAATACGCGTCCAGCAGGGCGGAATCGTCACCGGTCGAGGTGGCCCCGGAAGCTGCCGAGGCGACAGGCGGTTCGCTCGGGGAGGACAAAAATTCGATGCTTCTCTCCGAATTCATGACGTTATGGATGAGTAAACCCTATTTACGGATTCAGGCCAGTTGGAGTATGGTTGCCAACTCTTCTCGTCCTAAGGTGCATCGGATACCCGGGTAATCTCTCGCGAAGCGGATTGGACCACTGTGATCTGGGCTGCTTCCGGGATGAACGCTAGAAAGATGTATGCGATCGAAGGGACGAGATGCCGCATGCCTGACTCTGCTATTGGCGGTGAGTTCGTGTCTTTTGAACGCACAAGCTCGTTCCAGTTCGCCCAAGCCGCATCCTAAGCCCCAAACACCGAGCCGGAAAGCCAGCTCCCCTCCCCCAAAGCTTCCTTCCGCGCAATTGGTGAATCCTGAACAGGGGCTGGCGATTCTGGGGGCGGCCCTGGCCACCAAACACCCAGGCCGCGCCGGCGCAGACTGTTCACACCTGGTCCACGCAATTTACGAAAAGGCGGGATTCCCTTACACGTACGTTCCTTCCGGCGATCTCTTCGTCGGTACTGACGAGTTTCGCCGAGTGGCAGAGCCCCAGGCCGGGGATCTGGTGGTCTGGCTCGGACATGCGGGAATTGTCGTCAATCCCCGCGAACATACCTTCTACAGCGCGCTGCGCTCGGGACTGCTGGTACAGGAGTATGACTCCCCCTACTGGAAGCGCCGCGGACGTCCACATTTTCTGCGTTATGTTCGAGAGCAGGGTGTTCCGCTGCTCACCGCGTCGAACCGCAGTGCGAGTCTGAAACCGGCCAGTCTGAAATCGAACGGATCTCGCGAGTCGACGCTATCCCATCAACCTCCGGAAGACGCCGACGAGCCGGATGAACTCACAGGATCACCGGGAGAGCAGCCAAGTCTTGTGCCTGCTTTGCCGGGAATCGTGAGTGTTGAAACGGACCGTCCCAGACCAGATGAGGTGCGCGCGGCGCTCGTCCAGCACTTTGACGACGTTGAGGAATCGCTCGAAGCGCGGGACGTGCTCAAGCTTTATCCATCATTGGTAGCGTTCGAAAGTTTCGAAGTGAAGAAGATCCACGTAAAAGGCGACGAAGGCTGGGCCGAAATTCAGGTCAAGGAGCCTTCCTTGATCAGCACCAACGGTAGCCGTGATAAGAAATTTGCCAAGGTTCAGCGCTGGAACCTGCGTCGGCAGGCCGCCGATGTCTGGGCAGTTGTCTTACCTTCCGACGCAACGTATGTTCCAAGGGAAGTTGCCGTTCATTTGATGGCTCATCAACTGGCATCCCTGACCGACGCCAGCCCAACTGCGACCGGTAGCAGCGACGACAAGGCGCGCCTGGCGCGATTGTTGAACGTCTTGCTGGCTGAGGCACCCTCTCGTTAGCCGACTTTCCAGTTCTCTAGTCCCAACCTTTCACCTTCAATTGGCGGCGATTCTGAATTCCCTTCAGACCTTCGCACAACACCTGTTGTGTGTGTTGTATAAACGGTAGCCGAGAACTAGAATCCGTCCCGCGATTGTCCGCTCTTGAATCTGTTCCAATTGGAGGCAGCAATGAAAGCCAGAACGATCGTATGGATGCTCTTCGCTTGTATGGTTCCTATGACATGTTTCGCCCAGGACGCGAATATGGGCACGTGGAAACTCAATGAAGCAAAATCCAAGATAGCCGCGGGGGCTCCCAAAAATTCGACGGTAGTGTACGAGGCATCAGGCGACAACATAAGAGTGACCGTGGACGGCGTTGATGGTCAAGGGAAGCCAACCCACAACGAGTGGACCGGCAAGTTCGATGGCAAGGACTATCCGCTGACGGGGGATCCGGTTTCGGACATGCGCTCCTACAAGAAGATCAACGACCACACCCTGGAGTTAACTAACAAAAAAGGTGACAAAGTGACCATGAGCGGTCGGATTGTAGTTTCTTCCGACGGCAAGACGCGAACGGTGAAAGTCAAAGGTACGGATGCAGAGGGAAAGAAGATCAGCACGACTGCCGTCTACGAGAAGCAGTAGCGTCTTCATCGGTCAGTTGCGGCCCTTCCGCCTTCGAGCGGAAGGGCTGTTTTGACCAGTTCAGGCCAATGCAAACTAAAACTGTCATCCCGAGCGAAGATGGAGGCGCGGCCACGCGCCGAAGCGAGTCGAGGGACCTCGCTTTCCTAAACACCATGGCTCCAGACTCTGCATAAAAAAAGCCGAGGTCCGAAGACCTCGGCTGTGAGTTGGCTGGTTGCCCGGAATAAACTTTTGCGCCAACCCTTCCGGCGCTGGTCCTTAAGATGATCTTCTCGGTCGAAGGGTTAAATCTCTTACCTGAGCTACGATACTTTGCATCTGTATGCCGCTGAGCTGCGCCACGAAGGGCAGTATCTCTGCGATAAACTGATCCTGGGCGAGGTCGCGGATCTCCTCTTGGCGGTTACGCTCGCCGCCCGAGAGCAGGTCCGGAACGGTAACTTCCAGTGCTCGCGCCAGGCGCTCCAGCGACGAAAGCGTCGGAGTGGCTTTCTCGTTCTCGATCTTGGACACGTAGGTCCGTGGTACCGACATCCGAGTGGCAAGCTGCCGTTGGCTGAGGCCATTGCGGAGACGCAGCGAGCGGATCGAGGCCGCCAGATTCAGATGTCCGCGTCCAGGGCCGTGCGCGGGTGCGATCTGCGGCAAAGGCTCAGCGACGATAACCTCCGGTTCCTCTTCGTCGAGCGAAGCATGGCAGCGGCGGCACAGGTCATTGGTTGTACGGAATTGAACGAGCAGGCAGTGATCGCAACGAACGACTTCCCTTGAGTCGACCGGGGCAAGAGTCGTGGCCATCTCAGGTTTTGGGAGGTGCCAGAGCGAGGGCACTCCAAAGAGCCGTTGGTCAGGCTCCTGTCTGAAGCGTAATCTGCG
>Ga0075434_100004291_pt1 | contig 12805 bp, 11 predicted proteins | sample RhiMethybrSRZTD3_FD_75298 | JGI IMG/M metagenome (GOLD analysis project Ga0075434, IMG submission 75298) | Populus rhizosphere microbial communities from Tennessee, USA - Rhizosphere MetaG P. TD hybrid SRZTD3 | ecosystem: Host-associated > Plants > Roots > Rhizosphere > Soil | place: USA... | reverse complement strand
CGTTGATGGGCGTCCGCTGGGAAGACGATCTGGACAAGCCGCTGGACGTCTGGCGGCGCGAGCTCAACGTCGAGCCAATCCGTGAGGGCCAGAACAGCTGGTACACCGTGCTGAGTGATCTGCACCTATGATCACCGCGTACTCAAGAGTGTTCCCGCTTACGCCATGGATCAGGCGGGTAACGACAATGACCCATTGCTACCTGAAGCGCACCTTACTGGCAGGGACTTCCTGCGCCGGCGCTGCGTTCTTCGTTGCCCTATGTTTTGCAGTCACCAGCGCGCAGGGCCAGGTCGCCGGCACTGAGAAAGGTTCTGAGGTCACGCGCCAGATGAGCGGCGCATTCGAAACTCTGGTCAAGCGCGTTTCCCCCGCCGTAATAGAAGTGCTAGTGACTGGCTACAGATCCCCCGCCGACGATGACGAGTCCGCATCGCGTGCCATTCGACGCGAACGCGGACTCGGCTCCGGCATCATCGTCGAGCCGGACGGCTACATCATCACCAACTATCACGTAGTGAAAGGCGCGGACCGCCTGCGCGTTGTTCTGACGCCGCGGGACGACCAGGACTCTCAACCCAGGGCTCTGCTGAAATCCCGCGGGCGTAAGCTTCCCGCCCGGATTGTCGGCGTCAGCAAGGAAATTGATCTTGCGGTCCTCAAGGTCGAAGCTACCGGCCTGCCAACACTTCCCATTGGCCGGTACGCTCGTATTCACAAGGGAGAGCTCGTTTTTACCTTCGGTAGCCCCGAAGGCCTGGAGAATTCGGTTGCATTGGGAGTCGTCAGCTCTGTCTTGCGGCAGCCCGATCCGGATAATCCGATGGTCTATATCCAGACCGATGCGGCGATCAATCCGGGGAACAGTGGGGGGCCGCTGGTGGATGTCGAAGGCAACGTCGTTGGCATCAATACGTTCATCTATTCGCAGTCTGGCGGAAACGAGGGCATCGGATTCGCCATCCCCAGCGATATCGTCCGGTACGCCTACGGACAGATCCGGCAATACGGACGCGTTCGGCGACGCTCGATCGGTGCCGATCTGCAGTCCCTGACACCAGAGTTGGCTCAGGCCCTTGGTTTGCCGAATGAAGTCGGTGTGATTGTTTCCGATGTCCTTCCCGGCAGCCCCGCCAATCGCGCAGGCCTGAAAATTCAGGATGTCATCGTAGATCTGGATGGATCGCCGGTCGACAATGTCCCGCTCTTTGCCTTAGGTCTGTACGTCATGAGTACGGCAAATTCCGCGAAGCTCCACGTTGCGCGCGGCAATGAGCAGGTCGACATCACGGTGCCGATCATTGAGCCGAAAAGCGATCCGCGATGGCTCTCCGATCTGGGCAATCCAGGCAAGGACTTGATCCCCAAACTGGGCATCGTCGGTGTGACAATTTCCCCTGAGGCCCGCGATCTCTTGGGAGAGCTTCGAATATCCTCAGGCGTGCTGGTGGCTTCCATAGTGGACGATAGCCCGGCGGTCGATTCCGACTTTATGGAAGGCGACGTGATACACAGTTTGAACAGGACGCGAATCACGAACGTCGATGGGCTGCGCGCTGCGCTAGACAATCTCAAACCCGGCGAACCCGCAGCGGTGCAAGTGGAACGCCACGGGAAACTCACCTACATAACCGTTGACATGGAATAACCTCGGCGGACATCCGAGTGGCCGCCCCGAGCAATGGTGGGCGGACTACGAAGCTTCGGAGCCGGAGCGGCGGATACCGAGCTTGTCCATGCGGCTGCGCAGCGTATTCGGGTGGAGGTTCAGGACCCGCGCGGCGCCCCGCGCCCCGTCGATCACCCAGCCGGTCTGCTCGAGGGCGGCACGCACGTAACGCGTCTCCACATCCTTGAGGATGTCGTCGAGCGCACGGGCAAGCTCGGGCGGCGCAGCGGCGATGACAGCGTCCTGGCGGGCGTCTCGCTCCGCCGCTAGGAGAAGCTCGGGGCCAATCTCGAGCACCGAGCCAGTGGCCAGCACGACCGCGCGCTCGACGACGTTTTGCAGCTCGCGGATGTTTCCCGGCCACGGGTAGCGGACCAGCCGGTCCATCGTGTCCGGCGCGACGCGCTCGATCGTCTTACCGAATCGCCTGGCCATGCGGTCGGTGAAGAACGTCACGAGCTGCGGGATCTCCTCGATGCGTTGGCGCAGCGGCGGCAAGCGGATCGGAAAGACGTTCAGCCGGGAGAAGAGACCAGCGCGGAACCGGCTGCTTCGCACCGCCTGCTCGAGGTCACGGTTGGTGGCCGCGATGACGCGCACGTCGGTGCGCAGCGGCGTGCTGCTCCCTACGGGCTCGAACTCCCCCTCCTGGAGAACGCGTAACAGCTTCACTTGCGTGTCGAGGGGCAGCTCACCGATCTCATCGAGAAAGATCGTGCCACCATCGGCGATTTCGAAGCGCCCGAGCCGGCGGTCCAGCGCGCCCGTGAACGCCCCCGTCACGCGTCCGAAGAGCTCGGTCTCCACCAGGCCCGCTGAGATCGCCCCGCAGTTGACTTTGACCAGCGCGCGACCGCTCCGGGAGCTGTGCGCATGGATCGCGCGGGCGACCAACTCCTTGCCCGTCCCCGTCTCGCCCGAGATGAGCACAGTGGCGTCGGTCGGCGCCACACGCTCGATGTGCCGCATCACCTCGAGCAGGGCCGGGCTGTTGCCGACCATCTCGTCGAAATTGTGCTCGAGTCGAATTTCCTCCTGCAGATAGAGGTTCTCGCGCTCCAGCCGTGCCTTCAGCGCCGAGATTTCTTCGTAGGCCCTCATGTTCTCGATGGCCATAGCGATCTGATTGCCGACCTCCTGCAGGAACACCGCGTCGGCGGCGGCGTACTGGTGCGCCGCGCGAGTCGACACGCCGAGTGTTCCGATGCTGGCGCCGCGGGCGACGAGAGGCACGACCAGCAGTGAGCGGACGCCGTCCGCCACGTTCACCTGCTCAGAAACCCATGTCGCCTCCGCGGCGACGTCACCGCGGCGCAGCGGCGTCTGTGAGAGGAACACGTGGCCCATATGGGTGCCCTGGAGCGGAAACTCCATGCCGACGGTGAAGCAGTTCGACGCCAGTGACGACTCCGTGATGGAGACTGTCAGGGTTCCGTGCGCGTGGTCATGCAGGCAGAGGGCCGTACGCTCGAACGGAACGACGCGCCGGACCGCCTTTGCGATGACACGAAACAGCGCGTCCCGCGTGAGGTTGGAGATCATCAGATTGTTGATCTCGAGCAGGGCGCGCGCGCGGTCGGCCGCCTTCGCTACGGTGGCGTTGAGTGCACCGATCCTCGCGGAGGCGCTCACGTTCTCCACTGCCATCGCGATTTGCGTGGCGACCTCCCGCAGGAAGCCGACGTCGGTGTCCGCGTACGCGTAGGGCTTGACGCTCGCCACGCCGAGGGTTCCCAGGCGCTCGCCGCGCGCCACCAGCGGCAGCATCACGTATGAGCGAAAGCCGGCGGCGAGCACGTGCTCCTCGGCCGCGAAGCGCAATCCCTCGCCGAGGTCCTGGCGCACGAGCGGCTCACCGTGTCGGAAGACCCATCCGGCGTGGCTGTCGGTTGCCGACACCTCGGTCCCGACGGGCCAGATGTATGCCGCGGTGGCCGAGGACTCGAGCACCGAGAGGCGGAGTACGTTCTTGTCGGGGTCGTGGAGGAAGATACTCGCCCGGTCGAACGGCACCACTCGCCGTAGTATCCGGGCAATTGCGTGAAAGAGGTCGCCCCGATCGAGGTTGGGGATCAGGGTATTGTTGATCTCGAGCAACGCGCGATACCGCTCCGCCTGGTCCACGCCACCTACTAAGATGGTGCCGAGGTGTTCCCGGTAACACGCCAGCGCGGCCTCCGCCCGTATGAGGCCGTCCGAGCTGTTCCGCGAGGACTCACGCCGCACCCATTTTGACTGCGAGCCGAGCAAGCCAGATTCACCCGAGTCTCAACGCTCAGGCACGCCAACCCGAGAGGCCCGAGGTGCCGGCTGTCGGGTTGAGCCAGGCTACGACTGGGCGCCGGGCAGGGGTCCGAGCGACGTAGTCGCCGAAAGCTACTTGACACGGCCCCTGCTCCAGCAGATCGTTGCGCGCATCGAGCGGACGTGATGGAGCGGACGGCCCCTGTCGGGAATAAGCGTCGTGTGTCTGAGGCTGGTGGTGGCGAGACGCCCGCCAAACTTGGCCCGCGAGCGGAGTCTTACGGGGTCCTCCTCCATGACAGCCTGGGACCGCGATGCAGGAGGCGGTCCTAACGATAAATGGCGAGCGAATAGATCGTGAGCGCGAGGCGACGGCTGCTTCGCTGGGCGAGCTGGTTCGCCGTCGCCAACTCGGCTCTCTTGGCCGTCGTCGGTCTGCGCTATCTCTGGCACTACTCCGCTGTAGGGTCGTCCACGGTCGGCTGGGCCTATGCAATCCTGGCCTACGCCGGTCACCTGACCGCGCTGGCCTACGTGCCGCTTCTCGTGCTGCTGGTCCCCGTGGTGGCGCTGATTCCGCGGCCGCGGGTGGTTCTGCCTCTCGGCGTTCTGCTGGCCAGCATGGGTCTGAGCTTCTTGCTGCTCGACAGCCTGATCTTCGCAGAGAACCGATACCATCTCAGCGTCGTCACGTTCACTCTGTTGGAGCCTCAGACCTATGCGTTCCTCGCGCTCTACTTTCTCTTGGGCATGGCGATCGAGGCGATGCTCGCTGTCTGGATGTGGCGACGCAGCGCGCGTCCACCGACGCGCCGGATCGGTCGGTATCTTGCCCTGGGCCTCGGGGGTTGCTTCGTGGCGAGCCACCTCATCCACGCGTGGGCCGAGGCGCACTACTACGTGCCGGTGACCGCGTTCACCCGCTACCTGCCGCTGTACTACCCGCTCCGCGACACGCGACTGCAGCTGAGGCTCGGTCTTCTGGATCGGGCTCAGGCGCGCGAGCATGGCCTCGTCACGGCGCTGAGTCAGCTGCCGGGCGGCGAGCTGAACTATCCGTTGGCGCCGCTGAGGTGTGTGCCCCCCGGGCCAATGCTCAACGTCCTGCTCGTCGTGATCGACGCCATGCGCGCCGACGCCCTCGCGCCCGAGGTCGCGCCGAGGCTCGCCGCGTTGGCGAAGGGCGCGATCCAGTTCGACCGGCACTACAGCGGCGGTAACTCGTCCCGCGCCGGAATGTTCTCCCTGTTCTACGGCCTCCCCGGGACATACTGGGACGCCGTCGCTGGGGTCGGGCAGCCGCCGGTGCTGATGGACATGTTCCGACAGTACGGCTACCAGCTCGCGCTGTTCGTCAGCGGGGCCGTGTATCACGGGGTCGGCCTCGATCGCACAGCCCTGGCCCGCGTACCGAACCTGCGCCTCCGGACGCGCTCGCTCTACCCCGGGCACAGCGGAAAGGACCGGACCTTGACCGATGAGTGGCAGGACTGGCTCGGCCAACGGGACTCGTCGCGTCCCTTTTTGGGATTTCTGTACTACAACGCTGCGGTCGCCATCGAGCCTCCGGACGATTACCCGCCGGTAATCACGGTTCCAGCCGGAGCGCCGGCACAGGCACGCCAGTACGCTCGGTACCTGACTGCCGTGCACTACGTCGACTCCTTGTTCGGGCGGGTACTCGACGACCTGGAGCGCCAGAACCTGCTCGACCGCACCGTGATCATCGTCACGTCCGATCACGGCATGGAGTTCGACGAGAGGGGACTAGGTTTCAAGGGACACGGCACCGCCTTCAGCGACCACCAGATGCATACGCCGCTGGTGGTGCGCTGGCCCGGGCGACCGCCCGGGCGTGTCACTCGCCGCACCTCCCACAACGACATAGCGCCGACGCTGCTCACAGGGCTGTTCGGTTGCACGAATCCGCCATCCGACTATTCGAGTGGCCATGACCTCTTCTCCGACACGCAATGGGACTGGCTCATCGCCGCCAGCTATAGCAATTTCGCCCTGATCGAGCCCGAGCAAGTGACCATCGTCCATCCGGCCGGCTACGAGATCCGCGACCGGCACTATCGCCTGATCCGCAGCCCAATGCTCCCCCGCGACAGCCTGCGGGCGGCGATGCGGGAGATGGGCCGCTTCTACCGATGAAAAAGCCTTGCCGGTAAGAACGACCTCCGCCCAGTCAAGGGCTTCGAGGCGCGCCGCCTGAGGGCAAACCGCCGGGCGCTCTCGATGGTCACGCTTCGCTACGAGCGTGGACTCTCCACCCAGCTCGAGGTCCTTGACATCCAACGCGAGCTCTTCAGCGCAGAGCTGGACCTCGCCTCGGCCACACGGGATCAGCTCACCGCCGTGGTCCAGCTGTACCGTGCGCTCGGGGGCGGATGGCGAGGTCAACCCGAACTCAGCATCGACGACGTCAAATGATCGCCATCGCTGCCCGCGAAGCCGTACGCCTTGAGCCACCGTTTCACAAACCGCAGCGATCGGTGTCCTAGCCAATGAAGTGGGGCGTTGATCGGTAGCCTGGCCCAGGAAATGACCATGTCTATATTCACGCGAGGTGCTGTCAACGTCGCATCAGTGGGCGACACCGCGGTGCGTCGGCGGGACAGTGCGGTAGTGCTTTCCGTCTCCACGGCCGTGAATGCGTTCGCGTGGGGCGCACGCGCCAGCTTTGCTCTATTTTTCGTTGCGATGCTCGGTGCGTTCTCGTGGGGACGTGGTCCGACGGCGTTCGGTTACTCGCTCAGTTGGCTATGCTTCGTGGTCTTCGCGCCCCTTGCGGGCTGGCTGCATGACCGCTGGGGAGCGCGGGTGCTCGTGGCGATCGGTGGGTTGACGCTCGGTGCGTCGCTGTCCCTTACCGGTCACGTGACGTCGCTTACCGCGTACTACTTGTATTTCGGCGTCCTAGGCGCGGCGGGCACCGCCTGCATTCTCGTCCCCTCGACCACGATCGTCTCGCGCTGGTTTGTGCGGTCGCGCGGAACAGCGATGGGGGTGTTGAGCTCCGCCACGCCCGTTGGCGCGGTCGCGTTTTACCCCGTGAACGCATGGCTGATCGCGACACTGGGTTGGCGGCAAGCGTTTGTCTGCTTCGCTTGCATCATCGCAGTCGCAACCGTGTCGCTCGCGTTGTTCTATCGGAATCCGCCAGCCGACAGAGGACCGTCGTTAGGTCGCGCGGCGGCCACACTCACCGGTCCTGACTCGAGCGGCAGCGACGGGGCCTGGACGCTGCGACGGGCGCTAGGGAGCATCCGTCTCTGGGCAGCGTTCGTGATGACGGCGCTTGGCGTGATCGGGTACCAGATCATGGCGACTCACCAGGTCGCGCACGCCGTGGATCACGGCTTCGATCAGTCCGCCGTCGTGTGGATCTTTGCCTTCGGCGCAGGCTGCACGATGATAGGGAATCTTCTCGGTGGCTGGCTCTCGGACCGTTTCGGTCGCGGCTGGATCTTCGCGCTCGGCTCGCTTGTCGCGATCGCCGGGATTGGTTGTCTGGGTGTGGTGAAAGGGCCGGATGATTGGGTGCTCCTCTTCCTCTATACAGCGTCAGGATTCGGCTTCGGCATGCGCATCGCGCAGCTCTCGACGATTCCGGCCGACACCTTTTCCGGGCCGCATCTAGGCGCGATCCTCGGGGTGGTGCAGGCGGGCGGCGGCCTCGGCGGCGCTATCGGCCCGTTTCTCGGCGGGTGGCTCTTCGACGTCACCGGCAATTACGGGATGGCGTTCACTGCCGCCGCGCTCGCCGTCGCGGGATCGGCCGTGGCCGCGTGGGTAGCGGCCCGACCGAAACGTTCCCGTCTCCCTCATAGGAGAGTGACCGAAATATCGATCACCCGGCACGGAGGACCTTAGCGTGTGGAGCGGCCGGCCTCGCGTTCATCCGTTGATGTGGCCTGCAGCTCACATCCATCAGTTTCTCCGCTTGGAGTCGCGGCTCCAGAGCGTTTGCGACACATCGGCACCGAAGAAGAGTTGACCGGCGACCTCGTAATTCGTCGTCATCACCGTCACGTGCTGGGAGGCGACACGAATATCGCGCAGACAGCGGTCGAGCTGGGTCGAGGTGTACACGGACGCGGCGCCGCCCGCGCGGTAGACCAGGTCCACGGCGTGCAATGCCTGAGTGACTGCCTGGGTCGCAGACAGCCAGAGCAAGCCCCGGTCATGCCAGCTCAATTGCTCACCACGCTGAGCCTTCTCCCAGGCCGATCGAAGCGATTCGAAAAGGAAGGCGCGCCCGGCTCGCAGGAAGGCCTCTGCTTCACCGAGTTGCGACTGGGCCACGGCACCCTCCCGGAGGAGTCCCTGCGAGAACGTCGGCTTCTTGAGGCTTCCCAGCCGCTTGAACACTTCGATCGCGTGCCTGGCAATGCCGAGCGGGACGCTGGCGATCATGGTGGCGAACATGGCGATCGACGGCATGCGGTAGAGAGGCCCGGATTCGACGGGCGGATCGGCAAACGAGACCGTACGGCTCGTCGGCACGAAGACATCCTTGACTTCGAAGTCGTGGCTGCCGGTCCCCCGCAGACCGCCGACGTACCAGGTGTCAAGTACGTTTGCGTTCTCCCGCGGCAGGAACATCAGCTTCGCTTCGCCCGTGGCGATGCCTCCGCGCTCGACGATCTGGCAGCCGCCCATGAGCCACCGGCTGTGCATGATGCCGCTCGCGAAGGGCCACCGGCCGGTGACGCGATATCCACCGTCAGCCTGGATCGCTGTTCCGCCGGGGCGAAATTGTCCCGCGAGCACGACGTCGCGGTCGGCATAGATCTCTGTCGCGCCCGTCCGTGGCAGCAGCCCTCCGAAGAGGCCGTTGCACGCGCCGATCAACGCGCACCACCCGACAGCCCCGTCGTGAATCGAAAGTTCTTCGATCACCTCGCAGACAGTCAGCGGATGGAGCTCGTCGCCGCCGAGAGAACGCGGGACCAGCATGCGAAATGCACCCGCGTCAATGAGCGCGCGGACGACGACTTTCGGAAGGAGGCGATCGCGTTCGATCGTCTCGACGTTCTCGTCGATGATCGGCGCGATCGATCGGACAGCCTCGAGAGTCGAAGCGCCGAGCTCGTTGAGAGCGGCCTGAGTCGCCATGCCGGATCCTCCTCCGCGAGGATTACACCGTGCTGTAGAAGCGGCTCCGATAGGTCTTCGGACTCACCCCGAGGGCACGATGGAATGCGAGGCGCATGGTTTCCGCGGTGCCGAACCCACACGCGACGGCGACCTCGGGAATGCTGCGCGCGCTCTCTTCCAGGAGGCGGCGCGCGGCCTCGAGGCGCACCCGCTCGACGAAACGGCCCGGCGTCATGCCGATCTCACGGCCGAAGACACGACAGAAGTTCCGTGGGCTCATCGCTGCGCGGCGAGCCAGGGCGTCCACCGACAGGTCCGCATGGGGATGGTCGGCAATCCACATCTGAAGATCGCGCAGTGGCTCACGCTCCGCGATCTGTGCGGAGAGCTGGACGCTGAATTGCGCCTGGCCGCCCGGCCGCTTCAGGAAGAAGACCTCCCGTTTCGCCACGGCGAGCGCGATGCGGCGGCCGACGTCTTGTTCAACGAGCGCCAGGGCCAGATCCAGGCCAGCGCTCGAGCCGACACCTGTATAGATCGTTCCGTCGCGGACGTAGATCGGGTCGCGCTCCACCTGAATCTTCGGGAACTGACGCGTCAATTCGTCGCAAAACAGCCAGTGGCTGGTCGCTCGGCGGCCGTCCAGGAGTCCGGCCGCAGCGAGCATGAATGTGCCCGTACAGAGGCCGACCAGGCGGCGCGTCCTTGGCGCCACGCGTGCCAGCCATGCGACGAGCTGGGCATCCTGCGTCGCTTGGTCAGGCGTGTCGGTGCCGGTGATGATCAGCGTGTCGATCGGGCCTCGAACGTCGCGATACGAACGCTCGGCCTTGATGCAGAGCCCCGGCCAGCTTCGGATGATCGGCACGGGCGAGACTACTTCGATGGCGTAGCCGGGATCCGATGAGCCTGCGTCGGCAAGGAGAACATTGGCCGCGTAGAAGACGTCGAGCGTTCCGCCGATCTCCATGACTTCAGCGCAGGGCATCGCGATCATCACGACTCGCCGTGGGGTCATGAACGCCCCTCCTGTCCGGGCTGGCGCCTGGCCCCTTCTTTTCTCACGGCGCGGCAGTGGCATCAATGACAATCAGCGCAACGATCTTGCCATGCGGGAAGACCGCCCGCGGAGCGCGCCGCCTTCAAGAAGGGAGCAGAAGAGCACCCGCGACCCGCGGCCGGCCGTCTTCGTCAGAGAACCGCCAGGGGGTCAATCTTGACGAGACTGAACCGGCACAATTGTGGCGTTGACCTCGCGCCGGCGTTCGAGTAGCTTCCCTAGGTGCTCTGGCGCACCATCAGAACCTCCGCCAAACTCAGACGCCTCTCACCCAGTCTCGCGGCAATGCCGACCGGCGGTTCACAGCGGGAGCTGATCGCGTGCTCCGAAGTGCGCGATGCGGCTATGACACAGCTTCTGGACTTGTGCGAGTCCATCCCAGCGGTGCGCGAGGTCATGCACCGCCATGGGGCCAACCGACAGACCCTACGTCGCCTTTTCGACTTTCTCGTCGAGAGCGGCTCGGACGGGTCGGCCAAAGGCCACTATGCGGCCGCATCCGTGCTCTGCACTGCCCAGACTCTGGACTTCGCGTTCCGCACTCTGGATGCGTTCCAGGCTGAGAAAAATCAGCTCGGCGTCCTGTATCCTCTACCAGAGACGTTTGACGTAGCATCGCCGCCCGAGTAGCTTCTCTGCGTGCTCGATGATGCCGCCAGCTCCACGCATGCCGTGCAGGGAGTTTGAGCGGCCATCGATCCCAAGACAACCAAGGCGCTCGGGCTGACGATGCCGGACGCTGCTACCGCCTGCAGACCAGGTCATAGAGTAGACCGACCGAGAGCACCGAGGAGTCCTGCCGGTTGGTTTCTTGTTAGCTTGACGCTGCTGAGTTCTGGCTGTGCGACCCCCAGTCCCCCCAATGCGGCAACGGTAGACGTGACTGGCACGTGGGCAGGCACCTGGTCGTGCTCGCAGTGTCCTCCCCCCCAGGGCCTCGGCGCGATAACTATGAGACTTGACCAAGTCGGCGCGATGGTCACTGGGAGCATATCTTGGGGCACGCTGCGCTCTGGCAGTCGGGTCGAGGGCAACGTTTCCAGACATGTACTGCAATTTCGCGCTCCGGACATCGACCTGACCGCAGAGCTTTCAGTCAAGGGGAATGACATGGAGGGCAAGGGGCGTTCAGCGGGGCTCTCGATTTCGATGAGCCTGCATCGGTATTAGTCCCCCCGCCAAAGAATCAACCCGGATTCCGCCTGCTGCGCGAAACTAGATGTATGGCTAAACCTCGATCTGAGAAGAAGCGCGACCCGATTTCGCCTTCCGACACCAAGATCCTCCCCACGGAGCTTCGAATTGGCGACCGCCTCGCCGACGAAACAGGGGAGTGGGAGGTGATCGCCGCGCCGTACAGTACGGCCGGCGGGCGGATGATCCATGCACGTGTCCAGAGAATCAATAAGCCCGACAGTTGGCAGATCCGAAACTGGGACGCCTCCAAGCCCATCGGCGTGAAACGAGCGGGCGGTGCCGAGGAGGTCAAGGGGTGATACGAGTCGCGCTTCATCGACAAGTATGACCATGCCGCTGCGGCGCTCCGATCGACCGCTGCCAAACGCGCGAGCCCCGCTGGCCTGGCAAGGAACGCCAGGGTCTCTGGCAGTTGACCGGCCACCGGCCGAAGTCTAGTCTCGACCCACTGTTCTGACCGTACCGGCCCATACTGCGGAGGGCGGTATGCAGTATCCCCGGTGGGAACATGAAATCGACCCGGCGCGAAGTTCTGCCCGGAGTCCGCACATCACGCCGGCATGCCGAGAATATCCGCAAGGAGAAGCAATGATCCGATTGCAACGGACCTCCGTAACTATCGCCCTCTCTCTCGTCATCTCGACAGCAACGGCCTATGCCGAGTGCGCGTGGGTACTGTGGGAACACCGGGTTACCTCGTCAAAAGGCGGACCACCAGAAGAAACGTGGTCGGCTCAGGAGGCGGTCGAAACGCGGGCCAACTGCGAGACAAGGACCGAAACGCTAATCCAGCGCCTTGTACAGCCTAGGGCGTCTGGGTCTCTGTATAACTACGAGCGAATTGACAACAGCAAGGGCGTAACGATGTACCTCGGTCCTAAGGAACTGGGGACGTACCAGACATCAGATTTCCGTTGCCTCCCCGACACCGTAGACCCACGCGAGCCGAAAGTGAAATGACTGGGAGGACGGCTTTCGTGGATTGAGACCGACCGGAGACGCTTACTCAACGGCGTAAACTCGGTAACTTTCGTCGCCAATAGCTGCGCTGAACTCCGCGACGAGCCGTGCGGATCCCTTAAGCTCTGCCAGCCGGAGCCCGCCATACCGTCAAGGCTACGACCTCCAGCTCACTCAATACGACGAGCGCCTGAGAACCTGGGGGCATTGAGCGAGGAGGGACTGAGTGCTATCTTCCCCGCACCGTCAAACGGTCCGTGCCTCTCCACCGGGAGAAACTCGCATGAAGACGGGAGGGCGCCGGGATGAACATGGGCCAGCACTACGACCCCGGTGACAGAGCGTGCTGACAGGAACGCGAGCCAAATCCTGAAGCTCCTGGTGTTTGATGTCGTTGAAAAGGGCAATCCACTGATGAGCTCGATGTTTCGGCCGATCATGAACTTCCTCCGCCACGTCGAGACGTGGGTTTGGGTCTGGGGTATCGTCAGCGTGTCCAGCGTCGCCGTCATGATCTGGGCCTTCATCACGCGGCTTCCTGGCGTTGTAGTCTTTGTGTCGGCCCTGGG
>Ga0075434_100004290_pt1 | contig 12807 bp, 8 predicted proteins | sample RhiMethybrSRZTD3_FD_75298 | JGI IMG/M metagenome (GOLD analysis project Ga0075434, IMG submission 75298) | Populus rhizosphere microbial communities from Tennessee, USA - Rhizosphere MetaG P. TD hybrid SRZTD3 | ecosystem: Host-associated > Plants > Roots > Rhizosphere > Soil | place: USA... | reverse complement strand
TGAAGAGCTCAGCGGCGGAGCCCTCGGGCTGCTGAACTTCGAGACGGACCATATCAGCGACCTCATCCAGAAGGGGTTCACGGACGCCACTCTGCACGATTGCCGGCATGAGTGCTGCGTCATCCCCGGCCAGGACTTCCCGGAATGCACGGATCAGTAGCCGAGTGGAACGAGATCGTCGGGGACGGTGCGATCCCGCAGGCCGAGCTCGCACGGCTCGAAGGCGTTCGCGCCCGCACGCTGGACCTCGTCGCGGACCTCTCCCAGGAGGAGATGGACCGCCGCCCGGCGCGCGGCGGCTGGTCGGTGGGGGAGGTGCTCGATCACCTGCTCAAGGCCGAGCAGGCGAACCGCAGCGTGATCGCGACCCTCATCGAGCTCGCGCGCTCCGGCCGCCGGCCCTACCTGCGGCGCGAGCTCACGCCGCGCGGCCTCGCCCCGGCGTTCGTGCCGCGGAGCCTGCTGCCGCTGCTGTCGATCCCGGCCGGCATCGCCACCGCGTTCATGCCGTTTTCCCTGCGCGCGGCCCTGATCCGCATCCGGCTCTTCCCGGCCAGCGCCGCGGATGAGATGTGGCCGCGGCACGGCCGGCCGGCCGGCGAGCTGCGCGCCGACCTCTCCCGATCCGTGGCCGAGACGCGACGCCTGTTCGTCGCGGCTCCCGGCCTGGACTACCGCCGGATGATCTACCAGCACCCCTTCCTGGGCGCCAACGACGTTCCCCAAATCCTCCTCCTCACCGCCGTGCACGAGGAGCGGCACCAGGACCAGGTGCGTCAGCTTCTGGCTCCGGCGGCGGGCGAAGCCCGGAGGCACCTATGCGCGATGTGATCAAGTCGATGCTCCGATTCTCCTGGGGCATGTCCCTGTTCGGGATGCGCCAGATGGTCAACCTCGTCACCCCTCGCCGGGCCGGCGAGCCGGAGCCGGCTTCTGCCGCTTTCGATGCCGTCACCGGCTCCGCCGCGGAGCAGATGGGCGAGCCGGTCGCCACCCTGTTCCGCCAGGGGGACCGGTTGCAGCAGGGGGTGGTGGACCTCCTGTTCGGCGCCCTGCCGGCGGGCGAGCCGTCAGGGCCGCCGGCGGCCCCCTCTCCGCCCGGCGCGCTGGCCGGTCCGGCGGCGAGCGCCGCTCCCGCTGCCGCCGCCGTACCGGCCGAGCCGGTGGACAGCGGTAGGCTGAGCACGGCGCGCTTCGTCGTCCTCGGCGAGGGGCTCGCGGCCGGCATGGCCGACTTCGGGCTCAAGGAGGATCTGCAACGCGAGAGCTTCTCGGCGCAGATGGCCCGCCAGATGCAGGCGGCCTTCCATCTGCCCGTCATCCAGGCGCCGGGCATCGGCGACCTCCCCGGTTTCCCGCAGCTTCCCGTGCGCGTGCCGGCGATGTTCCAGACCACCGTGCGCGAGGATTTCGCCCAACTGGAGACGCCGCAGAACCTCGCCGTGCCCGGCCTGTCGCTGGCGGAGGCCACGACGTTGCGCCCCGAGCCGCCGATCGTCCATCGCAGCGACGCGAAGCGGACGGCGGTGAACCTCATCCTCGGGTTGCCCGGCCTGCTGCGGGGAGAGGGGGATCTGCCCACGCAGCTCGACGCCGCGCTGCGCCAGTCTCCGACGCTCGCTCTCGTCGCGCTCGGCTATGCCGAGGCCCTCGCGGCGGCGACCGGCTGTGACCCGGGCCGGCTGCCCGCGGCGGCGGCGTTCCGCAAGCACGCCGCGCAGATCGTTTCGGCTCTCCGCAAGAGCGGGGCCGAGGTGCTGGTGATGACGGTGCCGGACCCTCTGGACACCGCTTACTGCTCGCCGCTCGACGCCGCCGGGAGGGTGCTGAACGTGGCGCCCGCGGTGCTCGCCGGCCGCTACGGCCTGCAGGACGGCGATCGCATCACCGTTCCGGGGCTGGTGGCGATCGGCAACCAGATACTGGCCGGGGCAACGCAGGATCTTCCCGCCGGGTGCGTCCTGCCGGCGGGCGCCGCCGCGCGGATCAGCGCGCGGGTCCGCGAGCTCAACAGCGCGCTTGCCCAGATCAGCGGGGATCACGGCGCCATCCTCTGCGATCTGCACGCGGTGTTCCATGCCGTCCGGGAGCGCGGGGTGCAGACCGCGACGCGCCGGCTCACCGCCGACTTCCTCGGCGGCTTCTACTCCCTGAACGGTTACTACCCGGGGCGGACCGGCCATGCCGTGATCGCGAACGAGGCGCTCCAGCTCCTCAATCAGGCCTACGGCGCCCGCTTCCGGCCGATCGATCTCGACCAGGTCGCCGCTGCCGACCCGGTGGCGCGTTACCACGCGCCCGGAGGTCCGCCGCGCGACGAGCTGCCGCCGCCCGCCCCCCCGGCCGCGCCGGCGCCCCGGAGGGCGGCCGCGGAGCCGGCCGCGCGGCGCCGCGCCACGCAGGCCGCCGCGGACGGGAGCTGGCCGCCGCCGCAGCCCACTCCGGGGCGGCTGCAGCTTCCGGACGGGCTGGTGCAGACGCTCCCCCTCGCCAAGCGGGCCAGCTATCACGGCGACGCGATCCGGATCGTCGACTGCGCCGACCCGAAGGAGAGCGTGTTCGGCAGTTGCGCCAACCTGTTCTTCGGTGGGTTCGTCATGTTCGACAGCCACCTGAGCGGCCAGATCCAGATCCGGTTCTCACCGCCCCAGGGAGACGTCACCCATTTCGAGGTCACGCTGGGAGAGGGGCTGGCCGGCGACGATGGGCTGCTCGCGGCGCCGCAGCTCTTCCGCTGGCCGATCCAGCAGGCCCAGGTGACCGACGCGCCCGGGGTCGTCTCGGCGGGCGACCTCAACCTGGCGACCGGAGAAGTGACGAACCTGAACGTCTTCGTCTTATTCCGCAACTCGGCGCTCTTCGGTCTGTTCCGGGTCAACCCGAACTTCCCGAACCCGCCCATCATCGCGCTCCCGGGACAGTACGGGTCTTCCTGGGCACGGTTCGACCCGCGTCCGGACGGCATGCTGGACTTCACCTTCTACGGCAGCACCTTCATCCCGCTGTCTCCCGCCATCCTGAAGGGTGATCCTGGGGTCTGGGCGCTCCCCTTCTCGAGCCCGGCGGCGGAGTTCGCCCACATCCCGGCGAACGGCATGGCGATGCACCCGCATCTGCAGCTCAGCACCCGGGAGCCCGACGACGCTCCGGCGGATGAGCTGCTGGACGTTCCGCTCAACACGGTCCAGGAGATGGTCCTGTTCACGCGCAACACCAGCTTCGGCGATCAGTTCACCCTCAATACTCCCGAGATGGGGGGGTATGGCAAGGGGAGGTCGCAGATCCTGGGGCGGCTCGAGGTGCAGTTCGGGGAGAGGTTCGGCGATGCGGTCTCGGTCGCCCTCTCTTCAATGGCGCCGGGCGGGCAGCTCGCCAACACCGTCCCCGCGCCGCTCGCCAACATCTTCCCCGGCCGCCTCTACAATGGACCGCTCGGCCACAACGAGATCCTGCGCTTCCCGCTGATCTCCTATTTCCTCGACACCGTGACCTTCATCGATGATCCATTCGATCTCGCGGTCGGAGCCGTGGACCTGCGGACGGGGAACTTCCTCAACGAGGTGCTGCGGCGGGGCCTGATCGGCCAGAACCTCTTCTTCGCCCTAGTGCGGGTGGAGCCGCGGACCCCGCAGAGCTCGTTCTTCTTCCGCGGGCCCGCCCGGTTGCAGCACGGCTCGCGCGGCCAGCGCGTCTTTCGCCTCAAGGCCGAGGTGCACATCCCCTACCCGGAAGGCTTCCTCTTCCCGGCGCCCGACCTCGCCACCGGCTTTCAGGTCGGCCCCGACTCGTCCCTCGATCCGTTCCTCTGGATCCAGGCCGTGGAGGACAGCCACACCTCCAAGGCCTCCATGCAGGGCAACGCCGACCGCGTGCGGGCCTCGACCGGCGACGAGTTCTCGTACCGCTATGCGATTCCCGGGGACCCCTCGCGCGGCGCCGTCTTCGAGTACACGAACCACAGTCAGGATGGAACCTTCCGGCTCCATACCCTCTCCTGGGTGAGCTTCCTCAACTCGCTGCGCTCGACCGCCGGCTCCGGCCGGTACGACACCGTCACCTTCACCGGCTACGGCATCTGGAGCAAAGGCGGCCACCAGACGGTCCAGCCGGTGGCCGTGCAGATCTCCCACGCGCCCGGTCCGCACTACGTCAGCATCCAGATCGGCGGCGGCCAGGTGTCGAACGTCAACACGAAGCCGATGGACGAAAAGGACGCGCTGCCTTAGAACAGGTCAACGCACCCTGCGCTCGTTGGCGCGGATGGCGGTCGCAGGATCCGTCGGGTCGTCGCGCCAGGTAGGATGGTTGAAGTGGAGCACGAAATCGCCGTTGTACGAGGCGACGGCGTTGTCGAAGGTGATCTTGCCGATGCGGCGCCAGCTCCCGAAGGTGCGCCGCTGGAAACCCGGAAGGCCGTGCTCCGAGCTTTCCTCCGTCACTTCGATGTGGAAGGTGAGGGTGCGTTTTGGCGCCGGATCGCCTCGGTCGAAGATCTGCGCCAGGATCTCGTCACGGAAATCCAGGGCCTGGCCTGCGATCCGGGGCTGCTCGGGCGCCACCAGGAGGCGCAGGAAGGCGGGCGTCCGCGTGGGTTCGTCCTTGGGCTTGCCGAGCTCGGCGACGGCATAGAGCTGGCGGATCAAGGCCACCTTGTCGGAGCGCATCAGGAGGATGCCCGTGATCATGCCGATCGGCAGCCCCAAGCCGCGGCGCAGGATGTGGATGTTGGGAGCGTTGCGAAATTCCGCGTCGTTGATGTAGTCGGTACGCTCGCCGCCGAAGTCCTGCTGGGTAAAGAAATTGGCGGTCCGCAGCGGCTCGGCGTGATTCGGATCCGTGGTGGGAAACAGCTTGCCGACCAGCGCCAGCGACCGCGTGTGGCCGCGCCGGGTCTCGGTGCAACAGGTGGAATAGCGGCCCACCAGCAGCGCCCGGCTGCCCTTCCTGAGGTAACCCGAATAACCGGTTTCTTCCGTGATCTCCCACCGTCCGGTGAGGCACACGCCGTTCGCATGGATCAACCGGCGGAACCCCTTGCCATCCGGACCCCAGCGCAGATCGGCGTTGGAATCGACGGTCCGTTCGGTGGCCTGGCGAAAGAAATAGGGCGGACCGAAGGGCAGGATGCCGTGCAGCACGCTCGACAGGGTGATCTTGTGGGTGGGGATGGGCGGCTCGCCGGCGCCGCCCCACACTCTCTGGTAGGGATTGGCGAAGAGCGCGTCCCGCACCTCGGAGAAGCGCGATCCGCGATAGGCGCGGTCCTCTTCGGTCACCTGTTGCGGTCCGAAAGTTTCCGGTTTCATGACGCGGCCTCCCCGGCGAACCACGCTTCGATCCTCTCCCGCGAGTCGAAATAGCCGGTGGGGAATGCCGCGGGTCCCTCGGGCGCAGGCGCCGCGTCGGCCGGCGCTCCGGCGGGAAGGAGGAACGCGAACTTCTTCACGCCGGCGCTGTTGTAGCGTGGAATGATGTGCTCGTCCCGCCATTGCCCGATCTGCGCGCCCGGGCGGTGCTTGAACTGGCGCACGTCGATGAGCATGTGGGGCGCGCGGTGCTGTTCGCCGGCCGCAGCGTACCGTTCGAGCCAAGCCTTGAAGTCATCCTCGGACATGTCCGCGCTTCCTTTCAGCCACTGCAGCTCCAGGATCCCGCGGTCTGCGTCCTGTGTGAGAATCCCAAACCGGTCGCGATAGAGCTCAGTCTTCATCTAAACCTCCCGCAGCGAATGGGTCCGTTGTAGAGCGAGACGAAGGCGATACTCCCAGGCGCAAGACTGTTCCCATGAAGTCTTGCCGTCAGAGGCAATCGAGTTTAAGTCGGAGCCCTTGAGAAGTCAAAGGCAGACTGCCTTCGTGGCAGGCCTGCGGCGGCACCCCGTAACGGAGTCACCGATACCCGAGCCGCCCCTTCACCTCAACGATCGCCTCGTCGTTGCCCTCGACGCTGAGCTTCTCGCGGTCAGCCCCGCGGCCGGGTGCGTAGAAGCTCTCCCGGTACATGGGATAGCACTCGCTGCGCAGGTGGCCCAGGTTCTGGTGCCCCCGCCGCACCGCCCTTTCGTGGCGCAGGGCTCCGATGTCGACCGGCGCCACCACGATCTTCTCGCCGGGGCCCGGATCGGCCTGAGCGAGGATGCGCCCGTCGAAGTCCACGATCATGCTGCCGCCGGGCCAGGAGAAGGGCGGGTAGTGGGCGAGGCTCGCCGCCTGGTTCGAGGCCACCACGTAGGCCACGTTCTCCAACGCCCGGCAGCGGTTGACGACCGTCCACCAATCCATCGGCGCCGTCGCTCCCCAGGGGTCCATGTAGGCCGAGACGCGGATCAGCACCTCGGCGCCGTTGGCGGTCAACTGCCGCAGGCATTCCGGGAACAGCCAGTCGTAGCAGATGGCCACGCCGAGGTTGCCGATGGGCGTTCTCGCCACCGGAAACATCTCTTCCTCGTAATCCGGCAAATCGTGCGGGCTGGCATGGACTTCCCAGGGAATCCACGGGTTCACCTTCCGGTACTTGGTGAGAATCCCCTCGGGGCCGATCAGGCAGGTGGCGTTGAAGACCACCCCGGGATACTTGTCGTCGCGCTCCAGGAAGGTGCCGGTCTGGATCCAGATGCCGTATTCCTTCGCCTTCTCCTCGTAACGCGCGGTGTGCTCGTTGGGGATGGGGATCGCAAGCTTCTCCAGCAGCTCGCGCGCCGTGGGGTAGACCGGCGCCGCATGGGCAAACTCGGGGAAGACCACCAGCTTGACCGGCAGGAAAGGTGCGTAGCCCTCCACCGCCTGCTGGATCATCGCCAGCATGCGGTCGGTATGCGGTTTGATGCCGGCCCGGTCCGCCGGGTTGGGGAAGTCCACCTGGCATGCCGCCGCGGCATAGCGGAGCTTGTCCTCGTTCAATCCAACCTCCTTTCAGCAGCCGGGGAATCCGGGTAGCCGACCACCTCGTCACGGCGGAGCATATCCAGTTCGCCAGCGTTGATGAACAGCGGCTGCGCCGTTGCTGTGACGATCCCCTTCGTCTCGACCCGCGGCGCGGCTCCACCTGAATTGATCTATTTTTATAAATCAGTTCGCTGCAAGGTTATCTTAATAATCGTGTAGCACGAGCACGCGCCGGATCTCGCAAAGCCCGGAGATCTATGGCACACTCGCCGCGACAGCGGCTGGTTTGCCATCATGTCACGTCATTTAAAAACCTTTATAATCTGGCGAGAGCTGCGCTGCAAGGTGCGGGCTTTCACGCTCTTCCGGCGGGCCGAGCTCGCGCCGGAGGCGACCCTCGCCCGGGCATCGCGCCTGGATCCATGGTCGCGCCTGTTCCTGCTGGAAGGCGTCGGTTACGCCCGCGGCAATGCCGGCCGGCCGCTGGCGGACCTCGGCGCCGCAGGCGCGATCCCGTTGATCATGGGCTGGGGGCTCTCGCAGGCGGTGCACGCGGTCAAATCGGTGAAGCGCGGTGAAGCGCCCGCCGCGCCGCTCGGCCGCCTGGCCGCCGTCTGCCGCGAGCAGTCGCCGCCGGGGCTCGCCGGAGTGGCCTTCGAGGGCGTAGGCCTGGTGGCGCGCCACAAGAGCCCCAACCGCGTGCAGGCCCTGGCCCGGGCGCTGGCGGACCTCGGCGGTGACCTCGAGGCCCAGTTCTGGCACGGGCTGGGTCGCGGGCTCTTCTTCGTTCTCGGGGACGCGGTACCCTGGGGGAGTCCGTCGGGCCGAGCGCTGGACAGAGCGCTCCGGGAGCCGCCTCATACCCTCGGCCGGATCAACGCCCTGGCCGGCCTGGCATGGGCCATGACCCTGGTCTGCCTGCCTTTCCCCGAAGCCCTGGATCTGTTCCTGTGCCAGCATGCGGCGCGGATCGAGGATGTGGAGGCCTTCCGCCAGGGTATCGCCGCGGCGGTGCTGCTCTGGCGTGGCACGGCCGGCCCCGGCGCCCTCCTGGATCGCTTCCTGGCGCACACCTCGGAGGCGTCCGGGCACTGGGAAGCCTGGGTGCGCCGGCCATGCGAGCAGGCGCTCGGCGAGCGGCTGCCGGCTCTGATGCAGGAAGGCTCCTGGGAAGATCTATTTCGGATCTCGCGTTGAGAGAGGCGCCGAGAACGCTGCGGCAGGGGCCTCCGGTGGTCCTTTTTTGATCCCCTGTTCCTACATCCTTCCTATTGATGGCTTGCTTAAATCGCGGCTATCAGGTGAGGTGTCCCGATTGTCCCCCCCCAAGCTCCAGTGGCTGCGACGCAAGCCCTTGTTCTTCGGGCTCACGCTGGCGCCCGTCGTTCTCCTGACCGGCGTGTTGATGACGCTCGACCGTCTGGAGCTCAAGGGTCGCGAGTTCTTCGAGACCGGCCGCAGTGCCGTGACCTTCCTCGACCGCCTCTCCCACGCTCTTCAGAACCGCGATCTGGCCACCGCCGCGAGCTTCTACGCGCCCGATTTCCGTGGCGCGCCGCTGGGCCTCGCGGCGCCTGAGAGGGTAGGGGAGAAAGACGGCGTCGAGATGGGCCGCTTCGTCGCCGGCAGCGGGCGAACGGACCGCCAGGACGCCATCGCCGAGTGGCGGGCCTACCTCGACGGCTTCGCGTCGATCGAAGAGCTCGGCCTCCACGTCCACCGCATCGAGGCCTGGGAGCCGCAGGGGCCGATCACGGCGCAGGTGCGCTTCGAGGCCATCGGCACGCCGCGCGGCCGCGCCCGGCCCGGCATCGACCGCGCCCTCTTCCGCATGCGGCTCGTGCCTTCGCCGGCGGGGCTGAGCATCGCGGAGGCGTCGCTCCTCGAAGGCGAGCGCCTGGAAAACGATACGCCGCAATTCGATGAAGTGGGCCACGCGGCGGGGATCGACTTCGAGAACAGGTACTATCCGCCTTTCCTGAGCCAGCCCCTCCGCTTCGGCATGATCCGCTACGGGCCGGGCGGCATCAGCGCCGCCGATTACGACAACGACGGCTTCTACGACCTGTTCATCCCGGACGGCGTCGAGTCCCGCCTCTTCCGCAACCGGCGGGACGGCACGTTTGAGGACGTGACGGCCGCCGCGGGCCTTTCCGGCCTCGACGGCGTCTCGGTGGCCGTCTTCGCCGACTACGACAACGACGGCTTCAAGGACCTCTTCGTCAGCCGCACCTTCCGGCACAACCAGCTCTTCCACAACCGCGGCGACGGCACCTTCGAGGACGTGACGGCGCGCTCGGGGATCGGCGAGGACTGCTGCACCACCGTCGCCTCGTGGGGTGACTACGACAACGACGGCTTTCTCGACCTCTACGTGGGACGCTATCTCGATCCGCGCAAAAAGATTCCCACCACCTTCTACGCCCGCAACGGCGAGCCCAACCAGCTCTACCACAACAACGGCGACGGCACCTTCACCAACGTCACCGAGGAAGCGGGCGTCGGCGACACCGGCCTCTGCCTCGGCAGCACCTGGGGCGACTACGACGACGACGGCGACGCCGATCTCTACGTTGTCAACGACTTTGGCCGCAGCACCCTCTACCGCAACGACGGCGGCGGCCACTTCACCGACGTGACCGCGGACGCCGGCGCCCTGGCCTACGGCGCCGGCATGAGCGCCTCCTTCGGCGACTACGACAACGACGGCCATCTCGATCTCTACACCGCCGACATCCGCTCCGAGCACGGCTGGTTCGCCGAGTCTCCCACCGTCGGGCGCTACATGGCGAACTCCTGGCTGCAGGGCGTGTGGAAGACCGACATGCCGCTCTATTTCCAGATCTTCCGCCAGTCGGGTACTCGCTTCGTCGAAGTTTTCAAGGAGATGGCTTCCGGCAACCACCTGCTGCGCAACCGGGGCGACGGCACCTTCGAGGACGTCTCCTGGAAGTCCGGCGCCAATCCCTTGGGCTGGTTCTGGGGATCGGTGTTCGCCGACTTCGACAACGACGGCTGGCTGGACATCTACAGCGCCGACGGTTGGGTCTACAATGACAGGGGAACCGAGATCGAGCTCGACTTCCTGAACAACGTGGTGGGGAGCCAGGCGGAGTACAAGACCGGGCGCTTTTTCGATCCGAAGCACTTCGGCCGTCTGTCGTGGCACGGCTGGGAGCGCAACCGCCATCTCCGCAACCGTGGCGACGGCACGTTCCAGGAGATCGGGCGGCCGGCGGGTACCGACCTGCTGACCAACAGCCGCGGCGTGGCCGCCGCCGACTTCTGGAACCGCGGCGTCGTGGACCTCGCCGTCGCCGCCTCGGCCGGCCGGCACGCCCTGCTGCGCAACGAGGTGGGAACGCGGCGTTCCTGGCTGGAGGTCGAGCTCGCCGGCACGAAGTCGAACCGCGACGGCGTGGGCGCGCGCGTCACTGTCCAGGCGGGAGGCAAGCGGCTGACGCGCGAGGTGGCGGCCGGCGACGGCTACGCCTCGCAGAGCATGCTCCGCCTCCACTTCGGCCTGGGCGGCGCCCGCCGGATCGATGAGCTGACCGTGCGCTGGCCCTCGGGGATCGTGCAAAGGTTCCGCAATGTCGCGGCCGGCCGCATCGTACGAATTACCGAAGGCGGCGGCCTGATGGAGATGCGCTATGGAGCAACCGCTGGAGGAGACGCAGCCCGGCCCTGAGGCGCCGGTCAACCGGGAGGTCGCCCGCCGTTTCCGCGAGGATCTCTGGAATCAGGGAGACCTGTCGCTGGCCGACGAGCTCATCGCCCGCGACTGTCTGCTCCATTCTCGCGTCCCTTTCCCCATTGACTTCGCCCGCGGCCCCGACGCCATCCGCCACCTGATCTTCTTCTACCAGATGGCCTTCAGCGAGATTCGGGTGAGCGTGGAGCAGATGGTGGCCGAAGGCGACATGGTGGCCCTCCGCTGGACCGCCCGCGGACGGCACACCGGCCATCTCCTCGGCCTGCCGCCGACCGGCCGGGAGACCGTCACCACCGGCATCGACATGCTCCGCATCGCCGACGGCAAGATCGTCGAGGGCTGGGTGGACTGGGACGCGCTGAGCCTTCTCGAACAGCTAACCGACTTCGGCGCCAAGCCGGAGGAAGGTTTTCTCTCTCTTTTCGAGCGGCTGCGCCCGCGCTGACCCCCGCGGAGGCGAAACCACGAGTTAACATAGGGTGGTTGAAACGCGGGGACCGCGGTCTGCGCCTAAGTAGGGACGAGGAAGGAAGATGCGAGATGGAAAGTAGGGATTTTCGCGAAGTGGACGTTTTGATCGCCGGCGCCGGTCTCGCGGGCCTGACGCTCGCCCGCCAGCTCCTGCTCGAGCGGCCGGAGATGCGGATCCTGCAACTGGACCGCCTGCCGGAGGTCCCGTCGCCGAAGCAGAAGGTGGGAGAGGCCACCGTCCAGGTGAGCGGCTACTACTACTCGCGGGTGCTCGAGATGGAGGAGCACCTGCTGCAGGAGCATTACCTCAAGTACAACCTTCGCTTTTATTGGAAGACGGAGCGCGGCGGCGAGGTGTGGGAGGATCTCAGCCAGTCCTACATTCGCAAGATCTCCAACATCGCCACCTATCAGCTCGACCGCAACAAGTTCGAGGCCGCGGTGCTGGAGAAGAACCGCCAGAGTCCCGGCTACGAGCTGATCCATCCCATGGCGGATCTGCAGGTGGATCTGGCCGAAGACGGTCCCCACGGCTTCCGCTTCACGGCCGGTGGCCGCGAGATCGCCGGCCGCGCCGGTTGGGTGGTGGACGCCACCGGCCGCGGCCGCTTCCTCGTCAAGCGGCGGGAGCTCGACCGCCCGAGCCCCATCAAGCACGGCTCCTCGTTCATGTGGGTGGAGGGGCTCCTGGATCCCGAGAAGTGCACCGCTCTCGACCGCCGCGCCATCCGTGTGCGGCCCGAGCGGGGTACCCTGGGGCATTTCCCCACCTTCCTCGCCACCAACCACTACTGTGGCGAAGGCTACTGGTTCTGGGAGATCCCGCTCCATGGCAAGACGAGCCTGGGACTGGTCTTCGACTCCGCCAACGTCGCCTTCGCGGATGTCTCTTCGCCGGAGAAGCTCGTCGAGTGGATCTGCCGCGAGTACCCGCTCTACGCCCGCGACCTGCCGCAGCGGAAGATCCTTCACCACTCGGGCCTCAAGAGCTTCGCCCTCGACAACGGCCAGACGATCTCGCCCTCCCGCTGGGCCATGGTCGGCGAGGCCTGCCGCTTCACCGATCCCCTCTACAGTCCCGGCGGCGATCTGATCTCGACCTACAACTCCTTGATCACCGACTGCATCCTGACGGCGGACCGGCAGGAGCTGGAAGCCAAGATCCGCCGTTACGAGCCCCTGGCGCGGGCGATCTACGAGGCTTACGTTCCCAGCTTCGCCGTGAGCTACCAGACGCTCGGCGACCAGGAGTCTTTCTCGCTGCGCTACGTCTGGGAGCTGACCGTCTACTTCGCCTTCTATGTCTTTCCGTTTATCAACGACCTGCATACCAACCAGGCGTTCCTGCCCGCTTTCCTCCGCCGCTTCGGCCAGTTGGGTCCCATCAATCACGGCATGCACCGCCTGCTGCAGGCGTTCTATCTCTGGAAGAAAGAAAACGTTGTCATTCCGACGCCGGAGCCGGTGTTCTTCGAGTTCACGGAGATCGAAGCCCTCGCTCTCGCCGAGCTGACGTTCTACAAGGTTGGCGTCGGCATCGACGAGGCGCGCCGGATCCTGGACGAGCAGCTCGAAAACCTCCGCGACCTGGCCCGTTGGACGGTGGCGCACGTCGCCTCCGTCGTGCTCGACGACCCGCGCGCCCTCACAAACGCCGCGTTCATTCGCGGCATCGACATCAACAATCTTCAGTTCGATCCCGACGCCATGGCGGCGCGCCTCGCGGCCGCCTGCCGC
>Ga0075434_100004287_pt1 | contig 12808 bp, 17 predicted proteins | sample RhiMethybrSRZTD3_FD_75298 | JGI IMG/M metagenome (GOLD analysis project Ga0075434, IMG submission 75298) | Populus rhizosphere microbial communities from Tennessee, USA - Rhizosphere MetaG P. TD hybrid SRZTD3 | ecosystem: Host-associated > Plants > Roots > Rhizosphere > Soil | place: USA... | reverse complement strand
TTATCACCGGCGGGAGTCCCGCCGCTTTTCTTATACTCAGGCGGAGGCAACGGCGCTGAGAGTCGAACATTGTTGGCTCTCTAAGATAAAAAAACCAGAGGAACGGGAGTTCAATGCGGAGCCGCGGATTTTCGTGAGCTTGCTCACGTTCGGGAAGAGTAGTGGCGTGTATTACCGAACCGGCGTGCTAAATTTCAGTACCTCAGGCGGCGACAGTAGCTGGTAGCAGTCGCTGACTTTGATTTTTTAGCACTCTTCTACTTGGTATCGCTTCCAGGATAAACCGGGAGCGTCGCGCGAAGCGCCCCAACCAGGTAGGAGATCGGCGATGGATAAAAGCGTAGGGTCAACCTCGACGACGCACTTCATGCTTACGACCAGCGCGTCATTTGGATCAGAGGTAGTGCCGCAAGTGAATGCCCAAGAGTGATCGTCGGAGTAATGAACCACACGCAAGACCGGGCGCCCCTCGCGCAAAACTTGGCGCGTTGTTACTGCAGCAACGTTCTTGCCTTGATCAAACGGCCACTCGTTGTCCATTTTCTAACTGGCTCTCGGAAAGATAGCAGATATCGGTTACCCGCGCCCCCGCGGCCAAGCGGGCTCTTAACAATCTCCGGGTCGTTGTTTGCTAAAGCCGCTACAAGCGACTTTCGCCTCATCCCAACAACTGGCGCAAATTATCTTGAACCGTGCATTAATAAACCACTGTTCGGAGCATGCACTGCGAAGAGCAGAAGTGCTCGTTCACACTGTGAACACCATGCGTCTGGACGCACAGTGTCAGTATCATCGCCCCAAAAGAATCCAACGCGTTCCCCACTATCGACCGCGAGGGCAATGTGCTCGCAGACAAGACCGATGCCTTGACTACTTGCTTGCTACAAGTCAGCAGACGCTGGTTTTTGCTCATGCCGCACAACTCGAACTACTGATTAGCTTTGAGGGCATAATCCACGGGCGATTCGCTGCCTTCTCCGGCGCTAGCTGTCTCGAAAGATGAAGCAATTGCTGAAGTGAGAAAGGGTGTTAAATTGGGTTTGGCTACCTGCTCAATTTGAATGCGCAGCAATCTTTCGCGAGCTTCACGCGTACACGAATGATCCCCAACACGCAAATTGAGACAAAACCAGCGGCGAATCACATAGCGAGTTATCCAGTGTCATGCGGTATATCTCAAAGTCGGGCGGTGATATGCCGCTATTTACGTAGCTGAGTCAAGAACGTGTCGAAACAGCGTGTGCTGATTCTTTACTTGGAGCAAGGGCATTTACAGACCGGTTTCGAATAATTCTAGGCTCGCCTTGCTTAAAGCTTGAAGAGTCCCCGTGCGCATCGGTTGGCATATGCCCAACTACTTTCTCGCCAGTTTTTGGATAGCCTTCTTTTGTAGGGTCGGTATGCTAACGAACGATGGAGAGTCATTGTGCTCCGAGTGGACCATGCCCCGGCTATACTGAAGCGTGAAATCGATATCAATTTCCGTAGCATAAAGCGTTACGCACTAAACACATCATCGCTTCAGCTAATACCGCCGTCCATATCGTTCAAATCACTGAACCGAGTATACCGTGTGGGTCGGCTTGAAATTGCGGTTGCTCTTGCCTTGTAAATACTAACGCACAACTCATAAATTGCAGAGCCTTTAAAAATCTCCACGACCGCGTCAGATCCGACTGGCGCATACTTGACTACTACGACTGCTACCGCCGGCGTCGAGGCCGTATTCGAAACGCTAATTAGGCGACCCTGTTTTCTGCTTACGTAACTTCCGACGGCTGACAGGATTTCTGAGAGATTCGAAAAGTCTCTCACCGGAGTTAGGCTATCAGTGTCGCCTGTTTCCATGAGAAGTCGGTCGATATCGCTGGATTCGTAGTGCACAGTTACCGGCATAATAGCCGGGGGTGGTTGATAACCAGCCTTAACAACAAAAAGGTCATCCTCGCAGCGTAGAATAAAAGTTCTGATCCCGCGAAGATCTAGATCACGACCGACTATGCGCAATTTATCGTCAATATGGTTACCCGGCACTGGAATTCCTCTGACCTAAGGATGCAATCAATCCGCATTCGTCGCACAACTCAAAACAATACAAAGCATAAGAAATGCCATGCATTGAGCAGTAGGCCTGAAAGGAATGAAAGGACAAATTGTTACACCGACAACCCAATCCGTCATATCTGTAACCAGGATCAACAGTGGTTACCGGTCTTGGCGTATTTTAGTTGTCAAAAACACGACGAGTGGCATGTCAATTGACAGCCATCCAAGCCAAACATCAGCTTATGCGCCGCAGCGACGCTGTGAAATTCGGCTGTGACTGAGTACTCATTCGAGATCTTCTATTTTACCGAATAAAGTGTCGTTCGGTTCTCCGAAGCACTCGCTTCTTAACGTGCGGCAACCTCTCACTCGGCCACTGAAAAAAGATTTGCCAGTGAAAATAACCGGTTAAGCGTGGGAGCTTGTTATTGAGCGAGACGGCTCAAGGCTTTGTCTAATGCTGAGGTGCTGAAATTGTGCGTCGCAGCTGAGGATTTGGGGTCTGATCCTACAGCATCCGGTAATTTCTGATGGAAAAGAAAAGCACGATGAATACGGCGAGCACCGAGAGAATAGGATGATGAAGCACCCAGTTAAGGGCTGGTTCAAAGATAGTACGACTGGTGAGTTGGAACGATTCGGTGAATCTATCAAGCAAATTCATGCTCGTCACACCGACGTCCTACCAGACGTAGAAACTGGTAATCTCAACCATAATCACCACGCTCGAGAAGAGGACGATGGTCGCGAAAGTGGCCCAGAAAAATGCTTTTAACTCCATGGTCTTTCCGCCCGCCATAATTTAGTCATCACGCGTAACGCAGGTGAGCGAAGGTAAGGGATGCATTTTTACTGGAGGCCTCCGAAAAGGAATGAAGGCGCCGTCAGCGAACAAGAGCAACCCGGAGGCGAACACTAAGAAGCTTCGCAACCGCATGATCGTTTTGCCTTTCTTTTATTTCACAGTTCCTGGAGACGCTGCATCCACTTTGTGAGTTGTTTTTGGTTGACACGCCATTGGCCACCGACTCTAAAGGCGGGCAATTCCTTTCGTTGGATCATCCGATGCACGGTTCGCCCGGACAACTGCAGCATGTCAGCGGTCTCCTTAAGTGTCAGCAAGCGCACCGGGTCGTCATGGTTTTCGAGATGTGTTTCCATGGGCTCAATTTGAGCAACGGCAATGCCATTGCGCTGCCGAGTAGAAGCGGCCGTTTTTTGGAAAAAGTAGGCGCTTTGTCTTACGCCGGCTTAATTCCGTCCCGTAGCTTTGGACCAAATCGTTCAACTACTGCTCGCAAAACACTCCGTGCGACTGGTTTTAGCAGCCAATCGGTCGGGCTAATCCCTTAGAAGAAATTGCACCCGCGGTATAGGATTGTCGGTCCAGCGGACAATGGAAATGTGCTTGAAGTGTGTAATTTCACGAAGCTGACGGCCACTCCATGCCGTTTGTATCAGGTACCGTCTAACAGAATGAATTTCGGAGCTTCCGCAATTGCGATTTTGATGGCAGTTCGTCCGTCTGTAGCTCGCAGGACAGTGTAATCAAGGCGAGCCAGGAAAGTTGCTACTACGCTACGGAGCCCAAAATCACTTCCCAGGCACTGGCTCAGTGATGGTATTTTTTTGACCCTTGATTGTTGTCCACTTTTTCAATAAACCGCGCGCGATAGTCGTCGTGAAATTTCTCCGGCTCGAACTCAGCGGCTGAATTTTTTCAATCAGATTCTCCGTTAGATCAATCTTCGATAGCTGCTGGCCTTGGGCTTTCGGTATTTGCTCGAAGTCACGCAACTCGTTCGCAGAATACATAAAATGCATCACAACTCCGTTTTGATGTGATACGCCGGCGACCAAACTTTCTTTCTCGTGAAAAATGGTTTGTATTATGGCAACGCGGCGGTTGTCCACCAATGTTTCCGCCGGTAAACGTACGATTTCTCAGCTCCCCTAGATGGAGCGAGATAGTAGGAGCTTTGAAAGCAAACCGGATCGATCCTTTCGATCGGCACGATCTCACGAAATTCAATGCGGTTGTTCCGCTTCGGCTTCGAGGCTCTCCAATTCTTCCTAAGTAAAACTGAACGTAATTGCCTTGGAAAGCTCAAGCCCGTACCAAGTCGTACGCCCGGTGAGCCGCATTTTTTGCGTAGGTGCATAGGGAATTCACTGATCTTCAATCGCGGAATGAATATCTACAGGAATTGAAACAGCCGAAGGAGAGAATACCGCGAGCGATAACCCGAGCCATTGAGAGTAGGCTATGAGGCCGCGAATGGCAGCCGGCTATAAGATTGTAAAATACTTTCCCGGAGACTGTCCCGAAAACAGAAAACTGTAAATGAGGGTTGTTTCGCGTCTGCGACACCGGGTTTTTGCAAACTGGTAGAACACAGTTCGCCGCCGACTGTAGTTTTAGCGTGCTCAAACTGTTCCTATCTTACGGTGTTTCGTAGGAATAGCCTTCAGATAGTACCGCTCTGGCATGGCCATTGCGCCCAAACAGGACGATAATGAAAATGGGTAATCCTGTGAAACTAACGAAGGCAATAGTTTTGCCGCTGGTGCTCACATCCGGCGCTGCCATTATGTCCGAAGCGCGGGCACAAAACACCCGCTCGACGGCCGGGCAAGACGATCGTTCAAACGATCACGATTACGGTTGGCTCGGACTGTTGGCTTTTTTGGTCTAGTTCGCCGCGACTGGCGAGAAGTCAGCGATGATCGGGTCGGCGCGCGTGTCGCTCGGTAATGCGATACCTGTCTGGCGGCGGGAGACTCCGAATTGTCCCGCCGCCAACTTCCAATTAGCCGATTGCTAAAATTACGCTCGATATGATTCTTGCTATTTCGCTCCTCATTGGCTTTGGCGTGAGCGCACTCACTATGGCGGTAGCAGTTGCGCTGTTTGATGGTTTCTAAACGCGCGGACATCGCCATTCTTTGAGGGCGCCTAGTGAAATCTGCGGCTCGATAAAGTCAATCCGCGAACTCCGGCGCCATGTTCTCGCCTCGCCGAGCAACAAGGCCGTGGCGGGCGCGCCACTCGCGATCTCCCACGAGCGCTGTTTCTCGGGTAGCCACAACAACACTGAAACGGCCGATCATGATTCCTCCTTGAGCCAGTTCAATGATTCTCTAGAGTCTCCCGAAAAAATTTCGGACACTGAAAAATTTGGTTTGTGAGACCCTGAGCAGGTCAGATAGGCGCACAAGCTAATCTTTCAATTCCGGGCGAAACGCTTGGGAAAATTCAAGCCGCGCCGCTGAACTGATCTCGGAAGGTAAACCTGTTGGCGGCTACGAAGCTGCATTATCATCTCACGGCCGCGTTCCTAATAGTGCCCCAGTGATTGTGCATTGATCCCAGCGATTAGATGGCCGGAGAAATTAATTGTGATCGTCTTAATTACCCTTTACACGCTCCGGGTGAACGTGAGGGAGTTTCTGAACACATTGGTGAATGTCAGACTCTAAGAGAGCACGGCACGCAGTTGACTTATAATGCCCCCGGCGCGATTCGAACGCACGGCCCCAGGATTAGGAATCCTGTGCTCTATCCACCTGAGCTACGGGGGCAGAAGTAATTCCGACTAAATGACAATTCCCGTTTTTTTGTGCTGTGTCAAACGTTGCGTGACTTGTCCAAGGAACCAAAAGAAGAGCCGTTTTTTTTGGATGTCCTCTGTTTGGCTGGTCCGGTCGCTTTTCCATCGGTGAAAATCGCCGCCGCTGGTCTGTCCAATGACGTTCGTTTTCGTGTGTGGGTGTGATGGACGCTCAAGCTGTGGATCCAGCCCGAGCAGGGTTGCACTTGCCACACTCCTTTGTTTGGTCTTCGTTGATGACCCGGGAGGCGAATCCGAGTGAAAAGAAATTACGATTCGGCGAAACTGGTTGGTGCCGAAGGGATTTCTGAAACAACATGCATAAAGAGATCTCCGACAAATTCTTTGGCCTCTAAGATTTCTCGCATGTGACTATTCAGCCGCCGTCAACCGACAAGTGATACGATCTATCAATGCGGCGCTTCCACGGCTAGGCGCCCATCAGGCAAAACCGACGCAACCCAGCGATGCTGTTCAAGCAGACAGCCGGTGACACCAGTATTGTTGTCAACAATGAGCCAGCGTCTGTTGAGAGTGTCGTAGACGTAGTTCCACTTAGTCCTTTTCTCCGCATCTTCCTCTCCGATCATCATTCGGTCGCACTCGGTGATCACCGCAAACTCATCCGCCGGTCTCCTTAAATCTGTCAATTGCTGAGCGCAGGAAGCTAATGTCAACGTGAAAATAACCCAGAGGAGAATCACCATGCCAATCACGCTTCATGCGTTAGAGCACTAACGACTGGAGTACTCTGCGAATGCTGAGTCCTTCGCTGCGCAGCTCGCAGATTGTTGCCGCCGATACCATTCTTTTCATTTTCCAGCACGAGATGACTCAAAAGCTATCCCGATAACTCGTAGCCCAGCTTACTGCTCGCCCGCTTGGTCTCGAGCGATAGCGAGTGTGCGAACAGGTCAGTCCTACTCCGGATCGATATCCAGTTCACCGATTTCCTGAATCGGTTTGCCGCGGGCTTGGCTTAAGCACCGATAAACGCGGTCAAAGAATTCTCCGTCCTCACACTGAAGAACACCTACATAGCGGCTCCCGTTGTACTGAATAACCAGATAGCATTGGTTTTTCAGTACAGACCTATGAACATCTTCCAAGACGCCTACCTCACCCGAGGGAAACGTCTCTGGGCCAAATTCTCGCGTCCATACAGGTGGCCAGCTCTGAAACCCTCGGTAACATAATGACGAATGGCTCCTGAGTTTCATTAGGCGTGCTCCATCGCATATCCCTGATGGTTTGCCTTACGAGGCGGCTCACATACCGTCGCTTCGTTCAGCAACCGTAATGCCACCCGGAGTATACTCGGAACAAGATGTGTTCTCCTTACGCTATGAGGTCAGCCTTGAATCGTCTGTGCAACAGTGAAAAACGCCGGCGATTTAATCCCGAAAAATTTCCGATCGCGCGTTTCGCTTCGAGCGGTGGCGCAGAAGTCATTCACGCAAGCCGCAAGTGAGGTTTGCCGCGGCGGGTCCACCCATGATGTCTCGAATGATTGGAATCTTGGAATAAGTTAATTCGTGGACAAAGAGTAATTTTCGCAAGCGGCGCGGTATTCGGCGGAGTACAATTTGCAGCTGCCAACCGATTCACGCCATAGGATGTCTCTGCTATTTCATGACCGCCTAAGCACAGCAACTGCACCTTATGGGACCCGTAACAGAGCAATGGTGTTTGCGGTCCCGCCCCAAGGCAGGAACCCGATGCGCACCAGTTTTCGGTCACAGCGGGTGGTGAGTGTTCAAGAAGTAGGACACTTCTTGAAAAAGATGGACGGCATAAGGTTTGCGCGCAGTGCAGTCATCTATTATGGAACAGAAAAAATCAGTCTGGATCTTACTGAAAACCACGGCAATGCAGTGGTTCGAGGACCAGCCGTTTCAATTATCCTCGTCCCTCGCGTACTACACGCTGTTCTCTTTGGCGCCGCTGCTGATCATCGTGATTGCAATTGCGGGTCTGGTATTCGGCCAGGAAGCCGCACAACAGCAAATTGTTGCAACGATTGAAGGGATGGTCGGTCAACAAAGCGCCGAAGCGGTTCAGGGAATGATTCAAAACGCCAGCAGCCAGCCGAAAACCGGCATGATATCAGCGGTGATTGGCTTCATCGCGTTGATTCTTGGCGCCGGCGGAGTCGTTGGCCAGTTGCAGACGGCCCTCAATACCATATGGGGTGTGGAGCCAAAGCCGGGACAGGGAATCTGGGGCTTTCTTCGACAACGATTCGTCTCTTATGCGATGCTTCTGGGAATTGGATTCCTGCTCTTGGTTTCGCTCGTGGTAAGCGCAGTAGCCGCTAGCTTGACAAAATTCATCCGTGGCTATTTTGGTGGCGCAGAGGTGCTTGCTCATGGGCTCGATTTCGTTATCTCGTTTCTGCTAATCACTGTATTATTCGCAATGATCTACAAATATTTGCCGGATGTCAGAATTGAATGGCGCGATGTTTGGATCGGTGCCGCTCTGACTTCCGTATTGTTTACGATTGGCAAGGTTTTGATTGGCCTTTACCTCGGTCGAAGCGGGGTCAGCTCGACCTTCGGAGCCGCCGGCTCGCTGATCACGGTTTTGCTATGGGTCTATTATTCTGGATTGATATTTTTTCTCGGTGCGGAGTTTACTCAAGTCTATGCGAGTCAGTACGGATCGGGAGTGGCTCCGGCGGCAAACGCGGAGCCGATTGACCCGCAAAAAAGACAAACTCCGCCCCCGGAAAAGCGCACCGGAGAACGTCGAGGGCCTCCCCGGAGAGAGCAAAATAGAAACAACCAAAACAGAAACAGAAGCAGCAGAATCCGGAGCTGAATCAGGCGAGTTATTTTCGGGCGTAAAAGGTGATCACGGCTATTCATGGGCGGCGCTAAAGTCATCGGACGAATGCACGCAATCCATGCGCGCTCGATTCCTTTCGTTTACGACCGCCTTGTCGGGAGGAGATGTGACAGCTCGGCTGCTCTGGATATCGTTCGAACCGCGAGCGAGCTCAAAGTACTACTCCAAGCAGGCGTGACTTGAATGAGCCCGCGCTGGATGCGGCGACCACGGTCCCCTTTTCGGGAATTTCAAAGCTCTACGAAACCCGCCTGGCCGATCTGCTCCTCGAGGTCACGAGAGCCGTCACTGCATTCAAAAGACCGAGGAGAAAGAAAAAAATTGCCCAGTCATACTCCTGGTGTGCGCTCGCATGAACACTGAGAGAGCCACCCAGAATGACGGCAATCATGTTAATAGCCATCGAGACCCCGAGAAGGCTGTTGGGCCGCGCCCTTTCGCCTATCGTAAGTGTGTTCGCCATAGAAGAAACCTCTCTTAAGCCTTTCGCCGTTTCCGTGCCGGTTTTGTCGCCGCATGAAGTTTTTTTGTAGTTCGCGGTTCTCGCGCCGCTGCTTGCTCAAGGCTCTGTTTCAACGCCTCAAATATATCGACAACTTTGCCGCGGCGCTCTTGCGCTCGGGTTGGGTGGTAATTTCTTTCCCCTTGGCTTTCTGCTCCACCATCGTCAGAAACCGCTCGCGGTATTCATCATGATATTTTTCGGACTCAAACTCATCGGATGACAACTTCTCGATCAAGTCACGGCCGAGGTCGATCTCTTTTTGTGGAAGCTTTGCACCCTCTGCCTTGGGGATCTGCGCGAAATCACGGACCTCATTCGCAAAATACATGAAGTGCAGCACCAAGCCATTATTTACTGATCGGACGGCGACTAGGCTTTCTTTCTCACGGAAAACAGTTTGCGCTAGGGCGACTCGGCCGGTCTTCTCGAGTGTCTCGGCCATTAGACGATAGGGTTTTTCAGCGCCCTTGGACGGCGCGAGGTAATAGCTACTCTCGAAATAAACGGGATCGATCTTATCGACTGGAACGAACTCGCGAAATTCGATTCCGTTACTGGCTTCGGCCTCAAGGCTCTCAAGCTCCTCTTCAGTGATCCGGACATACTCGCCTTTCGAAACTTCACAGCCGCGCACCAGGTCGGCGCGTTCGACCGCGACTTTGCACACGGGACAAAACATCTGATTTCGGACGCGCGAGCCGCACTTCTTGTGTAGCAGGTGCATGCGGATGCTCTGATCCTGAATTGCCCAATAGATTTCGACGGGAATAGAGACAAGCCCGAAGGAAAGAATCCCGGTGCCGACCGCCCTGGCCATGTAATCAAAATAGCAAGAGGCAATGCGGCTTGGCTACGGGTCTCATAGGGGCGCAATTACGCCAGTCGCGTTGCGCCGCGAGGGTTTTCTCGAAGCTCTTAGGAGCCGTAGCGATCCCCGTCAGCGAGCCGCTCGTAGAGCAGTTAACACGAAGCGAGGGCGCAGCACTAAGAATTTTGGCTCCGCTAATAGCCAAAAAGCGCACGTTTCAGGACTCTTGGGATTTGGGAACCGTCTCGAACAGTTTCAAAAGTTCTTGAGGTTTCGGTGCTCCCGAAGTGCAAAAGAGAAGGAGCAGTGAGCAGAGTAGAAGTTATGAAACAAGTGATCTCGCAAATCGAAAATTTAAAATCCAAAATGGATTCACTTGATCACCCGATCCGCTCTCGCCAGCACATTCGGTGGAATCGTGAGACCGATTTGCTTCGCGGCCTTTAGGTGATGATGAGCTCGAACTTGGTCGGCTGCTCAATAGCGAGATCAGCTGGCTTCGTACCTTTCAAAATCTTATCGACATAAGTTGCAGCGCGACGGAACAAGTCGTTGATGCTCGCGCCGTAAAACATCAGTCCGCCAAGGTCCACATATTCCGGTTGCCCGTACATCGCCGGAAGGCGGTTCTTTACGGCGAGTGCGGCGATCTGTGCTCGCTGAGCGGCAACGATCGGCATGGTCGGCACGAGAACCGCGTCGGCACGCCTGTTAAGTGCCTCGCGGAATGCGGTCTCAACATCCTTGGGGCCGCGCGCGTCCAAAAACTGTGTTTGTATTTTGAGCTCTTTCGCCGCGAGTTCCGTTTCCTTTCGCAATTGGGCATAGCTCGCCTCGTCAGGATTACTTGGGACAACTACCCGTAGAAGTTTTGGAACCGTCTCCTTCAGAAGCTCCAGTTGTTTGCCGCCTAGTTCAGGCGCCACGATGGAGAGCCCGGTAATATTCCCGCCCGGCCGCGCCAGGCTGGCAACAAAGCCGTTGCCAACCGGATCGGTATCCTGCGCCATAACGATAGGGATTGTCGTCGTCGCTTGCTTCGCCGGACGTGTAGCCGCGGAACCACCGGTGAGAATGACGTCTACATTGAGGCGTACCATCTCGGCTGCGAGCGCCGGGACGCGATTTAATTTTCCGTCCGCATAACGATATTCCAGGACGATGTTCTTACCCTCTATGTAGCCAAGCTCACGCAAGCCTTGCCGGAACGCGTCAAGCCGAGCTGCTATCGTGTCAGCAGAGGTTGCGCCGAGAACTCCGATCCGGTGAATCTTTTGCGGCTGCTGCGCCCCGGCATCAACACAAAATGCAAGAGCTAAAAAGCTTAGCGAAAGGTAGATGTGGGCCTTGCGATATGTTGCCGAATGCTTTCTGCTGAGTCCGATCACCGAATCACCCTGTCCGCCCACGCCAGCACATTCGGAGGAATCCACAGCATTTTGGATTTTCGATTTTGGATTGTGGATTGTGGGTCATCGAATGACTCGATCTGCTCTGGCCAAAACATTGGGTGGAACGGTTAATCCGATCTGTTGGGCGGTTTTGAGATTGATCACAAGCTCGAATTTCGTGGGTCGTTCCACGGGAACATCTGCCGCTTTTGTGCCCTTTAGGATTTTGTCTACGTAAACCGCTGCGCGATGATAAAGGTCCAGAACGCTAGGACCATAGGAAATCAGGGCACCCTGGTCAGCCGACCTAGTGCCCGTAAGAATAGTCGGCAATTGGCTTTTTGTAGCGAGATGAATAAGCCGTTTGTTGTCCTGGCCTAGCGGTGGTGAAGGAAGGATCATGATCGCATCGAGACGGTTTTTCGTAGCTCGATCGAATAAAGCTTCGAGCTCTTTCTCCTCCTGCACGCCAACCACCTGAAGGAGCACGGCCAATGATTTAGCTACAGCTTCCAACTCTCTTATCCTTGCCTTTGAGGCCGGAGCGGAGAGCGAGGGTGAAATCACTCCAACAAGAGAAGTTTTGGGGATGACTTCCTTGAGTAATTCTAGTTGTTTGCCGGGTAGCTCCAATAAAAAATTGGACAAGCCGGTGATATTCCCACCAGGGTGTGCCAAACTCTTCATGAATCCAAGATCTACGGGATCACTGATATTGATAAAGACGATTGGGATGGTCGTTGTCGCATTCTTCAGCGCCAATGGACACTCAGAACCGCCGCCAGTGACGATCACGTCCGGTTTTAGAGTCACCAGCTCGGCTGCAATTCTGCAAGTCGATCCACTCTACCGGCAGCGAATCGCCACTCGATTAAGATGTTCTTTCCAGGAGTATAGCCAAGCTCCCGCAAACCTCGCTCAAATGTCTGTTCGTTCTCCCTTTGAGTGTTAGCTAACGTTAAATAACCAACCACGGGATTCTTCTTTACCTGCTGCGCATCAGCAGAGGTGGGAAGCGCAAAGAGAATGGCGGTCAGGACGAGTACAACCGCAACAAATTTGTCTCGCATGATCGTGCTCTCGTTATCTGATCACTCGATCCGCCCTTGCCAGCACGTTGGGCGGAATCGTGAGGCCAATCTGTTTGGCAGTTCTCAGGTTGATCACAAGCTCAAATTTGGTCGACTGCTCCACCGGCAAATTCCGTGGGCTCGCGCCTCTAAGTATTTTGTCTGCATATACCGCCGCTCGGCGGAACAGGGCCGGATAGCTGGTGCCATAAGACATCAGCCCTCCAGCTTCCGCAAATTCTTGCGGGTATATAGCCGGGAGACGGCTATCCCTACCGACTTTTAATATCCGGTCTCTGTAAATGTTGAAAAAAGGCGAACTCAACGAGATAAGGCCATTTGCTCGTTGTTTCTTTACATGTGAGATGGCGGTGTCAAACCCACTTGGGTCAACGACGCCGATAGGAATAAGCTCCATATGTAACGAAGCCGCGGCCTTATCCAGTTCCCTCATTTGCTGCTCCATCCCGGCGCCGCCTTGACGTAAAATCACAGCGGCTCGCGACACACTCGGGAAAGCGTCTTAA
>Ga0075434_100004286_pt1 | contig 12809 bp, 10 predicted proteins | sample RhiMethybrSRZTD3_FD_75298 | JGI IMG/M metagenome (GOLD analysis project Ga0075434, IMG submission 75298) | Populus rhizosphere microbial communities from Tennessee, USA - Rhizosphere MetaG P. TD hybrid SRZTD3 | ecosystem: Host-associated > Plants > Roots > Rhizosphere > Soil | place: USA... | reverse complement strand
ACACGAGCAGCGGTATTTCGAAGAGCGACGCGGAGACCCTTCTGCGCGACGCAACCGGAGACTTCCAGGTCATCCTCGATCGAATCGTCATCAACCCGAACTGACACCAGTTCGGCGGGAAATGCGCACTGAGCGCTAGAAAACGGGATGCGGGATCCGGGATGCCGGATCCGATTTACGATTTCCGATTTGCGGATTGAGGATTCCCGATTGGGGATTCCGGATTCCCGATTGGGGATTGGCCGATTGGGGATCGGGGATTCCGGATTGCTCGATCAGGGATTCACGATCAGGGATTAGGGATTCGGTCTTCTGCACCTCTCAATGACTTCTCGCATAAACTCCGCCCGTTCCTGCGCGCCCGGCTGCGTCAATAGCTCCTCGACGCGCCACGGCAGCCGCCACGTCCAGTTGACGTCGTCGACCACGGCGGGCGTGTTGATGCGATCGCGCCAGCCGAAAATGTCCTGGATCGGAATCAGCACGAGGTTCGATCCCGCGCCGCAGAGCGCGCGCAGCAGCGCGTCGCGCACCGCGTCGCTGAAATCCGACGACGGATCGCAGCCGCTCGCGAGCAGCGAGGGAAGGGCGGCGATGGCGCTGCGCTCTTCTGCGCCGGCGGTGTCCCACCACTCGGACAGCGTCTCGGTATCGTGCGTGCTCGACGTCGCGAGTGACACGGCCGGATACGTCGCGGGATCGCGGAACGGCCTGCCCGGCTCATCCCAGAATCGCTCCCATCGCAGGACCTTGTAGCCGGGGACACCGAGCCGCGACATCGATTGGCGCACGAACTCGGGGACGCTCCCGAGATCCTCGGCGACGATCTGCGCGCCGCACTCGCCGAAAATGTCGAGCAGTCGCTCACCTTGCGCGGTCTGCGAGGGCTCGTCAGACGGAACGAACGCCGCACCGCCGTCGCGCTCGCGGACGTACGTGCGGTAGAAGCCGACGAGGTGATCGACGCGAAACCCGTCATAGAGCTCCGCGGACCGGCGGGCGCGCTCGTGGAACCATTCGAACTGCGGCGCCATCACATCCCACCGATATACCGGCAGACCCCAGTTCTGGCCGGTCGCGGAAAACGCGTCGGGCGGCGTGCCAACCGAGGCGTCGAGCCGGAACTCGTGCTGCCGTGCCCAGACATCCGCGCTGTCGCCGCTGACCACGAATGGGAAGTCGCCGAAGATCGCGACGCCGTCGCAGTCGCGGCGCGCGCGCGCCCATTGCTCGGCCGCCACCCACTGCAGCCACGACCGGTAGAGGATCTCCCGCGAGAGCCGTTCGCGCGCTGCGGTCAACGCATCGGGCAGACGCCCACGGATCCCTTCGTCCCACTCGAGCCAGTAACGGCCTTCCTGCTCCTGATGCAGTGCTCGGAAGAGCGCGTAGTCGTCGAGCCACCAGCGCTCCCGCTCCATGAAGTCTCGGAATTGCGCCGCGCGAAGGCTGCCGCACCGCCACTCGCGTGCTTCGAATCGATCGAAAGCCGCTCGCAGCGCAGGCCATTTGATGTCGCGGATCACGCGGTATTCGACGCGCGGCGATTCCCTCGCGCGATCGAGCGCCGATCGGTCGGCGCTCGAGAGGGTCTCCTCGCCTCCGACCGCGGCGAACTCCTCGATTTCCGACAGCGCGATATAGAGCGGATCGACGGCCATTGCACTGAGTGCCGAATATGGCGAATTCTGCCCGTCCCCCATTTCGTTGACGGGCAGAAGCATCACGAAGTCGAGCGCTGCGCGGCGGAGCCAGCCGGCGAAGCGCGCGAGATCCGGGATTTCGCCGATGCCCCAGCTGCGCTTCGATGGAATCGAAAAAAGCGGAACGAGCGCGCCCGTATGGCGGCCGTACGCGAAACGCGCGTCAGGCATGCGCACGCTCCAGCACGTGTCGCATCCCCTCATGGAACAGACGAGGTTCCGGCAGCAGGCTTCCGACGAGAAACGCCTCGTGCGGGAAGTCGAAGAAGAAACCCGGGTGAATGAGCACGGCATCCTGCTCGAGCAGGTCGAGCACGAGCGCTTCCTCGCCGCGTGTGACTGGCACGCGCAGCACGACCGACCATCCGGCTTCGCACGGAAGCACGTCTACCGACGGATACGCGGCCGCCAGTCGCCGCAGCGCCGCGTCGTTTACACGAATGCGATCCAGGATCGCCTCGCGGACTGGCGTGCCGTCGCGAAGCAGCGCCGCCGCGGCGGCCTGGACAGGCGTCGATACGGACAGATAGGTATCGCAAATCAGTTCCAGCCGCTCGAGCGCCGCCGAGACCAGGCCATCGGGACCCTGGACCGCAATCCATCCAAGCTTCACTTGCGGAAGACCCACGGACTTCGAAAGACCGCCGAGCCGAAACGTGAGGCAGTCGAAGCTCGTGGCGGAAGCTGCTGGGTGCGCCGTGAGCGGGTAGTCCATGAAGACTTCGTCGAGAATGAGGGGAACGCCGCGTTCCGCGCAGATGTGCGCGAGGCGGTGCAGTTCGTCAGAGGTCACGATCGAACCCGTGGGGTTGTTGGGGCTGACGGCGAGCACGGCACGCACGCCGGAGCTCCACGCGGCGGCAATCGACTCGAAGTCGATCGTCCAGCGACCGTGATAATCGAGCCGGTAGGAGATAGACCGCACGCCGTCGAGGCGCGTCAAATGATCGAACAGCGGATAGCTGGGCACGGGGACGAGGACGGCGTCGCCGGCGGGCGCGCACAGCAGTTTGAACAGCAGCGAATACGCTTCGCTGGTGCTGGCGGTCAACACGATGCCATCAGGAGCAACGGTGATGCCGTGCCTTGCGTACTCGCACGCGACGGCGGCGCGCGTACCCGGCAGGCCTCTCGCATGCGGATCGTACGACACGGACGCAGGATCGGACAGCGGGACGAGAATTCCAGGTGGGTAATGGATCCCCGCGCGTGTGGGATTCGTAACGGTGAGATCGATCACCGATCGGCCATCCGCCCGTGCGCGCCGGACCGCGCGCGCGACGCGGTTGGGCTCCAGCTCTCCCGGCACACGAGACGAGAACATCAGATTGATAGACTATAGAACCGGTCGAAAAACCGCCACGGTCCGCAAAGGAGCCGCATGAGAGCATTCCGAAACACGGCCGCTGCGATTGCGATCGCCGTCATCGCCGGCGCGGTCGGCCACGCGCAAACCACCCCGAAGCCAGCCGCGCCAAGGCCGGCCGCCACGAGACCGGCGGCCGCGCCGCGCGCCGGCGCGCTCAGCGTTCCCTTCACGCAGTTCACGCTGCCGAATGGACTGCACGTGATCCTTCACGAGGATCACACCGTGCCGCTGGCAACGGTCAACGTCTGGTATCACGTGGGATCCGCTCGGGAGAAGCCGGGGCGCACAGGCTTCGCGCATCTGTTCGAGCACCTGATGTTCGAGGGATCCGGGCACGTGAAGGAAGGGGAATTCGACACGCTCCTCGAAGCGGCGGGCGCGACCAACAACGGGTCGACGCAAACCGATCGGACCAATTACTACATCGATCTGCCCTCGAACGCCCTCGAGCTCGCGCTGTTCCTCGAATCGGATCGCATGGGCTATCTCATCGACGCGATGTCGCCGGCGCGCGTCAACGGCCAGCGCGACGTCGTCAAGAACGAGCGGCGCCAGAGCTACGAGAATGCGCCTTACGGACTCGCCGATATCGAGATCGCGAAGATGCTCTATCCCGAAGGGCATCCGTATCGCTGGCCCACCATCGGTTACATGGAAGACCTCACGGCGGCCAGCTACGAGGACGTCGTCGAGTTCTTCAAGCGGTACTACCAGCCCTCGAATGCGAGCCTGGTGATCGCCGGCGATATCGATCAGGTCAAGACGCGCGGGCTCGTCGAGAAATGGTTCAGCGATGTGAAGGCGGGCACGGCGCCCGTTGCGCCGATTGATTTCCCCCACGCGATGCTCACGAGCGTCCAGAAGAAGACGATGCAGGATCGCGTGCAGCTGCCGCGCTTGTACATCTCGTGGCTGACACCGCCGCTGTACAGCCCTGGTGATGCGGAGCTCGACGTCGTGTCGCAGATCCTCGCCGGCGGCAAGAACTCGCGGCTGTACAAGCGGCTCGTATACGATCTCCAGATCGCGCAGGATGTCAGCGCCTTTGAGGCGTCGGCGGCGCTCGGCTCGCAGTTCCAGGTGGTGGTGACGGCGCGTCCTCCCGAGAACGGCGCGACACCACAGGCGCTCATCGACCGGATTCGCGGAATCGTCGACGAGGAGATCGCAAAGCTGCAGAAGGACCCGCCCACGCAGCGGGAGTTCGAACGCGCGATTAATCAGATCGAAGCGTCGTTTCTGAATCGCATGGAGAGCACCGGCGGCTTCGGAGGAAAGGGCGACCAGCTCAACGCGTACTACACCAACACCGGAAACCCCGACTACTTCAACGAGGACCTCTCGCGGTATCGATCTCTTAGCGCAACGGACGTGCAGTCCGCCGCGGCGTTCTGGCTGCCGGCGGGCCGCCGCATCGAGCTCGTCGTCGAACCGACAAAGGGCAGCGAGCCCGGGAAGGACAAGTGATGAAGAGGCGGCTCACCATTGTCCTCGCGCTTCTCGTAAGCGCGTCGGTCGCGCTACTTGCACAGCAGCCGCCGGATCGATCCGTCGCGCCGAAGCCGGCTCCCCCACCGGCGCTCCACCTGCCATCGATCCAGAAGCGCACGCTCTCGAACGGACTCCCCGTCTGGATCGTGGAGCTCCACAAGGTGCCGGTCGCGCACGCCACCCTGGTCGTGAGGGCGGGCACCGCGTCCGATCCCCGCGGCAAGTACGGCATCGCAAATCTGACAGCGGAGATGCTCGACGAAGGCGCCGGCACCCGTGACGCGCTCCAGATCGCCGATGCCGTCGACTTCCTGGGCGCGAACCTCTCGACGTCGAGCAGCTCTGACGCGTCATATGTCGATCTGCAGGTGCCCGTCGCCAGGCTGGCGGATGCGCTGCCCATCATGGCGGACGTCGCGCTGCGCCCGACGTTTCCGCAGGACGAGTTGAAGCGCGTGCGCGAGGATCTGCTCACGTCGATCGTCGAGGCCGAAGACGATCCGGCGACGCTGGTGCAGTTCGCGTTCCCGCGAATCGTGTTCGGACCGCAGCACCGATATGGAACGATGTCGTTCGGGACCGCTGCGACGCTGAAGGCGTTCACCATCGCCGACCTGAAGCAGTTCCATTCGACGCATTACGTCCCCTCGAACTCGCTGCTGATCGTGACGGGCGATGTCACGCCGGAGACCGCGGTCGCGCGTCTCGAACAGAGCTTTGGCCAATGGAAGGGGGCGCCGCTCCAGATTCCACCCGTACCTGCCGCCCCGCAGCTGACTTCGCGCCAGATCTACATCGTCGACAAGCCGGGCGCCGCGCAATCGCAGATCCGCATCGGATGGGTCGGCGCGCCGCGATCGACACCAGACTATTTCGCCCTGCGAGTCATGAACACGATTCTGGGCGAAGCGTTCACGTCGAGGCTGAATCAGAACCTGCGCGAAGAGCACGGCTACGCGTACGGCGCGAGTTCTCGGTTCGATATGCGCGGCTCGGCCGGACCGTTCTACGCGGCCGCCGGCGTCCAGACCGACAAGACCTCCGAGTCGCTGACCGAATTCTTCAAGGAGCTCGACGGGATCAGGAAGGCGGTGCCGGCGAACGAGGTCGAAAAGGCGAAGAACTACCTCGCGCTATTGATGCCGCGGAACTTCGAGACCACAGGGTCGCTCGCCAATTCGCTGGCGCAGATGTTCGTCTACAACCTGCCCGCCGACTACTATTCGACCTACACGCAGCGGGTCCGCGCGGTCACGCCGGCCGACGTGCAGCGCGTCGCGGAGAAGTACATCCAGCCCGACAAATTCGCGGTAGTGGTCGTGGGCGACAGGAAAGTGATCGAGCCGGGTATCAAGGCGCTGAACCTCGGCCCCATCAAGAGCGTCGAGATCGACGAGATCCTTCGGTGACGCTGGCGCTGACGTTCGACGAGCTGTTGCGGTACACGAGCGACGAGCGCGACAAATGGCGCGTATGGTTTGTCGCCCATCCGGCTGCGATCGACGCACCCGTTCAGCCGGGCGCCCGCTTCGCGACGGTGGGCAAGCTCGTCGATCACATCTTCCTCGTGGAACGGCGGCACCTGCAGCGTCTGCAATCACAGCCCATCGTGGAGCAGACCGGCCTTACCGGCAACAACGCGCCGCCGCTCTTCGATTACGGAGCGTCAGTACGGCGGGAGCTGGAGCAGTACGCGGAAAACCTGGGCGACGACGCCGACGAAGTGAGATCGTTCGACATCCGCGGCGTCAGGATGCCGTTGACGACGCGAAAGCTGCTGTTTCACGTCATGGTCCACGAGATCCGGCACTGGGCGCAGATCGCCACCGCAGTCCGCGTGGCCGGCTTCGAACCACCCGGCGATCACGATTTGCTGTTCAGCACGGCGCTCAAGTAACCGTCACGGAACATCGATCGCCAGCGGCACGACGACGGTCCCCCAGTGCAGAACCAGCTCCGCGTGGTTGGCGTCGACGACGGGGAAATAGAAGGCGAGCGTCTCCATGTGAGAGCCCTCGCGCGGACTGACCTGGACGCGGAGGACATCCTTGTCCTGCGGATAGCGCGTATGAAACACCGGCTGCGCGCTGTTGAAGATCATCGTCCAGCGATCCGATTGCGGCTCTGCCCACAGTGAGTACGTGCCGCGCGCGAGCGCCTGCCGGTTCACTTTCACGTCAGTCGAGAATTGAATGGTGGTGCAGTTGTCTGCCCCGGGACACCAGACGCGCCCATAAGGCACCAGCGAGCCGAAGAGCGTCCTGCCGCGCGCCACTGGACGGTTGTATTCGATCGTAATCGTGGTGTTTGCCACCTGTTGCGTGACCGACCCATGCTGGCTCGGGCGCGGCGCCTGCGCCCAGCCACGTGAATGAAGCGCGAACGCGGTCAGTGCGATCGCAGCAACCAGCGCGGCAATCGTCGTCTTCATTGCAACCTCTTGCCGCGAACGAGGACCAGGGCGTCGCGCGCGGCGAACGTGTGGGTATAGGTGGGCCCGTTCGGGCCCTGCACGAAGCTCACCTGCGATCCCGTTTCCATGTTCTGCCAGATTGCTTCCGGCACGGACGGTGCGAACGAGAACATCACTTTCTGCACCGTGTCGGAATGATTCAGGCCAATCAACACGATCGCGCCCGACGATTCGAGGAACCGCGATTCGACGAGTCCCGGCGCGCCGTCGATGCGCACTTCCGGCGCCACGCCAGCGAACGCGACGATCCGCTGCAGCAGCTCGCCCGCCGGTCGCATCTTCTCAGGATCCTGCTCGAACGCAGCCGAAGGAAACGTTCCGATCAGGATCGCGCGCCCCGCTCCGTATCGCGACAGCGTCATGGCGGGAGCGCCGTCTCCGGCGCCCGCAAAGCGCGCGAGGATGCGCGTGTCCGGATGCGTCACCTCGAGATATTCCGCGAAGGCCACCCCGCTGAATGTGCGCCCTGCGAGCGGGGCCAATGCACCATCGAGATCGCGCTCCGCGGTGAACGCGACCGTTTCACCGGGCCGCAGCTCCCGCTCGCGCGCGCCGAAGACTTCGTCGAGGCCGGCACCTGGAATCCGATCGTTGGCGAATCCGCGTTCGTCGTTCCAGGCGGGACGCGCCTCGCTGATGAGCGTGCCGCCCGCTTTCACATACGCCTTGAGCGCCTCCGCGACGGCGCCCGGCAGCATGATCGGATAACTCAGATAAATCGCCGCATACTCCGTCGCGCGTCCCGCGAGAACCTCGTCGGGATGGATGAAATCGGCCTGGATGTTCTGCTCGAACAGCGCGCGGTAGATGCCGAGCATCGAGTTGCGAACGACGAGACCGGGTGCAACGGTGTTGCCGCCGGCCATGTACGACAACCGGTTGTAGAGGATGGCCACGCGCGACGGATGCGGACGCAGCGGCGCGAAGAGGCCGGCGTTTCGCCCGATCACGCCGGCGAATTCTCCCGCCACCTTTGCGCGATCGGTGATCCGGCCGTCGAGATCGATCATCCCGTAGCCGTTCGATTCGTACCCCGAGCTCATGGGGTACCAGGCGTAATAGCTGATCGCGCGGGCGCCGCGCGAGATCGTCGCCCAGCCCCAGAAGCGCAAATCCGCACCCGTAACCGGCGAAGCGACGCGAACGCCTGTCGCGCCCTGCCCCGCCTGCAGCTCGCCGATCCACCAGCCCTTCTCTCTGGCGGCCGATCGTATTCCGTCGAGCGCTGACGCCAGCCTCACGGGGGACCATGGCGCGGCCGCCGAGGCGTGCTTCGGATAGATCGACGTTCCGTAGTGATCGACGACCTGCGACATCCACCAGTCGTCCGGATTGCCGTACCCAGACAACGGGCTGAGCATGATCGCGGGCGCATCGGAATGGCTCGAGACGGCGCGAGCACCGCGCGACGCCGACGCATCCGCCTTGAGCTTCAAATCCTCCTGCAGCTTCGCGGCGGTGAACGTCTTCCAGTCGATGAAATCCGTGTACGACAGGATCGTACCGAAGCGCGGCGCCTCCACGTCATCCCAGCTGGCGAACGTCCGGTACCACGCGGCATTCAGCGCGTCGAGCGTGCGATAGCGCAGCTGCAGCCAGTCGCGGAACCGCGCCTGCGTGTGCGGGCAATAGCAGAATTCGACAGGCGTGTTGAACCATACCCAGTTGACGATGTGGGGCTCGCTCCAGACGTCGATCGCGTAGAAGGACGGATGACGCGCGGCGGCGGCCGACGCCGCACCGATGAACGCGGTCATGTCGGCGCGCACACCCGCGTGGTCGAGGCAGTAGCCGGGTGACGCCTGTGATCCGATCCTCGTGCCCTGATCGGTCACGAAGCTGGAGTCGGGGTAGCGTTTCCCGAGCCACTCCGGTGCTGCGTCCGTGTAGATCTGCACGATCACGCGCAGCCCGACGGCGTCCGCGAGGGACAATAGCTGCTCGAGCGCGTCGAATCGGTACTGGCCGCGCACGGGCTCCGTGCTGGCCCAGTCGACCCACGTCTTCACGCTGTTGAAGCCGAGCGACTTGATGGCCTGCAGATCGCGGCGCCAGGCGTCGCGCTCGCCGGCGGGATTATGCGACAGCATCGGCGCGCGCGACGTCCCTCCGCCGTACCACACGCCAATCGGCACGAAGGGTTCGGTCGCGCGCTGGGCGGCAGGCGGAGCCGCCGCGAGCAGCGCGAGCGTCAGCGCCGCTGCCAGAGGCAGACGCATGCCGCAATCTTATCCCTGTCCTGCGCGAGCGCGCGATCCCGCGAGTCGAACGGCTATGCCACGTTCTCTGCTTCCTGCGCCCGCCGATACCGCACGCCCGCGGCGATGACGGCGCCAGCCGCGATGAACGGCAGCGCCCGCGTGAAGTCCGACATCGCCGCTTTTGTATACACGCTTGAGCGTTTCACACGCCCTTCATAAGGACCGCTCTCGTTCCCATCCTGCGTCGGATAGTACAAGCTGTCGCGCGACTGCACCTTTCCGGTCTTGTCCTTCTGCTGATCGAACAGTGCCCGTTCCATGTAGGCATCCATCGTTCGCGGCGCGACGCGGCCCATGACGCTCAACACGCGGCCGCCTCCGCCGACCGTCACCTCGCGGAACCGCCGCTCGGCGCAGCGCAGAATCGCGTCCGCGACGACTTCGGGGGCATACACCGGTGGAGGCAGCGTCGGCGCCTCGGGCATGTAGTTCCGCGCGTGCTCGACGAACGGCGTGTTGATAGAGGCCGGCTTGACCAGCGTGACGGTGATCGGAAGACGGTCGTGCTCGAGCTCCATCCGAAGCGCATCGGTGTAGCCGAGCACGGCATGCTTCGATGCGGAATACATTCCCTGCAGCGGGACCGCGCGATCGGAGACGACGCTCCCGATATTGATGATCGTGCCGCCGTGATCGCGGAAGTGGCGGACGGCTGTCCGGCAGCCGTTCACGACACCCCAGAAATTCACGTCGAACAGGCGCTTCTTGTCCTCCATCGGCACGTCGGTCAGCTTGCCGTAAATGGAGATGCCGGCATTGTTGACCCAGGTGTCGAACCCGCCGAATTCGCGACGCGCGACGTCGGCGATCCGGTCCACTTCTTCCGGCAGTGCGACGTCAGCCACGACATGTGTCGCGCGTCCCCCGCGCATGTTGATTTCCTCGGTCGCCAGGCGCAGATCTTCCTGATTGCGGGCCGTCAGCACGACACGGGCGCCGCGCTCGGCCGCGGCGCGCGCCGTCGTGAGGCCGATGCCGCTCGAGGCGCCGGTGATGACGATGACCTGATCGCGCAATCTCTTCGGTTTCCATCCACGGCTCATCAATCCCATGTCCGTTCCTCCTCGAGGGCTTCGCCCCTCGGACTCCCCTACACTTGCGCTCTCGGGACTCCTGGTCCCCGCGCCGCGACCGTGGCTCACCTCCGCCTCCGCTAAAGCTACGGCGGACCTCGCCGCAGCGCGTACGGCGCGAAGGCGGGCGCTACACTCGTTCGCTTCACTGCCGGAGCAGTGCAACGGTCGCGCCACCATCAAGCGCGACGGTAACGGCTGTCAGCGGCGATGTACAATCGCGCGTTGTCTCCCGATTCGCTCGTCTCCCTTGAAGAGATCCGCGCAGCCGCGCGCCGCGTGGCGCCGATCGCGCGCGTAACGCCGCTCGTCGACGTCACGGCGCCGGCGGGACGCCCTTTGTGGCTGAAGTGTGAGAGTCTGCAGCCCGCCGGCGCCTTCAAGATCCGAGGCGCGTACAACATGGTGGCGCAGCTGACCGCTGACCAGCGGCGGCGCGGCGTGATCACGTACTCGTCCGGCAACCACGGACAGGCCATGGCGCTCGCCGCCCGCGAGCTCGGCGCGCCCGCCGTCGTCGTGATGCCGAAGACCGCGCCGCAGATCAAGATCGACGGCGTGCGGTCGTTCGGCGGCGAAGTGATCTTCGAGGGGACGACCTCGGTCGATCGGCGCGTCCGCGCGGAGCGTGAAGCCGCGGCGCGCGAATTGACGATGGTGCCGCCGTTCGATCATCCGTGGATCATCGCGGGCCAGGGGACAGCAGGACTCGAGATCCTCGAACAATGCCCTGACGTCGGCGCGGTGCTGGTGCCGATCGGCGGAGGCGGATTGATCGCGGGCGTCGCCGCGGCCATCAAGCTCACGCGGCCGCAGGTGAACGTGATCGGCGTCGAGCCGGATGGCGCGGCCAAGATGAAAGCGTCGGTCGACGCCGGACATCCGGTGACGCTCGACAAGACCGAGACGATCGCCGATGGGCTGATGCCGGTCTGTCCCGGCGACCTCACCTTCGCTCACGTCCGGCAGTTCGTGGACCGGATCGTCACCGTCACCGATCTGCAAATCATCGACGCCGTGCTGTGGCTATTCGCGAACGCGAAGATCGTCGCTGAGCCGTCGGGCGCCGCGACGGTCGCCGCCGCGCTGACCGCAAAGCCGCGCCTGCCCGGCCCGGTCGTCGCGATCGTCAGCGGCGGCAATATCGGAATGGACAGGCTGGAGGAACTGCGGAAGCGCGCGCGCTGAGTTGTGCCCGTCATGCCAATTGAACTGTTCGAGATGGAGCGGATGCAATCGACGTGGGAAAACCTCGTCGAGTACGACATGAGCGAGAGCGGCGTCCGGCCGTTGACGCTCCGCGAGCTCGTCGCGATGGGATTCGACCTCGACGGGTTTCTCGATCAACCGCTCGGCTACAGCCAGTCCAACGGCACGATCGAGCTTCGCGAGCGAATCGCGGCGATTTACCCGGGCGCCCACGTCGATCAAATCGAGGTGACCAACGGCACGTCGGAGGCGAATTACCTGGTCGCGTTGAGCCAGCTCACCCCAGGCGTCGGATTCGCGATGCAGCTGCCGAACTACATGCAGATGCCCGGAATTGCGCGCAGCCTCGGCGCGGCCGTCCGAACGTTTCGCCTCGTACAGGACAAGGACTGGGCTCCGGACTGGGACGAGTTCGAGCACGCGGTGACGAAGGACACCAGACTTCTTTACCTGTCGAATCCGAACAACCCGACCGGCTCCGTGCTGTCCGACCTGGCGATGAAGCGCATCGTGGATCGGTGCGACGCGACAGATACGTGGCTTCTCGCCGACGAGGTGTATCTCGGCGCTGAAATCGATCGCCCGCGGACGAAGAGCTTCTGGGGCATGAGCGACCGCGTGATCGTCACGAGCGGCCTGTCGAAGGCGTACGGCATCCCCGGCGTACGCATCGGATGGATCGTAGGTCCCAGCGACCTGGCGGCGCGCTGCTGGGCGCAGCATGACTATCTGACGATTGGCCCGAACAAGCTATCGGATCGGATCGCGCGAGTCGCGGTCGAGCCACAAAACCGTGAGCGCTGCTACGCACGCACGCGGGAAATCCTGCGGCGCAACCTGCCGATCGCGCGCCAGTGGGTCGCCGGCTTCGGCGGCCAGGTCGCGTGGCGGGAGCCCGAAGCTGGCGCGATCGCCCTCGTCCGGTACGATTCCCAGGTTCCCAGCGTGGAAATCGCGGACCGTATCCGCACGCGGCAGAGCACGCTCATCGTTCCGGGCTCGCACGTCGGGCTCGAGGGCTACCTCCGCCTGTGGCTGGGGGGACGCGAGGAGTTCCTGCAGGAGGGGCTGCGGCGCGTTGGCGTGGAATTGCGCCAGATTCTCGGCGGACGCTGTTAACCCCGTCAAGCCGTCATCGTAATAGCTGCGTAGGAGCGATTTTCTTCATATGACCTGCACAGCCCTTCAAACGTTCGGCCGGACGCTGGCCGTCCTTGCAATCGTTATGAT